>Ga0114996_10008070_pt1 | contig 11781 bp, 8 predicted proteins | sample ArcticOcean_MG_C_4_FD_87039 | JGI IMG/M metagenome (GOLD analysis project Ga0114996, IMG submission 87039) | Marine microbial communities from western Arctic Ocean - ArcticOcean_MG_CB4_134 | ecosystem: Environmental > Aquatic > Marine > Oceanic | place: Arctic Ocean: Canada Basin | collected... | reverse complement strand
CGGGGCAGGCCGCTCGCTCGATGTCGCCCAGAACCTTTTCTGAGATGCGGCCGGCGGAGTGCGCGCCCACCGCTTCGAACACGTCCTGGATGGTGATGTCCTTGCCCTGATAGTGCCCCGCCGCGATCGAGCCGCCGTAGAGCATCACGCCGGGGAGGTCGAGACGGACGATACCCATCACCGTGCCGGGTATGGTCTTGTCGCAACCGGAAAGCGCCACCACGCCGTCGAACTGGTAGCCCAGTGCCATCAGCTCGACCGAATCGGCAACGACCTCGCGCGACACCAGAGAAGCCTTCATCCCGGGCGTTCCCATCGTGATCCCATCCGACACTACCACAGAGTTAAACTCGAGTGGCGTACCGCCGGCCTGGCGCACCCCCTCCTTCACCCACACCGCAACCTCACGAAGATGGAGGTTGCAGGGGGTGGTCTCGGCCCAGGTATTGGCGACACCGATAAGGGGCCGGTCGAAATCCTCGTCGGTAAGCCCGACGGCACGCAGCATCGCCCGCGCCGGCGCGCGGTCGGGTCCCTCCAGGACGGTACGGCTGGGGAGGCGCAGCTTCTTGGCACCCTGCGCTGGAGTCACGCGCCGACCCCAGCTCTCTTCGGGGCGGCTGCCGTGAGCCAGCCGTGCCGGTCCGGGTGCTCGCCGTACACCACTCCGAGGAAGCGCTCCTGGATACGCGCGGTAAGGGGTCCGCGGCGGCCGTCTCCGATCTGCCAATGGTCCACCGAGCGCACCGGCGTGACCTCGGACGCGGTGCCAACGAAGAAGACCTCCTCGGCCACGTAGAGGGACTCACGGGGAACCCGGGTCTCGTGGACGGGAATGCCCAGGTCACCTGCGAGCCGGATAACGGAGTCGCGCGTGATCCCCTGGAGGAACGTGCCATCGACCTCGGGCGTGTACAGCGCGCCGTCCTTCACGAGAAATATGTTCTGGCCGCTGCCCTCGCTAACCAGCCCATCGACGGACAAAGCAATGGCCTCGTCGAATCCATTGTTTTTGGCCTCTACCTTCATGAGAGAGCTGTTGAGGTAGTTGCCCCCCGCCTTGGCCATAGTCGGGTGCGTATTGGGTGCAGGCCGGAACCAACTCGACACGCAGGCCGTCACTCCCTTCTCGAGCGCTTCGACCCCCAGATAGGCCCCCCACTCCCACACCATGATGAAGACCTGGACCGGGCTCGCCTCAGGATCGACCCCCACTGCCCCGACCCCGCGCAGCACGATCGGGCGGACGTAGGCCCCCCGATCGAGACCGTTACGCACGATTAGGTCACGGGTCGCGTCGCCGAGCTGGTCATCGGTCCACTGATAGGTCATCCGGTGGATCGCGGCTGACTCCCTCAGCCGCTTCATGTGGTCGTCATAGCGGAAGAACATCGGGCCCTGGTCGGTGCCGTAGCATCGCATGCCCTCGAACACCGAACTGCCATAGTGGACGACGTGGCTCATGACGTGCAGCGTGGCGTCTTTCCACGGCACGACTTCCCCGTCCGCCCAGATCCATCCGGTCACGGGAAAATCGCTCATGGTTTCTGCTCCATCCACGCCATCTGGCTGCGCAGACGCGCACCCACCTCCTCCACCGGATGCTCCCGAGCATCACAGCGCATGGTCTCGAAGTTCTTGCCGCCGCTCTTCGCCTCGCCGACCCACCGGCGCGCGAACGTCCCCGAGCGGATGTCCTCGAGCAATTCTCGCATGGCAGCGCGGCTGGGCTCGCCGACGACGCGGTCCCCCGCGATGTAGTCGCCGTACTCGGCGGTGTCGCTGACGCGATTCCGCATCCCCGTGAGGCCACCCTCGTAGATCAGGTCCACGATCAGCTTCAGCTCGTGCACACACTCGAAGTAGGCGACCTCGGGCTGGTACCCGGCGGTCACCAGAGTATCGAAACCAGCCCGCATGAGCGCGCTCACCCCCCCGCACAGTACCGCCTGCTCCCCGAAGAGGTCTGTCTCCGTCTCCTCGGCAAATGATGTGCGCAGGGTCCCGGCTCTCGTGCTGCCGATGCCCTCAGCATACGCCAGCGCGGTGTCCCAAGCGTGCCCGGAAGCGTCCTGGTGGACCGCGAGCAGCGCCGGCACGCCGCGGCCAAGCGTGTATTCACGGCGCAGCATATGGCCCGGGCTCTTGGGAGCGACCATGATCGTGTCCACGTCCTCGGGCGGCGTGATCTGACCGAAATGCACGTTGAAACCGTGCGAAAACAACAACGTGTCACCCTTCTCGAGGTGGGGGGCGATCCCCTCCTGGTAGAGCTTCGCCTGCGCTGTGTCCGGCACCAGAATCGCGATCAGCCCAGCCTGCTTTGCGGCATCACTCGGCAACGTGACGCGTAGCCCGGCGGCCTCGGCCGTGGCGCGCTGTGAACTCCCCGCACGCAGGCCCACCACAACATCCACCCCGGAATCCTTGAGGTTCTGCGCCTGTGCGTGGCCCTGGCTCCCGTACCCGATCACCGCCACGGGCTTGGCCCTGAGCCGCTTGCGTGCCGCTTCGGACGGTTGGGTCGGGGCCTGCTCGCTTATCTGCTCTTTGCTCACAGCGGATCTCCTGGGGTGTCGGGTTCGAACGAAGGGGTAATTTCGCTTGGGCCGCATCTCAATCGCGCGCGGACACCTTCACTTGTCGTACGTCCACCAGGGCGTCCAGCTCCGCGAGCCAACGGTCTGGGACCGTCGCGCCAACGTCCCCCCGGAGTGTGATCACCAACTCGTCATCTCGGCGGGACAGGGAGAACACCTTGAGGGACATCCCCCGCCGCCGGACCGTGCCAAACGCGCGCTCGAGCGCGTCCAGACGGTCGCTCAGGACGATCACGACCTCGGGGGTGGCGCCATTCTCCGACGGCAGCCTCTCGTTGTTGCTTTCGGTTGGGATCATGGTGCCACCTTCTCGACAGGCGCCTTCATCCACATCTCGCTCAAACCAGCACCGGCGGGGACCATCGGATACACCTCATCCACGGCCGGGATGCGCAGGTCGAGCACGACCGGCCCCGGCCAGTTGGCGGCCCGGTCGAGCGCCATGTCCAGCTGACCGGCCTGGTCCACCATCTCGGATTGGATTCGGTAAGCGGTGGCCAACGCGCTGAAGTCGGGTGCTCCCAAATCGCTCTCTACACGCCGCCCGCCGTGGATGCGCATCTGCCACTGCCGCACCATACCGAGGGCGCCGTTGTTCATGATCGCCACACGCAGGTGGACCCCTTCCTGCACCACGGTGGCCAGTTCTTGGAGCGTCATCTGGAAGCCCCCGTCACCGATCACCGCCCACACCGGCCGGTCCGGAGCACCGATCGCCGCACCGATCGCCGCGGGTAGCGCGTAGCCCATCGCGCCGAGCCCGCCCGACGTCAAATGCGTGCAGGGGTCCGCGTCGGCGACCTCCTGAGCCAGCCACATCTGATGCTGGCCCACGTCGGTCACGAGGACCGCTCGGTCGCGCCGCACAACCCCGGCGATCGCCCGCGACACCTGCCGGCCCGACAGCGGTCCGGCAGCGGTCGTCCCGTCCATGGGAGTAGCCAGTTCGCCCGCCTCGCGGCGCCAGCCGTGGATACGCTGCCACCAGGACGCCGGCACCTCGTAGCCCTCGCTCGCACCACGTACGAACGGAGGCAGCGTTTGGCGTAGGTCACCGAGCACGGCCACGTCGGTGCGGATCGTGCGGCCGTGCGCCCGCGGGTCGACATCGAAATGAATGATGCCAGCACCCGGCGCGAACTTGCTCACATTGCAGGTCACCCGGTCGTCGAAGCGGGTCCCGAGCCCGATGATCAGGTCCGACTCCGAGATCGCCTGGTTGGCACGTTCGGTCCCGTGCATCCCCGGCATTCCGACGCACTGCGGGTGCATCGTGGGGAACGCGTCGAGCCCTAGTAGGGTGGTGACCACCGGAAGCTTCGCTGCCTCGACGAGCGTGTGCACATCCTCGGCGGTCTCCGAGGTGATCACGCCGCGCCCCACGATCAGGACGGGCCGCTCGGCTGCTCGCAGCCGAGCCAGTGCGGCGGCAACGGCCGCGCCGGTCGTCGTCGGCTTGCCGTCGACAAAGGAGGAGGCGAATCGCCCCGTCTCACCGATGGGCTCGGCCGTGTGCGCGCGGCTTTGCGATCCGAACTCGTCGGGAATGTCGGCTTCGGCGAACTGCACGTCCTTGGGAACGTCGATCAGCACCGGCCCCGCGCGGCCCGACCGTGCGATCTTGAACGCCTCGGCGACGACGCCGGGGATGTCCTCGGCACGGTGCACGAGGAAACCGTGCTTGGTGACCGGCATGGTTATGCCCAGCGTATCGCATTCCTGGAAAGCGTCGGTGCCTATCAGGGCGCTCGGCACCTGGCCGGTGATCGCCACCATCGGCACTCCGTCCGTGAGCGCGGTGGCCAGCCCCGTCACCAGGTTGGTCGCGCCGGGTCCGCTGGTGGCGACGCACACGCCGACCTCGCCCGACGCCCGGGCGTATCCGTCGGCCGCGTGCGCGGCGCCTTGCTCGTGACGCATCAGCACGTGGCGAGGACCCGGGGCCCCGTGCAAGACATCATAAAAGGGAAGGATCGCACCACCGGGATGACCGAACATCACCCGGGTGCCCGCGTCCAGCAACGCCCGGCGGAGGAGCTCCGCGCCGGAAGCACGACCGATGCTCATTGGACACCCCCGGGGACCGCCGTGCTCTCGATTCGCTCCAGCACCGCGTCGGTGAAGGCGGTCGTGCCAACCGGCTCATGGCCCGGCTCCTCCAGGTCAACGGTGCGGATCCCATCCGCCAGCACATCCTCATAGGCACACTCGACCAGCCGCGCGGTGCGCTCCATCTGGAAGGTGTGGCGGAGCATGAGCGCAACCGAGGCCATCGCCCCCACGGGATTAGCGATGCCCTTCCCCGCGATGTCGGGAGCCGACCCGTGCACTGGCTCGTACAGGTCGGTGCCGTCACCCAGGCTCGCCGAGCCGAGCGCGCCGAGCGAGCCCACCAGGGCGCCCGCCTGGTCGGAGAGGATGTCCCCGAACAGGTTCTCAGTCAGCAGGACGTCGAACCGCGTGGGATTGAGCATCAGCTCCATGGCGGCCCGGTCCACCAGCATATGATCCACCTCTACCCCTTCTCCTTCCTCAGCGGCGGTTTCGTCCACCACTCGCCGCCAGAGACGCGAGACCTCGAGCACATTCGCCTTGTCCACCGAGGTCATGCTACCGCGCCGTCCGCGTGCCAGCGACAAGCCCAGCCGCGCGATCCGTCGGACCTCGTCCTCACTGTAGACCATCGTGTTCCAGGCCTTCCCATCCTTCTCGCCCCGAGGCTCGCCGTAGTAGAGTCCACCGCCCAGCTCGCGCAGGATCATCACGTCGGTACCCCGGACCCGCTCGGGGCTGGACGCCGACACGCCCACCAGAGAAGGGGGCACGCGCACCGGCCGCAGGTTGGCCCAGCAGGCGAGCTCCTTGCGCAGCCCGAGGAGCCCAGTTTCAGGCAGTCGATCGCGCGGTTGACCCGTTGCGTCCGGGTGGCCGACGGCGCCCAAGAACACCGCGTCAGCCGCGAGACACGCGTGCAGCGTCGTTTCGGGAAGGGGTGAGCCTCCCTCGAGAACCGCCTTCCAACCGACGGGTAGCGCGGTGAGACGGAGGGTCACAAATTCATCCCTTACCGCCGCTCTCAGCACCTGCATCGCAGCCGCTGTCACCTCGGGCCCGACCCCGTCGCCCCCGAGCACGGCCACCTTGAGCTCCGCCCGGGGGACCCCTTCGAGCTGCGCGTCCCTAGTCAGACCGCCCACAGATCCATCCTCGCAAAAGCTCGCTCTTCCAGACTGCGCGCGTGATCCGCCTTGTCCAAAGCATTCAGGAACGCGCGCGCCGCAGCGTCCACCACGTCCAGCGACACGGCCCGTCCAGCGAAGTGGTTGCCGCCCACGCGGAGCTGAAGGTACACCTCTCCCACAGCGTCCCTGCCGCTCCCTGCGGCCACGATCTGGAACTCTTCGAGGCGGACGCTCCAGGGGCAGAGCTCCTCGATCGCCGTGAACGCCGCGGAGATCGGACCGTCCCCGCTAGCATGCGCTTCCTGGACCGGGCCGTCATTGTGAGAGAGATGTACGACCGCCTCGGATGGGCTCCGTCCGCAACGCACGTCTAGGTACTCGAGCTTGAACGCGCGCGGCGCGTCCTCCATCGTGCCCTCGAAATAGATCGCAAGCAGGTCCTCATCGTGGACCACCTTCTTGCGATCCGCAAGCAGGATGAACAGCTCATAGGACCGGTCCAGCTCCGCGGTCGACAGGTCGTAGCCCAGCTCGACGTAGCGACGCATCAGCGCGTGGCGCCCCGAGTGCTTGCCGAGCACCAGCAGGGAGCCCCTGGCCCCCACCATCTCCGGAGTCATGATCTCGTACGTGCGCCGGTCCTTTAGCAGCCCGTCCTGATGGATGCCGGCCTCGTGCGAGAACGCGTTCGCCCCCACGATGGCTTTGTTGGGCTGCGGCCGGATGCCGGTCACGTGCGCGAGCATCTCGCTCGCCGGGCAGAGCTGTTCGCTCACGATTCCAGTGGCGAAACTGTCGTAGTAGCGGGGCAGTACCTTGAGGGCCATGACGATCTCCTCGAGCGACGCGTTCCCCGCCCGCTCGCCGAGCCCGTTGATAGTGCACTCTACCTGCCGGGCACCGTTCTCGATGCCGGAGAGCGAGTTGGCAACCGCGAGGCCTAGGTCGTCGTGACAATGGACTGAGAGCACCACCCCATCGATTCCAGTGCAACCGGCCTTGACCGCCTGAAGCATCTGTTCGATATCGGCCGGGTGAGCGTACCCGACCGTATCGGGGAGATTGATCGTCGTAGCACCTGCCTCGATCGCGGTCTGGACGGCGCGACATAGAAAGTCCAGGTCGGTGCGGGTCGCGTCCTCGCAGCTGAATTCGATGTCATCGATCAGCTTGCGGCCGCGCGAGACCGCACGCTCGATCCGGCGCAGCGCCTCATCCCGGTCGATCTTGAGCTTGCGCTTGAGGTGCAGGTCCGAGGTCGCCAAAAAAACATGGACGCGCGGGTGCGCCGCAGCTGCGAGCGCTCCGACAGCCCTGTCGACGTCGGTGTTGGTCGCGCGGGCCAGGCCCGCAATTATGGGGCGCTGTACCGCTGACGCGACCGCCACCACCGATTCGAACTCCTGCGGAGAGCTCACCGGGAAGCCCGCCTCGATGACGTCCACCCCCAACCCGTCGAGCGCCTGGGCGACCCGGACCTTCTCTTGGGTCGTCATCGTGGCACCCGGGGACTGCTCGCCATCCCGCAGGGTGGTGTCGAACACGAGGATCTTGTCCATGCCGCTTGTCTCCGTCAGGGGGTTGCAAACGAAGAGGCCCTTTCCGCTTCGGAAAGGGCCTCTCGCTTCGTCGCGTCCTGGTCCGGTCAGTTCGTCCGGATCACCGCGGGCACGTAGCGGCCCTCTCCCCTCCGCCCGATAAGGGCGAGGAGTACCAGGGTGAGGATGCTAAGGAGGCCGGCGTCCCTAATCACAAATTCGATTCGCCCATCGTAGGGGAGGAACGAGTGTCTCAGCTTACCTGTGAGCTGGGACGAGGTCAAGTGTCCTGTTTGAGCGTGCACAGTGCCACTATGCGCCAGAAAACGTCACGCACCTGCTCCTCCGGCAATCCCTCCTTCCGGGCTAATTCTCCTGAACGCCGGAGGACTCTGGCCTCCCGTCCCGGATCCACGCCTCCAGTCCCTCCCTCCTTGCGAAGCGCCTGGGCCCGTCGGGCAAGCCGCATCCGCTCAGACAGGAGCAGGATCAGGGCCTCGTCCACGTCGTTGATCGCGTTTCTGGTGCGCTCGAGGCGGTCATCCCAGAGCTCCATTTCCGGCACCGGTACGTCGGCGGCACCCTTGTCCTCGGGAAGGACCCCGGCAGACGCACCAAAGGGCCCCCGCACCAGCACGGTCATCGCGCGCGTGCGCACCTCCTCGAGCCCGGCGGCCCCCGCGCCATCGCGCAGATCCGCCGTCACCTCGGCAACGAACCGATAAGTCCAAGGGAGACGCCCAGGCCGCGATTCCAGCCGGGATAGGTTGAGCCCCCGGCGCGCGAACGCCAACAAGACCTCGACCAAAGCCCCGGGGCGATCCCCGGTCTCGAACACCACCAGGGTCTTGGGAGACGCAAGCGCGGGCGCCGTGGCGACCCGACCAGGGGGGGTCACCACGTAGAAGCGCGTGCTGTTGTCGGCCCGGTCCTGGAGGTCGCGGGCAAGCACGGTGAGGCCATAGCGCTCGGCCGCGACTTCGGAGGCGAGCGCGCCGACAGACACGTCGCCGGCCTCGGCGACCAGGCGGGCTGCACCCGCCGTGTCGTGCACAGCTACGGCCTCCAGGTCGGGTCGCTCGGCAAAAAAACGCAGACATTGAGCGAGAGCCACTGGATGCGACATCACCTTCTTCAACCCCTCGGCGGTCGCACCCGGGAGCACCAGTAGGCAGTGCCGGATCGGACGTATGACTTCCTCCACGATCTCGAGATCAGTCTCCAGGAGCGCATCGAGCGCCGGGCCCACCGAGCCCGCCAGCGTGTTCTCCACCGGGAGTATCCCGAACGAAGCCGCGCCCGTGGTCACGGCCCGGGCCACGTCACGAAATTCCCTACACGGGAGGGTCTCGACCCCGTCGCCGAACCAGGTGCGCGCTGCCTCGTCGCTGTACGCCCCTAGCTCACCCTGGAACGCCACGTTGGGCATCGGCCGCTCGTCCTTCGCGCTCATCGCTTTGCCGCCTCCTCGAATGGGCAAGAATAAGGGGCCCTCCCCGCTGGGGAGGGCCCCTCCGGGCCCGAAGCCCGTCCCGGCTCTAGCAGACCGCTGGCGCCCACGCGTGCACCCGTACGATCATCTTCCCTGGCTCCGGCTGCAAGCCGATGGATCGGAAGCCGGGGAATCGGCCCGGGGCGTGGGAGACCCTATCCATGGGGAGTATGAGTAGGAACGAGGAGAGTATTCGTCAATGCAGGGTATGGGGAAGCGACTTTCAATATTCCCTCCCGGAGCCCCGATGGCCCACATCCATAGCCGCTGGGTGCGGTGGTGAGCGTCACCGAACCCCCGACCCCCGACGTCCTCCACCACCACTGGCAGGACGAGGCCGACGCCGCCCATCTCTACCGCGTGCTCGCCGCGGTGGAGCCGGATGCCAAGAAGCGCGACGTGTACCGGCGTCTCGCCGAGGTCGAGGATCGGCATGTCGTGATCTGGAAGGATCTGCTGACCAAGGGTGGCACGCCTCCGGGTGAACACACGCCCAGCGGCGCCACGCGCCTGCGCGCAATGGCCGGGCGTGTGTTCGGTCCGAACTTCCTGCTGCCGATGCTACTTCGGGAGGAAGCGCGCGAGGTGAAGGGGTACCTGGCGCTTCACCGCTCGACCCCTAAGGAGAGCGAAGCCCACGACGCGGCTTTCCTCCTGGCGCGTGAGTCGGCGGATCACGCCACTGAGCTCGCCAGCATAAGCGGTGGAAGCGACGAGCCCTGGCACCGGAAGAGTTCGGGCGGGCTCGTTCGGAATATCGTGTACGGCTTCAACGACGGCCTCACCGCCAATTTCGGGCTGGTCGCGGGCGTGATCGGCGCGACCGCCACGGACTCGTTCCAGCCCGTCATAGTCGCGGGCGTCGCCGGCATCATCGCGGACGCGCTGTCGATGGGGTCGAGCGGCTACCTGGCCGCCAAGAGCGAGCAAGAGGTCTACGCGCACGAGATCGCGATGGAGAAGGACGAGATCGCGCTCATGCCCGAGGTCGAACGCGACGAGATCGCGCTCCTCTACGAGGCGAAGGGCATCGACCCGGTCCACGCCAACGAGCTCGCGACGCAAATCATGGATGATCCCGCGCGCATGCTCGACGAGCACGTGCGGGAGGAGCTCAAGATCGGCGAGCCGGAAATGTCGCCACTGGATCAGGGCTGGATCACCGGCCTCGCAACCGGCGTCGGCGCGATCATCCCGGTGGTTCCCTTCCTGCTCATCCACACCGCGGCCGCGGCATGGGTCGCCTTGGTGATCTCCATGGTCGCACATTTCGCCGTGGGCGCCGCGCGCGCGATGTTCACCGGGCGCGGTGTGATCCGTTCCGGCATGGACATGTTCGTCGTCGGCCTGGGCGTCGCCGTGGTGGGTTACTTGATAGGCGGCTGGGTGGGCAGTCTGCTCTAGGGGACACCCGCGGGCCACGTCTTCGAGCCCCGCGCCAGTTCGCGTTAGATTGGCCCCCATGATCTCCGTCAACAACCTTGGCAAGGAGTTTGGCGACCAGACCCTGTTCGAGGGCGCCAACTTCCAGCTGAACGCAGGATCCCGCTACGGGCTGGTGGGCGCCAATGGCTGCGGCAAGACCACGTTCCTCCAGATCCTGAGCGGCAACACTGAGGCCAGCGCGGGCACGGTCTCGATGCCCAAGCGGCTCCGGCTGGGCATGCTCCAGCAGGACCAGTTCCTGTACGGAGACGAGCTGATCCTGAGTGTCGCCATGATGGGTAACGCCGAGCTGTGGGACGCGATAGTAGCCAAGGAGGCGCTGCTGGCAGCGGCGCATGAGTACTTTGACACCGATCGCTTTGGTGAGCTCGAGGAACTCGTGCAACATCACGACGGCTATACGGCCGAATCCCGCGCCGCTACGATCCTCGAGGGTCTCGGGCTTCCCGCAAGCGTCCACGATCAGCCGCTCAGCACGCTGTCGGGCGGCTTCAAGCTCCGCGTGCTGCTCGCGCAGGTGCTAGCGAGCGCACCCGACGTCCTGCTCCTGGACGAACCGACGAACCACCTGGACATCCTCTCGATACGTTGGCTCGAGACGTTCATGCGCGACTTCCCGGGCCCCGTGGTCGTGATTTCCCACGACCACCAGTTCCTCGACGGGATCGCCACGCACATCCTCGACCTCGACTACGAGACGGTCATCCTCTATCACGGGAACTACACTGCGTTCCTCGAGGAGAAGCGGCACGAGCGGGAGCGGCGCGAGAAGGACATAGCCGGTCAGGAGCGGGAGATCGCGCATCAGCAGGAGTTCGTGAACCGCTTCAAGGCCAAGGCGAGCAAGGCGCGCCAGGCCCAGAGCAAGATGAAGGTCATCGAGAAGAAAATGGACTCGATGGTGGAGCTGGCGCAGAGCTCGCGCCGCTATCCCACCTTCAACTTCGAGGAATGGCGACCGAGCGGCCGCGACGTACTCAAGGTGAAGGGGATCGAGAAAGCTTATGGGGACAATGAAGTCCTACACAGCGTAGACCTGCTTGTCCGCAGGGGCGACCAACTTGCGATCATGGGGCCGAACGGAATCGGTAAGTCGACACTGCTCAAGATCATCATGGGTGAGGTCGAGCCCGACGCGGGCGAGGTCGACTGGGGCTATGAGACACATCCCGGCTACTTCGCCCAGGACCACCGTGAGCAGCTCCAGGACCCCACCAAGTCCACCCACGAATGGATGGCTCAGTTCTGCCCCGACAAGGACATCGGCTTCGTGCGGGGCCGGCTGGCACTGATGCTATTCACGGGCGACGACCCGAAGAAGCGCCTGAGCGCGCTGTCGGGCGGCGAAGCCGCTCGACTCGTGTTCGCCAGCATCGCCCTGGCACGGCCCAACGTGCTCATCCTGGACGAGCCCACGAATCATCTGGACCTCGAGTCGATCGAGGCGCTGGTGGAGGGGCTCCAGGCCTACACAGGCACCCTCATCCTGGTCTCGCACGACCGCTGGTTCATCAACCAGCTCG
>Ga0114996_10008068_pt1 | contig 11782 bp, 9 predicted proteins | sample ArcticOcean_MG_C_4_FD_87039 | JGI IMG/M metagenome (GOLD analysis project Ga0114996, IMG submission 87039) | Marine microbial communities from western Arctic Ocean - ArcticOcean_MG_CB4_134 | ecosystem: Environmental > Aquatic > Marine > Oceanic | place: Arctic Ocean: Canada Basin | collected... | reverse complement strand
TGCCGGTGCCGGCGATGACCAGCTTGGTGCCGACGGGAAGCGGATTGCCGGCAGCGTCCTGGAAGGTGTTGGCAGGGGCGACGAGGGTATCGGCGCTGGCGCCGCCGTTAACGAAGTCGATGTCATTGGGGGCGCTGGCGGCGGTAAACCGGAAGTATTTGGCTGCCGAGGTGCCCTGATCGGTGAAGCGTTGGCTTTCGATGACCAGATTGGTGCCATCATTGGTTTTGACGGTGAAGGAGGCGTTATTGGTGCTGGCCGAAGAGATGGTGATCTTGGTGCCGGCCGGGATGGCGCTGATCGCATCGCCCGCCGAACGGACCATGGTGTTGTTTGATCGGGTGAAGGCCATCGTCGTGTTCAGTACGATATCCTTGGTGGAGTCGGCCGGGTCCTGAAAGGTGATTACCACCGGGTTTGCCGCTTCATCTGTCAATTGTTCCGTCCGGATGCTCAGGGTGGTGCCGGTTTTGGCGACAACTTCATAGGTGCCGTCATTGACGCCGCCGGTGCCGGTAATGGTAATGATGGCGCCGACAGTGACGTTGGTGAATTCCGCCGACGACGCGGTCACGAGGCTGCCGCCAGGGACATTTGCGGTGGTCGGGACCGTTGAGATGGTCTGGGCGTCGGCGGCGCTGAGGTCTGTTTCCGTCGTCGTTACGGTGGACGTGAACGCCGTGCCGACGACATCCGCTGTCAGGGTAAAGCTGCCACCAGATGGGGAGCTCGCCGTTACCGGTAGTGGGCCGTCGGCGTTGACCGCATTGGCCAGCCCGATGGCGACATTGTTGGCCACGGTGTCGGCCGCGGTGAAGCTGAAGGAGGTCCCGTTGACGACAACCGAGAAAATATCGCCTACCTCCACCGTGCCGGCGACAGTGATGGTGTCAACCTGGGCGGCGGCACCGACGTTGCGTTCGAATTTCAGCCAGTCGGCCGCCGTTGTACCGGAATTCTTATTGAAGGTAAAATTTTCCAGATGCGCATCCCGGGTCGTTGCAACCTTGGTCCGGGAGCCGTCAAACAGGTTTTGGAAATCACTGAGGTTGGTCAGGTCAAAGTTGACGGGCTGGGTTCCTATCCGGGCGCCGGAAAAAAGGAAACGGCCATCGACCCCGGTGTTGAGCAGGCCTTCAAGGGACCCCATGGAACGAAAGGCGTTGGCCTGGATGTCTTTGACCTGTGACTCATCCTTTTTATCCGACGTATTATAATCCAGCATCGCATTTCTGAAATCGCGGATGACTTCGCGAACGCCCTGAACCGCCGTTGTTCCGATATTGAGCCGCAGGTCCATTTGTTCATTGTTCTCGATGAACTGTGTCAACTTGGCGAGAGTATTTTCCTGGTTGATCAGGCGTTCGGAATTCGAGGAGATGCCGCTATAGACTGAAGACACTTTCCCAGAGCCAATCTGGGTTTCCAGATCGAACAATTTACTGCGCGTCCTGAAAATCTGCTGAAGCAGGGAGGTGTTGGAGGCAAGGCTGGAAATTCTGGTCATTTAAACTATATTCTCAAGGGCTTCGAGCATCCGCTGAACGACGGCAATGACGCGGGCCGAGGCATTAAAAGCTTGTTCAAAAATGATGAGGTTGGACATTTCCTCATCCAGGTTCACGCCGCGGGAGGAATCCGATTTCAATTGTATGGATTCGGTCAGCGCCCGTTGGCGATCACCGTTGATTTTATTGGTGTTGGCCAGCCGGGAGTTTTCCGCGACGATGCTGGCGGCGAATTCGGAGAAGGTTTGCTGGACTGTGGGCAGTCCACCGGCGGTATCAAATGAGTTCGTCTTCGTGAGGGCGGCGGCAAGCGCTTCGACCACGGAATTCTCGCCGCGGCTAAGGAAATATTCGCCAGCCCTGTTTATGTTGGCGTCCCATTGGACTGCGCCTGTCGAAATCTTGCTCGGCTGGCTGATGATGTCGGCGCGGACATTGAGGGTTGAGGCAATACGGGTATCGGCCTTGTGCATTCCGATATCGGTCAGGAAGGTATTTGCCGATGCCTGAGTGACGGTTATGGATGAACCCTGATCGTGGGAAATCCGCAACCGCACACCAGCCCCGTCGGGAACGACGCTGGCGGTGATGTTGGTGACGTTGTTGGTAATCAGGGTTGCCAGGTCTTTCAGGCTGAGGGCCGCGGCAACCGTCAACGGACTGCCGGTTAAGGTGCCCGAAGAATCCCGGAAGGTTAGAGTTGAGGCGCTGGTGGTGAAGGAGGAGACCAGAACATTCGATTCGTAAATGTTATCCGCCAGATTATTGACGAAGAAATCGTTAAGGCCCAGGAAATTGGAGAACCCGGTGATGACCTCATCGGTCACGGCGTCGCCGTTTGCGTCGAAGTTGATGGTGGCATCCTGATGGATGGAGCCGTTGGCCGTCGCCGTTTCGTCGCGGAAGGCTAGATTGACGAGCGTCGTGTTGAGGTCGATATTGAATTTTCCCGAACCATTCACAATGACATTGGCCGTGGCGGCGCCGTTGGCGCGCAACCATGTTTGCAGGACTGTCGCCGCGTTGGTGATGGTGGAATTATTACCACTCAACAAGGTGCGCACGGTCGTTTGCGCGGTCTGATTGCCGGCGCTATCGAACAGGGTGACCCTGGTGTCCGAAGTGCCGGAGTAGGCCAGGGTCTGCTCGGTCGGGCGAATGAAGGTCCGGGACCCGGTGTAGTCCTGGGAGCCAGGGAAAGGTACGCCACGGTTGTGAATCTGATTGATGACATCGCGCAATTCCGCAACCATTTCGTCGAGTTGGCTTTGCAAGCTGGGAAGAATATTGTCGCGCAGGTCCACCAGCCCCTTCAATTGGCCCTCGCTCAGTTCGTCGGTGATGTCGTTGCGTTCTTCAACATTGCCTACAAAAATGCCGGCAATGTTGCCTGAGCTATGGGTCGATGTTGCCGAAATGGTCGCCGCGGCAGTGTGGGTGACTTTAGGTGGAATGGTGTCGACCAGTGTTCGCCCGCCCGAGGAAAACACGACAACATCGCCGTCACTACGGAAAAAGAAACGGATTCCTATATACGTAGACAACAAATCGAGTTGTATATCGCGCTGGTCCCTGAGGTCGGACACGTCACGCCTGGCCGAAGAATTTTTAATGATGTCATCATTCAATGTGTCGATGCGGGCGACGATCGCATTCATATCGACGACTTTTTCGGTAATCTGCACATCGGCCTGAAGGCGCAGCTCCTGGATCGTGTTGCTCATGTCCTGAAAAATCTGGGTGGTGTCCTGGGCCCGGCGTATGACATCCGCCTGTTGAACTGATGTGTCCGGGAACAGCGCCAGCGATTCCAGGGACAGGACAAAACTATCCATGATGTGGGACAGCGACGTATTGTCTTCGGGCGATCCGAACAGGTCCTGCGTCCGGGCGTAAAATTCTTTCTGAACGGTCAAGTTGTTCAGCTTGCCCAGTTCAATGCGGAGGCTTTTCAACAGCCCTTCATCCACCCTGCGCGAAATTTCCGAAATGGAAACGCCTGCGCCGACGCCAACGATGACTTGTGACTCGGCGGTAACGACCTTGCGCGAATACCCAGGCGTATTAACGTTGGCGATATTGTTGGCGACAACGTTCAGGGTCTGCTGGTTGACCAGCAGGCCGCTTTGCGCGGTGCGAAGGGCTTGGGTGATACTCGCCATCTCGAATACTCCGGTTTAGCCGTTACAGCGAATGGTCGATGGAAATTGCAACATTCTGGGACGCCGATTGCTGTTCAACACCGTTGGCGCCGTTGGCGGCGTAGGTGCCGGTATTGGGAACGCTCGCCTTGACGGCTTCGGCGATCAGATTGACGACCCGGCGGTTGGCTTCGATGCCGATTTTCAGCAGCACGGAGTTAGCCTCTATCAGTTCATTGACCTTCTCGCCCAAGCCACGCAGCTGATCGCGCAGGTCTTTATCAACCTGCTCCAAGGCCGCTGCGTCGCCAGATAAGCCCATGATGCGGCTTTCGTAAACGCGTCCCAAGGTGACTTTTTCGTCCAGGATTTCATTAATCTCGGAATATTTCCTGTTGGTGAGCGCGTCGTTCTCGCGTTCCAACAGGTTGACCAAGCGGTTGGTAATTACGATTAGGTCGTTTACGCGGTTTGTCGGGTCCATGATTATTGTAACTCCTGTGTTTTTATGATTTCCCGGAACACGACGTCGGCCAAACCGATCCCCCCGCTTTTAGCGATGGCCTTGCCGTATTCTTCCGCCTGCATGGTCTTCCACATTTTTTCTGAAGCGCTGCCGCCGAAGGGCTCTGCCGCGTCGACGTTCTGGAACATGGGCTGCAGCATCTGGCCTAGGAAAACCGCTTCGAATTCTTCGGCCACCTTGTGGGCCTGGTGCAGGTTTTGGGCACCGCGAATGTTTGGCAGGGAACGACCCTGGCTCAGCGCGTTTCCGGCTTGCAGGGAAAATGAGGTGCTTGAGGACAATTCGGTCATCACATCACCCTAATCTCAGCTTGCAAGGCGCCGGCCGTTTTAATCGCCTGCAAAATGGTGATCATGTCCCTGGGGCCGATGCCCAAGGCGTTCAGGCCGTTGACCATTTCCTGTAGGGTGACGCCGCTCTCGAACACTGTCAGCTTTGAGTCTTCGCCCTCGTCGATCTCGATATTGGAGCGCGCCACCGTTGTCGTATCGCCGACTTCGGCGAAGGGGCCGGGTTGTGACACCTGCTGGGCTTCAGTAATGCGGATGGTCAGGTTGCCTTGGGCGATGGCGACGGTGCTGATGCGCACATTTTCGCCCATTACGATGGTGCCTGATTGTTCATCTATGACGACACGGGCCAGTTGATCGGGCACAACCCGCAACTGTTCGATATCGGTCAGAAGATTGACAACGTTTCCCTTGTAGCTGCCGGGAACTTTCAGGCGGATCGTGGTAGGGTCGCTGGCCGCGGCGGCCAAGGTGCCGAGGAAGGCGTTGATGGCCTGGGAGATGCGCCGGGCCGTCGTGAAATCCGGGTTGCGCAGGGTCAGGTTGATTTTGTCCCGTTTGCCGAATTCGTAGCCAAGTTCGCGTTCGATGATGGCGCCGTTGGCGATGCGGGCGCTGGTGGGAACGCCCTTGGTCACCGTTTCGGCGTCGCCGCTGGCTTGGAAACCGCCGACCGCAAGCTGTCCCTGGGCCACGGCATAGACTTCGCCGTCGGCGCCCAGAAGCGGGGTCACCAGCAAGGTGCCGCCAAGAAGGCTGTCGGAATCACCCAGTGAACTGACGGTGACGTCGATGCGGGCGCCCTGGCGGGCAAAGGGCGGCAGGGACGCCGTCACCATAACGGCGGCGACGTTATCGGAATCGAGGCCGGCATCGGTCGGCTTGACGCCGAGGCGGTTCAACATCGCCTGCAGGCTTTGTTTGGTAAAATGACCGTTGGACAGGCTGTCGCCGGTACCGCTGAGGCCGACGACTAATCCGTAGCCGACCAGCATGTTGTCGCGTACGCCTTCGAAAAAGACCACATCTTTGATGCGCGACGCGGCGTTGGCGACGGTGGCTGTGAAAAGCACAAAAAGGATCATCATCAGGCCGGCGACCGCGGCCTTGCGCAGTGCTTCGCCCCAAGGGCTTCGGCAACCGGTGCGGATGATGGTAATTCCCGTCATGTTCATTTTATTGTTCCGTTGCAATCGATTGAATTTGGACAGTCTCGGTTTTTGGCCTTTTTTGTTGCGAATTTCGTGCCAAGGACGGATTTCTTATAACTGACTGAAAAATAACAATATTTAGAAACAAAGAGGCGGCAATCATGGTCTTCCTGGAAAGACTTTGGCGGGAGTAGGAAAAAATTGCCGGGGGAGAAGCGATAAGCCGGTTTTTTGAACGATTTTCAGTATTGCCGAACCCCAGATCCGGTAGTCTCTTTTGAGACTAACGCTTTAGGTCTCTGGCAGTGACGAGCAGCTCGTCAACGGTCTTGAAGACCGTTGCCGATGAGTTGTAGGCCTGCTGCATCTGAATCATCATGGTAAACTGGGTCGTCAGGTCTACGTTGGAAAGCTCCAACGTATTGGGCGCCAGAACCGCAACTCCGCTGGTATCGGAGAACACCGAGCGGCGGGTGCCGGACTCTGGGCTTTCTCCATAAACGTTGCCACTTAAGGCTTCCAGACCATTGACGTTGGTGAACATGGCCAGTGGAACTTTATAAATGATGCGTGACGAGCCGTCGGAGAAGCTGCCGACTACGTGGCCCTTCCCGTCAAAAGAAACGCTTTTGATATCCGCGGACGCTAGGCCGTTTTGTGCAAAATCGGAAAGGACAAAGGCGCCGTTGAATTGAGTCACTGTATTGAAATCAAAGGTGATGGCATTGGTCGCCCCGTCGCCCCAAGCCAGGCTGACAGTGGGTGCGGTCGTTGAGGTCAGTTGGCCGTTTGAGTTGAAAATCAGGGGGGAACCGACCACGCGCGTCGAGGTTGCGGAGACCAGGCTGCCACCCGAAACGTTCGCGGTGGCCGTGGCCGTGGCGATGGTCTGGCCGTTGGTGGCGCTGCCGTCGGTTTCCGTCGTCGTTACGGCCGACGTGAACGCCGTGCCGGCGGTGTCCGCCGTCAGGGAGAAACCCCCGCCGGATGCGGAGCCGGCCGTCACCGGTTCGGTGCCGCCGTTAATGGCCGCGGCCATGCCGGTGGCGACATCGTTCGCCGATGTGGTCGTGGCGGTGAAGTTGAAGGCGGCCCCGTTGAGGGTGACCGTGAACTTGTCGCCGATTTCCACGGGGGCGCCCACGGTGATGTTGTCAACCTGTTGAACGGGGCCGACGGTCTCCGGGCCGCCTGGCAGCGGCGTGCCGGCATCGACGGTAATGGTGGCGGAATCGCTCGAAATGGCGCCGATGGTATAGGTGCCGTTGGCGGCCGTGGTGCCGGACAAGGTGATCGAATCCCCAACCTTGAGGCCCAGGAAGGCCCCCGGCGAGAAAGCGGTCGGAATGAGCTCGTTCTTGATGCTGATGGACCGGCTGGACGGGTCCAGTTGCATTAATTTGCCGCTCCCGATCCCGGTAGTGAGGGTAAAAGCAGCGCCCGGAGCCTGCGTTGCGCTCGTCAGATTTTCGGCAGTAAAATCCAACTGCCATTGGTTGACGGTTGGTGTTTTGGTGAACCTTGCCGTCAAACTTCGTTGTAAACCATTGGAATCGATGATGGGAATTGCCGTCGCTTCCGTAGATCCCGTGAGCAGTGTGGCTGCCGGAAGGTTCAGTTGCATTTCAGCCGTGGTGGTAGCAGAGAAATTATTGGGGAATGCGTATTGGTCCACCCGCATCGGCGCCAAAGCGCCGGTAGGGGAAAAGGTTCCGTCCGCCGCCGGGGACACACCCAAAAGGAAATATCCATTTTTGTCGGTGAGATATCCCTGATCAGCCTGAATGGTGTTGCCGTCTTGGGCTACGACAGGGATTTTCGCGCCGGCGATATTGACCTGAAAACCACCGTCGCGGGTGAAGAATATTTCGTTGTTTGTGGTCAAGGTCGGGCTGATCTGGAAGAAACCTTGACCGGCGATGGCCAAATCGAGGTCGCGGTCGGTTCCGGTCAAAATGCCTTGCTGATCGAGGGTTTGATAATCCTTTGGCAGGACCCCGCCCATAGCGCGTTCCTGATTGGCAAAAGACTTCGAAGTGTGGGAACCCGCGCCGGTCCGAAGATTGTTGCTCAGCACCGTAGAAAAACGGGTAATGGTTCTTTTGTAACCTGGGGTGTTCACATTGGAGATGTTGCTGCCGATGGTGTTCAGCGCATGCGCCTGGCTTTTCATGCCCAGGGTGCTTGGTTGAAAAATCGATAAACCCATTGGTTTTGCTCCGGCGTGAATGAAAGCGCAAAGGCGCCTAAAACGGATCAAGAGTTTAAAGAGCAAGAAGAATGCCAAGTTTGCGTAATTATAACCCATTGATTATATTGCATAAATGTTTCCAGTAGGCGTGTTCTTATCCGAATTGCCTCCCTTTCTCCTATTTCATGAGAAATTATTGCCGGGTCACGGACGTGGCGGCAGGCCTTAAATCGTGGAAATTCAAGCCCGTTGCCAGAGGAGCAGGGCGGGGTCGATAATGTGGCAGGAGGAATGTTCTGGCTTTCAGGAGGCCGATTGGGCAGAATCCCGTCCTGCACCGGCAAAGTGGAAGGGTTTACGGATTTTGGTAAACCCGTCCGGCGCCGTTGTTTTTCATGTACAGTGGTTGTCTGATGAAAATATCCAAAGCTGGTCCCAGCAAACAAACCGTATCGACAAAAAAGAATAAATCCGCCGCCAAGGCGGGTGAATTTGCTGAGCAAGTTCGAGGTGTGGTGTCCACCGGTGATATCGAGGGCGCGCAGGCAACGGAGAGCACATCGCCCGTCGGCGCCTTGGAATCGATCCTCGCGGTCCAGGAAGTCCCTGATGCCACGGACGGGCGTTCAAAAGGGATTTTGGTTCAATATGGGGACGAACTTCTTGATCACCTGGATGAACTAAAGCTGGCCATCCTGAGTGGGGCAGTTTCCAAAGAGAAGCTGAAGAACCTTGCCCAGATGCTGCGCCAAAAACGCCAGACCTGCGATGACCCCCGCCTAAACGGAATAATTGATGAAATAGAACTCCGGGTTGAGGTCGAGGTCGCGAAACTGACTCGTGATCATTAATGCGGGTTTTCCCGGGGTTTCATTAATATCCATATTTTCAATGCGCTAGATGCAATAGATTTTGCCAAAATTGTGTCTTGCGGAGAAAGCCTGATTTTTTTATATTCCGGCACCAATAATAACCCTTCTAAATGGTACGAACTGGGAGCCTGGAAAAAATGAACGTGACGTTATCGCCAGATTATAAACCCTTGGTGAAAGAGCCTTTCATGAATAAGAGGATGCTGGAATTTTTCCGGCAGAAGCTTTTGAACTGGAAGACCGAGTTGTGGAGCGAATCAAACAACACTATCCAGAATCTTCAGGAAGGCGGTAATTCGGAATCGGACCTTGGCGACCGTGCGTCGGTCGAAACGGACAGGTCCCTGGAACTGCGTACCCGCGACCGCGCCCGCAAGCTCACGACCAAGATCGATGAAGCTTTGGAACGCATTGACAACGGCTCCTATGGTTACTGTGCGGAAACCAACGAACCCATAAGCCTGTCGCGGCTGGAAGCCCGTCCTATTGCAACGCTTTCCATTGAGGCGCAGGAACGTCACGAGCGGATGGAAAAAACCCACCGCGACTAGCAATTCCGTTTGCTCCCGCGCCGGATGTTCAAATCCCAGAAAAGGTCTTCGAGAAAAAAAGAGGCCGGTGCAAAAGCACCGGCCTTTAAGTTGCCAGATTCAAATGAAAGTTGAACCTAGAACGGGAAAATGATGTCCCAGATTTGCGTACCCCAGCGGGGCTGCTGAAGTTGGCTCAGTGTGCCCGAACCGCCGTAGGCGACGCGCATTTCGGCGATGTTGTCGTCTGATATGGTGTTGTCTGAATCGATGTCCGAGGGCCGGATTACGCCGGTTACCATCAGTTCGCGAACCTCGCTGTTGACCAGAATTTCCTGACGCCCGACGATGACCAATGACCCATTGGGCAAAATTTGCGTCACAACGGCGGCGAAGGTCAGGCTCAACGTCTCGTCGCGCTCGATTACGCCGTCTCCTGAAGTGGAATGGGCGTCGCTGAAGGCCATCGCCGTGGCCGGCGTTATCGCTTGCGGCAGCACCTTGCTGAATTCGGCCTCTAGGCCCAGCAGGAAGGGAACGCCGGTGGTTTCACTGTCGGCGCGGTCGCGTGTGGTCTTGTTGTTGAACACCGCGCTGTCCGCCAGGGCCAACACAACGGTGACGATGTCGCCGATATACTTGGCCCGATGGTCTTTGAAAAAGGCACGGGCGCCTGCGCGCCACAGTGAGTTGGGGTTGTCTTCGGCAACTTCGGGCGCCGGCATGGGTAGGCTGACGGGGCGGTAAGACGGCCGTGCCACCGGGTTGGTGATTTTTGTCAACTGTGGTCCGTCGCCGATTTCCGACAACCGGGAAAACATGTTGCATGCGCTGAGTGACGTGGCCAGCAGGCCAAAGGCGACGCAACGCAGCATGGTTCGGGTGGTCTTGTTCGTCATTCGCTTCACCTCCATAAACTCAAGTCTTCGACAAATCTAATACGAGGCCGTTAATTGATCATCGTCATTCCGGTGGACAGGACCGAGACCTTGCCCATACCGGTGACTTCGGCTTCAATAATTTTGTTGCTTCGGGTGTTGTTGATCCGCACCGTGTCGCCGTCGCTACCATTATCCAGCGCTTTTCCGCGCGTCGTCAGCGTCATTTGCGGCGTTTTCAGGTAAATCGTCACCAGGGACCCTTTGGCGACCAGGATAGGACGTTGAACGAAGCTGGTTCGCAAGGGTCGCCCGGGGCGCAGGCCCCGTTTGGCGGCCATGCCGATTAGGTCGTCGGCATTAACAATGACATCGCGTCTGATACGGTCGCTTCGCACACGTATCCATTTTATGTCGCGTTTGGAAATCACTTCCTTACCAAACACCCGGCGGGTCAGGACCGGCACATCAGTCATTTTGTGCAGGCGGCCGGTGATCCGGTGGCGTGGGGCCCGGGGGTCGTTGGCGGGGGCCATGACGATGGCCGTAAACCGGCCTGTTTTGGGCTCATAGGAAACATCCTCGACGCCGACCGTGGCCAGGGTGTTGGCTGGAACGTACAGCCGCAACATCCGGTTGCTTAAATTCACGACCATGGATTTATCGGCACCGAATTCGACCAGGGCGGCAAGGATATTGTCTTCGATTTCTCCCCGCGCAATGACCTGACTCTCCCGTTCCACAACGATCTGGTCCTGAACGCCCAAGGGCCGCCAGTCCAGGCCGTAGGTACGGGCGACCCGATACAACCAGCGGGCATCGAAAACCGCTCGTTTTCCGGGTTCCGGTGCGTAGGCGATAGGGATGTCGGCTTTTACGCCGGCATGGGTAAAGATATCGCCCAACCGGACCGTTTTGCTTTTGACTATGATGGATTCGCGCAAAAGCACCTTGGCTTTTTGCCCTGCCATCGCGATGTCGGCCTCTGCCGCACGGGCGCTTCGGGCGGAGGATTTCCCCGCCGCCTTTACCGCCGTCGGCAACAGTAGAACCGCGGCCATCAGTGCGAATATTAACGTTTTCATCTCAGTTCTCCCTAACGCAGAGCCGTCAAGGTGCCCATCATTTCGTCTGACGTTTGAATGACCTTCGAGTTCATTTCATAGGCGCGCTGGGCCGAGATCAGGTTGGAAATTTCCTCGACGGCGTTGACGTTCGAGGTTTCCAGAAAACCTTGCAGGATAGACCCGAATCCCGTGCTGCCCGGGCTGCCCGTGATCGGGGCTCCGGAGGCCGGCGTCTCGGTCAACAGATTGTTGCCTTCCGCCGACAGGCCGGCTTCATTGGGAAAATTGGCGACCTGGATCTGGCCGACGTTCGAGAACGCGACTTGGCCTTCGATTTTTGCCAGCACTTGGCCCGACTGATTGATGGTCACGTCAATGGCGTTGTTGGGGATCGAAATGGCGGGTTCCAACAGATAACCGTCATGGGTGACGATCTGGCCGTTGGCGTCCAACTGGAAAGTCCCGTCACGGGTATAGGCGGTGGTACCGATAGGCAACCGAACCTGGAAGAAACCTTTGCCTTGGACAGCCATGTCGAAAGTGTTGTCGGTGGCTTGCAGGTTACCTTGTTCGTGTATGCGGTAAACAGCCGCCAGTTTGACGCCCAGACCTAATTGAACGCCCGATG
>Ga0114996_10008063_pt1 | contig 11792 bp, 10 predicted proteins | sample ArcticOcean_MG_C_4_FD_87039 | JGI IMG/M metagenome (GOLD analysis project Ga0114996, IMG submission 87039) | Marine microbial communities from western Arctic Ocean - ArcticOcean_MG_CB4_134 | ecosystem: Environmental > Aquatic > Marine > Oceanic | place: Arctic Ocean: Canada Basin | collected... | reverse complement strand
CGGCAGCACCACAACCGATCAGGGCATAGCGAAGTTTACCCGACTCACTCAATTGTATTCTTCCTGAGCGAGGACCCCGATTTCGTGACCCGGAAGAATCACAGCTCCGGTAGACTTGATACGCTCCAGACTTCTCCACGCCTGATTGACATCCATGTAACGCCCAATCATGGTGAATTCGAGCCCTTTCTCCTTATGAGGAGAAAGATTTTCATAACAAAGACAAGCATCACCTGCGATCAGGTATTGACTGTCTTGACCTTCGATGAGCACCGACTGGTGACCTGGGGAATGTCCAGGAGTCAACAGAACCTGGACTCCAGGAACAATCTCCTGATCGCCCTCAAGGAAACACAGATCCAGGCCATCATAACTGGGCTTCAAGCCCACCCGAGGAGATTCGTAAGACCGATAGTAGGGCGGGAGGGGATTTGCAGCATATTCAAATTCGGCCTGCTGGACAAAGATATCCGCCTCTCGAAATCTCCCGAGATTAGCGCAGTGATCCCAGTGCAGATGGGTTAGGATCACGACTTCTATGCTCTCCGGTTGAATTCCCTTGCTCCGAAGAACCTCGTCAATGCGTTCTCCCTCGCCCTGGATCGAACCCGGATAGTGATACGTTTGGGCCCTCTCTGTGCTGCACATCCCGGTATCAATCAGGATTTTCCTGCCTTCTTGTTCTACGTACCAGGCAAGAGCCGGAATTTCGATCGATTCATCAAAGCCTTTACCATACGTCAGCACGGTCCTGCTGCAGTGGATACTTCCAGTCTTTAACGGGAGAATACGCATGGTCAGAGGGTCGTCTTGTTGAAACTTCGTTCGTCCTGGGACAGATGATCGATCGAATTGAGCTTCAACACTCTGCAATCTCCTGAATGATTCATTTCAACCACATTCAAACAACCATTGGTTTGAGGAATTTGACAGGCAGCCTGGACGGTCAGGTTCTGCGCCATGCCCAGAAGCATTCGGTTAACGTCGCCATGACTGGCCACCAACACCGCAAGGCCCCTAAATTCCACCCTGATTTGCTTCAAGAACTTCCTGGCACGTTCCGCCAGATCGGCAAATGACTCTCCCCCCTCAGGCTGGTGTGCGGCAGGATCCGGTAGGGCACGCTCCAGCTGATAAAATCTTGTCCTGCTGGTTCCCTGGAAGACTCCGAAGTGCCTCTCGCGGAGTAGAGGATCCAGCACAAACCGGGAAGTATGGTACTGGGCAATGACTCGGGCTGTGTCCAGACCTCGTTTGAGATCCGTAGAGAAGATGACATCGAAATGCTTATCCTTGAGGGCCCGGGCCACCCCCTCGGCTTGAACCCACCCCTTCTTACTCAGTTCCCCCGGAAGCTGACCTTGAAGGATATCGTTCTCATTGGCCAAGGTTTCGCCATGCCTAGCGATCGTTATCAGCATAACTCAACAGATTTCCTATTTCCTCAATGAGTTTCTGCGGTGACACATAAAGAATGCCTATCATTCCAACCGATTGGGCAGCCATGACGTTCGCTGATACATCATCAACAAAGATACATTCCTCACCCCGCAAACCTGTATCCCTGAGGACCCAGAGGAAGGCTTCCTGGTCTGGTTTCTTCCAGCCGATTCTATGCGAAAAATAGAGCTTATCGAAGTGCTGGTACTGATTGCTATATAGCCCAGTCGTCCGCTCCAATTCCAGGCAACTGTTCGAGAGCGTGTATAAACTGTATCCTTCCTTGAGCTGCAGGATGAGGTCTTTTATATCTTCATCCACATCGGAATAAAGTGAGCCGAGACATTCACTCAGATAGCCAATCTCCCCGATAGGGACACCGATCTGGTTCGCAACCATCGTCCAGAACTCGATGGCGTTGATCTGAGCTGTTTCATACAGACCAAAATATTTTTCCTTTTCGAAGTAGAATGCGTTGCGAAACTCATCCATAGAAAGGCCCGGTTTAACTTTACCCACCCTTTTGGTCACCAGTTCCCAGCGCAAGGGCTGGATCACGCCACCAATGTCAAAAATAACCGCTTTGACTTGACCCTTGGAAACATCGCCGGCAACTGCAGGCCGGTTTTCGGCCAGGGGTGGATGTAAGGCTTCGATGATCTGTTCGACAACCTGCAATCTTTTTCCATCTAGGGGAGATGTACTTTCCAACTTCCAACTCTGCTTCTCTGTATCATACTGAATGATCAACGGCTTAGTGCCGTTGGGAAGCCGATCCTCGGAGATTGGATCAGCACTTTCCTTGATCAAGTTGAAAGTATCCATTCGGTAGGCCTTGTGTTGAGGATTCTCTGCACGTTTTTCCCGTTGGTCCAGACGTTTTTGGATGGATTCCATGTCATTGACAACACATTCAACCACATAAATATCCAAAGGATATTTCCCCCGAAGCCGATAGATGGCTTCACGCCGGTGACGGCGATTGAAGTTGCCATCCAGAATGATAAAGTCACTCTGTTCCCCTATCTTTTCCTCCGCCAAAGTCGCGATCGTGTCATACACCTTCTGGCGTTTCTCCTCCGAGTGAAGATCATCCATCAGCCCAAGGGTTTCCCGGACGCTCAAGGTCGACAATAGAGAGACTGAGTAGTTGTTCATGAACTGGTAGTAAAGACGCTGAGTACTGGTGGTCTTGCCGGTAGAAGGATACCCCGCGAACATGATCAAGGCTTGTCTAACGGGTTCGTTTTTCATCACGGGTTTAGTCGTCGGAAATTCTCATTTCGCATCGACGAAGCCCCAAACCTCATTTCGAACATACCCATACTTGATATTCTGCCCACCTTGGGAATAGCCATCCCAGATAGATAATACCCTTGGCTCCAGTTACAGCTACCAGACGCATCCCGGCCTTGATTCCCTGCCCGACCCCGGAAATTAATTTCTTTCGTGAACTAATCCCCGCCTCATAAGGATCATCGTGGCTTCCCATTTGGTCGCCAGACGAGGTCTCGGTTAGGCTCCGATATACTCGGCTGCGAAATTTGGAAAAGCGGGAATCTCGATCATAACGATGGGGCAGCAGGTCGATCGAGAGACCCGATTGATGCAGAATTCTAAAGCCCGCTCCCATCAACATCTTTCTCATCTGGCCCGGGGTATATTCCACATAGTGATCAGGGCTCTTCGCCAGTCGATTATCCACGTTTGGTGTCGACAGAAAAAAATCCCTCCCGGTTTCAGGACTCGATAACACTCGCTGAGCAGGGGAAAAGCCTGCTCTTGAGGCAGATGTTCTATCATTTCCGCACAGATGACATTGTCGAAAGTCCACTCTTCAAAACCCAGGGGCGGAACGGACATCACTCGGAACTCGGCTCCAGGGCAGTGTTGGGAAGCAAAAGAGACTGCTTCGTCGTAATAATCCACTCCCACATACTGATATCCTTCGAAAAGAGTGGCCGTATAACCGTACCCACAACCTAAATCGAGGACAGACCCTTTCCTCAAGAATTTCTTAGCGTAGCGGTATCGGAACAGCATTCGGCAAAAGCTAAAGATAGATCGATGGTCTGTTCGCTCCGTCTCGATGGTCATCTCTTCACCTACTTCCTAACAGCAAGAATTGAACTCGGGATCCTCCGCTACCGTCTCCGCTGATCCGTCGAAGCGTTCCAATGTTTGACCGCTATTATCGTGTGTGCGCCTTCGTTTAGAGAGTCGACATCCTAATCTTGCCCTACCAAAGATCCTGACCATCCGGCGTGACGCCATTACGGAGCATCGTCCCAATCATCCCGCCTTTCTAGCATCCGCGGAATCGCCATAGCACCCGCAGTGACAAACCAGAAGGGGACTGTTTCATAGGCGTTGATTGCGTTCAACGCAATGGTCAGGACGGATAGTGAAACCAGCTGACCATCCCGCACCCATCGCACATCATCAAGGATCCCCTCTATCTTCCACAGCTTCCAAAAACAGACCAACAAGAAGAGAGCCAGAGGAAAAAACCCGATCAGTCCGAGTTCATACAGGACCTGCAGGTAATCATTGTGGCTCGACGGTCGCCGCAACAAGCTCCCGTCCGGCCGATATTCAGCATGATTAGCACTAAAGGACATGATGCCATGTCCAAACAATGGCCTCTCGAGAAATCCCTTCAGTGCCTCCTGCGCATACTTCATCCGGTCGAGATTCAGATCCAGCCACTGTTCCTTCCCCCCTCTTAGGATTTCGGCTGTTTCAGGTGAACTGGCGGAAATCTGCCCTGTCCTGCGAAGTTCTAAATACCGTTCTGGGGTAATTCCCGTCAGGAGACTGGCCAGGGCCAGAATCAGCAGAACCGCAACGGCGTGATACACATACCTTTTCCTGTTACCTGGAATCAGACAGAAGACCACCAGAGCTCCGAACAACGAGAATACCGCCATCCTGGAGAAAGTGTAAAGGGCGGCAAACACCACCACAGACAGGGAGAGAAAGTGATACCACGTCTTGTGCCGGACAAAACGAGAATACACAAACGGAAAAACCAGGATAAGGGAAAACGCCAATTGATTCTTAGTAGAATAGCCGAACTCGGAAAAACCCTCCCGTGTGAACCATCCAGACAGATATAGGCTGTCGAACAGGAAAAGATGTTCCGCTGTAACAATGGTTACAAAAAGAACAGTCACAGCAATGAGTCGCTCCAGACAGATACGGTAGCGCTTTTTGTCCCTGCTCATCAGCAGCAAAATCGGAAAGATGAGGAACGAAAGGAAGAGATTAATAAGATCAGGATGACCCGACACGGTTCGGTCAGGTACGAAAACTATATAGGAAAATCCATTATAAATGACAAATAAGTAGGCAGGGAGATATTCCTTCCGCATGAGAGCAGGAATGAGCTCGTGGCGACAATCAACAACACCCCTCCCGGCAAACACAAGGAATAAGGCAAAACACAAGACGAACACCCGTTCTCCTAACCCGGGCAACAAAAGGTAGAAAGGCCATGTAGCAATTGCAAGCGAAAGCGCGATCCAGGCGATCTCCACCGACAGAGTACGAGTAAGGAAAGAATTGAGCCTTGACATTAAATGGGCCTTATCTACGGCTGGTAGCCGATTTCAGTTTTGCTCTCTTGTTCGAATTTAGGGTGCATTGGGGAGCAGAAACATCGTAAGCATTCGGCCCCACAACATCTTTGGTGCCAAGGAACGGCCCATGGATGCCATCCAGTTATACCCCAGTATCGCCTGGTCAGCCATAGTTACAATGCCCAGGATGTGACAGAGTTCAGCTGCAGCATCGGCCAGGCACCGAACCATCCCTGGCCGAAACTGCTCACCGGTAGTAACATGGAGTTCACCTATATCGAAAGGATTCCGCTATTTATCGGGAACCGCATTCAAAAAGCTCTCGGGCTCAACCCTATCCGCCAAGGACCTCTTCTGCAGCTGTATCCAATAAGCTCCGTATTCATTAGGATTAATATGTTCCTCCTTGGCCGCCTGGATGACGTGCTACGATCCAGGCAACTGGAGACCTCAACTTGATGAAACAAAGAATTGCAATCCTGTTCTTTTCCAGTTTACTCGCCCTTCTAATTGCTGGAGATTTCCCTGCATTTTCTCTGGAAGAATCCCTACGTGCTCCCAGACAAGCATGCCTACCTTCACTATCCCAACCTCCATCTCAAGTTCTATAACCTCGACACTCTCTACAAGGACGCGCCAGACATTGTCATCTTTGAGACTTCAGATCTCGGCTATGTTGAGAGTTCGTCAACACGAAGAATCACCCCTGGGGAAAGGTCGCAGAACTACGCTATTGCTCTAGGCGGTTCCACTACGGAATCGGCTGTAGTTCGAGAGGGCCGACGCTGGACCGATCTGCTGAACATCCCGACCCTGAATTATGGAAAGAGTAAAGTCTTTTCGGTCCAGTCCTACTTTAACTTGAGATACATCCTCGAAGTGCTGCAGTTTCGTCCCCAATATTTACTGATCATGCACGGGGTCAATGATATTTGGACCTACATCGGAGATGGCGCAGACGATTTTCATCCCGAAACCTATAAATACATCGTTGGGAATCCCTGGACCGATTTCGTCGTCAAATATCTTTACCTCCCTACTTTCGTGTGGCGACGCTCCAAAGAGTATGACTACTATGCCTTTTATCTCTACGAAGCCAGAAGATCCCTGGCTTATCCACCCATGTCGAATGCGGCCTTTCAAAACTTTCTTGGCACTTTTGAAGAGACCCTTTATCCAAAACTGAAAAATCTGTACCAGAGAATGGCTTTAAAGGCTGAACTCTTCGACGCGCAGGTGATCATCCTGACACAACCACACGCTTACAAAGCTGACTACACCCCCTACCGGGAGGACCTCAGATCTTATCCCGTCGTGAATGGACGCCGAATGACCCTGCGACAGTCAGAGAAACTCATGGATTCCTACAAGAATCTACTGTTCGACATAGCCCAGGAATTAAATCACCCACTGGTTGATGTTGCGAACTGTTTTGAAAAGGTCAACGTGGGTGATCTGCTCTACGATTCGGTTCATCTCACCGAGAGGGGGAGTCGCTACTTTGCCGACTGTGTCAACGGTCCGCTGGAATCAAAAATAGTATTTTTAGAAGATCCTCAAGAGTGGATCGATAAAAGATGCAGCCGTGCTTCCTCCAGTTTCGCAGGGAGACACACCGGAACCACGGTCGGTTAAAGTAATACTCCGGCCGGAGTTGCTGAATAAACGTGCTAGCGCGGTTGACCGACTCCAACTGAATTGGGCTTCTCAAAAATTATCACCATTTGCCATGCCATCCATTTGAGCACCGGTATTTCCAGGAGAACGCTATCTATTTTTTCAAGAACATTCAAAAGAGGATTGAAAACAAACGTATTTCGAAACGGAATACAGGCCAGTGTCGCGAGGTTAAAGAATCTCACATCGATCTTTGCGAAGTATTTTTCCGAGATCCGAAGATGCTTCATGCCTAATAGATTATCTACCTCCCATTCAGTTCTCAGGTGAGGTGTTAGCTTCCTGTATCTGTGGATGATTGGGTTATATCTGACAGCTTCAGTGCAGATTACAAATCCATCATGCTTTATTACCCTTGAAAGCTGCTGCATGGCTTTCTCGTAGTCTAGATGATGGAGGCAACCATGAGCGACCGCGACATCAAATGTGTCGTCTTGGAATGTCAGATTCTCTGCATCCATGACGTGGAAGGTAGTATTTTCGGTTACTGACTCTATCCTTGCCCTTTGCTCAGATTTCTCGACAGAAACATCTGAAATATCAATCCCATCAACGATGGCCCCATTCTTGGCCAGAAACAATGAGTTGTCGCCAAGGCCGCAACAATAATCGAGTGTCCTCATTCCCGGTGCTCGTTGCTTCAAGATTGTTTCTACATACGAATACGACCTCCTTGAAATAGGGTGAAACCTGACTTCTCTCGAAGCCATGTATTTCAATAGCTCCTTTCCCGTCGGAATCCCTTCCAGTGCAATACTGCTTCGCAACCTGTCGTGAAATTCTCTTTCCCTTTCTTTACGTGTCTCCATATAAACCCTTCATTCGTTTATACGACATTTCGCACGGGCCCTCTCACCACTCATACGTCACTGAACTGAAAAGCTTTGGACATTCCTGAACTGGCCAGACTGAGGATTCACCGAAAAACCCGTCCAATCTGATTCCATCTTCGCAGGGCCTCCCTTTTTTCAAATCTTCCCTCTGTGATCCCTTGCAGAAAAAAGGCGGCAACGACGTAGGCTACCATGCCAAGACTCAACAAAACGATGAAATGAATTTCTCCCTGCAGAAGAATCAACACGATAGCCATAAAAATCGTCGCTCCGGAGGCCTTGAGAACACTCTCGAAAAAAGTTTTCCTTTCGAAGCCCACCAGATAATAGGCCGACACAACACCTGCCCCGAACAAAGCGGTACTACTCACAATCGCTGAAATTGCAGCACCTTCCACCCCGAGCCTTGGGATCAGCAGGAGGCTGCAGGCAATGTGAATCAGAATCGAAAACACCAGGTTCAATATGTTCGCCCTTTGCTGATCACAGGCATTCAGAAACGCTAGAATCGGATAGTAGAGAAAGGTGGGTATCAAACTCAGCGACATCAGTTGAAATGGGGCGATCGAGTTGTTGTAATTAACGCCGTAAACCAGAGGAATGAAGTCTCGAGCCAGAATAAATCCTCCCACCGCCGCGGGAAACGCCAGCCACATCATGAAATCCTGAGAACGGAGAAACATGGTTGAAACACCTTCCCTCTGAGATCTATAAAGAACACTGAAGGCCGGAAACAGGGCTGTACTCAAGGCGAGAGGCAGGAACTTCAAACTGCCAACAATCTTGGAGGCTGCACTGTACCACCCGACCGCGACCTCATCCATGACTTTTGAAAGCATAATCGCGTCAAGGGAATAGAGTTCGACCATGAGCGCAGAGAGAAAAAAGGGGAAGGCTACCGGGACTAGTTTGCGTGTGCGCCGCCACGATAGAGAGATTCGAGGACTCAGTTCTAGACGGGTCGCCAGGAAATACCAACCGATAAAGAAATTGAAGATCCCGTCCAGTGCAAGTGCCATAATCAGATAGTAAGGGCTCAATTGAAGAAAAACGGCCGAGGCTCCGAAAGTCAGCATTATAAATTTCCCGATCACCATCGCAGTTGCTTCGTAATGCATCTGATGAAGTACCCGAAAACAGGCAAAGAAGGAGATGCTGAAGGACTTGACTACCATCGTGGCAATCACAACATAGATCAGATTTTTTGTGATTGCGGGATAGCCGAGGACATTCACCAGTAGAAAGACAGTTCCAGCACCTACCACCGCGAGCACCAGTTTCAACGAGAGAGTTTCCGACAACAGGGGCCCCAGCTTTGCCGGTTCCCTTGAAGCGTCGCGGATTAACACCTGGGTAAAACCAAAGTCCATGGAGATGTAAAAGAGCGCACCGTAACAAATCGTCAGAAAAAACAGACCCGTTGTATTGACACCCATGTAGCGGGCAACAATGACGAAGTACAGAAAGGTCAGCGCCTTTCGGAGAATGGATGCAATAGTCAGGTAAAGAGTATTCCTGCCAACCAGGTGAGATGAAACCATTCTCTTCAGCTTGAGACCAGTAGAGTTAATCTATAACAGCGGAAGGTTGCCACGACTATAGCCTCAAACAAGAAGCCTCGTCGATAGGGACAACTGGGTTGACTGTGACCGTGCGGCGGTTTCAGGTCCCGTGAACTTGAGAGTCCTCAGCTTTGTCAAACTAATTCAATTGCGGCTCGTCAATTAAACTCTTGAGCTGTTCGACCACACGCTGGGTCTCGCCAGCCGCTGCCAGTTGCACAAGCTCACATATCCTCTCGTTCAAAACAACAAGATCCGGCTTGACCTTCGGCTTGATACAGAAAACATGCTCCACTTCTGACGGTGAGGCTCTTTCCTCCGCGCTGGTTAGTTCTTCCGATAATTTTTCACCTGGCCTGATTCCGGTAAAGACGATAGGAATCTCCTCTTCCGGCACAAAACCAGACAGAGAAATCAGATTACGGGCGAGCTCCAGGATGTTCACCTGCTCACCCATCGAGAGAACAAACACTTCACCACCTCGGGCGAGTGCTGCAGCGTGAAGCATGAGTTCTACGGCCTCCCGGGTCAACATCATATATCGTTTCATGTCCTTATGCGTGACGGTAACCGGCCCTCCATTCTTGACCTGTTCCATAAAGAGAGGAACGACACTACCACTGCTTCCCAGCACGTTGCCAAAGCGAACGGCTGCAAAGACAGTATCCCCTCGACGATTCATAGCCTGCACCAACAGCTCCGTTATCCTCTTCGTTGTCCCCATTACATTGGCTGGATTGACTGCCTTATCGCTGGAGACCAGGATCAATCGCCCTGCGCCGTTCTCTGCCGAAGCATTCATAACCACCTGGGTCCCGAGAATATTGTTTTTTACTGCCTCACAAGGATGGCTTTCCATCATGGGTACGTGTTTGTGAGCAGCGGCATGGAAAACCACCTCAGGCGCGTACTTTGCCATCGTGCGTCGAACCTGATCCCGGTCTGTGACGTCGCCAATTACAGGATGAATGCCCTTGAATTTCAGTTTATCCGAAAGTTCTCTCGAAAGGCTGAACAGGCTATTTTCGTGCCGTTCGTATAGGATCAGCGCGGACGGGTCGAAGGATCCGATCTGCCGGCAGAGTTCGGACCCAATCGAGCCGCCGGCACCTGTTACCATAATTCGTTTACCCTCGATCAGGTGTCTCACTCGCTCCTGACTCAATCCTACCGGAGGACGTGCCAGCAAGTCTTCGATGGAGAGATTCTGGATCCTATTGACCTCGATTTTTCCGTCTAACAGTTCCCCCAGATTAGGCAGCCTTTTGATTGGCAAACCGTACGGTTCCAGATCATGGAAGATTCGGCGGATAGTGGATACATCCGCCCTTGCAATGGCAATCAAAACCGCATCCGGAAGATTCTCTTTAACGATTCTTTCCAGATCCTCCCTCGTACCCAACACCTTCAGTCCGTGGATACGTTTCCCCACTTTAGTTCCATCGTCGTCCATGAAACCCACCGGCTCAAATTCGTAAAAAGGATTATTTTTCATGTCCCGAACAATCATCGCTCCTGCGTCTCCAGCTCCATAGATCAGTATCCGGTGGCCTCGTTCGAGTCGGCGCAATTCCCGGTGTAATCTACGCGCCAATCTCAACCCCCCAAGCAGAAAAACCAGGAGGATCGAGTCAATGATGAAAATGGAGCGAGGGTAGATCGTTAATCCAGAGTTGCCGAGGATGTCGATCCAGGGATGAAACAACACGTGGAGACTCTCAAGGACCAGGAAGAATACCCCGGTACCGACCAAAGCACAGACAATCAGGTTCCAAAGGTCCCAGATTCCTGAATAGCGCCACAGCCCCTGATATAAACGAAAGGGGAGGAAGAAGATCGCGCGAATCAGAAGTAAAAGGGGCAGCGTATACAGAAACAGGGCCCACTCTCGCTCCGGAATCAGACCTTCGAACCGAAGCAGAAAGGCCGCGTAGTTCGCCAAGACCACCGTGAGCAAGTGAACTGTCACGATGAAGCCCCTTCGAAAGGAGAGAACCCACTCAATCACCCCTGTGAAGATCTCTGCTCTCGTCAAGAAAGGGACCCAACAGCGTAAAGGACTTGATAAAAAGACACCGGTGACTCCACTGCTACCACCGTCGGAGGCACATAATCCGCCATTCCGTCTTCGAGCTCGGCCGGTAGTGGAACAAGCTTCCCAAAAAAGATTCGCTTCAAGAACTCCTTCCCCTGCATAGTCCTGGGAATAAGATGATACCGGACAGCAAACCGTTTAATGAGAGCGACGACCGCATCCAAGCCAGACTGCTTCCGTACGGGAAAGGAATGGTAGACCTCCACCTCGAAATGGTTGCGCTGGAACAGGTCACGGAGTTCATCAGTCGCGAAATATCGAACACTGAAAGGACTGGGATTGAACTCCGGCCATTCCCGATTCACCGTACACAGCAGGACCACCCCTTTTCCCCTGAGCACTCGGCGGCACTCCGCTAAAAAGTCATCAGCGTCTTCAAGATAATAGATAGCCTCAAACAGGATCACGACGTCAAACTCACCATCGGAAAACGGGAGTTTGTGGGCATCCAGACACACCAGGGGGATCCTCCCGCTGTAGTGCCTTCGGGCCTGGCAGAGTAATTCTTCCGCTACATCTCCTCCCGTGACCGTCGCTCCTTGTCTTTGAAGATAGCCAAGTCCAAGACCTGGTCCACAGGCGACTTCGAGGACCTTTTTCCCCT
>Ga0114996_10008060_pt1 | contig 11795 bp, 9 predicted proteins | sample ArcticOcean_MG_C_4_FD_87039 | JGI IMG/M metagenome (GOLD analysis project Ga0114996, IMG submission 87039) | Marine microbial communities from western Arctic Ocean - ArcticOcean_MG_CB4_134 | ecosystem: Environmental > Aquatic > Marine > Oceanic | place: Arctic Ocean: Canada Basin | collected... | reverse complement strand
GAGCCCAACCGTGGTCACCTGCGTTTCTATGGCCGACTAGCGAATTAGTCGACGCCACTGAATATCCCGCTTCTGCCTGTAGAATCACGTCTGCAAAATCGGAGTCCGCCGGAACGTGCCAATCAGTAGGCGTATCTTGTCGCAGATAAGCTTTACCATGGCGCCAGCTTGCGTTGATAGCGTCGCGTACTTTCTGCGCCCTTTCCGGATTGGGTTCCTGCAGATAAAGAAACGCTGACGTGCCGTGATCAACAACAACCATGTCATCCAAATTGGCAACGTCTTCGATGACGAATGCTGGTTGATCTTGAATGAAAGTGCCCTGACCATGATCCGACACAACGACGACATAGGTACTATCCGCCACTGCGGTATTGTCTATTCCCGTCATCAACTTTTGGAGGTGACCGTCTGTCCGTTTGATTGCAGCGATGCTTTCAGGAGACCCCGGTCCATGAATGTGAGTCGCCGTATCCACATCTTCAAAGTAAAGCGTAATCATATGCGGGCGTTTGTCGTCTGACATAGACAGCCATTCAATCACTTTTTCGACGCGGGCCTCTCCCGGAACCGATGCATCAAACTGATGCCAATAAGTCAAAGGAACATTGCTGACCGGCGCCTCTGTGCCCACAAAGTAGTACGCGGCGCTGACCATGCCGTTTTCTTCTGCCGCAACCCAAATGGGCCGACCACCGTACCAACTGCCGTCCTGTACGGCCTGCCAATCCCCCATGCTATAAAATCTCGAGCGATCTGGGCTTGGAAATTTGTTGCCAATGAGTTTGTGGTTAGCAGGATACAGGCCGGTTGCGATGGAGTAGTGATTTGGAAAAGTTAGCGTGGGAAAGACTGGAATCAGCGCATCGGCGCGAACGCCATTTTCGGCAATCCAATCTAATGTAGGCGTCTCGTAAAGGTCCTGATAGTCCCAGCGAAAGCCGTCTATTGATATCAAAATCAACGTGGGTTTATCGCGTTGCTCGACGGTGTTGATTCCGCCGGATCCCGCAGCGCAACCCGCGATCCAACTTAAAAAGAATACCCACCCCAAACTACGCATCGCGCCGCTCCCACTTATTGTTCTTATTGGCTACGAATTCTAACAGGCTTCTTTTGACCGAACCTCATGGTCGCCCTGTGCTAAGTTTCAATTACAAGAATAAACTCGGGGCAATCATGAGAAATAATCAGTGGACTTGGACATCTGAGCGCCTGCTCGGCGCATTGCGACCTTCGGCGCAAATCCTTGCGCAGAAAGCGTCGGCAATTTGCACCATAGTGCCCTTGGCGTGCACTGTCTTGCTGACCACGACGGCACAAGGGCAGGACAATGGCCTGAAGATTTACATCTCCTCCGATATGGAAGGCGTAGTCGGTGCTGTTTCGGGTGATCAACTAGGGCCAGGTAGTTTTGAGTATGAGCGTTTCCGTGAGTTTATGACCGCAGAGGTCAATGCTGCGATAGACGCTGCCAGAGCCGCAGGTGCGACTGAGTTCGTCATCAGTGATTCACATGGCAACGGACAAAACCTACTCATTGACAAACTACCGGATGACGTAACCGTCGTTCGTTCCTGGCCCAGAGAGCTCGCCATGATGGCCGGTATTGACGAAACTTTCGATGGTGTCATTTTTCTCGGTTACCACGCCAGTACCGCCAACATGCGTGGTGTTCGAGCACACACAATGTCGAGCGCCAGCATCACTGGCTTGCGTTTGAACGGCATCGAAATGACCGAAGGTAGCATGGCAGCCGCGGCGGCCGGTCACTACGGAGTGCCGGTCATTATGGTCTCAGGCGATGATGTAGCGGTGGCTGAGAACCAGGTGTTGATAGGGGATATTGAAGGCGCCGTGGTCAAATGGTCAAAAGGGTTTCATTCTGCAGAGACCCTGACACCCGAAGCGGGGTATGAAGTGATTCGTACGCGAACTAAATCCGCTATCGATCGAATTGACGAATTTAAGCCGTATGTTTTAGATACACCGATAGAACTCGAGCTTAGTTTGAAACACTATCGACCGGTTGAATTGCTTGGCTATTTGCCGAATGTGGAACGCGTTAACTCGCACACGATTCGATTCGTTGGCGAAGACATCATTGAAGTGTCGAATTTTCTGACTTTCGTTACAAATTTTCGAATCGATCTGGAACCATAAAATTATTGAGCCAGAAAAAGAGTCAGAGTTGAACTCTGGCCCTAATTAATAATAAGGGGAAACATGCGTTATTCAGAAACTGCGTCGTACTTGACGATAGGACAATTGTGCCGAGCGATAACAATAGTTGCGACGCTGCTCACTGCCGCATGCCAATCTGATCCAATCCCACCGTCCACCGGAACCGCGGTCACTAATGTGACGGTTATCGATGCAGTCAACGGAGTTCGCGAAAACCAGACGGTTATTTTTGATGGCGATGAAATTGTTGCGGTCAACAACTCCGATGTTGCAACGGACGTCGCAGTGGTGATCGACGGCACTGACAAGTTTTTAATTCCAGGCCTCTGGGATTTCCACGTGCATCTCTCATACGATGACCGCTTTACCAAAAGCATGCCAGCGCTGTTTCTTTCTTATGGAATCACGAGTGTCCGCGATACCGGTGGTTTAATGCACAAAATGCTGCCGATCGTTGAGGAAATGCGTGCTGAGGACGCTCTTGCCCCTCGCGTTTATTTTGCCGGCCCGTTGTTGGACGGCCAATTCGTTGTTTATGACGGAGACTCTCGGCCGGAGATTGGCACGCGAAATGCTACGCCCGACGAGGCAAAAGCGATGGTCGCCGACCTTAAAGCCCAGGGTGTCGATTTCATCAAAATTTACGAAATGGTTAGCCCCGCCGTTTTCGAAGCATTAGTAGAAGCAGCCAACGAACACGAGCTGCCGATTGATTCTCACGTCCCGCTTTCCATGCGCGCAGGCGCGGCAGGTCCTTTGGTCGATTCAATCGAACACTTGCGCAATATTGAAATGGACTGCGCGAGTAATTCACCCGAATTGCACGAGACTCGTTTGGAAAAACTCAAGAACGCAGAGGGCATCTCCGGTTTCGAATTGCGCTCATCTCTGCACAGCTTGCAGCGTGTGCCTGCGATTCAAAACTATGATGAAGAGCGTTGCGACAGAACATTAGAAGCACTTTCTTCAACGACGCAAGTGCCGACGTTGCGTCTCGCGTCCATGAGTCATATGCCTCCCTACCTACGTGACGATTGGCAAGACGCGCTGTCAAGACTTCCGGCCATTGCTGGCGATGATTGGCGGGAATCGACCGCAATACAGGCGGCGAGTCCACCGGAAGACACCGATACGACTGAGTCCGACTGGTATCTGTTTTTGACTGGCCGCGCACATCAAGCCGGCGTACCGATTGGTGCAGGCACCGATACACCGATCGCCATCGCCGTTCCCGGTTACAGTTTGCACTCTGAATTGGAAATGCTGGTGCTCGCAGGACTTACCCCACTTGAAGCGCTTCAGTCCGCGACGGTGCGACCTGCTGAGTACTTTTCGTTACAGGATGAAATGGGTTCGATTAACGTCGGTATGCGCGCAGATATGTTGTTGCTGGATGCTAACCCACTAGAGAACATTGCCAACACCAAACAGATCGCAGGCGTTGTAACAAAAGGGAAGTATTTGGATCGAGCAGCGCTGAATGTTCTTATTCAGACGGCTCAGGAAGCCGAACGTTAAACTCGATGTCCTTAGGTTGATCGTCGGCGACTTTCGTTTTTACCAGAAACTCATCCCAATGGTCGTCGTCGCGTAAAAAGCGGTAGGTTACAGTCACCAGGCTGGCCCCCGTATGGAGATGAAAATGCCTCGTATTCAAGTGCTTGTAATTGCCGCAATGGTTTTGGTCGCCTGTGGCGATGCGGAAAACACTACACCCGTTTCTACTGAAAGCGAAGCAGGCGCTCAACCGCGCATCATAACGCCGGATATAGCCCCTCCGCCCGCGGAGGGTTATGTCGCTTATTCCGGCGCATCCATATGGGACGGTAGCGGAGCCCCCGTTCAAACCGGCAAGAGCCTGGTGGTACAAAATGGTCGTGTTGTCGGAATATTTAGTGCATTGCCGGAAGGAACGGAAACGATCGATCTGCAGGGAAAATGGATTGTGCCGGGCTTTGTGAATGCCCACGGTCATGTTTCAGGTCGTTGGGCGAAAGATTCGGTAACAAACTCTTTAGATCGCATTCGGGGTGACCTTGCTTTATATGCACGCTACGGCGTGACGAGTGTCGTGAGCCTGGGCGGCGCCGGTGGTGAAGCATTTGAAGTCCGTAATGCGCACGAAAATGCGGATCTCAAGCACGCTCGAATCAGACTTTCAGGAGAGGTCGTTGCTGGCAATGCGCCAGAGGAAGCCACTGCAATTGCTAAAGCCAATGTTCGCATTGGTGCCGACTGGATTAAGCTGCGTGTTGACGACAATCTTGGTAATGGCACAAAAATGCCCTGGGATGCGATCGAAGCGGCGATGACGGTTGCGGATAACGCGGGCCTTCCGGTCGCGACACACATATTTTACATGGACGATGCACTGCGACTTCTTGACATGGGCACCGATCTAATCGCGCACTCTGTTCGAGATCAAAAAGTAACTGCGGCATTCACTGATGCAATGCTCGAATCTGGCGTCTGCTATGTTCCGACCTTGACGCGCGAAGTCTCAACTTTCGTATATGAGAGCCGTCCCGACTTCTTCGATGATCCATTTTTTCTTGAGGGCGCGAAACAAAGTGAAATTGAACGCGTCAGTGACCCTGCGTTTATGGCAGGTGTGGCGTCCAGCCCAACAGTGGCAGGCTATAAGTTAGCGCTGCAGCAAGCGAAGGAAAACTTAAAGATCGTTGCGGATGCTGGCGTGCCGATCGCTTTTGGCACTGACACTGGCCCGGGTGGAAGATTTTTAGGCTATTTCGAGCATATGGAATTCGACTTGATGGCCGACTCAGGTCTCACGCCTGAACAAATACTGCTAAGCGCGACATCAGTGGCTGCCGATTGTGTCGACTTAGACGACGTTGGAATTCTTGCGGCTGGACGTTGGGCAGACTTTGTCGTGCTAGATGAGAATCCACTGGAAGACATTCAAGCGACCCACTCCATAAACAAAGTGTTTGTCGCCGGGAATGAGCTCAACCGCGACTAGCGTGATCGAGCGATTTTCCTGCGTTTTGTAGGAGCAGCGTAATGGGCGGATCCCGAATGTCGCGTAGGCCAAGAATGGTCGGGTGCGATCTTGCCGCGATATGGTTACGTCGCTTATTCTGCATTGACGGCGTTGTGGCGAATCGATTATTGCGATCCAACGAACCTGCGGCCTTCACCGGGCTGTGTAAATAGTTCTGTACCGATATATTCATCCGGAATACTAGCGCGGTTGGAGAACTCTGCTGGCGCATGGACACCAATGGTGTAACGAACGTCCATCCGAGCTTCAAGAATTTCAACACCGTCATCCGATGAGAAAAACCAATAGGGCGGTAGTGCCAGGTCGATCGTCCTTTCTTCCCAGTACTCTTCGTCTGCCTCGAAATGAACAATTCTCGCATCTGCATCACCCATATGAAGAACGGTACTGTTGTCTGCAAGCGTGATGCGAAAGGAAATATTCTGAATTTCAGTGCGCGCAGTCGGCCACCCAGAATGCGGAATATAAGCGGCCTCAATTAATAAGTTGGCCGTTTCTATCTGCACCGGTAAGTCGCCGTACTCCAAATCCAGTCCAGTGATGCGGTCTAACGAAGACTCATCATCAGGTGTGCTGATTTCACGCATTGCGGCAACTGCCTGGGCGGGTGCGTAGAGTTTCGTGTTGGTTTGTGAACGGAGTAAGCGAAGCATGTCGACCGCAGAAAAATGATCGCCGTGGTGATGACTAACAAATACCGCGTCAACGCCGGCGAATTCTCCCTTGCCTGCAAATATAGCGTCACGTACGTCATCTGGCACCATTTGGTAGGTGTTATAGCTGTTCTGAAACAACGGGTCTATCAGAATGCTGGTGTCATTGTGGGTGACCAATACACCCTCATTCGCTAGATAACGAACACTCGAGGTTTCTTGTGCGAATGAAGGCAAGCCGACCAGTACCAATGCAAATACTGAAAAGTAGAATCTCATGTCAATGTGCGGATTCAGCCGCCCTTTAGATTGTCTATAACCCAATCCTTTCGTATTCAAGCGACGAATTCAACGTAAAAGGTAATCGCTGTCATGTCGACGTCATTGCTATTTCCCCGCACCCCGCTTTTGCCATCGCGATTCGCCGTTTATCTCGCTGTTGTCTTCGCGAGCGAAGCGCGGCGATTCGATTGACCTACCGAGGAACTGGATTGCGTCGTGCCTGGAAATGACACGGTCATAAAAACTGCCGGATCGTCGCTTCCCACTTACGGGTTAACTTTCCTGGCGTAGTTCCACGAGCCAATTATCCACATATCAGCCTTGTGTTTGGGCAATCGGTGTCGCTGCCAATGGCGGTAGCCACGGCCGTCAATATCCTGTGGTAATTCCCAATGGTTCTTACGAAAATGTCGCACGACGTACTCAGCTAGAAAGCCGGCGCGCTGAACTTCGACGAGTTCATCGAGGTAGCGGTCTTCGATGTCCGGCGTTTCATGTTTCCGCTCATTCCAAGCGTCCAACAACATGCGCCGTGAACTCAATTCGCATTCTAATGAACTGGCCCGCGCTGGATTTTCGCCACCAATCTGCAACTGGCAGGTGCTCTTAGTCAGGCTGTAGCGTACCCAACTTTGTAGTGCCGGATCGTCGTCGGTCAACGCCCGCTCAGCCAAATAGAAAGTATCGCCATCGGTGACGCCGTCACGGACATAGATTTCGCTGTTGCACGCCGACAGCATTAGTGATCCGATAGCACCAACTAGCCGTCCGAATAACCGCAAATTTTTCAAGAGTCTGGCCACGTACATCACCATACGAGAAAGATCATGAATCGACGCTGAAACGTCTCTAGTTTCTCATCATCAGAACCGGGGTCAGACCCGGTGAGTTGAACCCCAACTTGCGATCAGATTTTGAGGCTATAACCCCAATATCCAGATGATCCAGTATCATTGGGCCACGAAACTGAGACCCCGACGCTGACCTCAAATCCGGCGTATACGGTATCATGCGCCCACAAAACAAGGAGTCTGTCCCGCTTGAACACTACGATCGTCATTCTCGCCGCAGGGCAAGGCAAACGAATGCATTCAGTTTTGCCGAAGGTCTTGCAACCATTGGCAGGTCGCCCTCTGCTACAACATGTCGTTGAATACTCCAGGCAGCTCGGTGCAGCAGATATTTGCGTCGTCTATGGCCATGGTGGGGATGAGGTCCAGGCGCGTTTCGCAAACCAGGAATTGCGTTGGGCCTTGCAAGCGGAGCAGTTAGGCACTGGCCATGCAGTCATGCAAGCGATGCCGGAAACTCCGGACGAGAATCGGGTGCTGATATTGTTTGGCGACGTACCGTTGCTGCGACCAGCAACGCTAGAGAACCTATTGAATCACTGTGACTCTGGCGAAGTCGCCGTGTTGACGGTCGACATGGACAATCCGTTCGGCTACGGACGCATCATTCGTCAGGACGGCGCCGTGCAGCGCAACGTCGAAGAATGCGATGCAAGTGCAGCAGAAAAAGCTATTATAGAGATTAATACAGGAGTGCTGTGTGCGCCTGCGAACCTTCTCAAAAATTGGTTGGGGCGACTCAGTAGCGACAACGCGCAGGGTGAATACTACTTAACTGATGTTTTAGGCATGGCCGTTAGCGATGGTGCCGTGGTGCACGCAGTCAAGGCAGACGATCAGGTTGAAATAATGGGGATTAATGATAAGCAACAATTAGCGATTGCAGAACGTGCTTTGCAAGCGCGCCTGGTGCATCAATTGATGGAGCAGGGTGTTGGCTTTGCTGACCCCGCTCGCGTTGATATTCGCGGTGAATTGACCTGCGGTAAAGATGTCTTCATCGATGTAAACGCTGTGTTCGAGGGGCAAGTATCACTTGGCGATCGAACACAGATTGAATCGAACAACGTAATTCGAGACAGCATTATCGGCGCAGGTTCAGTCATCCATTCGAATTGTCATATTGAAAGTGCTTCTATGGGCAACGACTGCGAGATAGGTCCCTTTGCAAGGCTTCGTCCCGGAGCTGAGCTTGCTGACAAGGTAAAGATTGGAAACTTTGTCGAAGTGAAGAAAAGCACCATTGCCGATGGTAGTAAGGTAAGCCACCTCTCTTATATCGGCGACGCGACGGTTGGCGCTGGCGTCAACATTGGGGCGGGGACGATCACCTGCAACTATGATGGAGTGAACAAACATCAAACAGTGATTGGAAATAAAGTTTTCATCGGATCGGGTACGCAATTAATTGCGCCCGTCGAGATTGGCGAGGGCGCGACGATTGGTGCGGGAAGCACTATTTCCAAGCCAGCACCAGCCAATGCGCTGACGCTTGAGCGATCAAAACAGACCACTATCTCGAACTGGAAGCCGCCCAAGAATAAACAATAAAACTATTTAAAACAATAAGTTATAAATCCGACGAGTTTTTTTATCTACAGCATATGTAAAAATGCGAACTCCTGCACTTTGCGTTTCTTAGAAACCTGCGACAATCGCCAATCGTAGCGCTACGACTGCCCTGAAAACGAGAACGGAGAACATCTGAATGTGCGGAATTGTCGGCGCTGTTGCCGAAAGAAATGTGGTTCCTATCTTGATGGAGGGTCTACGTTGCCTTGAATACCGTGGCTACGATTCCGCGGGCATCGCTGTTGGTGGTGATAATTCAATTCACAGAGTTCGTCGCGTCGGAAAAGTACAGGAACTACAAAAAGCACTGGACGCAAATCCTGTACAAGGCAGTATGGGTATTTCGCATACTCGATGGGCAACACACGGAATCCCGAACGAGACCAACGCGCACCCACATATGTCCGAAGATGATATTGCGATTGTTCACAATGGCATTATTGAAAATTATGAAGAGCTGCGGGCAGACTTAATTGAGAAGGGTTACGTTTTCGAATCAGACACCGATACCGAAGTCGTTGCCCATCGCATCAGGCACCATCTAAAAGACAGTGGCGAAATTCTCAAAGCCGTTCAAGCAACCGTCGTAGAGCTGGAAGGTGCATACGCGCTTGTTGTGATGAGCGCATCTGATTCAGAGAAACTCATTCTCGCTCGCCAGGGTTGCCCGGTCGTAATCGGCCTGGGTATTGGTGAAAACTTTGTCGCGAGTGACGTCGCCGCGCTTCTTCCTGTGACCCGACAATTTACGTTTCTCGATGAAGGCGATCTCGCTGTTATCGAGCGTACGTCAGTTACTATTTTTGATGAAAAAGGAAATGAAGTCGAGCGGGCAGTAAGAGAAAGCGAGCTCAGTGCGGACGCAGCTGATCGCGGTGATTATCGGCACTACATGCAAAAGGAAATTCACGAGCAGGCAGTCGCTGTCGCCAGAACCTTGGAAGAGCGCGTCGCCGGCGGCAAAGTTCTTGACGCGGCGTTTGGTCCCAGCGCAATGGACGCGCTAGATAAAACTAGAGGCGTGCATATCGTTGCCTGTGGCACTAGTTATCATGCCGGCCTTGTTGCCCGATATTGGATTGAAGAACTGTGCAGGCTTCCCTGCACGGTCGAAATCGCCAGCGAGTATCGCTACCGTTCACCCGTTGTTCCTGCAGGCACTCTGTTCGTCACCATCAGTCAGTCCGGTGAAACAGCCGACACGCTTGCCGCAGTGCGTGCCGCCAAAGAGGCCGGGTACGTTTCTACTTTGACTATCTGCAACGTACCTGAGAGCTCCATGGTGCGTGAGTCTGACCTTGTGATGATGACCAGGGCGGGCCCGGAGATTGGAGTTGCATCGACCAAAGCGTTTACAACCCAACTAGCGGCACTCGCGTTGCTGACGATTTCATTAGCAAGGCGCAACGGGCTTGAAGAGAAACAAGAACGGGCGTTGGTCACGCAGTTGACAGAAATTCCCGCGCTCATTAACCAGGTTCTAAAGATGGATGCATCAATTAAAACCTTGGCAGAGCACTTTGTAGACAAGCACCATGCACTCTTTCTCGGGCGTGGGGTACAAAACCCTGTCGCAATGGAAGGCGCGTTAAAGCTTAAGGAAATTTCCTACATTCACGCAGAAGCCTATGCAGCGGGCGAGTTAAAACATGGACCGCTGGCATTAGTGGATGAAGACATGCCGGTGGTAGCCGTTGCACCAGACGATCAGCTGCTCGAGAAACTAAAAAGTAATCTCCAGGAAGTAAAAGCTCGAGGTGGTGAGCTTTTTGTTTTTGCGGACCCACGTGTGCAGTTTGGCAATCGTACCGGTATTCACACGATGCGTATGCCGGCGCTGATTCAGGATTTCCAAGCACCGATACTCTATACAATTCCGCTACAGCTTCTCGCCTACCATGTTGCGGTACTAAAGGGCACAGACGTTGACCAACCGAGAAATCTGGCGAAGTCGGTAACTGTGGAATAGAAATGGTTGTAACAGAATATTTATGAGTGATTTTAAATTAATCTTACTTTGGGGAATATTAGGTGGACGGTGTTTCTGTATTAGATATGAGCAATAAGAAGGTTTCTGTACTAGATTCAGGTGTTTTTCCAATACTTAAAATAGAGAATTTTCTTCCTGAAGACGAATATGAGGAGGTAAAAAAAGAGGTAAAATCCAAAATAAAAGAATTAGATACCATGATTAAGAGTGGTTGGAAACCAAAATTTGACGAAGGTAGAAATTTTTACAGATTATATCTTGATAATTTATACAAGGAAGATAGAAGTAAATCAAAAACATTACTAGCGATAGAAAAAAATCTTTTTAGCAAGGATATGATGGAAGTATTTTCCTCTATGCCTGAAACTGCATTTAGAATGATACCATTTACAACTACTTATGAAACAGATCTAACTGTATATACAAATGATGATGGTTATAGTTGGCATAATGATGTTGGTTCATCCAGGATTGCGAACTATGTATTAATGATAGATTTGAGTATGAAGTTTGAAGGTGGACATACACAAATTTCAAACTCAAAATATGAGTGGCTTAAAGAGAATAATATTGATGTTGATATCGACATAAAACCAAAAGGAAATCAATTAATAGTAATGCCTATGTGGGTTACTCATAGGGTTTCTCCTATAAAAACTAAAACAGAAAACTTAGAAAATTCAAGAATAACAATCAACGGTCATTTTGGGTTTCTGGAAGGTTTTTCACGAAAACGGTCAATTACTGAGTAGAGAAAACTACATAGACGGAAAAGAAGACGGTCTATTTGAGAATTTCGACGAAAACGGAAACTTGTCCATTACACTGACGTACAGGAACGGAGAACTGGTCAAAATGAATAGAAACCCTTAACCGGTTTTCAAAACCCAACACACCGAAGTTGTAGAGATACCAACCTCAGATGAGGTTTTTAGAACACTCGACTGGTAAATCTAAAAAAACCCACATGTTCAACTCACTCCACAGTTACGGAATGTTTTTGGATTGTGTGATTTTTTCATGAAAATAAAATCCAATTTACCAAAGTGAGTATCCAAAAAATAAATAATGAAAAAACTGTGATGTACCTTAAAAACTTGTTCCATCTTGATGATCTTTTTTTATGAAATCCTCAACTTGTAAACCGATAAAAACCAGAGTTACTAGGATACAAGTTAATAAAAATTCAATCATAAAACCCCACTTTCCAAAATTATTCTACTGTGACGGAGTGGGTT
>Ga0114996_10008054_pt1 | contig 11799 bp, 11 predicted proteins | sample ArcticOcean_MG_C_4_FD_87039 | JGI IMG/M metagenome (GOLD analysis project Ga0114996, IMG submission 87039) | Marine microbial communities from western Arctic Ocean - ArcticOcean_MG_CB4_134 | ecosystem: Environmental > Aquatic > Marine > Oceanic | place: Arctic Ocean: Canada Basin | collected... | reverse complement strand
TGGAAGCTGCCGTAAGGCCGTTAACAACCCAGGAGCTGTATTTTGTCGCCAAAGGTGATGGTACCCACCAGTTTTCCAATTCCCTTAAAGAACATAATGCTGCAGTGCGCCAGTTTCGGAACTAGGCAAAACATCAACGCTTTGTTTTTACGCAATTGACGGGAAAGTTCATCAGTTTTGAAGGAGGGGACGGGGCAGGGAAGAGCACCCAATTGTCTCTTTTGTCCGGGGATCTTGAGGCGCTGGGCAGTCGTGTGATTTTAACCCGAGAACCCGGCGGCACCAGGCTCTCAGAGCAGATTCGAAGTTGGGTGCTGCATGAATCCGATGCACTTTGCAAACAGGCCGAACTACTACTTATCTTCGCGGCAAGGGCGCAACATATCAGTGAAGTCATCAGGCCCGCTCTCCTGCGCGGCGACTGGGTGCTTTGTGATCGTTTCACCGATGCCAGTTACGCCTACCAAGGAGGGGGTAGGGGTATACCTGTGGGATTTATTCAGCAGATAGAGGCTGTGTCTACAGAGGGGATGCGCCCCGACCTTACTTTGTTGCTGGATCTTCCTGTCATACAAGGAATAGAACGAAGTGTTGGCCGCGGCCAAGGCAGCGACAGATTTGAAGAGCAGGATCTTGAGTTTAAGCAGCGCGTCCGCCAGGCCTATTTGGATCGCCAAAGTGATGAACCTGATCGGATTCGGATGATCAACGCAACTAAATCTGTTGAAAGCGTTCACACACAGATCTGGGATCTGGTTTCCACCCTGATCGACCGCGAAGATGGTTGAGTTTCCGGAACTCTCATGGCTTAGGCCGGCCTGGGATCAGGTGAGTGCACACTGGAAAAACCTTTCGCACGGAATCCTGATTACCGGCAATTCAGGAATCGGAAAGGGTCACCTTGCACTAGAGCTCGGCCGCCTGCTGCTTTGCACAGAACCAAACGAACACCAAGCCTGCGGCCAATGCGCCAGCTGTCAACTATTGGAAAACAGTGTGCATCCCGATCTTCACGTGCTTGTGCCCGAAACGCAGATTAACAACCAACCTGAGCCTATTCGAAGGCATGCCAGTCGGTATTTTATGTCTGAGAAAGGGGCCAGCTCTACCCGCAAGCCCAGTCGGGTGATTGGGGTTGATGCTGTTCGTTTGCTTAGTGACTCCCTTGCTACCAAGTCCGGTCGGGCGGGGCGTAAACTGAGTTTGATTGTGCCCGCTGACCGACTTAACTCGAATTCGATGAACGCGCTACTCAAACTGCTTGAAGAACCCACTGCCGACACCTACATCATTCTCGTAAGTGCTCGCCCTTACAGGCTCGCTGCAACTATACGGAGTCGGTGTATTCAGCTCGAGTGTCCAACACCAGATCCCCAAGTGATCAGATCGTGGTTGGGTGATCGGTATCCCGGAACCTCAATTGATGTTTTGCCTTTTGCCCGCTGTGGTATTGGCCCACTTCAGATTAACGACATCGTTGCCGCCGGCGAGCAAGGCCTTTTTCAAGGGCTTATTGAGAAACTACATAGGCCTTCACTGGCAGGAGATAACCCATTGTTGCTGGCGCAGGAATGTTCAGCGGTCGGTATCCAAACAGCACTGCGGATACTGCAACACCTCGCGTTGGCCCAAATTCGCCAGTGCGCAATTGGCGTTGGGTCTTCTCGTTCTTGTAGTAGTGAATCAACCTTTTCCGGTAGAGAATCATGCATTCAGGCGTTTGTAGAGATAGGGGAGTTTCTGGTTAATCCAACCGGCGCGGTTGACGAGCAGTTGTTTCTCGAGGATATTTGTACCCGAATTTGCGAGGGGAGGGAGTCATGACGGAAAAATCGAAGGACCAGGTCGCGAAGCTGACGGCGGGTTTTCCAACCAAGGCGGCCCGGCCTCGTGTCCTTTCCGTTTCTATTAGGGACGTTCGTACACTAACAGCTGCCTTTATGCCTTTTTTGAAAAAAGGGGGGTTATTTGTTCCCACCGAAACTGACTACGCCATGGGAGACGAAGTCTTTTTGGTCCTAAAACTTCTCGAATCCGAGCAGTTTGCAGTCGCTGGGACAGTAGCCTGGCTAACGCCGTCCGGAGCTCAGTCAAGTCGTACGAAGGGAATTGGGGTCCATTTCAAAGGGGCCGACGCCCAGAAGCTCAATGAGCGAATTGAAGAACTGATTAAGGGCGTTGCCTCGCGGCGCAGTGCGACCCACACCCTGTAAGCCTGGTTTGTTTAGATCTTTTCCTTGTCCGGACGGCTCACCGCATGCTAGTTGACTCTCATTGCCATGTTGATTTTCCTGAACTGGGTGATTCGCTCTTTGACGTTTTAGGGCGTGCCGACGCAGCCGGGGTGTCGCACCTCCTTTGTGTATGCGTCAACCTGGAAGATTATCCGAACATGCTGTTGCTTACCGAGCCCTATTCAAACATCTTTGTAACAGTTGGGATTCACCCCAACACCGCTTTTGTCCCCGCACAAGAGCCTGAACTGTCCGACTTAATTGAGCTTGCCTCTGATCCGAGGGTGGTTGGTATCGGGGAGACCGGACTTGACTATTTCCGAAGCTCGGGGGATCTTGGCTGGCAGCGACACCGATTTGCAACACATATTGCTGCTGCGAACAGCACTGGGAAGCCCCTTGTGATCCACACTCGAGAGGCCCGTAAGGACACAATTGATTTAATGCGCTCTGAGAATGCGGCTGACGCCGGGGGCGTTATGCATTGTTTTTCTGAAGATTGGGCAACTGCAAAGGCGGCTCTTGATCTTGGATTTTATATCTCCTTTTCTGGAATTGTGACATTCAAGAACGCCGAGGCGCTAAGGGAGATCGCCCTTAAGGTGCCGGACGATCGGATACTGGTCGAAACTGACGCACCGTACCTTGCGCCCGAACCCCATCGAGGGAAAACCAACGAGCCTGCCTTCGTGTCCTGCACAGCTCAACGGATCGCGGATTTGAGGGGGATCTCAATAGAGGCTTTTGCCGGGCTCACCTCAAATAACTTCTTTGAGCTTTTTCAAGGGGCGCGCCGACACCCGGCTTAGCCTGGAATCCGGCTCCAAGAAGGGTGCGTAATAAGGGTTAGAGCTGCGCCTTGGTTTGACTTTGGTTACATCTCCCTGTGATTATGGTTCGTATAATGTATATTATGTAAAGTAACCGATACGTCTGGCACACTTGCATAACACGCCAGACTTTGAGTAAACCGTTTGACCCTTCCCTCGGGCTCAGCCAGAATCAGACTGTAGACCCGGAAAGCCACTAGCCCGAACCGCGCTCAAGGGCTTTCAAGCGGTCCGTTTCCAGAAAACTAAACCGAGGAAAATGTTGTAATGACACAAAAAGAAATTAGCGGTACAGCCGCCCCACAGGACGGTGCCACCGAGCCGACCCCTGAAAAAGTCGCTACCAAGGCGCCCCCAGGCAACCGTAAACCGGCGACGATCGGATCGTCAATTGTCATTCACGGCGACGTCGCTGGGGAGGAGGATCTGGTTGTCGATGGAACTATCGAGGGCACGGTGAACTTCAAGGACAACAACCTGGTAGTCAGCGTCAATGGACGGGTGACAGCGAATATTAACGCGCGCATCATCCGTGTCGACGGCGAGGTAAAGGGTGAATTGCACGGCAGTGAACAGGTCGTCATCAGCCCCAGTGGGAAGGTTAAAGGGGACATCCGTGCGCCCAGAGTGGTCCTCGAAGACGGCTGCTCGTTTAAAGGTTCCGTCGATATGGAAACCGATAAAGCGGGAGGGGCTGATCGTGCGACGACGCCTCGCTTGCGCCCGAGCGCCGGACGCCCGGTTCGACCAGGTCGTGAATCATCAGAATCCGGAAGCTTACGCAACTAAATGAAAAACCGCGGCAGATGCCGCGGTTTTTATTCACCTACTAACGTGACACGATCAACGGTGTTAGTGCGCCCCTGCCCTATTCGTAGGGGTTTTGGCTGTTTGTTGGTCCGAGCGCCTTGCTGCATAAACTAGGCGGTCAACTTTCACCCTTGGGTCGCACGATCCTGAATCCTGCCGGTTCGCAGGATCAAAAGCCATGATCGGCCCGAGGATGAGCTCTGGGTGCTCATAAATCAGGTCATCACTCAGCGGGATAAAGACTTTATTAGTCACAAGCTTGTTTCTCTTACTGTGAGGCGTTTTCGGGCATTGGTTGCAATAATAGACCCCCCAAGGGGTCTTTCCGGGCGTAACCTATGGTAAAAGGGTGGCAACAAAGTGGAGAGTTGGCCTCATTGGGCCGAATTTAGCTCCCAGGACTAAAAACCCTGAGGTTTTTCTGTCATGGAGTCCTTATGGCAACCGTAATAGCCGTAGTCGAAGATGATCGGGATCAGCGGGAGAACTACGTCGATGTTCTCACCGCGCACGGCTATGACGTTCGAGCCTATGCGGATAAGCCAAGCGCCGAGGCTGGTTTCGAGCGTGAGTTGCCTGACCTTGCGCTGCTTGACATCATGCTTGGGGAAGACATGGATGGCGGCTTCGACCTTTGCATGGAGTTACGAAAACTCAGCCCTACTCTGCCAGTGATTTTCCTGACGGCGCGCAACAGTGATGCGGACCGAATCTCCTCGCAACGAATGACGGCATGGGACTACATCACCAAGCCGGTTAGCCTTGAGTTTTTGGTCGCCAGAGTCCACGCCCTATTACGAATTTCCGAACAACTGCAACACCGCTCACCCGACTCGTCAGTATTTTCAGTCGGTAATCTGGAACTGGATGAAAACAGCATGTTAGTGCACTGGCAGGGTCAACCAGTAAGTCTGACGTTAACAGAGTTCTGGATTATCGAATTACTCACGCGAAATCCCGGTCATGTAAAAAGTTATCAGGCGCTAAGTGATGTCACTCGCCAGGGGTTGGTCGAGCGAAATACCATCAACGGGTACATCCGGCGAATCCGTAACAAATTTCGCGAACTGGATTCGAGCTTTGACCGGATCCAGACAGTCCATGGGACAGGCTACAAGTGGGAGCGTGATCGCGAGTGATTGGTCTCAAAGCCCTGCGAGAATCACCGAAGCGGGTCGACCAAAAGAAACGCCGAGTTGCGTCTGGTATCCGGCCCGGGCTTAAGATTCGTACTAAGCTCTTGCTGCTGGTCGTCTCTTTGTTGGCTATACCCTGGATGGGCTACGAGTCGGTTCGGGAGATGGAAAGGTTCCTGCTTGAGGGTCAAGAACAAGCGCTGGAATTGACGACTCAAGGTATCTCAAGCCTACTTGGGAACCGAAGCGATCTTTTTGACCCGGGAGTTGGAGTGCCAGAGGTCATTGGGCGAACATCCAGGCCTTTGCCAACCGAGATCGAGCAATCATTGTCAATCGACGCAACAGCCTCCGGCTGGGTGTCAGCGATCGGCGAACTCACCAATTTCACAGGTTTTGGTCTTTTCGAATGTGGCCCAGAGTATCAACCAGATTCCCTGGCCGTTCGACACGGTGTTGCAATCGACACGGAGCAGTTTTTCGCGTACTTCGAGATTGACGATGACATTATCATCTTTAGGGACCCGGACCTTGTCTCGCTTAACAACAGCGATCAACTGCGGATGACTGTCCAGGCAAGTTCGGGCACGGTCTCGCGTTACCTGCTTACAACCACAGAGCCTGGCCGGATCAGTATTTATCTGATGAAAGATAACTGGCGCGAAGCGATAAGTGGCGACGCCGTCCGGGAGGTGGCCGGGGTGCTTGATCTTACAGACCGGGGTTACGTGATTAAATTGCGCATTCCTCGCAACTTACTGGGTGTCGGCGCGCGGCTCAAATTTGAGATAGTTGACGTCGACGATATTGGCAGTCGTGTTGTTAGCCGGGTGATCAGTACCGAGCCAGATCCCAGCCAGCTTGGGATCGGTCGAGTCCGCCTTGCTACCCCAGAATTGACAAAACTGATTCAACCACTTTACCTGTCGGAAGCGAATATAACCATCTGGGATCGAGGGTACCGACTTCGCGCACAGGTCGGATCTATCTTCCCTCCGGCTCGGGAGGGGTTTGATCTTGCCAGTGAAGAGTTCGCCTGGTCCTTCCCCAACGTCGAGACCGCGATTACCCGCTTTTACGAATGGATACTCCGGAGTCCGGCGCGCGGTTTTAAGGATATGCCGGTTGATTCAAGCCAGGAAGATTACCGGCTCCTCGGGCGAGTACTCACCGAGGGCGAGCCAAAATCTGAACGGCGTCGCTATGGAGATGCCAAGCTCATTGTGACCGCAGCGCCAATCTGGGCCGAGGGAAGCATCGACGGGGCAGTTCTCATCAAGCAAAGTGGGAACAAGTTACTATCCTTGCAATACCGAACCCTACAGCGATTTACATTGCTGTTTCTGGGGGTTTTTCTCTTTTTGTCGGTGGCGATCTTGGTATTTTCGACTCGATTAACGTACCGCGTAGGGCGACTACAGCGTGAAACCGAGCAAGCGGCAACACCGGAAGGCCGACTGCTCAAAGATCAAATTCGACCCGGCGCCCGCTCCAGTGATGAACTGGGCAGTCTCACAAGGAGTATCTCTGGACTGCTTCACAATCTTGGCCAATATACTCGCTACCTGGAGAAACTACCTGACACTCTCGCGCACGAACTCCACAATCCACTAAATGTCGTCAACTCGTCGCTTGAAAATCTTCAGTACCACCACCGCGAGTTAGCTGATGATAAGCATCTGCAAAGAGCGCGAAATGGCGTTGGCCGACTTCGCTCAATAATCACAAGTCTGACCGAAGCGGCGAGTCTGAAAGAGGCCTTGAGCCACGAGCAGGACGAGCGATTTGATCTTACTGCCTTGATTGACGGCTGCGTTGAGGGATACCAAGCCGTTAACCCGAAACACCGGATTGTTTCCACCCGTGTGGCTGGACCTATGATTATTGAGGGGGTTCCTGACCGACTTGCCCAGATGCTCGATAAATTGATCGATAACGCAGTCCAGTTCGGAGCAGACCAAGGGCTAATCGTTGTCAGCCTGAGAAGGAATGCCGATGGTATTGAATTAACGGTTGCAAACGATGGCGCTGCTCTCCCAGTTGAGATTGTTGACAGGCTTTTTGACCCGATGGTCTCCAGAGCCCGGGATGCACGAAAAACGCACCTAGGTCTAGGGCTTTACATCGTTCGCCTCGTTGCGGAGTTTCACAACGGAACAGTTGTGGCGCGAAACAGTGCCGGCGACCGTGGTGTAGAAGTTGTCGTATCCTTACCCCAGGCGCGCGTTCCGCCTCGTTGATTGAGGTACGCGCCCGCCCTGCCCTGACCATCTCTACTTAAGGCCCAAGGCCATCACAATGTCCGAAATGCCTGGTTTCCCATCGCAGACCTCCTTCGCGGACAGCCCTTGAAGCTCGTGAGGGAAAACCAGCCATTGATCAGTCTCGTGGACAAAATAGTCAGGGATCCTGCCCGTCTGGTTCTTAGTGGGTTTATACCAGCACGTCGCAACCCTAAGGTCCGAGGGCATATTACGCCGGCAACGAGCTCTAAGGTCCGCTATTACGGCTTCTATACTCTTGCCTGAATCAAGGACATCATCGACGATTAGGAGTGAATCGTCCCGATTGATTTTACGAATTAAGTAACCTAGGCCGTGAACCTGGACCGTTTCGGCCGTTTCCGCAATACCCTTGTAATAGGATGTCCGAATAGCCACGTGGTCAGTCGCTATGCCGGCATAATCCAGAAGTTCCTGGACTGCGATCCCAACGGGCGTACCGCCACGCCAGATACCCACAATAAAGTCCGGGCGGAATCCGCTCTCGATGATCTTCTGCCCGAGTAAAAACGAATCCCGCAGAAGATCCCCAGGGGAGATAAAGTATTTTTTCATCAAGGACTCCTAAGCCCAGAATTGACACAATTACTGATTGCCACCACGCGCCTCGCGCCCCTCCGGAAGATCGTCCTCGCTCACCTTTTTGGTTTGGGTTTCCTGAGCTGTTGCTTGAGAGTCCTCGGTCGAGCTTGGGGCCTCGTCCACCTCGGCAGCGTCCAGAGCCTCCGATACCGTTGTTTGGTCAAGGCTGGTCTCTACCTCGACGGAAACGACCTTGGAATCCACTGCCAAGCTAGCGCTGTCACTACCAGGTTCTACTGCCTTTTGAAAGTTTTCTGACCCTGTTTCCGGTTCGGTATCGGGTTCTGGTGTGATCCAATGAGGGTCGATCCTTGCTGATTCCGGTTCCGTATAAAACAAAATTTGGACTGGAAGAGCGCTGCCCGGGAACTTTTTTTGAAAAGCAGAGACACCGATCCGATGCACGCCATAACTGAAGAAAACGCGACACCGAACACAGGTAGGTCCTCGATAAGACGCCTTTTTTTGACCATTTGTCCACACTTCGATCTCACCCTCATCGGAACTCCAAACGGCGTGAACGATAATCTCATGCCACTTGCCACGAAGCTCATTTTCGTCAATCAGCGAAAAATAAAGCGATTCTTCAACAAATTGGGCTCCCAGCCACAGGACGCCAGTACTGCCGACCTCCAGAGCCCACGCTGGATCTTGTTTTCCATGGTCAATAAACTGTCCGTGCCGGGTTTTGGCCGGGTAGGTATTAACGAAATCTTTCGGGAAAAAAATGTTCCAGCGGTACCACTGAGACCCCGAGACTGCCTCGCTCGGACGGCGGGCTTGAGCCCGCTCTGCTCTTTCAGCCCCTAATGAGCAGTCGTCATAAGGAGGCACAGAGGTGCAGTCGCCAGGGCGCAATTCGAATCGCTCCACCATCTCGTTCGGTCCCAGTCCCGTTGGGTCGGGAACTACAGAATAGCCCCATTCCGAGTCGCCCGCGAACCTCATAAAAGCTATCCTCTCACTAGATTGGCTCTGGGCTGGCAAGCAGAGCACCAGGGTAACGATTGGGATTAAGCGCGCAAACCAAAACATCGAACGGTGTCCAAAGATCCCGGGCTAACTCGCCCGTTCGAGGTCAGGGTTGGTGCCCGGGGCCGGAGTCGAACCGGCACAGCCATAAGGCCGAGGGATTTTAAGTCCCTTGCGTCTACCAGTTTCGCCACCCGGGCAATCTATCAGCACTGTAATAGCAGTGTTTATAGCGTAGTTAGACGAATGTCCGTCGGTATATTGGTTTTAGTTGTGACACATTCTAAAAAACAGATACCAATATGGATTGTCGCTTCAGATTCATGGGTTAATTCTAACCTGTCTGGCGACAAATTTTTGATTACCGATTCGCGTCTGAAGGTTGACGCGCCCATCCGCGCTGGGTCAGACAATGTCTACCAGATTAGATGAAACATCTAAGGGTATATTGGAGGGCCATAATCTTTAATACATTCCATTCAACGCACAGCATCAGGCAAAAAACATCGTGGTTTTACTAACGTCGATTGCTGCTTTATGATCCTGCTTTCTGATTAATTCCACAGCCGAATCAAGAATATCTTGCGATCATTTGACATTCTATGACAACCAATTCAAGTTTGATTAAAACAACCTGCCCCAGGGACTGCTACGACGGTTGCGGCATCTTAGTAGACCAAGAGGATGGGAAAGTCATTAAGGTTAAAGGGAATCCAGAGCACCCGTCTAACCGAGGAGCGCTCTGCCCTAAATGCGCCATTAGTTATAACGGTGTGTGGCTTGATGATAGCGCTCGCCTGCTGCACCCTATAAAGCGTACTGGGGCAAAAGGCTCCGGGGAGTTCAAACGAATTTCCTGGGATTCCGCGCTCAAAGAGATAGCTGAACAGTTAACTGCAACGGCCCACCAGTATGGTCCTGACAAGATTTTCCATACCCACTACACCGGGACTTCATCGGTGATTGCCGGGAGTTTTCCAAATCGATTTTTTGCCCACCTCGGGGCAACCGAGGTCGACCCAGATACGATTTGTAACGCCGCAGGGCATGCGGCTCTAAACTACGTTTTCGGAGATTCCGTAACAGGCTTTGATCCTCGGACAGCAAAAGACAGTGCCTGCATAATGGTCTGGGGTGCGAACCCTTCACATTGCGGGCCTCATGTAAATCAGAACTGGTTGTATCGGCAAAAAGCGAAAGTTATTGTCGTCGACCCCGTTAAAACCGAAACGGCCGCTGCAGCTGATCTGCACCTGCAACTACGGCCCGGCACCGATGCCGCCCTTGCCTACTCAATTGCCCACGTTATCCAGTGTGAAGGCCTTGTTGATTCAACGTATGTGAGCGCTCATGTAAAAGGGTACGCAGAAGTGCTACCGTTGATCAAAACGTGTACGCCCCAGTGGGGTGAAAGAGCAACCGGTGTTCCGGCAGCGTTGATCGAAACCGCCGCACGCTCCTATGCAAAAGGACCCTCGTTGCTCTGGCTTGGGCAAGGGCTTCAGCGCCAGCCGCAAGGGGGTAATGTGTTTCGGGCCTGCGCCATGCTGCCGGCCGTTACCGGCAATATTGGTAAACCTGGCGCGGGCTTTTATTACCTCAACAACACTCTCGGTATCGCCGGACGGGCCGGAGCGTCACCTATCTATCGAGAACCGCAAACGCAGACCGGGCCAAGTCCTGTTAGCCAAATGGATATGCCTAGCTTGTTGCAGGATTCGGCGGCGATCCGCTCTTTTTTAGTGTGGAACTGTAATCCGCTTGCATCAAATCCGGATCAGACTTCGACCCGCAAGGGCCTGGCCCGCGAAGATCTCTTTACAGTGGTGATTGACTGTTTCATGACCGACACGGCCGAGTATGCCGATATTGTGCTGCCTGCAGCGAGCTTCCTCGAGTTTGATGATCTTTGTGCCTCGTATTTTTATCTTACCGTTGCCGCCCAGGTTAAGTGCCAGGAACCTTTGGGCGAATCTTTACCGAATCAAGAAATCTTTCGCAAACTCGCGAAAGCTATGGGTTTAGACGAACCGGCTCTTTATGAAGACGATCAGGCAATTTTAATCTCAACCCTTAAAGGGGCGGGTATCATAGATGCATGGTCGGATTTCGCCGAACGCGGCTGGGCCCATATTGGTGCCGAGCCTTTAATTCTCTGGTCCGAAGGAGAATTCCCTACCCCAAGTGGAAAGATTGAACTCGCTAGCGAGCGTGCAGAAGCAGATGGTCATCCACGTCTACCGCAGCCACGCATCGACCCTGCGCCTGCGCACGGCAAACTTCGGCTACTTTCACCCGCAGACAAATGGCTGATGAATTCCAGCTTTGGTAATGACTCCCGAATCCTAAAGAAACTCGGTCCAGCGCTTGTGGTTATTCACCCGGAGACAGCCGACGCGTTTAACATCCGCGATGGCGACCATGTCCGCCTTTCTAATGTGTTGGGAGAACTCGATCTCACAGCTAAGGTCTCCGATGCGATCACACCCGGAGCGCTACTCAGTTACAAGAGTCGCTGGCTCAAAACAGAGCCTGCACCGCATAACGTAAACGTTTTGCAAGCGCCCACAAAGACCGATATGGGAGAGAGTTCCTCGGTACATGGTACCGAGGTCACAATCGCAAGAATTCCCTGAAAGTCTCGGCTGCTCAGGCCGCCTTTTTTACCTGCTGTTGTTTTGCGCGCTTAGGTCCTGCAGATCTCTTTCTCCAATGTCCCGGCTTACTTGGGTTCTCGGATTTGAAGCTCCGGCCAAACTTGCGCTTGGACTTGGGCCGAGGCTTGTCGCCATGCTTGTTTTTGGGCTCGGAGGCTGTAGGCTCAAGGCCTTCAATCACTTCGCGTTTGATCTTTTGGCCCGTCAGCCTTTCGATTTGGCCCAACTTCTGCCAATCCGAAGATCCCACAAGGGAGATTGCGCAACCGGTGGCACCGGCCCGGCCCGTCCGACCG
>Ga0114996_10008045_pt1 | contig 11805 bp, 7 predicted proteins | sample ArcticOcean_MG_C_4_FD_87039 | JGI IMG/M metagenome (GOLD analysis project Ga0114996, IMG submission 87039) | Marine microbial communities from western Arctic Ocean - ArcticOcean_MG_CB4_134 | ecosystem: Environmental > Aquatic > Marine > Oceanic | place: Arctic Ocean: Canada Basin | collected... | reverse complement strand
CTGCTTTTGATGAAATTAAAGTAAATGACATTTTAATTGTAAATATGGGAGATAAAATTCCTGTGGATGGAAAAGTGATTTGGGGAACGGCCATTATTGACGAATCCATGCTTACCGGAGAAAGCATTCCAGTTACAAAAGAGATGGAAGAGACTGTGATTGGAGGAACCATTGTAAAATCGGGGAGTATAAAAATGCAAGCTACATCAGTTGGTGATGACACACTTCTTTCTCAAATAATTGAACTAGTGAAAAATGCAGAAGATAACAAGCCAAATATTCAGAGTTTGGGGGACAAAGTAAGTGGTATTTTTGTTCCATTTGTTTTACTTATTGCAATACTAACTTATTTCTTTTCCACTTATTTTATTTCTTTTTTCGCTTTAGATGTTCGGATTACCGATTCCTTTTTACGTGCCATTGCCGTACTTGTTATCTCTTGTCCATGTGCCATGGGGTTGGCCACTCCAACAGCTGTAATGGTAGGTATAGGTAGGGCAGCAAAAAAAGGGATTTTATTAAAAGGAGGAGGAACATTAGAGAAATTGGCAAGTGTAAAAAGTATTGTGTTCGACAAAACAGGAACCCTCACAACAGGAGAGTTCTCCATCAAGCAAATTAAAGTAGTTGAAGGAGAGGAAATGTTTGTAAAAAGCATCATTTATAATTTAGAAAAACATTCCTCACATACTATTGCACAATCATTAGTAAATGGCTTGCAAGAAGAAGCGAAAAGTTCAGAATTTGAAAAAATAAAGGAAGAGAAAGGAATTGGAATTTCAGCAATTTACAAAGGGGATAAATACCAAATAGGCTCTGGCAGATTATTAAAAGAAAACAATAATGAGTACGATTTATATCTTTTAAAGAACAACAAAGTTATTGGATTTATCGATATAGAAGATGAGCTAAAAAAAGATGCAAAAACGGTAATTGAAAAAGTAAGAGAAATTGGTATTCAGCCAATTCTATTAAGTGGGGATAAAGCAAAAAAATGTGCAGATTTAAGTGAAAAATTAAATTTTTTAGAAGTTTATTCCGAGCAATTGCCCATTGAAAAATTAGAAAAAATAAAACAGCTAGTAAATAAAAATCCTACTGCCATGTTTGGGGATGGAATAAATGATGCTCCCGCTTTGGCCCAAGCAACTGTTGGCATCTCCATTAGTAATGCCACACAAGTTGCCATTCAATCGGCGGATGTTATTTTACTCAACAAAAATGAACTATCTCAATTACCAAAAGCACTGCAAGTGGCTCGCCACACTTTGCTTACCATAAAGCAAAATCTGTTTTGGGCTTTTGCCTACAATATTGTAGCTATTCCTATTGCAGCAATGGGATTTTTAAACCCAATGTGGGGGGCACTCTTTATGGCTTTTTCGGATGTTATTGTAATTGGTAATTCCATTCGTTTGAAATACAAAAAAATATTTTAAAAGGTGAGAGATTTAATTGCTCGGGGATTTAAGGATTTACTCAATCATAAAAAAGTGGTAGGCAATACTGCTATTTTATTTTCCTCTCAAATTTTAGTACTGATAATTGGCTTAGGAATTAAAACCATCCAAGTAAGAGCACTGACAACTTATGAGTATGGTTTGCTTGCTCTTTTTGGCACCATAACTTCCGTTATAGTTCTGTTTTTTCATTACGCTTCCCTTTCGTCTTTAAAAGTCCTTTTAGCTAATAATGAAGATAAGAAAAAGGAAAAAGAATACTTTGGACTGGGAATAATTATTGCTTGTATTTTGGGTAGCTTGTTTTCCTTTTCCCTTTTTGGAATTAGTTTTTTTGTGGATGATTTTTTAGATGTAGAAATAGGAGAAATTTTAAGATTGTTGTCGCCTTTCTGTTTCATACTTCCATTTCAATTCTTCATTTCTGAAATTACAATTGGAGCCAACAAGTTAAAACGATTGGCTAGTTTCCATCTGTTTTCAAGGATACTTTTTATTGTATCGCTTTTTGCTCTTTTCAGAGGAGATTTACTAAATGTGGAGCTTATTATAATTCTGAATTTGCTTTCATGGCTTGTATCTACCATTGTTGTTTTATTTGGTTTAACTCCATCTTTTAGCAATTTAAAAGAGAACCTAAATACGATAAAAGAGAAAAACAAATCCTTTGGAATTTCCTACTATTATGGTGCGATAGTCAATCAATCTACCTTCAAATTAGATGAACTTTTTATAACCTATTTTGTAAATATTACACAATTGGGCTTTTACACTTTGGCAAGTATTATTTGTTCCCCAATGACTTTTTTGAGCCGTGCTTTTGTAAATAGTATTTTTAAGAAGTTGGCATTGAAAGACAGAATTCCTATCAGAGTTTTTGTTTATAATACCCTTTGGCTGGGCTTTTGTATTTTGTTTTTATATCTCTGCTCTGATTTTATAGTGAGCACTTTATTTGGAGAAGAGTATATGCAAGTAAGCGTTTATATTTTACCACTTTCTATTGCTTTTCTATTTCAGGGGATGTACGCTCCTTTTAGTTTTCTTACAGTAAAATCCAAGGGAAGGGAGCTTAGAAATGTTGCTTATGCTGAGGCCTTTGTAAATGTATTTGGAAATATATTATTAGTTCCAACTATTGGTGTTTTAGGTGCAATTTACGCAAGTATTTTAGCTCGTTTTACGCACTTTGTAGGGCTTTGGTATTATTACAATAAAATGATAAAAGCATGAAAGTTTGCATGATTACATCCTTGCACTCTCCAAAAGACGACCGCATCTTTTTTAAGCAAGCAAAGTCCTTACAAAATAATGGCTTTGAGGTAAGTATTTTGTGTTTGGCAGATGAAAACGGTAAGATGAAAGATATGTCAGGAAAAGTAATCAATGCCAATAATGAAGAAGAAATTAATTATGACGGCATACAATTGATTGGCGTAAAAAAGAAAAAAGGGTTTTTTGAAAAAATATTACATAAATTAGCAAGAGGGAAATCTTGGGGCAACTTCATCAAAAAAGCAATTGAGATTAATGCAGAAGTGTATCATGCGCATGAACCACAAACAGCTTTTATTGGCCTGAAAATTCAAAACCACACAAAAGCCAAATTAATATATGATGCACACGAGCCATGGATTTTCTCTCGATCTATAAAAGAGGGTTTGCTAAAAATACTATGCCTTTCGAAACTAAAAAATATTATTACCGCAAATCAAATTACCCAGCAAACTTTATTGAAAGAAAACCCTAAACTAAATACAGAAGTAATTTACAATTGTTCGCCATCTTTTTTCATCCAATACAGAAAAGAAAATAAAGATATTATTATTTGCCATGAAGGGGTGCTTTGGTTCAACAGGGGGTTAAAACTAATTGTAGAGGCATTAATTATTCTAAAAACCACCTATCCTAATTTTAAATTCAGAATAATTGGAGATGTTTTTGGAAAAGAAAGAGAGTATTTGAAAAGTAAAATAAAAGAAAATAATTTGCAGGAAAATATTGAGATTACGGGCTGGCTTAGCTATAATGATGTGCCCAAAGCAATTGCAGATTGTAGCATTGGTGTCATCTCAAACACGAATGAAAAACGCAATACATTAGCAGGCCCCCCCAATAAACTTTTTAATTATATGACAATGGGATTGGTCATAGTTTCTGTGGATTTGCCCGCAACTACTCAAATTATTAAAGAAACAAATTGTGGAATTATTTTAGAAAAAAGAGATGCACAACTTTTAGCTGAAAAGCTGAGGGACCTCTTAAATGATAATACTAAACGAAAGGAGTTACAAGAAAAATCATCAGAAGCCTCTAATAAAAAATACAACTGGAAATCAGAAGCAGATAAATTATTTCAATTTTACAGAAGCCTTAAATAAAAAATATTTATAAATTTACCGCTCAATTAGTTTTAACCTAAAAACAAGATTATGAAAAAAGGACTACTATTTATTTTTACATTACTGTTTGGCACAAATTTGATAGCACAAGTTGCCCCGAATAAAGTATTAAATGCTTCTGACATTGCTGTAATTGACGACAAAGTGATTATGGGAGGAGATGAGGTGTTGAAAGATTTGATAAGGGAGCCAAACCCAGTTACTGCTTCTATGAGAATGACAAGCTCAATTAACGAGTATATTGTAGGTACTACTACTTACGATTTGCAATCTAACGCTACTGTTATGGACAGAATTCTGCATCACCATGATGGCACAATTTCTGTAGCCTGGACAAGAAGTGCTGAATTTAACACTTCTTGGACAGATAGAGGAACGGGTTATAACTTTTATGATGGAACCACTTGGGGTTCACAACCATCTGCTCCCTTAGAAACTTCAAGATGTGGCTGGCCTTCTATGCTTACTACAAATTCTGGAAGAGAGATTTCTATTTCCCACAACACTGCTAATTCCTATGTGCAAATGACTTACAGAGACACTATTGGTTCTGGCTCTTGGACCGAGCAAATTATTTCTTCACAGGATAGTATGGGAACTTATCGCTATATGATTTGGAACCGTTCAGCAGTTGGAGGAGCAAATGGAGAGAGTATTCATATGATAGCTGTTACTGCTTCTTCTAATTTTAATGGCACTTTATTCAATGGATTGGATGGTGCATTGGTTTATTATCGCTCCTTAGATGGAGGAGCTACATGGGATATTAAAGATATGCAATTGCCTTCTTTGGACACTTCTTATTTTAACAGCTTTGGAGGAGATAGTTATACCATAAAAGCCCAAGGAGATATTATTTGTGTAGCATTTTTTGGTGGATGGGACGATACTTTTATTATCAAATCTACTGATAATGGAGATACATGGACAAGAACTACTATTTTAGATTTTCCAGTAGATAAATATAGTGCGGATGACGGCATTGATTTAGACAATGATGGTGTGATGGATTCGCTTTTCACTACTGATGGTTGTGGCGCATTACTACTTGATAATAACGGAATGGCGCATGTATTTGCAGGTAATATGAGAGTATTAGATGCTGATTTGGCTGATGCAGGTACTTCCTACTTCCCAGGAACAAATGGTCTGTTGTATTGGAATGAAAATGTTGGACCTGATACAGCAGGAAGTCAGATTTCCAATTCTGTTTGGTGGTCTGATAATATGAGTATAATAGCTGGGGCGGAAGATTTGGATGGTGATAGCACCCTAACTTTTATTGATATTGCTACTTATTTTGCTTCCCTTTCTTCCATGCCAAGTGTTGGGATAGATGCTGGAGGAAGCATTTATGTTTCTTTTTCATCACTAATGGAGATATATGATAGTGGTGCACAGAATTTCCGACATGTAAATATTATCAAATCGCATGATGGTGGAATGAGTTGGACTGACCCAATTGACATTACGCCTGTTTCTTTATTTTTAGGAATGGGAGAATGTGTGTTTGCTTCTATGGAAAGAGATGTAGATGATAAAGTAAGATTGCTTTATCAAAAAGACATGGAGCCAGGATTAACCGTTAGGGGAGATGAGGATGCAGTTGGGATGAATGATATCGTTTATTTGGAATTGGATACCAATTTTGTGGTTTCTGCAATAAATAATAATCCAATAAATAATAATTTAACATTGGAGGTGTATCCTAATCCTACTAAAAATCAAACTTCCATTAATTTTAAAATTGAGAAAAAATCAAAAGTGAGCATTCATGTAGTAGATGTTTTGGGCAGAAGTGTTTACAATAACAACACTACACTTAGTAAAGGAAACCACTTGGTAATCCTAAATGTAGAAAACTATGATGCTGGAATTTACTATATCAATACGCAAATTGCTGGAAAAACATTTACCAACAAATTGGTTGTAACGAAATAGATTTTAGACAATAGATATTGATTAAAAGCCGAGCTTGCTCGGCTTTTTTTATGCTTTATTTTATATCAAAAAAGGAATCTCCCTTTAATATTTGATGGGAAATAAAGCCCTCAGCATATTCACAGTTAGATAATCTGCCCAAATCTTTTGCTCTGTATTTTACACTTTCCAGAAATCCTTTTTTTGAAATGATAGTTTCTGTTTCTTTGGAGTCCGCATTAAAGAATTGGGTTTTGTATGTTTTTACAGCTTCTATTTTTTTCTCCATTTGCCCACTTATATCAATTACAAAATCGGGTTGTAAATGGTTGAACTGAATATAATGATAAATGGCTTTTGGTCGCCAAACTTTTTGCTTAGTATCCACTTTTTCTAATCCAGAAAGAAAGCATGCGTCCACTACTATTTGTGAGGCCCTTCCATGGTCTGGGTGCCTATCAGATGGGGCATTGGCAATTACTATTTCTGGCTGATAGTCTCTTATCTTTTTAATGAGTGCTAGTTTGTGCCCTTCATCATTTTCAAAAAAACCATCTTTGAAATCCATGTTCTCACGCACCCTAACGCCTAATATTTTTGTGGCATTTTCACATTCCTTATTTCTCCTTTTGGCTGTTCCTCTTGTGCCTAATTCCCCTCTTGTCAAATCAATAATCGCTACTTTTTTTCCTTGCTCTACCAATTTAATAACAGCTCCACCACAGCCCAATTCCACATCATCAGGATGGGCACCAAAAACCAAAATATCAACTTTCATTTTCAGAGGGTTTAAAATTCAACTTTGCTAAAATAGCAGAAACTGCCATAATTCCAATGAGGTAATACACAAAAGAAGGAATCGGCATGGGGTCGCCAGCCGCATAAGAGTGCAATCCGGAAAGGTAATAATTCACCCCAAAATAAGTCATAATAATAGACCAAATACCAATAACAGATGCCAAGTTAAACACATAGCGACTTTGTAATGCAGGAATAAAACGCAAATGCAAAATAATGGCGTAAACCAAAATACTTACCATGGCCCAAGTTTCTTTTGGATCCCATCCCCAATATCTTCCCCATGATTCGTTTGCCCAAATTCCGCCCAAAAAGGTGCCAATCGTTAGCATATAAAGTCCAATAGCCAAGGATTTTTCATTAATAATAGTTATCTCTTCACAAACTAAATCAAGCTTCTTGTTTCCTAAAATCTTGCCAATAAAAATAAGCCAAAGTGCAAAAAGCCCAAGCATGGCCCCCAAAGCCAAAAATCCATAGCTTGCTGTAATAATGGCCACATGTATCATCAGCCAATAGGATTTTAAAACTGGCACCAAATTTGTAATTTCAGGGTCCAGCCAGTTCAAATGAGCAACCATTAGCAAAAGGGATGCAACAATAGTTGTGGCTACCAATGTAAGTGCAGATTTCCGGCTGAAAAGCACACCAGAAAGTAGAGTTGCCCAGGCAATATAAATCATAGATTCATAACCATTACTCCAAGGGGCATGCCCTGAGATTACCCCCCTAACAATAAGTCCAATGGTATGTAATGCAAAACTACTATATATCAGCCATTTTAGGATTGTAACCAATGCGTTAAGCCATTTTCGATTCTTAAATATTTGCATAATTACAAAGACCAAAAGCAAAAATCCAAGCATAAAGTAGCCCATAAATAATTTAGAGAAAAGCTGTAAATTATTATAATAGACCTCCCATTTTGTTTTGTAAGTAGCAGGGATAACTTCCGCTCCATATTTTTCTTGAAATTTCTGAATATAGTCCAGAATCTCAGTTGCGGTTGTCCAATCCTTATTTTCTTTTGCTGATTTGATGGCATTAAAATACATGCTCATAATATTAGTCACAAAGAGGGAATCGTTGGAAGAAAAAAGCTCATTTTTGGAATAAGGATGCCATACATTATTGCTATCGTTTGCAAGGGGAAAAAGTCGTAAAAATCCTCCACTAAAAATAAGATAGCAAAGGTTTATCCTTTCATCAACTGCAATGACATCTTTATCAAATTTATCTCTGTTTCTGGGTTGTTTATTGTATGCATCTTCTACAAATTTACTTAGTTTGTAAGTTCCGTCTTTTTCAAATAATTGAATAAAGCTAACTAATTTTTCTTTCGTCTCCAAAACATTTTTAAGCTCAGGATTCGAAATTTTAATAATTGGAATATTGCCCCAAGCCACAGGATTGCTCATCATTCCAATTAGTATTTGGGTAGCAGATTGCCCATACAATTCTTGCTTACGAGAAATTTTTCGGATGTATTGGGAGGATAAGGTGTTCAGGGGTTTTACCCTTCCGCCATTATCCTGCACCAAAAGTTGTTCTACTCTTTTTGCATGAGTGGCATCAATCAAATTTGCTTGAAGCAAACTATCTACATTAGCTTCTAATTCCATGGCAATTGAGCTAGAAAAAGAAAAGCCAAAAACCAAAAGCAGTAAAAATGTTTTTTGTTTTATAAGTTTTAGCTTCATACTAAGTATTCTAAATCTTGTATTGTAAGAGAAAAAAGTAAGCATAATTCCTAAAAACAAAAGCCCATAACCGACATAAGTTAAAAGCGTGCCCCACCAATCATGGTTAACCGATAAAATAGTGCCTTTTTCATCCTTATCATAAGAGGATTGGAAAAGCCGATACCCTTTATAATTTAAAACATTATTCATGAAAATTTTGTAATCTATCTCCTTATCTCCATCAATTACACTTATCTCAGATGCAAAGGAGGATGGGCTCATAGAGCCAGCATATCTTTCCAATTGAAAGTCCTTTAACTTAACATAAAATGGCGTTTGCAAATATTTTGCTCCATAGGAAAGTGTGAAGTTTAGCCCTCCCAAAGCAAATTTATTTTTAGGACTTACATATCCGCTTCCACCAATAAGTTCAATTTGTTTGCTTATCCCATTACAATTCACACTTACTATTAGGGCATCTTCAGCACCATTTTCCATTTTCAGGAATTTACTTGTCGATACTATTTTGGCTTTGGCATGAATTTCTTTTACCACAAATTGCAAGTTCTCAGCAGAATATAATTTTTTTGTTGTTAGATTATTTCTTTTGTTTTTAGAAAGAGTTGCAGTGCTTCTATCCAACATGCTCATACTTTCGATATCAAAATTAGCCACCAACATCAGGCTATCATTGTAAAATAAGTTGATTGCCTTTTCTTGTGGATTATTTAAGGTAAAGGTATTATTTGCAATAATTTTCTGCTCCCCATCCAAAAGAAAAACAGATTGCATACCATTATTTCCTGGAACCACCAAATGCATAATAGCTTTGCCACCATCTGCATCATCCATCAATGAATCTTTTACATTTGGAATAAAATCGGCATATTTTATGCTTATATCATTTTCCAAAAAATCGATAGGAAGAGTAAAATTATTATTACTAATTGGAGATAGAAAAAGCCGTTTGTCATATTCATATTGCAAAGCTTTATCATCTACTTTTATTTGCAAATACAAATCATCAGAAACAAATTTGTTTTCCATTTTTCCTTCACGAATATGCATCATGCCTTCAGTACCAAAATATCTGGTAGTTCCCGCACCAATCAAAATAACAATAAAAGCAAGATGGTATGTCAGGATTGTGATTTTATTCCAACAAAACATATTGTTCTTAATCATATTCAGTATCAAACTAAGGCATAATAAAATCAAGATCACTTCCAGCCACCAAGCATTGAAAATAAGCGCTTTGGCTGCTCTTGTTCCAAAATCGTTTTCAATAAAAGTAGCATAGCCAATGGAAAAAGCAAATGCAAACAACAAGATTGCCGCAAACTTCATGGATGATAGAAAGTTGAAAAGTCGATTAATCATTTGTGCATATATTTTTGAATCCAACTAAATAATTAGTTTGCAAAACTATAATTTTGTTTGCTTAAACAACTACTTTCGCTTCAAAACAATGGAGAAAATTATTTTAATAGGAGCTGGCAATGTTGCTCATCATTTAGGGATATCCTTATTTGGTGCAGGTTATCAGATTATACAAGTAATTAGTAAAAATGAAAATAATGCAAGGGCATTAGCCGAAAAGGTCAATGCAGATTTTGGAACGGATATTAGAAAAATAAAAAAAGCTGATTTTGCTATTATTGCAGTAAATGATGATGCAATTACTTCTGTTGCATTCCAAATAAAAAACATGCCTTTCGCCCATACTTCTGGTAGTATAAGTATTGAAAATGGTGGCGTGTTTTATCCACTACAAACTTTTAGTAAAAACATTTTTCTTAATATGAAAGAAGTTCCTTTTTGTATTTCTGCTGGGGATAAAGATTTTGAAAATACTTTATTGGAAGTGGCCAAAAGCATCTCAAATAATGTTTTTCGAATAGACGAAAATCAGAGGAAACCCTTACATTTAGCAGCAGTATTTGCTTGTAATTTTTCTAATCAAATGTATTGTATTGCGGAGGATTTATTAAAAAAATCAGATTTGGATTTTGAGATGTTAAAGCCATTAATTACCGAAACTACCAATAAAATAAAAAACCTATCTCCATCAAATGCACAAACAGGGCCAGCCAAACGAAACGATTTGGAGACCATCAAAAAACAGATTAATTTATTAGAAGATGATGATTTGAAAGCAATCTACAATTTAATAACGGCTCAAATTTTAAAGCAAAAATAAGATGAAAAAAATTGCTGCTTCTTTACGGTTGATTCGCTTTCAAAACTTACTGATTATAGCACTGACTCAGTATTTTATTCGCTTTGCTTTTACCAAAACATTTTTGCCTTTTCCGGCACTTAGCAATCTTGAATTTTCACTATTTGTATTTACGACCATTTTGATAACGGCAGCTGGCTACATTATTAACGATATATATGATGTGGAGACGGATTTAATTAATAAAAAAGACAGCTTGGTTATAGGAGTTCATTTTCAAGCTCGAACTGCTATTATTTGGTATTTTATCTTAAATATATTTGCACTTTTTTCAGGGGCTTATTTGGCTATTATTATTGGGAAACCACTTTATAGTTTGATATTTGTGTATTGTATTTTCTTTTTATGGCGATATTCTAAATCCATGAAGAAAGCATTTTTAATTGGCAATATTCATGTAGCGATACTTACTGCTTTAGTACTTATAAATACGACTCTTTTTGATATTATTCCTGTTGTGCATTTCCCTGGAAATGAAAGTGGATTGATGATTGTTAAAATAATTTTGGTTTATGCATTATTCTCTTTTTTATTAACCTTAATCCGGGAATTTATAAAAGACATAGAAGACAAAGAGGGAGATATCGCAATAAATTCTAGAACTTTGGCTATTGTTTTGGGTAGCAAAAAAACCAAAATAATTGTATTTTGTTTGTCCTTTTTAGTTGTTGGAATTGTGGGTTTTTGGCAGTATTTCCAGTTGCAGATAATTTCTCTAAACAGTATAAAATGGGATGGTGAAATTTATGAATCTGTGCTTATTTGGGGAACGGATAAATATGCCATAATTTACACTGCTATTTTACAAATGGCTTTGTTGTTTTTTATTTTGAAATTATCCAGTTCAAAAACAAAAATGGACTTTTACTATTTGAGTCAGTTTTGTAAAATCATCATGCTTTTAGGGATATGTTCCATCCCATTTTTCACCTATTTTTATCTGCAATAAGATGTTAGTCAGAATATTAAAAGATAAAAAAATAATTTTGGGTTCTGCCTCACCAAGAAGGAAAGAGTTATTAAAATCATTAGGAATTGATTTTGAGATAAGAATAAGTAATACGGATGAAAACTACCCATTACATTTATCTCCTGAAAAAGTAACAGAATTTTTAGCAGTACAAAAATCAGAGAATTTATCTACAGCATTAAAAGCGAACGAAATATTAATTACTGCTGATACTATTGTAGTAAAAGGAGATAGGATTTTAAACAAACCAAAAGATAAGCTAGAAGCAAAAGAAATGCTACAATTTTTATCAGGAGATAAGCACAAAGTGATCACATCGGTATGTTTATCAAGT
>Ga0114996_10008044_pt1 | contig 11806 bp, 12 predicted proteins | sample ArcticOcean_MG_C_4_FD_87039 | JGI IMG/M metagenome (GOLD analysis project Ga0114996, IMG submission 87039) | Marine microbial communities from western Arctic Ocean - ArcticOcean_MG_CB4_134 | ecosystem: Environmental > Aquatic > Marine > Oceanic | place: Arctic Ocean: Canada Basin | collected... | reverse complement strand
CGACGCGCCCGGCGTTCATGAGGACACCTGCCGGGTGGACGACGGGGTTCATTGCCGAAAGCCCACAGGCAGCGACGTCCGGGTATGCGTGCAGCCCGGGGAACAGAGGGTCCAGGCGTTTGAGGACCGTCTGGGTACGCTCCGCCGGGAAGACGCCCAGCCCGAGTCCGCTGACGATGCCCCAGATGGTGGCTTCGTTAGGTTCCGTTTTCCGGCAGACGTACGGGGCGGTGTCGACCTCCGCCAGCGTGACACCCTTGATGTCCCGGTCTTCCAGAACCTTCGCCCATTCCAGAGACCCGAGTGTGCCGGGCATCAAGACGACCGTATGGTCCTTCGTGAGATGGGGAGCCAGGGCTTCGGCGAACGGACGATGCGCGTAGGCCGGGACAATGAGGAGGAGGAGGTCGGAGGATGCGGCGGCTTCGGCCGGGTCGGTGGTCAGAGCGTGGATGACGGCGGGGCCTGTTTCGGCCACGCCCCGTAGGGTGATCGTTCGGTCGGGCCGAATGGGGTCCAGGGCCGAGGCAAATTCAGGCAGCTCGAACAGTGTAACAGCGTGGCCCTGGAGGGTGAGCCTGGCGGCCGTTGCGAAGGCGGTGTTGCCTGCGCCGAGGATGGTCAGTGTGTCGGGCATATTGGGCAAGGATAGGAAAAGGGTACAGGGTGCAGGGAAAGCGTCGTCGACGAGCGGGTCAGGATGAGAAGATGAGCTCCAGTCCAGCGCAGGCTTCTACAGCTTCAGCCTGGCTGGCGTCGGACATCGGTACAAAGCGTTCAGCTGCGTCGAGGACCTTTGGCAGGAGGGCGACGTCGCCGGGGGATGCCAGAGCGGTGATGTTCTGGGACATGATGAAGTGTGCCGAGCGATCGATGGCATCCTGGTCCTCGAACGGCTTGTACCAGGTATGGGCTGAATGATCCCTGTCGCCCCAGGGCTCCCGGGCGACGGATTTGATGATGAGGGTGCCGACGTTCTTTTCTGCGGCCGTATGGATAAGTTCTTCGGCTGCGCTTCGATACTCGGAGATCGCCCAGAGCCTGGGATTCAGAGGAAACATGACGGTGTCGAAGTCGAACCGACGGAGGGCCTCCAGGTGCGTGGCCGGCGCGTCCAATCCGTGGCCGGTGATTCCGATGAACCGGGTGAGGCCCTCTTCGCGAGCTGCGACCAGGGCTTCCAGGGCGCCGCCCTTCGCCGTAACGAGGTCGAGGTGCTCTGCGTCTCCTACCGAGTGGAGCTGGTAGAGGTCGAAGGAGTCTGTGCGGAGGTTTTCCAGAGACGCCCGAAGTTCCTGAGCCGCATCGCTCTTCTGCCGCTTGGTCGTCTTGCATCCGAGAAAGACGCGGTCCCGGATCTTCGGCATCCAGGGCCGAAGGCGCGCTTCCGCTTTTCCATACGAAGGTGCGATATCGATATGGTTGACGCCGTGATCCAGGGCGATGGAGATGGCCTCGTCGGCCGCTTCCTGGCTTACTTTGCCAATGGCGGCTGCGCCGAAGATGACGACGCTGCTATCGTGGCCGGTTCGACCGAGCGGTCGAGTTTGCATAGAGAACCTCGGGAGGAGCAGAGGAAGCAAAGGAAGCTGTCAGACGACAGACGGCAAGCAGAGCAGAACAAATTACAGGTTCCGAGCTGGTGAGGATTGGCCTCAGGCGCTGTCCCAGTTGATGACGACGCCCATTGCTTGAGAGCGATCCTCCAGGAGCATCCGGTAAGCGTCGGGGCCTTCGGTATAGGGGACCCGGTGGCTGACCAGCGGTTCAACGTTGAGGGAGCCGCTCGACAGCAGGTCCAGAAAGAGCCTGGTGTGCCGTTTCATGTTCCAGGGCATCTCATGGACCCCTTCGGGCGGATGTGAACTGTTGTGGGCGCCGATTATGGTGTAGCTGGGACTGTTGCAGAGGTCGTGAAAGTCGAAGGTGGATGGTCCACGGGGGCTGCTTAGAATGACCGCTCTGCCCTGACGCCTGAGGACCTTGAACTCTTCGGGCAGAACGTTCGGATTGCCCGTGACCTCGTAGATGATGTCGGCCATTCGTTCGTCCGTGAGCTTTGCCACCGTTTCTACGGGATCTTCTTTAGTGGGGTTGATTCGGTGGACGTCGGACGGCAACAGGTCCTGGCGGGATTCGACGACGTCGACGTTGATCACCGGCCGGGCGCCGGCGATCAGACAGAACCGAGACGCCAGCTGTCCCAGCAGACCTGCGCCGTAGATGACGACCGTTTCCCCCCAGGTCACACTGCCCCGGCGGATTCCGTTCATGACGATGATGCCGATGGTGGAGAAGGCGGCTGCCTCGTCCTGTACTCCGGGAGGCACTACGGCCACTCGGTCGGGGCGCCCCAGGACGTATGCGGCGTGGTGGGCGGGAAGGGTTACATGTGTGCCGATCCAGCTTTTTTCGACCCCTGCTCCCACTTCCACCACCTCACCCGCGTTGCTGTAGCCGGCGGTGAACGGGAACTTGCCGTAGGCGGCCCAGTCGCTCCCTTCGGAAAACTCCCCACTCATGATGGTCAGTTCAGTGCCGGTGCTGATGAGGGTGCGCGTGCTCCGGATCAGGAACTGGCCCTCTCCGGGCTTCGACACCTCCCGTTCCTCGATGGCGACGTCCCTTGCCTTGGGAAAGACGATGGTGGGGTTCTTCATGCGTCTGGCTCCAGATGATGGAATGGTGGACGGCTGAGGGCAATGGATGTCTGAGGTTCTGGCCTGGATGCCCTGCGGCCCGGAATATACATGTGAGGAACCGGGGCGGCAAGGAGAGGCCTTATCCCATACGGAACAAGGGCCTCCAGTTGGAGACCCTTGCAGGAGACGCAGATGGCGGTGAGCGGTCGATTCAGGAGCGCTTCACCTTTACTTTACCCATTCGCTCGTTTCGCGCGGCCCACGCGTCAAGTTTGCCTCTGAGTTCGCCAGATGTTTTTTCCAGGGCGCCTACTTCCGCGTCCAGGGTGTCGCCTTGCTCCACGGCGGCCTGCACCGCCTGACCGTTCTCCTGGATCCGGGTGTCGACGGATGTCTTGTCCTGCACGGTTACCAGAAGCTTTCCGTGCAGTGTCTCGGAATCACGCCGATATCGGGTGACGACTTGCAGTGTGAAAAAGAGTGATCCAACAATGACGAAAAGGTAGATCCAGATCATGTTGCCTCCGACAGGGGGACGCTTTCTCGTTGATACTGGAGTTCCACAATAAAGCATCTGACGTAGCACCCCCGCAAGGGTAAACCTTGCCCAATAGAGACTTGATTCAACTTATTTAGAAATAGCCACTTACTTTCGATGTCGAGATGTTCGAACGGCTACGGGAAGCCTACTCACGGGTCGATGATGGCTGAAATGCTCCTCCCAGGCTCGCTCCCCCAGATGCCTTGACCGTCTGGGGATAGGAGGGTATCATCGTCACGACCAGCGGGCGCGGGCCTACACGAAAGGGAATTCATGAAAGAGTCTCTGATTTCACCGGATCGGTTTGTGGGCCTGGACAGGGCCGTCCATCTTTGCACCGGGGGGGAGGGTCCCTGGCTGAAGGAACAGGGTGTCGTTTTCGAAGATTTCTCGCGTCGGAAGAGCAGCGGATACGATGGGCGTCAGGAGATCTACGATGAGGGCGAGCGCTGTCGAAGCCAGATGGGCGCGCTGTGGAATGTTGCCCCGGATCGGATCGCCTTCGCGCCCAGTGCGGCGGAGGGGATGGGGTGGCTGCCGGCGGGAATGAAGTGGGAGCCGGGCGATAACGTTGTCACCACGAATCTTGAATTTCCTTCCGTCGCTTACGCCTGGCGACGCCTCCAGGATATGGGAGTGGAGGTTCGGTTGGTTCCCCATAGGAACTGGTTGACCGAGGAGGACGATCTGCTGGCTGCCGTAGACGACCGAACCCGGGTGCTTGCGGTGAGCCATGTCAGCTTCTACACCGGACAGTGTGTCGATTTGCAGAAACTGGCAGCGGTGAGGGAGGCGGGTGTTCTCCTGGCCGTGGATGCTACGCACTCAGCCGGCGCCCTGGTGGTGGACGCGAGCGTTACAGATCTGACGGTGAGCAGCTGCTACAAGTGGCTGCTGGGCACACACGGGACCGCTCCCTGCTACCTGAGTGAGCGCGCGGAGGCATCGACGTCGGCGACCTGTTTCGGCTGGCGGAACCTGCAGGTGTGGCCGCCCCAGACAGCTGAGCGTCTGCCCGAAGTGGAGGAAAAGCCGATGCCCGAGCGTATGGAGGCCGGGAATCCGGCGATGCTGGCCGTCTTGCAGTTGGGGTGCTCAACTCACCTGCTCCTGGAGACCGGCATCGACCGGATTCAGTCGCACGATCGTGCCCTGGCGGGGGAGGTCCATTCGGGACTCGAGGATATGGGGGTGCAGGTCATCAGCCCCGTTGACCCGGGGCGCCGATCCGGCAATACGTGTTTTCTGTGCGAGGATGCGCCCGCCCTGCGCGACCGGCTGCGCGATCGTGGCCTGCTTACGTGGGGAGAGTTTGGACGAATGCGGATTTCGACGCATCTTCACAACAGTTCAGACGATGTCGGGCGCCTGCTCGAGGCCCTGTCCGACGTGATGTAGAAAGTCCGTAGGTACCGTGGTATTGACCTGGATGGTAAACCTGTAACCTGGGAACGCGGATATGATGAAGCTCGGGTGTATGTCACTCAGCTACAAGGATCAGTTCCGGGACGGAAAGATCGATCTTCCCGGGTTCATCGACCGGGCGTACGAACTGGGCCTGGACGGGATCGACATTCACACGGGGGCGTTCGGGTCCACAGAGCCATCGTATCTTCGTGATATCCGGATGCGCTGCCTGAAACGGGGATTGGCGCTTTCCTACATCGGCGTGAGCAACAATTTCGGCAAGCCCGAAGCGGAACTGGATGCCGAAGCGGCAAAGGTGAAGGAGTGGATCGACGTAGCAGCGTTCATGGGAATCCCTCTGGTCCGTGTTTTCGCGGCCTTGATTCCAGAAGGGGAAGCGGAGGAGGCGGTTTGGGGGCGGATGCTGCCGCGGCTACGAGAGGTGGCGGAGTATGGGAGCGAAAAAGGCGTGGTGGTAGGGCTCCACAACCACAACCATGGCTGCGTAACGCGAACAGGCAAAGAGGTGAAACAGATCCTGGAGGAGGTGGATCACCCGTACTTCTCTCACATCCTCGATACCGGGCAGTATGTGGGTTCGCCCGGAGCATCCGGCGCAAGAGGGAAGGAAGATCCGGCGCTCGACTTTTACGGCAGCATTGCCGAAACGGCGCCGATGGCGGTTCACGTTCGAGCCAAGGTCTACCGGATTCAGACGGGTGAGGAGGCGTGGCTCGATTATCCGAGGATCTTCAAGATTATCAAGAGCGTGAATTACAACGGGTGGGTGTCGATCGTGTACGAAGGGCAAGATGCGGAGGAGGAGGCGGTGGCGGTGCCGAAGGCGGTTAAGTATCTACGGAGGTTTGTTCCAGGAGCGTGACATCCAGGTAACCCAAACACCCCAACACCATTGAAGAATGAAGATTGTCCATTTTCAATTTGTCATTTGGCGGCGGGCTGAGGGAACGGCGTACAGGCAGTACAAAGTACAAATTACAAAGTTAGCAGTATAAAATGGCAGGATGGTTGAGGAGGAGCGAGATGGGACTGACAGAGGAGCAGGTGGCGTTCTACAGAGACAATGGATACCTGGCGGTGGAGGGACTGGTACCGCCTGAGCGGGTTCAAGCGATGGGTGATCGGTTCGACTGGCTCTGCGAGAACTGGCAGAGTGAAGAGGCGCAGCGGGTGGGTGTGGGGCAGGAGGCGGACCAGGGGGGAGAGACGATTGAGAAGAGTGCGCAGACGGTACGGAAGTTCGGGGGGCTGGTTGTCCACGAGCAGGTGTTTCGAGATCATGCGATGAGCGCCGAGGTGAGCGAGGCGATTGCTGATCTGATCGGGAGGCCGGTGAGTCTCTATGGAGATCAGGCGCTTCTGAAGCCGCCGCGTTATGGGTCGGAGAAGCCGCCGCACCAGGACAACGCCTACTTCCAGGTGGATCCGGCCGACGGCCTGATTACGGCCTGGTGCGCGTTGGACGACGCGACGCCGGAGAACGGGTGCATGCAGTACATTCCGGGATCTCACAAGCTGGGCCTGGTAGATCATGACTACGTTGAGAATACGCCTCACCTGGTTCCAAAGGAGATGTCGAAGGAGGCAGCCGTGGCCGTTCCGGTGAAAGCCGGGGGAGTGATCTTTCACCATCCGCTCTGCCTCCATCTCTCCGAGGCGAACCGGTCGGACCTGTGGCGGAGGGCGATGATCTGTCACTACGTGCGGTCGGATGCGGAGATGCCGAAGGTGAAGGATCCGTCGGCTCTGCTTCATGTGATTGGGTGAAGGTGGACTCACGCAAAGGCCTGCCCCGGAGCCTGTCCTGCCGAATGCCAGGGGAGGCAGGGGACGCGAAGGGCACGAAGGATCTTTGAAAGACAAGACCGGTCGAGGCGTTTGAGGAGAGTAGATGGACAATTGGAAAGAGGCGCTTCCCAAGTCCGGGAGGCGCCTCCGTTTTTTGCCCAAATTGCGACGGCCTTACGGCGGCGGTCTGGTTGCGGCCTTCAACATTTCGGCATAGGGGCGAAAGACAAGTTCGTGTACAACCAGAACAGTAGCGCCGATGGCCATCAGGATAAGGATCCCTTTCAGCGGCTCCTGCCCCTGGCCGACCTGGCTGACTAGCCACGCGGCACCGAGAACTGCATACGCCCCCACGACCTGGACGATCTGCCAACCCATGATTGAGTAGACGGTGAGGTAGAGGATCCCCCAGAGATAACGCCCCCAGTTCAGCCGCTTGTAGGTTCCCAGCGACAGGACGATCCGGACATCCTCAAAGTCTGGCGTTTCATAACCGCCCGGGGCCAGGCGAAGCGCGTTGTGCCCGATGTAGACGGCGATGGCCAGCAGGGCCATGATGAATGGTACAATGGGTATCAGGAGAATGAGGGTGGCCCGTGCAGTTGCTTCGCCCACGCCGGCGGCCAGATCGCTATGACGCCAGGAGAAATAGGCAATGAAGAGCGCGGCCGACCGCAGGAAGAACTTGACGGGCGTCAGGTGAATCGAACGGCCGGACCGGAGCGTTTGGGGCAGGCGTTTGAAGAAATGATCAGGCGCACAACTGATCAGAGCGACCGTGGGAACAAGCTGGAGAATATTCACCCAGTTCAGGAGCCCGTACAGGTCGCGAACCCAGTGCGGCCACCGCCTGTGCCAGCGATGGGCGCGTCGGGTGGTTCGGATGATACGGGATATCACGCTTTCCCCTCGGAGAGGCGCTTCGGTCGGGTGACCAGTTCACCGCCGCAGTTGGGGCATGTGTGATCCATCTTCGTGGCGCACTCGGGACAGAAGGTGCACTCGTAGCTGCAGATGCAGGCGTCGGACTGGTGGCCGAGAGTTGACTCGCACTTCTCGCAGGCGGGTTTCATACTTAAAGGCATGGGATCGAATCCCAAAATCGATACGCGAGGTTGGGCCTCAGAAAGGCGGTATGGTGACCGCGGGGAATCAATGCCTGATCTGCCGATCCTCTTCACTAATCGTCAAGTCCATTCGCCTCAGAATCATCATCCCACGCTGAGCGTCGCTCACCATTGATCGTGTAAGTCCTCCCATCTCGAGCAACTCGTATCTCTATCTCTCCAACAACTTCTCCTTGATTGTTTCGGAACAGGCTCGGGTTCTTGACAGCGGTGGTGGCCAATTGGCGCGCAGTCTTGCCGCTACGGATAACTGTGCTATCGCTGGGATGATCGTACTGTGCCCCCGTTGAGTATAGGACGAACTCTGGATCTAGTGCTTCGAGAAGCTTTGCGGTACTCGAGTACCCAGAACCGTGGTGGTTTGCCCTGTAGATCTCGACATCGCTCTCCCTGTTGACCGATTTCCAATAATCGACCATGTGGTGTTCGATGTTCGTATAGATTTCTCCCCATCTTCTACTTACGTAGAGAGGTCTTCTCTGAGGATCATCGGTTCCGTTCAGGTCACCCGCCGTGAACATCTCGAATTCTCCTGCTGAGATTTCGAGTGCAATTGAAAGGTCATTCTCATTGCCAGGTGTCGAAGAGTAGTCTATTCCTGCAGCAATGGCAGAGTCAAAGGCGCTCTGGCCAGAAGGGACTACTCCGGCAAACGAGAGAATCTCAACGGTAATACCTGGGCCAAGGTCGATCTGTCCCGTTCCGAATGATGGTGACACGGACTTGCCGACGCGTCCATGCCGTTTCCACAGAGGCATTCGCTTCATAATAGTGTTGTATACACCACGCTTGGTTGAGGGCTTCATGTAACGAGCGCCTCTGTTGCCGATGTGGATAAATTCCCTCACGCTGAACTCGAACGAGCGGTCGGACAGGAGTTTGATGATTCCGGTGCCCCACCCTTGTTGTTTGCTTTCGCCTCTACCAGCATGGTCGGCATGGTAGTGGCTCAACACGAAATAGTCGACGTAGGTTTTTCCAGTCAGAGCCACAATTCGCCGATAAACGTAATCTGCATTCTGTGCACGCCGGGGCCTGACCCCGCCGGATGGATGGCCAAGATCCATAAGAAGGGTCTTGGGTTCTGTCCCGGGGCCGATCACTAGCATGGCGTCGGCTTGCCCAATGTCGAAAACGTACACTTGCAGAAGACTGCCTCGCTCCTGTGAGTCAGCGTAGGCAATGTCTTCAGGATATGCAGTCGATGCCCAAGCTGATTCGAGCTCCTCTACGGCCTGTTCGTCCGCCTCTGACCAATCGTGATCAACAACAGGAGTTTCAATCGCATCATCTACGGTCGACCTCGTTGCCGCACAACCATATGCGCACACGAACACTGAGAGGCCAAGAAGGAATCGGTTTGGCATGGATCCTCCTTTCGCTCAATGGGTTTCGATGCTGAGGAGCTGGACTTCGAAGATGAGCGTTGCATTCTTGGGGATCACAGGCGGGTGACCGCCGGCACCATATCCGAGCCCGGGTGGTACGCGAAGCTGACGAATGCCGCCGACCTTCATCGACAGGACACCTTCGTCCCAGCCTTTGATGACCCGGCGTTGCCCGATGTTGAAGGAGAAGGGCTTCTTCTTGACGACAGAACTGTCGAATCGCTTCCCGCTGGTCAGCCAGCCCGTATAATGGACGGTCACTTGCTGGCCCTTAGACGGGGATAGGCCATCTCCTACCTTGAGGTCGGCAAACTCGAGCCCGCTGTCCGTCGTCGTGTAGTCGGCGACGGAGGAAGGCTTGGTGGTGCCGACGGAATCTTTCGGCCCGTCGTCTGAAGACACACCGAAGAGTTTTCTGAGGAAGCCCAAGGGAACCTCAAAGCGTGAAAAGTGGATGGTGAGAGGAACAGTCAGAATACCTGGAAGAACGAGAGGATAGAGAGGCAGAGGGCTACTGAGCGCCGACTCGCTGACGTTCGGCTTCTGATCGCCATTTGACGTAGTCGAAGCTCCAGCGATAGCTCTGGCTGAACTGTTTGCCGCCTTCCAGCCAGGCGCCCCTGACGCCGCCGGCGAAGATCTGGTCGCCTCGGTCGCGGTAGAGGGTGTCGCCCGTCTGCAGGTAGACCCAGGCGTAGGCGGGGGCGATGAGCGGGTTGAGCGTGCCTGTTCCTTTTACCGGATTGTCCGCACGGTACCAGAACGCCTCGTCGGCTTCCACCCACGCCCGTTCCCAACAGGCGTCGAGGCCGAGTTTGATGGCGGTAAGGATGCGAGGATCCTGTTCGACCTGGTGGTAGTAGTCGATGAGGGCTTCGCAGGTGAGGCCGAACATGAAGGGCGCCCAGTTGCCTGACGACTGCTCGACGAACCACTGGTCGATGTGGCCGAGGGCCCAGTCGACGGCCTGCTTGAGGTTGGGATTGCGAGGTTCGCCGATTGTCTCGGCGACGAGCCAGGCGTTGATGCAGTAAGCGGTTTCACGGCTGAAGGCCTCGTTCGGGCCGCCGCCGGTGGACGCGAATTTGGATGCGTTGGCCAGAAGGAGGGCCGCCTGCTTCGACTTGAGATCGCCCGTACGCTGGTAGTGCATCAGCAGGCCGTGTGGGAAGATCCGCCATCCGTGCATACTGCCGACGCTGAAGACATAGTTTCGATAGGCCGTGTTAACCGTTTCGGCAGCATCGATCCATTGGTCGTTGCCGGACCAGTCGGCAATCTGATAGTAGACCCGGGCACCGTCGTAGTACCAGACATGGGACTCAGAGGCGTTGTCTGCGCCGATGGTGTATGCTGCGTCATCGACGTGCTTCTCGCTGTATGTCAGCATGTTCTCTTCCCACTGGCTCAGTAGGGGGATAGGGACCTCACTGCCGCCCAACAGGGCTGAAGGCGCCATAAGCGATAGTAGCACGCAGATGTGAGCCGTGATTGAAAGGGTTGTCGATCTTTCCATATAGATTTCCTGTAACAGACGCCCGGGACTCACACTCATTGATATGATACAGGGTTTTCGACCGGGCCAGCTATGATTGCGAAGAACGGCATCAAGATGCGCGACTATGTCGAGGCTGTCCAGACTTTACGAAACCGGGGAGCTACCGAGGCCGAGCGCGAGTGGGCGTTCGAACGCTTGGTGGTCCGTTTCACCGGGATGGTCCAGAGCTGCGCCTTGGGATTTCTAGGCGATAGGATGCAGGCTGATGATGCTGTTCAGGAGACGTTTCTGACGGCGTGGAGGCAGATTGGAAGTCTCCGAAGTCCGGAGGCCTTTCCCGGCTGGCTGCGACGAATCGTTATCTGGCAGTGTCACAGCTATCGGCGGGTAGACAGGCCAACGGTGGATATCGACGGGTTGGCGGACCGGCTTGGTGACGGTCGGAATCTGTCCGCTACGATGGAGCGAGATGAACTGATGGGGCTGGTACGGGAGCTTCTATGGTCGCTGAAGCGTCCCCATCGAGAAATTCTGATCCTGCATTATCTTGACGAGTACAGTCACGCCGAGTTGGCTGATCTACTGGGGTTGAGCGAAGGCGCTGTGCGCAAGCGGCTGCACGATGCCCGGAAAAAAGTGCGCGGTCTGCACGACCGCTGGATTCGAGAGAGTCTTCAGGTCCAGAAGTCGTCGCGCGTAAGAACAATACCCGCCAAACCCATTTCACGGAGAAGGTCAATGACGGCACAGGACGCCTCCGGGCGCACCTCACAGGAGAAGATTGACGCTATTCAAAGGCCAAAGTGGTGTGTGGCTTCCGAAGAGGGGCGGCTCTACTGGGACCTTGTCTGCGCGGCCATACGGGGCGACGCGGAAACACTCCAGGGTCACATTGAGACGGATCCCGAGTGCGCCCGCCTGGAGTACTGGTATATCCCACCGATCCACTTCGCCGTGCGGGAAGGCCATCTGGAGGCAACGCAGGTCCTTTGGGACGCGTATGCCTTTGAGGAGGTATCGAAGCTGATCCAGATGGCAGAGGACAGGGGCCATGGAGAGGTGGCGGACTTCCTGCGCAACCGGATCGGGGCGGACGCGTCGTCGTCCGACCTGCGGCTGCACGAGGCGGTAGAGGCGAGCGATGTCGAGGAGATCGGGCGGCTGCTGGAGGAGGTGCAGGGGATCGGAGATCAGCGCGACCCCAAAGGACGGACTGCCCTTCACATTGCCGTGATCGAAGGAGATCGTAGTGCGGTGGACGCCCTGCTGGCTGGTGGCGTGGATGTCGACACAATGGACCACGAGGGATGGCGTCCGGCGCACTTCGCGAGCTGGCGAAACAGCTACTGGTTCCACATCAAGGAGGACGTCGTTGACCTGCGGCACGCCCTGAT
>Ga0114996_10008040_pt1 | contig 11810 bp, 12 predicted proteins | sample ArcticOcean_MG_C_4_FD_87039 | JGI IMG/M metagenome (GOLD analysis project Ga0114996, IMG submission 87039) | Marine microbial communities from western Arctic Ocean - ArcticOcean_MG_CB4_134 | ecosystem: Environmental > Aquatic > Marine > Oceanic | place: Arctic Ocean: Canada Basin | collected... | reverse complement strand
CGCGGCCGTCGGAGCAGGCCACGGCCACAATGGACACGACCAGCACCAGTGCTACCAATAGAGCCGACTTGGTTAGGAGATTGGTCCCCATTTCGTTCCTCCTGAGGGTAAAGAGAGTCGATGCAGCCCGACCCTAAATAATTAGCTTGCTTGATGGGAAGACGAAGTCATTGTGGGTTTTGTTCCATGACCCCGCTGAAACGTTCTGGACGAACTCGGATTGACTCGCCCCAGAGGCTCGAATAATCTGTGCTGAAACAAGCCACAAACGCTGGCGGCTCTGAGAGTGTATTGGAGGGGTCGTAATGGAAGATCCGCTGGTAATAGGTGACAAGAAGTTCTCTTCCCGACTCATGGTCGGCACGGGTCGGCATCGGAGCCCGGAAGAAATGGTGGCATCTATCGAGGCCTCCGGGACCGAGATAATCACCGTGGCCATTCGGCGGCTCGACCTGTCCAACCCGAACGAGAAGAACATTCTCGACTACTTCGACTGGGACCGCTACACGATTCTGCCCAATACCGCCGGGTGTAAGAGCGCTGAAGAGGCCATTTTCACCGCACACATGGCGCGTGAAGTCACCGGATCAAGCTGGCTCAAGCTAGAAGTCATCCCCGAAGGGTCGCACCTTATGCCCGACCCGGTGGGCACGTACGAGGCTGCCAAAAAGCTCGTCGCCGAGGGCTTCACTGTGCTGCCATACATAAACGCCGACCCCGTACTTGCCCGCATGCTCGAAGACATTGGCTGCGCCACGGTAATGCCGCTGGGGTCGGCAATAGGCTCGGGCCAGGGCATCCAGACCCTGGAAGCGATCCGCATCATCATCGCCAACGCTGGCGTGCCGGTGGTGGTAGACGCGGGTCTGGCCGTGCCGTCAGAAGCCGCCCAGGCGCTGGAGGCGGGGGCCGACGCGGTGCTGATTAACACAGGCATTGCCCTGGCCGCAGACCCGGCCGGAATGGGCGAGGCGTTTCGGCTGGGGGTGCAGGCGGGCAGGCGAGCGCATTTAGCGGGCCGCATTGCGCGCAAATCCGCAGCGACGGCTTCCAGCCCCACCGCGGGCGTGGCCCGCAGCGCCTAGGCCAGTACCGCTGGCCTCTTCTAAGCCCGGCTCTGGGGGCCGCATCCCGGCCCCGTGCCTGATCCTCGTCACAGACCCTTCCCCGCCCCTTGTCACGGCCCCGGATTCGGGTCCGGCACGCTATGGCGAGAGTCACTTGGCGCAGATCGTAGACGCAGCTATTGAGGGCGGCGTCGATCTCGTGCAGCTTCGCGTCCGTGACGAGCGCTGCGGCCCGGGCGAAATACTGGCAATGGCGCATGAACTAAAGCGCGTAACAGGGAACCGGGCGCTGCTGTTCATCAACGGCCACCCCGACATTGCCGTGGCCTCCGGCGCAGACGGGGTGCACCTGCCCGAAGCCCTCGACACGGTGACTCGGGCCGACCTGCCACAGGGCCTGCTCATAGGCAGGTCGGTGCACTCGCCAGCCGCCGCTGAAAGGGCGGCTCGAGCGGGCTCGGACGTGCTGGTGGCCGGGGCAATGTTCGCCACCCGGTCACACCCCGGCCTCGCACCCAACGGGGCCAAGCTAATTGGCGCCATTAGGGGCGCTATCGGGCCATATGCGACCGTGCCGGTCATCGGCATAGGGGGCATCGACCCGTCCAACGCCCACACCGTCATGAACGCGGGGGCTGACGGGATCGCGGTCATCGGTGCAATATGGGGTAGTGCCGACGCTCAGGTCGCGACACGAGCGTTGCGCGAGAGCATAGACAAACGCCTGGAGGCCAGTTGAGCGGGGTAAGTATTCGAGTGACCGTGAACGGGGAGGCCCGCGAGTTCGAGGGCAGACCGTCTGCGCCGGAACTACTGGACCGCCTCGGCATCAACCCCGGTCTGGTAGCGGTGGCGGTGAACGGCGTGGTGGTCCGCCGAGCCGACCTCGCCACGACGGTGCTATCCGACGGCGACGAGGTCGAAATCGTGCGCGCAGTGGGCGGTGGATAGGAAAAAGTGGCGGCTAGGGCGCTAAGAGCGTTGGCTGCCGCAGGAAGGGCGACCCCTCATCCAGGGGTGAGCTAAGGTTCTGGAGCCTCGACCTGGCAATAGCGACGATGTTCGGGGCGGCAGCCTCTAACACCGACACCAGGGAACCGACGTAGTCAATGGCGACGGCCGGGTCTATCTGCACCAGGTAGACATACAGGGCGAACGCCGACTCGCGACTGAGGGCTCCGTTAGCTGTCAATTCACTCTTTATGCCCGCCAAATTGGGGTCGGCCAGCACGGCCAGCCACTGGATCAGCCTGCCCAGCGCGTGCTCAGAGTCGGAGAATGAGGCTAGGTCGGTCGCCACGGAAGCGTCGATGAACGCGAAGTAGCCGTCGTAGCTGGGGTATCGGAGGTAGCGCTCGCCGGTGAAGTCCTCCACGGTCAACCAGAAGACCCGTTCGAACTGCTGCGCCTGCGCCTCCCGAATTGCCGAGAGTTCCAGGGAGTCGCCGGACTCTGTCTGGGCAGGGTTCAACTTGTCCTGCAGGGCATGGCCCAGTTCGTGAATGAGCGAGTTGAGCGCGTCCCCGAACGGGTGGCTGCCGTCGACCGCAATGTCGATGACTCCGAAACGTCGCTGCTTTTTCGCGAGCGAAATGTTTTTGTCGCGCTCTCTGCTTTTGGCCAGCGCCTCGTAGGTTGCGCCGTCATCCACCGCGAACAGGTCGGCATAGGTTTCGTCTATCCACTTCAAATAGTCGGCCCGCGACAGTATCTGAATGTTCACCCGTTCGTCCCAGAAGCTGGACCCGGTCATCAGGTAGTAACCGGCATTGGCAATGCTCAGCAGCTGCCCTGCGTCGCCAACGCCCGCATCGGCATCGTCGCCGGGTAGCACAGGGTCGGCGCTGTTCATCAGGTCGGGCAACCCGGCAAGCGTTCTTCTGAGCTGCGACTCGGTGTAGGCCGAGCGCCCTGGCCCCGGGTTCTGCGTCTCGGTCCACACGAACCGTTTTTCAAATACGTTGTCGGTCTCGTCGGCCTCTCGCACCCGGTCGTCCGGGTCGATGACCATTTTTATAACGTGAGTCCCCGCAGTTACCCCGGCGTTTCTCGTGAGACCGGACCAGTCCTGCACAATGCGGAACGACTTGGCTGGCGACGGGCCGGACAGGTTGAGAATGTGCACCAGTTCATCGTCGTAGTAGATGTCCACCACGAAGTCCGGGGTCGCATCGACGACGCTCTTGTTGAACACGACCATATCCACGTAGACCGGGTCGCCTACTGTGAGCGGGCCGTCGGTGTTGGTACCGGACCCGGTGTCGATGACGATGGGTCCGTCCCACTGCCACAGCCAGCCCGGCACCAGGTTGGGCAGCAGCAAAACATCGGGCACTTGAAGCTCGACATCCTCCCGTACCGGGCGCTGTGACGCATCGGGCGCGTCGGCCGACCAGTCCAACACCATCGTTACGGTGTTGTCCGACTCGTCGGTCTCTGCCACCAGGTTGTTGGGGTCGATGACCAGCCGCAGCGTATGGCGGCCGGGCGTAAGCCGCACCACGTCTGCCAGGCCGCCCCAGGGGCTGCGGCTCACCCGCTGTTGGGCGAGCATCTGCGTCCACCGGTCCCGCAGCACCAGCTTGTCGTCCAGGTACAGGTCGACGAACACGTCGCCCGGCTGGCTGAGTAAGCCAGTGTTGGAGATGCCGTAGGCAACGAACGTGTCTCCCTGCACAGAGAGCGGACCTTTGAGCGGCGCTGTCACTTGCTGAGCGGGCTCTAGGGGCCTTTTAATGATGACGAGGTCGTCGCCGAACGCACTTGCCACCAGCGAGGCGGCCCACTCCGAGGGGCTGTACGCCGCCAGGTTGACGCCTCGCTCGCCGCCGGGCTGGGCCACTGGCTCGGCGTTCCCGGTCCATTCGACGGCAATTTCAATAACGTTGTCCGACTCGTCCGACTCTATTACGAGGTCGGTGGCGTCGATAACGAGCCGCAGCGTATGTGTTCCCGGAGATAGCCGTACGGCGTCCCCGAGTCGCTCAAAGTCGGACCACGACACGAAATGGCTGGCGCTGAGAGAGGCCTGCATGGGGAAGCGCTGGACGAGATACTCGTCGTAGTACAGGTCCACGAAGAAGCCCCTATCGGTGCCCGTGTCGCCGAAGTTGGCCACGGCGAAGGTCACGTATTGATCGCGCCCCGTCTCTACCGGGCCAGTTGCTGTCTGGCCTCGTCGCGACGAAATCACCAGCGGCCCGTCCCACCCCTCCGGAGTGAAGACGGTCAGGTTCGGCCCAGCCTCGTTATTGCTGGACCCAGACGAAGTGCCGGCCGGGTTCTCAGCGACCCCCACCGTGGCCTGGGGCACACCGGAGCCGTCTGTCATGGCCTCGGCGTCCGGTTCGAGAACGCCCGTGGGTGTGGGTCCAGTCGGTGTAGGGGTAGGAGTCGGGCTGGGCGTGGCCGTGAGGCGGGACGCGACGGGAGTGCCCGTGCCCGTGGGAATAGGAGTAGGCACGACCGTAGGTGTGGGACTGGGGGTGACGGCGAACTCGCGGGCGAATTCGTCGGCCTCTGCGAAAAGCTGTTCCTGCGTCAACCAGGGTGTGGCCGCGGCAACGGCCTGCCCAGCGCCGCGTGTCGACTGGTCGTCGGAGCAGCCAGCGAGCAGCCCTATGGCCCCTATGGCCCCTATGGCGAGCAGGACAGCCAGGGTCGTGTGCATATATCTACAGATGTGTTGACTGTGTTTTTACGGGATAAGAGGATGCGGGGACCGTGAGCCCAGTAAAAAATAGGGGATTCGCATTCGACCCCAAAGCCCTGGTGGAACTGAGGGAGGCCCTGGGCCTCAACCAGGCCGCCCTGGCCCATGAACTCGGCGTTCCAACGAACACATTATCACGCTGGGAGACCGGTGCCACCACGCCGGACGCCAACTCTCTGGCTGCGGTTCACTCGGTCGCATCCGATCACCATGTCGACCTCCGATTCTTTCGCCGCGTCACCACCTCGCCCGGTACGGAGCGTCCCACCACCCGGCTGGCGTTCGTCTGGGACCTGGCCACGGCCGGTGTCGCCTCCGACCTTGTTCCCGAAGTGTGGTCCACCATGGCCTGGTACCTGAGTGGCCGCTTCCCTACAGCGTCGCAGGAGATGCGGCTGCTGGCTCTCGACCCGTTGGACGACTAGGCCGCACAGTCACTGGAGGCGCTGGGCTTTCGCGTGCTGCGGGACTGGCCCGGCCAAACCCCCAGGTCCGGGTCGGGCACCAGGGAACTGGACCTGGGAACGGTCGTCAACAGGGTTACGAGGTTCGGACGGGGTACGGTTTTGGTGCTCGCCTCGGCCGACTCAGACACCGGCATCATCGACCGGGCAGAGGAGGCTGGTACCGACGTCTATGTCTGGTCGCCGAACGCGGACGGCCCGCTGGCCAACCGGGCCGCACTGGGCCGCCTTATCCCCTGGCACGAGCCGCACGTCATGGCCTGGTACGTTCAGCGGGTCGCCGCACTGGAAGGCCGCAGAACGTCCCGAGCGAGGTGGGCTCAGCTATGCAGGGCAGGTGCAGGCTCTAATCCCAGGCTACTGCCGACCGGCCTGGGGCTACGCAGCCGGGGCGGCTATTGGGAAGTACTGGCAGGGCTGGGCAGGATGGGCTTCATTGCCCTGAACGCCGACCCGGACGAGCCTCGATACTTCACCGCGACGGTGCGGGAGATAGAGGCAATCCCCAATACGCTGGGCCCAATTGCGCCTGGCCCAATTACTGGGCCGAACTAGCGGGTCAGCTGGACCGTGGCAACGTAGTCGGTAACTTCGCTGCCGTCTGCGTTGGGCAGGGGCTGAAGGTCGAGAAGCTGAATCGACAGGTTACCGGCCATCTTCCTGGGAGGTACCGGCGCTGCGCCCTCAAGAGCGAACTCGGTCTGACCCAGGTCCAGGCCGCCAAGGAAGATGCCGACGTTGATGGCCGCACGTCCGGGGGCGTCACAGGTGGCCCCTTCTGCGCAGCGGGTGTCTTCAACCAGGTTCAAGAAGGTCAGCCTCACCTTGATGACGGCCTCAATTTCGATGAGCTCGCCCAGGGCAACCTCCAGAGGAATGCCGAAGCCCCTGTCTTCGTTGCCCCTGAACTCGCCGAGCGCGGTGGTGTCACCAAGCTCGCCCTCTGGGGTGGGGTCGGGGTCTATCCTCGTGTCGGCGACGTTGTCGACGAAGTCGTCCCCGGTCCCAAGGTCCGAGGCGTTGCCCGAATCTGAGGTCGAAACTGTGGCAGAGTCGCCACCACCGCATGCGGCGGCAATGATCATTAACGATGCTACGAGCAGGCTGAGAGCAAATAGTGGATTTTTCATGATTGCAATGGGGATTCTACCACTGGTGCACAAGCACAGTGCTACCAGGACCCCCCCGGCTTCTCAGCATGAAACTTGGCTTCGCGCGGATAACGGTGGAAGATAGCGGCCCGTGCGCCCGTGCGCCGAGTCAATAGACCCTCATCGAGTACACCCTTCAAGGAATCCATGGGGTAGAGAGTACATAGGGGCAGGGAGTACATCTAAGCAGTGGCAAATAGATTGAACAAACGAGCGTGCGTCGTAACCGGCGGTGCGTCAGGGATAGGCGAAGCCGTAGCCCGGCTGTTCGCGGCCGAAGGCGCTCGCGTCCTAATCGCCGACCTGGACGAGGTCGGGGGTAAGCGCGTTGCCACAGACATTCGGTCCAGCGGCGGAGATGCCCGGTTCATCTCCGTAGACGTGGCCCAGGGCGACTCGGTCGGCAGCATGGCCGAGACAGCCATTAACGAGCTGGGTGGCCTCGATGTCCTCGTCTGCGCAGCAGGCCGCCAAGTGCACACGCCACACCTGGCAGAAGTCGACGAGGCCGAGTGGGACCTGGTCATGGACGTGAACGCCAAGGGCGTGTTCCTGTGCACCAAAGCCGTCTTGCCCGTCATGGTTGCCAAGGGCTCCGGCGTTATCGTCAACGTTTCCTCGGCGTCGGTGCTGGAGGGGGACACCTTCTCGGTGCCCTACTCGGCCAGCAAGGCCGCCGTGCAAATGCTGACGGTCATAACGTCCAGCCAGTACCTGCGCAAAGGCGTGCGGGCGAACTGCGTGCTGCCGGGGCTCATCGACACGCCCGGCTCTCAGAACGTCGAAGGCAAGCTGGGCACGTTCGGCAGCTTCGTAGAAACGATACCCGCGGGCCGAGTTGGTACGCCCGAAGACGTGGCCAACCTGGTGCTGTTTCTCGCATCTGACGAGTCGTCGTTCATTTCCGGCTCGTCCTACGTAATAGACGGCGGCCGGGACGCCCGCTAAACAGCGAATACCCCATATAAGGCCTCCCACTCCAGTACCAGGCATTAAGGAGCAGACCAATGGACAAGACAATCCCGACCCGTGAGCAGGTCGATAGATACCTGAAAGACAGGCGCAACTGGGGCCGCTGGCCACAAAACCCCGGCGCAGGGGCAATAAACCTCATCACCGCCGAAAAGCGGGTACAGGCGGCCAGCCTGGTCAAGAGCGGCAAGCCCATCTCGCTGGCACGGCCGTTGCCGGTCGAGCCTTCGCACGACAACACCAAACCTATAGATTTCTACATGAAGCGTATGCTCTGGATAGACGGCGGCGGCGCGGCGCTCGATTACATATCGATCTTCCAGCACGGCCTGACCATCACCCACCTGGATGCGCTGTGCCACATGTGGGACAAAAACGGCACCTGGGAAGGCAAGAACCCCGACGACATCCTGAGCTTTGATGGGGCCTCTTTCGGTGCAGTTGACGAGTGGAGCGACGGCATCATGACCCGGGGTGTGTTGTTGGACGTCCCCAGGTTCAGGGGCACGGCCTACGTGGACAACGACTCTCCGGTGCACGGCTGGGAACTGCAAGAGATCGCCGAGGCACAGGGCGTAAAGATGACGCCCGGAGACGCAGTGGTGGTTTACTGCGGCCGGGAGGCGTACGAAGAGGCCAACGGCAACTACGGCGGCGACCCGGTAGGCAGCAAGTACCCCGGCCTGCACGCCTCCTGCCTGCCCTTCCTGCGCGACAACGACCTGTCCGTGCTGGTGTGGGACATGGAGGACGCCAGCCCCAATGAGTACGGCGTCGCCTGGACGGTGCACGGGGCGATCCACGCCTACGGCATGGCGCTCATCGACGGTGCGGCCCTCGTCGCTCTTGCAGACGAGTGCGCGAAGGAGAATCGCTACGAATTCATGCTCACGGTCAACCCGCTCGTTCTCGTCGGCGGCACGGGGTCGCCGGTCAACCCCATAGCGGTTCTGTAGGAGTAGCGAACCCCGATGGCCCGTAACGCTTTGGCCGAAGAGATTCTGGCCCTCACCAGCGCCCTGGTGAAGGTCGACTCGGTTATGGGCAAAGAGGGGCCGTGCGCCGGCGTGCTCATAGGCTACTTCAATGGCAAAGGCGTGCCTGCCTGGCTACAAGAAGTCGAACCGAATCGCTTCAACGTGATCGCCGGGTCCGACGACCACAAGCCAGCCCTGCTACTCAACGGCCACATGGACATGGTGGACACAGCCGACGGCTGGTCAACCGCCGACCCGTACACGGTCGAAGTGATAGACGGCGCTATGATCGGCACCGGCGTCGGCAACATGAAGGCGGGCCTGGCGGCGATGGCCGTTGCCACGGCTCATGCCTGGCACTCAGGAGCGCACGATGTCGCCTTTCTCGGCGTCGTGGGAGAGTGCAGCGAGCTTGGCCTGGGCACCAAGCACTACCTCGCTGACGGCGGTTCTGCGCGTTTCGCGGTCGTTGGCGAACCGACGGGTATGGCGGCCCAGCAGACCCACACCGGTACCTACCAGGCGCACGTCAGCTTCACCGGCATCGCCGTACATACAGGCGAATCTGAGAACGGCGTCAACGCCGTAGAGGCGGCGGCCCGGTTCGTCCTCGACATCAAACGCGCCAAACTGGCACCGCCCGGCACCGGCCCGTTCGAGGGCACGCCGAGAGCGATGCCCGGCCGCATGACGGGCGGCTTCTACGCCCAGATATCGGCCCCAGAGGCGTCGGTCTGGGTGGACGTGCGCATACCCCCGGGTGTCGATGAGCGCCAAATCGAGAGCGCCCTAGATACCGTTGCGGCCCAGGCCGCCGCCAGCGTTTCGGCGAGTGACGCATCTGCGAATTGGAAACGGGCGTCGCTGGCATACGAACCGGCGTACTCAATGTCCCCCGAGGCGAAGCCGTTCTTGGACCAGCTTGCGCAAAGCTACGAGCGCGTCGTGGGCTCGGACCTAGCCTTCGGGTTCGCCACCCCCGCGAACCGTTTCTTCGCCACCGACGCAGCCCACTTGCAGGCCGCAGGCGTGCCTTCGATAGTGTTCGGACCGGGCGTTTGGACCGTCGGCCCGGACGAGGCCGTTTCGCTGGACGAGGCCGCCAACTACGCAGCGACGCTTATTGAACTGGCGGCATCGGTCGCAACAACAGGAGTGCAGCAGTGACCCATCCAGATAGCTACCTCGAAGAGGTGACCCAGCGCGCGAGGGACGCCGGGGTGCAACTAGTCGCGTTCCTGTGGTGCGACAACGCGGGCGTCATCCGCAACAAGGCCACGCACATAGACAACCTGCCGGGGCGCTTCACCTCGGGCATCGGCTTCTCCTCCGCCATGCAAGCGCTACGCATCGGCGACGTACTTGAGCAAGTAAAGGGCATGGGGCCGGTCGGTGAGTTCCGGGTAGTGCCCGACCTGGACACGTTCACGCTTCTGCCCTACGCGCCGAAACGGGCCCTGGCGCTCTGCGATCTCGTCAACCTTGACGGGGCAGCGTACTCGGCCTGCCCACGCACGTTCCTCAAACGCATGATCGCCCAAGCGGCAGATCGGGGACTGCACATGGTTTCGTCCCTGGAACCGGAGTGGACTTTAGCCACCAAGGAGAACGGCGTCTACGTAGGCGCCGACGAGAGCGCTGCGTTCTCCTCCATTGGCATGATCGCGCCAATGGACACCATCGACGACATCGTCACAGCCATGACCGAGCAGGGCCTGCGCATCGGAGTCGTCCACCCCGAAGCGGGCCATGGTCAGCAAGAGATCTCGCTCATGCATGAGGACGCGCTGCGGGCGGCCGACAACCAGATCATCTACCGCGAAACGGTGCGCAACGTCGCCTGGCGTCACGGCTACTACGCCTCGTTCGCCCCCAAGCCGTTCAAGGGGCAGTCCGGCAACGGCTGTCATATCCACCTCAGCGCCTGGGACGCGGACCGGCACGAAAACCTGTTCAGCGCTGGCGACGAACCGTACGCGCTCAGCGAGATGGGCCAGCACTTCCTCGCCGGGATGCTGGAGCACATGCCGGGGCTCATGGCCCTGACCGCGCCCAGCGTCAATAGCTATCGCCGCTTCGAAGCCGGGTACTACGCCGGGGTGTTCAACACCTACGGTCCGGACAACCGGGAGGCCGCCGTGCGCATACCGTCGGCGTTACGGCACGACAGGGCGGGTACCGTGAACCTGGAATTCAAGCCCTCAGACTCCGCCGCCAACCCGTACATCGCCCTGGGCGCGCTCATCGCCGCTGGCCTGGACGGCGTCGCGCGCAGCCTGCCGCTGAACGAGAACCTCAACGTAGACGTAGACCCGGCGGCGCTGTCCCAGGCCGAGCGTGATCGCCGTGGCATTGCCCGGCTACCCGGCACTCTCGCCGAGGCCACCGCAGCGCTGGAAGCCGACCAGTTCCTGTTGGACGCGCTCGGCCCTGCTCTTTCAACGTCGTACATCGCCGTGCGCAAGGGCGAGGCGAAGTTCTTCGACGGCATGGACGCCCAAGCCGAAACCGACCTGCACTTTTTCCGCTACTAGGCCAAATCCCCAAATTGGGAGACTAGCCCGCTAGACCCCGAACAGCTTCTTGGCGTTGTCGAAGTAGAAGCCCCTGCCCGCCTGCAAGGCCTCGTCCTCAGTCAGGATCCCTTCGTCCACCAGCGCGCCCAGCGCCTTGCCCATCGACCGCTTGGAGTACTTGGCGTAGTACCACAGGGTCTCGGGGTGGTCCTGCCGTCGGTGCCGAACACCATTTTGGGGAACGCCACCTGCCGGAGTAAATCGCCGTAGCGCCTGGGCGACATGGGCGGCTCCATGTGGGGCGGCTGGTTACCCGATAGTTCCAGGTACACGTTGGGGTGGTTGTTGGTCAGCCACCCGGCCTCTTCCGAGTAGGGCCAGCCCCCGTGTATCAGTACGACTTTCGACCTGAGCATCTGCTCTTCCAGCAGCATGGGCGTGAGCAGCGCCGGGTTGCAGGCGTTGATGACCACGTCGGTGTCCCCCACGCCGGTGTGGAACATGAACGGCACGCCCAGGTCCGCGCTTGCGGCCAGGCCCCGCCGGGTGAGGAAGTCTCGCAGCGCCTTGGCACGCGGCCCGAACCAGGTAACGTCGTCCAGCCGGGTGTCGAACGATGCCCGTGCTTCCGCTTCGGTCACTGGCTTGATATCGAGGCCCGTGCGGTAGGCGATGACCGACTTGAACGCAACGCAGCCCCTGTCGCGCACGGCCCCCTCCATCCCTGTGTCGAAATCAGCGATTAGCGCGTCGAAGGTCGTCGCTTTTTCCAACAGGCGCAGGATGTGCGTCTCGACCCTGAACGTCTTGGCATACGGCATACCCAGATCGGTGGCGAACGCGTCCACCTCGTCCAGGGTTTGCAGGCCGTTGTCGACAATTAGCTGCGTGAGATTTATGTCGGCGAACAGCGCCTTTACGTAGCCGTCGAAGTCGCCGAGCCGCTCGTTG
>Ga0114996_10008038_pt1 | contig 11812 bp, 9 predicted proteins | sample ArcticOcean_MG_C_4_FD_87039 | JGI IMG/M metagenome (GOLD analysis project Ga0114996, IMG submission 87039) | Marine microbial communities from western Arctic Ocean - ArcticOcean_MG_CB4_134 | ecosystem: Environmental > Aquatic > Marine > Oceanic | place: Arctic Ocean: Canada Basin | collected... | reverse complement strand
ACTTACCTCCATTAGTAAGACGGCCTTATCAGCATTCGCGGCAATAGATTCATCGATAGTCAATCAAGATGTGGTACGATTTATTATGGATTGAACAAAAGATGCATTAGCAGCCAATAGCTCCGTAAATGACGAATAGTCACCGAAAACCACCCATACAGACGATTCTGGAACGTTATTTTAATGGTTAGCTATTAGGGAGACTATGGGGGCACACACTATTTTAAGTGCCTTAGAACCAATGACCTTGACGATTTCTATGATATACAAAATGTCGTATTATGCGGAAAATTAAAACTACATTATTATTGTTTATAACCAGTTGTACCTTGGTTTCCCAAGCTGCAACTTTGAAATTCGGAGGACCGATTAATGCAGAACAGGCGGCGACAGATTCCCTCGCAGTCGGGGCCGGAATATTGGTTCTCGATACGGAACTGAACACTTTCGACCTGTCGATTAATGTCAGTGGATTGGTGAATGAGCTCACCTTGTCTCACATCCACGCCGCTCCGGTTGGAGAAAATGGACCTGTGATTGTCGATATAGGTGATATGACAGTTTACGATGTCATGGACAACTTTTACAGCTACGAAGCCACGGGCGTACCCTTTCCGCCTGAAGAGCTCGTAAATCTTTTGGCAGGTAATACGTATTTGAATTTCCATACGGATGTTTTTGGAGACGGAGAAATTCGCGGGCAACTCAATTATATGGAATCGGACAGTGATTCCCTGGTCAATCTTTCCACCCGCGGAATGGTCAATCCAGGTAATGGGAAGGCAGGCCTTCTTATTGGCGGTTTGGTTCTTAAAGAGCCCAAGACAATTTTATTTCGCATGGTTGCCGACAGCCTTACTCGATTTGGAGTTCAAACCGCCTTGAAGGACACCTCTTTCGAAATTTTCAAATTGAACTCCGGAGAACTCGAGACAGCCGATTTAATAGGTGGAAACGACAATTGGAGAGAAAATGGGCAGGAGTTTCAAATTCTCCTTACCGGCGTTGCTCCCGGATCCGACAAGGAATCCGCTTTGATCATAGGGTTGGATGCGGGATCTTACACGCTGAACGCCAATTCCGAACAAGGAGCAGGAATAGCGCTTGTGGAAACCTACGCTGCTGAACCCACCAGTTTGAGTGAAATGATCTCCGCAGCCGCTAATGGTGGTCTAAGTCAGGCTTTCACAATTCTGAACGCACTAGTAGAAGCGACGGAAATGAACGCTTTGTTGAACGGCCCCGGTCCCTTCACTGTTTTTGCTCCAACAGACGATGCATTCCTAGCGGTTTTTACCCAGGAAGAACTGGACGAAATGCTGGCTGATGATGCGGACAAGATGGATGATCTGGATACGCTGGCGGCCATACTGATGGGACACATTGTTGGTGGGGAATTTCTAACAACCAGTTTAACCGAGGGTGTTGGAGAAATGCTCACCACATTGATAGGAAGCGAAATTACAGCGACCTTGAGTGAAGGTGCTATTACCTTCAACAATGCCACGCTTGTAGGAGGAAATATTGCATCCGGCAACGGCGTGATCCATGTAGTCGACGCGGTGATCGAATAGTAGACAGATGGTACCTTGACCGTCCAAAAGGGATGCAGGTACATTACCCTCTGCATGTGGAGATCCCTATTTTTTCCAAGATCGGAATAATTGGAGCCCTGACTTTCGTCGGAGGAATTACCCTAGCCTATGCTCAGGAATCCCCTGTATTTTCTGACATTCAACAATTGGCGAACGGAGAGGTTCTTTTAGAATTAATCACTTCTGCGGATGAGTTTGTGAGTATCGAAACATCTGCCGACCTTAAACAGTGGAACGGGCTAATTACATTTCTGAGCACCGGCAACAGGCTATACACAGACCCTAGTCCACAAGGCGTTAGCTCCAACTTTTATCGCGCCAAAGTGCTGGAGGACAATCAAGCTCTAACAGGTGATCACCTATCAACGAGCCAAGGAGAAGCGGTTATACACATAATTGATCACGCCTCATTTGTCATTAGTTGGAATGGCATGATGATTTACAACGATCCCGTAGGTGCACCCACACTTTATGAGGGGCTTCCTAAAGCCAACCTGATTCTGGTCAGCCACCGTCACGGTGATCATTTCAGTAATGCAAGCCTCGATTCCGTGCGAATGGCGGGCACCGTGATCGTCGCGCCACCCGAGGTGGTTGGCCGTATGACGGCAGCGCTCCAATCGATCTCAACCTCGCTCCCTAACGGCGAAATAACAAATGTTTTGGGAACAACCATCGAAGCGGTGCCAGCCTACAACGATCGGCATACTAAGGGAGAAGGTAACAGTTATATCCTGACACTTGGCGATAAGCGCTTATTTATGTCAGGCGATACAGAGGACGTCCCGGAAATGAGAGCGTTGACCAATATCGATGTGGCCTTTCTTGCAATGAATGTCCCCTTCACTATGAACGTCACGCAGGCCGCCACCGCGGTACGGGAATTTCAACCCAAGGTAATATACCCTTATCACTACCGAAATCAGGATGGCACTTTTGCAGACTTTAATGATTTCAAAAACCAGGTAGGTAGCGACCTCGATATCGAAGTACGCATACGAGATTGGTACGGCTCCGAATAAAACAACGAATCTCAACGGGCTATTTGTTCCTTTGGGAAACTGTGAGTGATTTTAAAAACGTAGGTCCCTAGTACATAAATACAGACTCCAACCAGTGCGGCCGCAGCCATCGTCTGAAACATCAGCTCATAGCCATAAGTTTCTGCCACGTATCCAGAAAGGCTGGCACCGGCAAGATTACCCAACATACGTGTGGCCATATAGTAAGACAACACTGTCGCCTTTTGTCCGTCCTTTACCAAACTCGCCAAATACAAGATGGCAGCGACTTCGATACCGCCCCAACAGATGCCATGAAACAGAGCGGGAATCCACAGCATTTCAGCCTGGCCAATAAAGGAAGTTATATAAACCCGGACAGGTTGCGCCAGAAAGGCGATAGATATGACAAAGGAGTGATTCGTTCGGTCTGTCCATTTTCCCATCAGGGGCAAAAAAATCAGCGCCATTAACCCCATAATACCAGACAAAATCCCTAACAAACGTGTACTTCCCCCCAGTTCCCGAACGTAGGCGGTAAAAAACCCTCCCACTGCAGGTTCAGCAAATGTGATAAAGAAGAAAGAAATGAGAAATAGCCTGATCACCCCATTCAACTCACGTATCCTCAACGGTGAAGCGGAAGGGCGATTGATCTCGGATTCAGACAAATTCCAAAGAAGGAAAACAGAACTTAGACAAATTAATGCTCCAAAACGGGCAACTGTCTGAATTTCGTTGAATAGGATGGGCAAAGTCATGGAACCCAAAATAAAACCCAAAGACCCAAAGGCCCGGTATACGCCGAAATCTCTTCCCTGTCTTTTAGGTCCAAACATCCTAACAGCCAACGCAGGCATCATCCCAAATACCATCGGTCCCAGGATTCCTTTGATGATCGAGTAAGCGAGGAACTGCCATACAGAACTGCAAAAGGAGAAATAAATGAGGAGAGCTGTAAATCCAAGAGATCCAAATAAGGCGATATTCTTATGCCAATGCTTGTGGTCCGCTAATCGGCCCCAAAAAAGGGAACTGAGCATGAAAACGCCACTACTGATGCCCAAAATGATGCCGATGGCTGTCTCACCAATTCCCACATCCTTCATTCGCACCGCCTCGAAGGTAAATAGAATGCCAACCGCCGCCACCTGCGACAGACAGGTCATGCGTAAAATCCATTTAGTGCTCAAGCAGTGCCCTTTCAAAAATTTTCTGGCAACACACAAGAACAATATCTGAACTTCGGCCGGACGCTGACAACCTGCAAAACTATATCCACCACCAAACTGGGTAATCTCCATCGAGAATACGCAAGCCTCAAGATCAATGCTCCTGATCCGTCCGCACGAACGAATTTTCCTTTTATCCTTTTTCGTTCTAAAGCGCAGCTGGTTGCAATACCAGTTCAGCGATCCGGGCACGGTCAGGCGCTGTAGCCACATACAAACAGGCATCGGCGACATCCTCGGGTTGCAATGCCTTTTCTAAAACTTCAGATGGTGTAGGAACGGGTCGCTTTAAGAGCAGCGGCGTATCAGTCATTCCAGGGTAAATTACCGTCGTCCGGATCCCGTGTTTCTTTTGTTCAACAAAGGTGCCATGGGCCAGCCCGGTGAGAGCGTGCTTTGATGCCTGGTAAGAAACACCCGACACATCCGGGGTTTGAACACAGGTGGAGGAAATATAAATAATCAGCCCGGACTGCTTCTCTTGCATGGTTGGGAGTACAGCCTTGGTGCAGTTAAATGCTCCGGTAACATTAGTAGACATCATCATCTCCCAAGTGTCATGGCCAAGGTCTTCCAAACTTCTATCCGTTATATTCGTACCTGCAGCATATACCAGCACATCAATGCGCTCATACATGTCCAAGGTAGTCTTGATCAAATGATTAACCGCAATTTCCTTGCGGGCATTCGTGGGACAAACAAAACAGTCGCCTTCTATCTCCGACTTGAGCGCATGCAATTCCGTTTCGCCCCGCGAAGCCAGGACAACCTGAGCCCCGTTTAGCGCAAACGTGCGTGCAATTTCTTTTCCTATTCCGCTGCTAGCCCCAACGACCACTGCAACTTTTCCTTTCATTGAAGAATCTGACATTCAGTCATTTATCCCAGCAATCGATTATTCCAGCAACAACATTCACAAAAGAATACAAAATTACCTGCCAAATCCTTTAGAATCTTGTGTTCCAAAAAACGCACATCTATATAACTCAAGAATCGATCAATCACTTTTTGCCTCATTACTAACGAATAACAGATAATCAAAAACTGTCGATATCAGCTAAAATCCAATGAAACGAAGAACTTTTCTCAAAACAGCTGGTCTGGCTGCAACAGCTTCAACTTTACCTGGTTGGTTTGCCGAGGAATGCATGGCTCAACCATCAGTAGCGCTCCCCAAGATGGCGAATGATCGCCTGGGAATCGCGTTAATAGGCTGCGGTGGACGTGGAACCGGTGATGCACGAGGTGCTGCTTACTACGGGGATATGGTGGCGTTGTGCGATGTAGATGAAACGCAAATCGCTAAAGCAAAAGAAATTTGGCCGAAGGCCAGAGCGGTTAAGGATTTTCGCAAAGTCATGGAAATGGACGATGTCGATGTCATAGTCTGCGGCACTGTTGATCACTGGCATACCATGGTCGCGCTGGCAGCCATGAGGGCCGGTAAAGATATTTACTGTGAAAAACCACTGACCCTGTACATCGATGAGGGGAAACACCTCGTTAAAGAAGAGAAACGATCCGGACGTATCCTGCAAACAGGTACACAACAACGTAGCGACCCCAATTTTCGGTTAGCCTGTGAACTGGTCCGCAACAAACGCATAGGTGAGTTAAAGGAAATCGATGTCTACCTACCAGCCGGACAACGTAAAGGACCTTTCGAATCGACCTCCGTACCGGATGGCTTTGATTGGGATATGTGGCAAGGGCAAACCAAGTCGGTGGACTATGTAAGAGAGCGCACTCATTTATATTTTCGTTACTGGTGGGAGTATTCAGGAGGGACCATGACAGACTGGGGTGCCCACCATAACGATATTGCGCTTTGGGCGACAGGGTTCGAAAGAAGCGGTCCGGTTTCAGCGAAAGGCCGTACGCTGATCGACATGATCCCCGGTGGATTTACGGCAGCGAGTGAATATGAACTGGAGTATGTATACCCCAACGGGGTGATTCATCGTTGTCGGAGTACTCTTGCCAATGAATGGAACGGTCGCGTGGCGAAGCCCTTCGGGCAACAACACGGTGTTCGGCTTCAAGGAACGGCTGGTTGGATCTGGGTGACTCGTGGGGGGATCGAATCCAGTATTCCAGAAATTCTGACAGAGCCATTACCATCGAATGCTGAACGCCTCTACGCTAGCAATGACCATATGGAAAATTTCATTGAGTCGGTCCGCTCCAGAAAAAAAGCGATTTGCGATGCAGAGATTGGTCACCGATCGGCAACCATGTGCCATCTGGGAGTTACCGCCGTTCGACTTGGTCGAAAACTCGAATGGGATCCGCAACGCGAAGAGTACCTAGGTGATGATGAAGCAGCAGCCACGGCTACTAGAGAAATGCGGAAACCGTGGGACTACTCCATGATTTGAGCGCTAACAAACGTTGGCAGCAGTCTACACGAGTACAGGTATGAAATTGGCATTGAAGTTCATTCTTCCGGGAGCCCTTTTGTTGTTTGCTTCGGTTGCTATCGCAGACGTTAAACTGCCGGCGATCTTTAGTGACAATATGATGCTTCAACAACAAACGGGAGCGACGATTTGGGGATGGGCAAATCCTGGCGAGGCGGTTCAAGTCGAAGGAAGCTGGGGCAAGGAAGCCACGGCAATTGCCGGAACTGACGGAAAATGGAAAGCAATCCTGGAAACGCCCGCCTACGGAGGTCCTTACCAACTCACGGTCAAAGGCCACAATGAGCTATCGGTCAACAATGTGATGATCGGCGAAGTATGGCTTTGTGCCGGGCAATCCAATATGGGTTGGCGCCTCAGTGAAACCATGGAAGGGGAAAAGGACGGTTCATCCGCCCACTATCCTGACATTCGAATTTTCCGATCCGAAAGAGCACACAACCATATGCCACAAGAAGATTCAAAGGCAATGTGGACAGAGTGTTCACCGGAAACTGCCGCCACTTGTTCGGCTGTCAGTTACTACTTCGCCTGGAAATTACATAAAGAGTTGAGAGTGCCGGTCGGAGTCATACTTCAACCCTACGCCGACACGCCGATTGAAGGATGGATGCCGAAGGGAATTCAATTAGACGATCCCAGGACTCGCGCAACAATCGAAGAGATGGACGCCGATTCCGCTGCCTACGATCCTATAGCCGCTCAGAAACAACTCGAGCGGGCGACAGAGCTTTGGAAACAGGGAAAACGCAAAGGTGAACCGAAATTGAGAACACCCAGTAATTGGGGACACCAATATCCGGGCAATATATTTAACGGAATGATCAACCCGGTCCGACCCTTTGGCATTCGCGGTGCTATTTGGTATCAAGGTGAAAGAAACGCCAAACACGTAGCTCAAGCAGCCAATTACGAAAACCAATTGCCAGTAATGATAGACTACTATCGCTCCTCCTGGCATGAAATGTCCGAAGGCAATGTAGCTAGAGATTTTCCCTTTTACTTTGTGCAATTACCCGGCTGGCTGGCAGATCAATCAGAGCCCGTTGAACCGGACGCACCATGGGCAGTCAGTCGTGAATCCATGCGACGAGTTGCAATGACTGTGCGCAACACCGGTGTGGCCGTTGCGGTCGATACCGGGGACGCCGTTCTCCTCCATCCTAAAGACAAAAAACCGGTTGGACTTCGCCTTGCCTATCTCGCTCTCAAAAAAACCTACGCTGACGATTTCGTTGCCTACGGACCGCTCTACAAATCTCACCGGATTGAGGGAGTTAAAATAATTCTGTCGTTCGATTCGGTTGGCTCAGGACTTATGGCCAGTCGCAAAGCACCATTGGATTCATTCGCTATTGCCGGAAAGGATAAGAAATTTGTTTGGGCGGATGCCGAAATTGAAGGAAACACTATTGTTGTTTCCGCAAACACTATATCCTCACCTGTTGCTGTTCGCTACGCCTGGGCAAACAATCCATCGAGAAGAAATTTGCTCTACAATAAAGAAGGTATACCTGCCTCCCCTTTTAGAACCGATGACTGGCCTCTGTTCGATGCGGACAACTACACAGCAAAGGAACAAATAAAACCGCAAAAGCCAAAAGGATACAAACAAGTTGAAGCAGTCAGGCCAAGGATGACTCAATAATCCTAAAAACCGCAGTTGAATGATGAAACAGGGATTAAAGTATTTTCAGAAAGCGCGTTGTGCGAAAGCCCACTTACGCCTGGCAATGACACCAAGCCTACCTTTCTGCGGAATTTAGGACAATCACCTACTTAGGATTTGAGCACTCCTTCAAATAACTCTCCCGATCGTTGGCGCGGAATAATTTATGTCCTGACTAGCGGATGCTGTTGGGGCTTTCACGGTATCCTGATCAAATATGCGTTGGCAATGGGACCTTCCTTTCTCCAGGTCTTTTTGTTCGAAGTCATTTTTGCGACCGTCTTGTTCGGTCTTTTTGCGCGCACCTTTTTCCGCTCAATTCGTCCCACAAAAATCAGCCAATGGGTCGGACTCTTTGCCATCGGCATCGATACCATTGCAGTCGGTTATTTCTTATTCCTCGCGTTTAGTTTGGGACCGGTGGCAATTGGAGCCACTTTGATGTTTATGTATCTACCTGTGGTCTATGCTTATTCTTTGTTAGCCGGACACCAGAGCTTTTCCATTAAGAAGCTGGCATCGATCTGCTTGATATTATTGGGCGCAGTATTAACTACGGAAATTCTGTCCAGCTTTCAGGAGCCAGGCGCTTTGCCTGCGGTGTTTGCAGCACTTGCCGCATCCATGGGTTATGCGATCGTTTTTATACTAACTCCGAGTGTAGCCAAATATACTACTCCGGTATTTCGCTCCTTCGCGGCTTCAGCCATTGGTCTGATAGGCAGCCTGATCATTCTGCTGTTTATGCCAAACCTTTGGTTCCCATTGGAGGGCAACCTTTGGCCTGTCCTGGGGATCGCTTTAGTTCTCGGGGTAATCGGGCAAACCTTACCGGTAATTACCTTAATGAAAGGCCTGCCTATCACCGGCAGCAGTCTGGGCGGTGTCCTGGCATCGATAGAGCTGCCGATCGCGGTGGTCAGTGCGGCTCTGCTACTTGGCGAATCTTTAAATCTTCTAAAACTAGCCGGCGTAGCACTCGTTTTATTGGGAATTGTTTTCTACAATTTGAGCGATAGAGATCGCGTTTAGTTTCGAACAAATCGATTTCGATCGAAATCAGCTTTGGTGAATTCTGCGCGTTTGTCCGGCCTGTTGATCGCCTCGTTGTTGGTTAAAACCTTGGTAACCCTCTTAGAAGTCTAGTGGTTAACTCCTCCGCCTTTAAATAGTGACCTTTCCCATGGCGCTCGCTTGACTCCCACGATGCCAGAAAATCGGAAAGCCTTCAAACGCCCACCTAAACGGTACCAGCCCCGGGGACTTTCGATTCTTTATGAAGATCATGATATTCTCGTCGTCGAAAAAGCGAGTGGGATTCTGACAGTTAGCACCAATCGCCCAACGGATAACACCGCTTATTTCCTCCTAACGAATTACGTCAGAAAGGGAGATCAGAAGTCAAAAAAACGAGTGTTCATTGTCCACCGTTTAGATCGCGATACGTCCGGTGTTATCGTGGTTGCCAAAACAGAAACGGCGAAACGATACCTGCAGGATGAATGGCAGGAGTTTGACAAAAAATACTTTGCCGTAGTGAACGGAACTATCGAGGAGAAAGAAGGCGTAATAACTTCCTACCTCGCCGAGAATCGAGCCTATAACATGTACTCAGTGAAAGATGAGTCGAAAGGCAAACTGGCAAAAACAGGTTATAAGGTTTTGCGAGAAACCGGCAAATTCAGCCTACTCGAAATTGACTTGCTAACAGGAAGAAAAAACCAGATTCGCGTACATTTTGCAGAACAAGGCAACCCAGTGGTTGGAGACAAGCTCTATGGCATAAAAGGAGAGAAAAGTAAACGACTCGCCCTTCATGCTGCTTCCTTGACAATCAACCACCCTTTCTCGAAAGAAAAGATGACCTTCTCTACACGTATGCCCGCCTATTTTAGATCCTTAGTACAGTAGCGAAAGATCAAGCCTCGCCCATACTTAATCCGATGAATTTCATACTCAGAAAAAAAAGTATTCCATTCTTCTTTTTAACTATAACCCTCACCTTAACTTCAATGGCAAAAGATTCCAAAAAACCGTTGGTTCTATTTACTGATTTCGGGACCACCGAACGATTCGTTGCCAGCATGAAAGGGGTCGCACTGAGCGTGGATCCGGAATTAAACATTCACGACCTCACCCATCACATCGAACCCTACAACATCTGGCAGGCATCTTACGTCCTGGCGGGGACCATTGAATTTTGGCCAAAAGGCACGGTATTTGTTTCGGTGATTGATCCGGGTGTGGGAACCAAACGGAAGTCGGTGGTTGTTGAAACCAGAACCGGCCACTACATCGTAACTCCCGACAACGGAACGCTAACGCTGGTCGCAGACACTCACGGGATTGTTGCCGTTCGGGAAATAGATGAATCCATTAACAGGCGGCCAGGATCGGAAGGCATGCACACCTTTCATGGACGCGATGTCTATACTTACACCGGAGCAAGATTGGCGGCTGGTGTAATTGGGTATGACGGTGTAGGCCCCGACCGAGGAACTGAAGTACTGCGGTTAAATTACCAAAAACCCAAACGAATCGATGATCAAACCGTGCTCGGTAACTTAATTCATGTAGAAACACCGTTCGACAACATTGTGACCAATATTCCGACAGCACTCCTCGAAGAAAAAGGATTATCACGCAATGACAATGCGAATCTCCGCATACAGATTCACCAGGCTGAGAAACTTATTTTCGACCAGTCTATTGCCTATGTGGACTCGTTTGGTTTTGTGAAACTGGGTGATCCCCTGATCTATTCTGATTCTCTGGATACCATCGGCCTGGCCGTGAACAACGGAAACTTTAGCGAACAGTTTGGCGTGAAGGCCGGACAGGAATGGTCGATTCGAATCAGTCAACAATGAGATGAGAAATAGCACAGTAATCCAAACGTTCTAGGCCGTTTATAAATGATTTCTAAGGAATATTCGGAAATTGGCGCGTCCTATAAGTGATACCAACCGATCATGATGCACTATTTCCCTTCAGGTGGTTTACTCCTGTTCGTCAGTTTCTCCTCAGCGCTTTTTGCCGCAGCGCCCTCGCTCGTACTTGACTTGAGAACACAAAGCCCGGCGCCATCGGTGCTTACAAGAATTCATGGCAGGGGACTGGAAAATGACGGAACCTTTGGAGTGCCCGTTGCTGGTGGATACGATTGCGACGGCGATGGGCACATGGATTATGCCTTCGCACAAATGCTAGGCGATCCCTTCGGTCGACAGAACGCCGGAGAAGTAACACTTGTGTTCGGCGATGGAACGATAGGAGCTACCATCGATTCCTCCATTCCCCAAAGCGGAGTCCTTCGCATTGCTGTTTCTCAAAACAATGAAACAACGGGAGATGAAATCTGGATGGACGATGTCGACGGAGATGGCCTGGGGGATCTGCTTATAGGAAGACAAAATTATTCGCCAACACCCGCCCGTCCGGGAGCCGGAGCTTTGACTATCATTTTTGGAAATCCACAATTAAGAACTCTGGCAGAAAGTTTGAGCTATCTCGATTTGCGCAATCCGCCTGCCGGTATAAAAACAATCACCCTTTGGGGCGTCTCTGCCTATGACCGGCTCGGGATTTGGATGCGGACAGGAGATATTACCGGAGATGGCGTTTCAGATATTCTCGTTGGTGCGGACGAGGTGGATGGAGCCGGGCTATCGATTTCCGACAACCGGGGAGCAGCGTATATTATGCGCGGAGTAGACTATTTGAACAGTTCGCCACCAACCATCGATTTGGCAGATTTTGGATCCGGGGGATTCCCTGCCGTCGTGAACGGACACCTGGCGCAGATCGATCCACCAGCTGCATCTTTTAACTACCACTTTGGAGGAACCGTTCAATTGGCGGACCTGGACGGAAACAATCGTATGGAAGTATTGGT
>Ga0114996_10008037_pt1 | contig 11812 bp, 10 predicted proteins | sample ArcticOcean_MG_C_4_FD_87039 | JGI IMG/M metagenome (GOLD analysis project Ga0114996, IMG submission 87039) | Marine microbial communities from western Arctic Ocean - ArcticOcean_MG_CB4_134 | ecosystem: Environmental > Aquatic > Marine > Oceanic | place: Arctic Ocean: Canada Basin | collected... | reverse complement strand
TAGGTCTTATTTACCTGAAAGTAAATTTTTTGGAAATTATGGTTATCCTGTTCCTGGAGCAATGAAAAATAAAATTGGAATAGTTTCAATGACCTATGGAGGACCTATGTTAAGTTATTTTAATTTTTCCTTATTTGATAATATTCCCTATAGGAGATTAAAAAAATCAGTTTTCCAATTGGGAGGATTAAAAACAAAGTACTTAAGGTTTTACTCTGTTTTGCCAAATATGAGTAATACAGATTTTGAGAGGCATATGACAAGAGTAAGAAAATTTGCACGAAATTTTAGAAAATGAGAACTATCTAATATCTCGGATAGCCCTTCCTGGTAAATGCCGGAAAAAAAACATAACAGCTATCAGAAATGCCGCGAGCTCAGCCAATGGAATAGCAGCAACGAATCGATAATCAGAGACAAGAAGATAAAGAGTAATCAAAAATGCCGTCGGAAAAATCAAGCTACGGCAAAGGGCAACCATGCCAGACTGAAATGGCAGATGGATAGCGGTTAGGTATCCTGAGATCAACATGTTTATACCTGCGAATAAAAATATGGGCCAAACATAGGTAACAAACTCTAAGGCCATAGCGACCATCTCCACACTGTCTTCACCATCAACAAAAATAGAGATAAGGACTTCACCAAAACTCAAAATGATTATTATAAAAATAGAACTTAAGACAAATATACTGATGCAAGCCGTCTTTAAGAATGCCACCATACGCAAAGCATTTCGTGCTCCATAATTTTGGGAAACCATCACCTGTATTGTGTCAGAGATTGAAAAAAACATCATAAATCCCAGCATCAAGACATAGTTCACTACAGTAATCGCCGCCACGCCTACCACCCCAAAACGCTGCAATAGCATCCAGTTGAAGATAAGCGTGATGATGCCACCTGAGATTTCATTAATAAACTCAGAGATGCCGTTATAAGCAGCTTGAAGCACTTCCCTCCAGTTTTTTTGCCTAACACTAAATTCCATTGTCCTATCTGGACTAATGAAATAGATCATCATCACTAACATGGGAAGCGCTTGAGAGATACCCGTTGCAAACGCTGCACCACGTAACCCAAAATCTAGTACTCCAATGAATAGGTAATCTAAAAGTATATTCACTAACGCGCCTATAGTCAGTGCGATAGCGACAAGATTGGGAAACCCATCCAAGCGAATAAAAAAATACATCACTATTACGATGAACTGTGCAAACAGAAATGGCAGGATCACCCGATAATATTCACTCATGACAGGAAACAGTTCCTCATTGGCACCGAGGCCAGCAAAAAGCTCTAACTCGAAAAAGAGGCCTAAAAAGATTGCCAACACACCATAGCCAGCAACAAAAATCAAAGTCTTACTAAAAATTGAGGATGCTGCTGTGTAGTTTTTTTCTCCTAAATACTTGCCCGCACGAACTGAACCACCAATGGAGAGCATCATCGCAAACCCAAATAGTAATGCAGTTACCGGAATCGTCAGATTGACTGCCCCTAGGGCGGTAACACCAACATAGTTACCAATAAAAATCCCATCCACCAGTGATGCTGAGGTCATCGCAATTAAGCCGAGCATGGAGGGAACTAAATACTTAAAAAATGTAGGAACGATTTTACCATCCAACGCCAGATTCTCTTTTGTAGCCTTCATTTCCATAGCACTAAGGTTTTCGCTAAATCCCCAACTTCATTGCTACAGCCAGCGACTTTAAGAAGTATGCCATCCAGATTATTAAGCATCACCTCAAACATAGTTAAATTAAGTTCATGGTAGTTTAAATAAATCCTCAACAGAGCTGTTGAGAGTTTTAGCAATTTTCAATGCAAGAACTGTAGATGGAACATAAATTCCATTTTCAATTGCATTGATGCTTTTCCTTGAAACCTCTGCACTCTCTGAGAGTTCTTGTTGAGTTAAACCGGCAGATTTTCTCAGTGCTTCAAGGTTGTTTAGAAGGTTTTTATGGTGTTTACCCAATTTTACTTTTCTTCAAAATCTTCAACTGCTTTTGTAATTTCAGCACTGTCATTGGGGTATAGATACCCAGCAATGATTGAACCAATGCCAATAGCAGCAACTAAATAACCAGCACCTTGTACAGCACTTATTCCCATAGACCAACCAAGGAGAGACAAGCCAACACCAACAAATAAGGTTACTACTCCACTTCGTCTGTAATCAATTGGACGTTTTTTTTCTTGCAGATCCTCAAGCAAATCTCGAATCTCAGATGGATCTTGAATCGTTTTAGAAATCTCAACCATTGCGGCATATTTATCTTTTTTAGTTTTATTATCAAAAAAGAAAATTACCAATAAAATCAATACCGGGCTCAGTATCGCTATGTATGGTATTCCTAAAGCTAATATACTTTCCATAATTACTCCTTTTTTTATTTGTGACAAAGACCATATATATAAAATGTAACGCAAACTTATCACAACCTTAAAGGGAATTAAAGGTTACATATAGAATTATTTTCTTATTTTCTTTTTTATATATAAATGTAATTTGAGAGAGACATCCTTTGACACAAAATGGGTTAGAATAAGGAATATGAAAAGTCAGAAAAAGTATTTGAGCAGTTTCGCAGGAATTACTCATATTACCCAGATCTTTGTATACCAGCCTACAGGTAATAAGTAAGTTGAAATGATTGTTGATTATTCTGAAAGCTACATAAAAGAAATACTTAAAGAAGTAAAAACTATTGCAGTAGTTGGAGCTAGTGCAAATCAAGATAGAGATAGTTACAAAGTTATGGAAGCACTTATTCAATATGGTTATCAAATATTTCCAATTAATCCTAATGAAGCAGATAATCTTATTTTAGGGCAGCTATGTTTCGCAGATCTAAGTTCTGTTTCAGGAAAGATCGATATGGTTGACGTTTTCAGAGCCGAAGATGCAGTTATGGGTGTAACCAAAGAAGCAATCAAAATAAGAGCAAAAGTTCTTTGGACTCAATTAGGTATTATCAATGAAGAGGCGTCAGAATTAGCAAAAGAAGCTGGCCTAAAAGTTATTATGAATAGATGCCCAAAAATAGAATTAGCAAAACAATATTAGATTAGTAGAAAAAAATAGCTTTTAATAGATTTGACATGAAAGAACATTTAAAAATATTAATTAAAGAAAAGTCTGATGAGGGAGTATTGCGTCTTATCATGAATAATTTAGATCAAAGAAATGCTTTATCTGAGAGCATGATGAGCATTCTAATAGATGAGATTAAAGATGCATCTTCTGATCAATCCATAAAAGTTATAGTTTTGGCAGCAAATGGGAATGTATTTTGTTCAGGACATGATTTAAAAGAAATAACAGCTGCTAGAGAGAATGATGATAGCGGTGAAGCCTACTTTAAAAACCTTTTTGATTCTTGTTCTTTATTAATGCAATTAATAGTTAATACACCGAAACCATTTATTGCTGAAGTTGATGGGGTTGCTACAGCTGCAGGTTGTCAATTAGTTGCAAGTTGTGATCTTGCCATTGCCTCTCATGAATCTAAGTTTGCTACACCTGGGGTAAATATTGGTCTTTTTTGTTCAACCCCAATGGTTGCTCTTTCCAGAAATGTTAACAAGAAAAACGCTATGGAAATGCTTCTTACTGGTGATTTGATTAATGCTGAAAAAGCAAAAGAAATAGGATTAATTAATAATATGGTACAAAAGGAAGATCTAACATTTAAGGTAAACAGGTTAGCAGAAAAGATTGCTAGCAAATCTTCTATGACAGTATCAATTGGAAAAGAAGGCTTTTATGCTCAAACTGAAATGGATTTATCTGAAGCATATAAATATACTTCTAAGATTATGAGAGATAACTTATTAAAACATGATGCTAAAGAGGGCGTTAATGCATTCATAGAAAAAAGATCACCTAATTGGAAAGATGAGTGATTAAAGTTTAGAACCAATATGGACCCCATAACTCAAGGTACAGTTGGTGCAGCATTTGCACAGTCAACCGCTCAAAAAAATAATATCCTAAGGATAGCATTGATTGGTTTTCTTGCTGGTTTGGCACCTGATCTAGATGTTTTGATTCAATCCTCAGACGATCCGATTGTTTTTCTTGAGTATCATAGGCAGTTCAGTCACTCACTTTTTTTTATTCCCTTTGGCTCTTTGCTTGTTACTCTATTTATTTTTCCTTTTCTTAGAGGGTCAGTGAGTCTCAAGATGGTTTATATAGCAAGTTTTTTGGGGTATGCGACTCATGGATTACTTGATGCCTGCACTTCCTATGGCACCCAACTCTTTTGGCCTTTTTCGGATCAGCGAGTCGCTTGGAATAATATATCTATAGTTGATCCACTCTTTACAATACCCATCATAATCCTGACAGTAACAGCAATAAAGACACGAAAAAAGATGTTTAGTTTTTTTGCAATTGGATGGGTTACTTTTTATCTATTTTTAGGGTTTATACAATATGAAAGAACTTTTTCAGCAGCAATGGAGCTTGCGTATTCTAGGGGACACAAAGCCGAGCGTCTAACTCTTAAACCTTCATTTGGAAACTTAATTCTATGGAAGTCTATTTATCAGCATGATGATATTTATTTTGTAGATGCAATTCGAACAGTTCATTCATCAACTTGGTGTTCAGGTGACAGTATTAAGAGGTTTGACTTTAACTATCATATCCCTAGTGTTGACAAAGATAGTCAACAAGCAAGGGATATTGAGAGATTTCGGTGGTTTTCACAAGATTATTTGGGTTATGACAAAGAGAATAATCTTGTTACAGATATTCGTTACTCAATGATCCCAAATCAAATAGCACCAATGTGGGGGCTAGTTATCGACAAAAAGCGTAGTATGGATAAGCATGCTTCTTGGTGGACAAGTCAGAGTTTGGATCAAAGTCAGTTAAAGTTGTTCAAAGAGATGTTAAGAGGCAAAGTGTGTGAAGTCTTTTAATGATAAAATTGCAATGAGAGGTTAAAAAAATGAATAGACGACAGTTCTTATATGGGACAACGGCGGTTGCAATTCCAGTGTTGGCGGGTTGTGATAGAGATCAACCTATTGTGAGCATTGATAATAACTACCCAGTAGGACGTTTTGGTGCGACATCGACAGCTGAGGAGGTGACATTGGGATTGGATTTAACAGGAAAAACAGCCTTAGTTACTGGCTGTAATTCTGGCTTAGGGCTCGAGACTATGAGGGTGTTAGCGTTGCGAGGTGCACATGTTATTGGTACCGGTAGAACCCTTGAGAAAGCCAGTAAAGCCTGTGCCGGAGTGCCAGGCACTACCACACCCATAGCGCTGGAGTTGTCCAGTTTACAATCTGTTGTGGAATGCGCAGACACAGTTGCCGGATTAGGTCTCCCTATTGATATCCTGGTATGTAATGCAGGCATTAATACCTTTGGCGAGTTGGAATTAGTGAACGGTATCGAGAAGACATTTGCTGTGAATCATTTAGGCCACTTTGTATTGGTAAATAGATTAATGCCCTTGTTGAAAAAGGCTCAGGAAAGTCGCATTGTCAATGTTGGCAGTATGTCTGCCTATATTCAGGCTCCTGCGGTGGGTATAGACTTTGATAACCTTAGAGGTGAAGGTGTATTTGATGCCCAGGAAGCTTATGGTCGATCCAAGTTAGCCAATGCCTTATTTTCACTTGAACTGGCTACACGATTGGAAGGTTCCAGTATTACTTCAAATGTTATTCATCCGGGTTTGGTCAAAACCAATATTGCCCGCACCGCCCCTATAATTATGCGTAAAGCGTTTGATTGGTTTGGCGACCTTATTGCGAAGACACCCCAAGAGGGTGCTGCCACTCAAGTTTATGTGGCCACCAATCCCTCTCTCAAGGGAGTCAGTGGTGCCTATTTTGAGGATTGTAATGCGGTTACCGTTGGTGGTGATAATTATATATTTGATAAACCAATGGCAGAGCGCCTGTGGACCATTAGTGAAGAGATGGCACAAGGTTATCTGATAACTATTGAGTGGTAATGAGAAGCTTAACCACTTTTATATCTAATATTTTTTCAACACTCCAACTACCAGTTGGTTTCTGGAGAAAATTAGTTCTATTTGGATTGGCTGCTTTTTTTATCAACTTTGGAGTAGACCATTTTATTAATCCAGACTTTTATTTATCCATTATGCCTCCGGCTTTTCCATTGCATCCCGAGGCTGTTTATATCAGTGGCTTTTTTGAAATACTAGGAGGTGTCTGTGTTTTGATTCCTCGCCTTCGCAAAATAGCTGGTTGGGGATTAGTTGCTCTGCTAGTTGCCGTTTATCCTGCAAATATTTATATGGCAATTACACCTGAGGCTTTTCCTGATCTCTCTGTTTCTCTGCTTTATGTTCGTTTACCATTACAATTTATTTTTATCTATTGGGCTTACTCGGCAACGCAGCCTGCCTATAACTTGGGTGATCAAAAGACGTAATCTATTTATTGTGTGGGAATGCAGGGAATCTCTGAAATTTATATAAATATTGGGTTTCACGACTTCAATTGGTGCCCGGAAAAGGGATTGAAACGTCCTTTCGGACAACGAGTATTAAGGGTTTTTTCTAAAAATGCAGGTCCAAGAGTGCTTCGACAGCACGGCGACCTTCACCAGCAGCACCCGACCAATATTGGTGACCTCTCAACTCAGAGTGACCGATCGCAATACGCCCATAAGGCTTACGTATTACATCAGGTGGTGCCATATTGCCATCCTTACCGAACATAAAGCCCAGATCTGGATTAACATAAGCATGGCCCCAGCGATTTAAAATAATTCCAGCGATATCTTCCGCCGGATTAAAGCCTCCAGCAGAAAACATTGTCGTCATTTGTTCACGGATTTGTCGTTCATAATCAGAAAATGATGTACTCAGTAACTCTGCTCGGCCAACAGCACCTTGCTCTTTTCTTTCAAGACCAGGCTTAAAAATAGGCGTATAAAAGGTTAATACGATTGGCTTATCTGGATGCAACGGTTGAGATTTACCTTCAACAATCATTGGTCGGCGTATGTTGCAAGTAAAGCCAAATCCTTCAGGCCAAATTGCAGCTGAAATACCAAGGCGCTCTAAAAAGCGCCAATTTGTTAGAGCAACATTGGCTACGAGGACTGGTGAATGTCCAAACTTGCCATAAGCTCCATGATATTCACTAGGTAAGTCTTTAAGTACATGACGATTAACCCAGCCACCAGTCGCCATTACGACTGCTTTGGCCTTCAACTGATTTAGCTCTCCATTCTTAGCATAGGTAATCTGAACTCGCTCATTTCCATTAACTTGGCTCGCATGCTCAATATTTACCGCTGTTGATTTAAGTCGTATGCGAACAGGCTTATCCTCGCGATCTAATTGATCGAAAGCGATTCTGCCAAACAATACTTTCTCAAACGATGTTCCATCGATTGCATCTGGAATAAGTTTCTTAACAAAGTGTCTGGCAATGCCAGTATTACCACCTGGAAAACTCTGCAATAAATTTTCATTATATAGTTCAGGCTTCTTGAAACCAGGCATATCAAAATACTTACCCCAATATGCACTGATGCCATCACAGCCAAGACCAATGATGCTAGCCATAATTGGATCATAAAAAGATGTAACCTGAGACGGTAATCCCAATTCTTCTTCGTAATAAGACTTTAGAGTAATAGAGTCTAGCCATCGATCTGTATTTCGTCCGCTCTGATCTTTTATCTCAGTTGAACGAACACGAGAAAAAGCATCTTTTACCTCAGTACTCCATGGAGTCAAATTCAATCCAGTCCCCCACACATCTTTGATCCAGGGATTTACTGCGCCATTAAAAAAATGGCCTACATCATAGTGCTTCTCTTGCCAGGTCATGTAATCATAATTATCTATCGGAATACGCATGCCAGCTGCGGATCCTCCTGGTTCCACGTAGTTAAATTCTCTTGGCAGATTCAATGCAGAAAAATAATCATCGGGACCACCAGTAGCAGATGGAATACCAAAATCATTGGATCCCTGTGGCCCTGAAATATGAATGCCATTAACATTGAAATCATTACGTTTCGCTTCACCACCAAAAAGTGGGTGGTTATCAAGAATAAGGACACGACCTGCAGGATTTAAACGATTGAAGTGATAAGCTGCAGATAAACCAGAAAACCCACCTCCAACAACCACAAGATCATATTCCTCTCCAGAATCAACTGCATATGCATTTTCTTTATTGAATCGTCCCGATCTTACTTCATGTGCGGTTTTAATTAGTTCAGGTGTGTTGCCATGAGACTTAGCATAATCTCCAATGCCTCCAGGGCCATACCAATTAGTACTAACATCGAAGGAATAATCACTATTTGAGTGGATTTGTTTATCAGTACTTTTTCCACATCCAACAACCGCAGTGCTAAGAAGTAGAGATGTTCCATAACCAAAATCACGACGGGTGATAGCTCTATCCAGACCAAGTTCTTTGTCAAATTTACTAACCATTGAACTCAGTGTAATCTAATTGATCTAGGAATAGATAAATCTATATAAAAAATAAAGAAACTATCTCTATGCATATGCAGCGGTAGGTTAACCTAGAGTTGAGAGAGCTTTGGAATTGATGTGAATAGGAATTAAATGACAAATGAAGAGTATTGATATAAATAATGTGAGCTCTACTTGGAGTGGTGACTATGAATCTAGAATTAATCTTCCTAAGAATGCAGATGTTGTAATAATAGGTGGTGGAATAGTTGGTGTATCTACTGCTTATTTTCTTGCAAAAGCAGGCATAAAAGTTTGCTTGTGTGAGAAAGGTTATATTTCAGGGGAACAATCAGGAAGAAATTGGGGCTTTATTCGTATTCAAGGTAGGGATGAAAGAGAGATTCCTATGATGTTGCAAAGTCAACAAATATGGAGAAGCTTTACTTCTGAGACAGGATTAGAAACGGGTTATGAAGAAGGCAGTTGCATATACACCGCATATGATGAAAAAGAATTAGATAGCTATGAACCTTGGCTTGAATTAGCAAAAAAATACTGCATAAAAACAGACCTTTTAAATAGTAAAGAGCTTGGGAATGAAGTTGGCTTAGCATCAAACAATTGGCGTGGTGGCATTATCACACGAACAGATGGAAGAGCTGAGCCCCAGAAAGCGACACTGGCAATTGCTCAGGCAGCTAAAAAACATGGAGCCATAATAATTACAGGCTGTTCAGTCAGAGGATTAGAAACAACAGGAGGAATGCTTTCAAAAGTCATTACAGAAAAAGGCTCTATCAATACCTCAACTGCTCTGTGTGCAGCGGGTGCATGGTCATCATATTTTTGCAGATCCTTAGGTATTAAAGTTCCACAATTAAAAGTAAGAGGAACAGTTGCTAGGACCAATCCTATTGAAACAAAAATCAATGGAAATATTTTTGATAAAAAAGTCAGTATAAGAAAGCGCCTTGATGGTGGCTATACAGTTGCACATGGTTCAATTTTAGATCATCCAATAACACCTTCTACTTTGTACTTTGCTCCTAAATATATTCAAGCTTTAATTAAAGAGTTTAATGTATTGAGATTATCTATAGGCAAGGAATTCATTGATGAATTGACCGCACCAAAAACATGGGACCTAGATAAAGAATCCCCTTTTGAAGAAAATAGGGTGTTAAATCCAAAACCAAACGAAAACGTTATAGCAACAATATCGAGTGAAATTTCAAATGTGTATCCAGAGTTAAAAGATGCAAAGATCATTGAGTCTTGGGCAGGAATGGTTGAAACAACCCCAGATGTTGTTCCTGTTATCTCACCTATGCAAAAAATACCAGGTTTTTATCTTGCCACAGGATTTAGTGGACATGGATTTGGAATTGGGCCTGGTGCAGGAAAAGTAATAAGTGAAATGATTCAGAATAAGCCTACAATTGATTTGCTGCCATTTCGACTGGAACGCTTTTTTGATGGCTCACCAATTAAAGTCGAAGCAACTATATAAAAATTAAGGATTCACACTATGAAATATTTTTCTAATATTAAAACCTTTTCACTTTTTTTAATCTTCATTCCTCTATGTATTCTGGTTAATAACTCAGTTGCTGGAGAGCTAAAATATATAGAATTTAGTCAACTTGGTAACCCTTCAGATGTTCTTGAAGTAAAGGAAGATAACTCACAATCATTAAGGAGTGGTGAAGTTAGAGTAAGAGTATTGGCTGTGCCCATTAATCCATCAGATTTATTACAGATAGAGGGTAACTATGGTATAGATCCAGTATTACCCTATAAACCAGGCAAGGAAGGGATAGGCAGGGTGCTAGAAGTATCTCCAGAAATAAAACATTTAATAGTAGGTCAATTAGTGCTTCTTATTGGTGGAGAAACTGGAACCTGGCGGAATGAAATAGTAGCTCCTGCATCTGGATTTCTTCCTTTGCCTAATCTTGGACCTCTTGATTCTAATATGATTGAGCAACTGTCAATGACCGTAGTCAATCCTATGACAGCATTAATCATGTTGACCTCTTTTATCGAATTGGAAAAGGGTCAATGGCTTGTACAGAGTGCTTCGAATTCAGCTGTCGGCGGGTATATTATTCAACTTGCAAAACAACGTGGCATAAAAACTATCAATGTTGTTCGTCGTGAAGGTTTGGCTGAAGACTTGATAGCAAAAGGTGGAGATGTAGTGCTCATCGATGGGCCAGATCTTGTTTCACAAATCTCCAGAGCAACTGACAACGCTCCTGTTATGTTAGCACTCGATGCCGTTGGTGGTGATACCTATACACGACTTGCAAATAGCCTTGGTTATGGTGGAACTATGGTTGCTTATGGTGTTCTTTCAGGAAAAGATGCAACTCTGAACACGGGTATGACTATAGTCAATGATATTCGTTTGCGAAGCTTTTGGCTTTCTAAATGGTATGAGGCAGCTAACATGGAAGATATACAGGCTGCTTTTGGTCAAATTATTCCCTTGATTTTGAATGGGACTCTAAAAGCCAATGTTGACTCTCGTTTTACCATTGATCAAATCAAGCAAGCAGTCTCTCGTGCTGAACAATCGGGTAGAAATGGCAAGGTTCTTATTATGCCAAATACCGATTAATTGAGGATAAGAATTTTAAACAATAAAATCGTCATATTAAACAAAAAAAGAAAATGAGAAAACTGATCCTCATATCAGCAATATTGATTAGTTTCATTGGTTGTGCTGATGTAAGTTCTAAGATTTCTTATGATGGTGTAGTTGGGCCTTTGACGATTAACAGGGGTGGAATAGCGATATTGCCAATCCCATTCCAAAATAGAGAAATGTCTTTACGGATTGTCTATCCAGATCAGGGTGGACCGTTTCCCATCATTATTTTTTCTCATGGTACATTTTCCTCAAGTGAAAAATATAACCTGGTAGTTGAATTCTGGGCAGAACATGGTTACGTAGTCATTCTGCCAAATCATCTAGATGCCAACTATGGTATTGTCCCGAGTAAGACTGAAGACATGATTCGTATTATTGATACCCGAATTTCAGACATGTCTTTTGTCCTCGATAATCTAGATGCTATAGAGCGACAGAATCCCGGTTTAAAGGGTAAGTTGAATCAAGATATGGTTATTGCAGCTGGACATTCGATTGGCACTCAAGTGGTATTGGTTAATACTGGGCAGAGAATAAGAAATCCAATGAATAATGATATAACAGAGAGTAGTGAAGATCGTTTCATGGCGGCAGTTATGTTAAGCGATCCAGGTAAAATGGCTATGATGCCGGAGAATACTTGGAAGGGTGGCATGACACCAACTTTTCTATCAACGGGACCAAAGGATTACGGTTTAATGGG
>Ga0114996_10008033_pt1 | contig 11817 bp, 7 predicted proteins | sample ArcticOcean_MG_C_4_FD_87039 | JGI IMG/M metagenome (GOLD analysis project Ga0114996, IMG submission 87039) | Marine microbial communities from western Arctic Ocean - ArcticOcean_MG_CB4_134 | ecosystem: Environmental > Aquatic > Marine > Oceanic | place: Arctic Ocean: Canada Basin | collected... | reverse complement strand
TTCATCAATTAAGTAATCAGCCAAAGCCTCTATCCCTAGTATTCGCAGAATATCGTGAGGAACAGGATTACCATCCATTATGTAATCTCCCCTTTGAACATAGTCACCTTCTGCAACTGGAATGTGTTTACCTTTGGGCACCATGTACTCTATTTTTTCTAGAGATTCGTCCCCCGGGTCGATGGCCACACGACGCTTGTTCTTGTAATCTTTTCCAAATCGGATATACCCATCAATTTCTGCAATTATTGCGTGATCTTTTGGCCTACGGGCTTCAAATAGCTCTGCGACTCGCGGCAATCCTCCTGTAATATCTTTTGTACGAGCCCCTTCTCTAGGGATGCGTGCAATAGTATCGCCAGCTTTAATTTCTTGTCCGTCCTCTACCGACAAAACTGCATCAACTGACATAGGATAAGCCGCTGGGTTTCCGCTAGCTAAAGTAACAGGCTTACCTGATTTTAGGTCCTCTATTACAATTTCCGGCTTCAGTTCACTACCTTTTGGAGCTGCTCGCCAATCAACAACAATTTTCTGAGTCATCCCTGTGGCATCGTCTGTATCATCTTTAATCGCAATACCACTAATTAAATCAACGAACCTAGCGATGCCTTTCTTTTCTGCTATGATCGGTAAAGTATATGGATCCCACTCAAACAGTTTGTCTCCTCGTGCCACATTCATATTTTCTTTAACGTGCAGTTTTGAACCATATCCAATTTTATGCCTAACCCGCTCGACACCATTGGAGTCGATAATGGCCAAGGACATATTTCGTCCCATAACAACTCTCTCACCAAAATCATTTTTTAGTATATGCGGGTTTGTAAATGCGATTACACCCTCTTGGCTAGCCTCTAGGAAGGATTGCTGTCCACCTTGAGCGACGCCACCGATGTGAAAAGTACGCATTGTCAGCTGAGTTCCAGGCTCACCAATGGATTGAGCCGCGATAATACCTACAGCCTCGCCAGTATTCACAATAGTTCCACGTGCCAAATCGCGACCGTAGCACATTGCGCAAATACCGTCTTCAGCCTCACAAGTAAGTGCGCTTCGCATTCGTACCGTGGCAATATCAGCCGCATCAATTGCGTCTGCTTGTCTTTCGTCAATAATATTCCCAGTCGATGCTAAAACTTCACCTGTTTCAAGAACTATAACGTCCTCTTGAACAACTCTCCCCAAAAGACGGTCTCCGATTGAGGAAACCACTTCCCCATCGTTGATGGCCGCGCGGGCAGTAATTGATGCAGTTGTTCCGCAGTCAATCTGGCGAACAATACAATCCTGGGCTACGTCAACAAGTCGCCTAGTTAGATATCCTGAGTTTGCAGTTTTTAAGGCTGTATCTGATAAACCTTTCCGAGCACCGTGAGTCGAGTTAAAATACTCTAAAACACTTAGTCCCTCTTTAAAATTTGAAATAATTGGTGTTTCAATAATTTCTCCATTTGGTTTGGCCATTAAGCCCCGCATACCACCAAGTTGCTTCATTTGAGTTACAGATCCACGAGCACCCGAATGTGCCATCATGTAAACTGAGTTAGGCTCTGCATCAGAAGAATCCTCATTCAAGCCAGTAGTTGAAATATTTGTCATCATAGCGTCAGTAACTCGATCATTACACTTTGACCAAGCATCAATAACTTTATTATATTTCTCTCCCTGAGTAATTAAGCCATCCATATACTGCTGCTCAAAGTCCTTTACCTGATCACGAGTCTCATCAACTATGGTCCATTTGTTGTCAGGAACAATCATATCATCCTTACCGAATGAGATTCCCGCCTTGAAAGCCTCTCGGAAACCCATAGTCATAATTTGATCGCAGAAAATTACAGACTCTTTTTGCCCACAATATCTATAAACAGTATCGATTATTTTTTGTACTTCTTTTTTTCTTAATAACCGATTGACCAGCTCGAAAGGGGCCTTGGCATTCAAAGGTAGCAATGATCCGAGTCTGACTCTTCCTGGTGTGGTATCGAATCTCACCTGTATTTGATTGCCCTCTTCGTCAATTTGTGGAAGCCTAACTTTAATTTTAGCATGCACGTGAACCGCATCAGCATCAAGGGCGTGTTGAACTTCTTCAACACTTACGAATACTTTTCCCTCTCCCTTCATACCATTGCGCGCAATACTGGTATAATAGAGGCCTAGGATCATATCTTGAGAAGGAACAATAATAGGTGCACCATTCGCCGGAGATAAAACATTATTAGGAGACATCATAAGTACACGAGCTTCTAATTGAGCCTCAAGGCTCAAAGGCACGTGAACAGCCATCTGATCGCCGTCAAAGTCTGCATTAAAAGCTGAACAAACCAATGGGTGAAGCTGTATGGCCTTTCCCTCTATAAGTACCGGTTCAAATGCTTGAATGCCTAATCGGTGCAAAGTCGGTGCTCTATTTAAAAGAACTGGATGCTCTCTAATCACTTCATCAAGGATATCCCACACTTCCGGTCTTTCTTTTTCAACAAGTTTTTTTGCTTGCTTCACGGTCGAAGAAAGACCCTTAGCCTCTAACCTCGAGTATATAAATGGCTTAAATAATTCTAGTGCCATCTTCTTAGGAATACCGCACTGATGTAATTTGAGTTCTGGTCCAGTTACGATTACTGATCGACCAGAGAAATCAACCCTTTTACCCAAAAGGTTTTGCCTAAACCGCCCTTGCTTACCTTTTAACATATCGCTCAAAGACTTTAACGGCCTTTTGTTAGCCCCAGTAATAGTCCTCCCGCGCCTGCCATTGTCGAACAAAGCGTCCACGGACTCTTGCAACATTCTCTTTTCATTTCTAACGATTATATCGGGCGCTCTCAACTCAATAAGTCGCTTCAAGCGGTTATTTCTATTGATGACACGTCGATATAAATCATTCAGGTCAGATGTAGCAAACCTACCGCCATCTAACGGGACCAAAGGTCGGAGTTCTGGTGGAATAACCGGAACTACCGTTAGCACCATCCATTCAGGTCTGTTACCAGACTCCAAGAAGTTTTCTACTAATTTCAGTCGTTTAATAATCTTCTTTGGTTTAAGTTCTCCCGTAGCGACTGCTAGTTCTTCTCTTAATTGATCAGCTTCAGCTTCCAAATCAATCGTTGCCAACATTTCTCTAATGGCTTCAGCACCTATGTTGGCGGTGAAAGCATCCATACCATAAAGATCTTGGGCATCTAGAAATTCTTCTTCTGTCATTAATTGACCATATTGGAGATCGGTTAACCCTGGTTCAATCACCACATAGTTTTCAAAATATAAAATTCTCTCAAGATTGCGGAGTGTTATATCTAACATTAGGCCAATGCGGCTTGGTAACGATTTAAGAAACCATATATGCGCCACAGGAGAGGCAAGCTCAATATGTCCCATTCTCTCTCGACGAACCTTCTGAAGCGTAACTTCCACGCCACACTTCTCACAAACAACTCCCCTGTATTTCATGCGCTTATACTTGCCGCACAGACACTCATAATCTTTTATAGGACCAAAAATCCTTGCACAAAAAAGCCCGTCACGCTCTGGCTTAAAGGTACGGTAATTAATAGTTTCAGGTTTCTTAATTTCTCCGAAAGACCATGAAAGAATTCTTTCGGGCGATGCTAGAGATACCTTAATCTCATCGAATGTTTTTGGGGCACCCAATGGATTAAATGGGTTTGATGTTAGTTCCTGGTTCATTTTTTGTCCTTCACAACTAGGAATAGCATTAAATTCGAGAATAAAATTTTTATTACTACTCTTCCTCCGCTTCCAGAAGTTCCATATTTAGCCCAAGGCCACGAACTTCCTTGACAAGCACATTGAACGATTCTGGAATGCCTGCCTCATAATTATCTTCACCCTTAACTATACTCTCATAGACTTTAGTCCTTCCGGAAACATCGTCAGACTTAACCGTTAACATTTCCTGAAGCGTATAGGCAGCTCCATAAGCTTCTAGGGCCCACACTTCCATCTCTCCGAACCTTTGGCCACCGAATTGAGCCTTTCCTCCGAGAGGTTGCTGTGTGACCAAGCTGTAGGGGCCTGTGGATCTGGCATGTATTTTATCATCAACTAAGTGATGTAACTTGAGAAGATATTTTACCCCCACCGTAATCCGGCGCGCAAATTTCTCTCCTGTTCGACCATCAAATAAAACAGATTGACCACTTGTATCAAAACCAGCCGTCATTAGAGCTTCGTTAATATCAACCTCCTTTGCTCCATCGAAAACAGGCGTGGCGATTGGAACCCCATAACGAACGGTACGAGCACTATTAATCAATTCCTCATCACCCATCTCAGAGAATGCATCCTTATAAGTCTTCTCACCATAGGCATACTTCAAAGCGTCCTTAACAGGAGTATTGTCTCCAAATCGGTTAAATTCGTCTAAGGCATCTCCGATCTTTAAACCTAGCCCACGAGATGCCCAACCCATGTGAGTTTCTAAAATCTGACCTACATTCATACGCGATGGTACTCCAAGAGGATTTAAACAAAAATCGACTGAGGTCCCGTCCTCTAGAAAAGGCATGTCCTCCATCGGAACAACTTTAGAAATGACGCCCTTGTTGCCATGTCGTCCAGCCATTTTATCTCCCGGCTGGAGTTTGCGTTTTACTGCAACAAAAACCTTAACCATTTTCATAACACCCGGAGGCAAGTCGTCCCCACGCCTTACTTTCTCAACCTTATCCTCGAACCGAGCCTCCAAAATTTCTTTCTGAGCTTCATATTGAGAATTAAGCACCTCCACTTGACTAGCATCAAGTTCCTTTTCTAGTGCTATTTGCCACCACTGCCCCTTCGAAAAACCTTCAAGAGTTTCTGATGTGACTTTACTATTGGAGCCCTTTGAACCAGAAACTATGTTCTTGCCCATTATTAAAGTTTCCAATCTAGAATAAATATTTCTATCCAGGATAGCCATCTCATCGTCCCTATCACGAGCCAACCTATCAATTTCTTCTCGTTCGATTTGTAACGATCTCTCATCTTTTTCGACACCGTGTCTGTTAAATACACGCACCTCTACGACTGTGCCGAAATCCCCAGGCTTTACCCTTAATGATGTATCCCTTACGTCAGACGCTTTTTCTCCAAAAATTGCGCGCAGCAATTTCTCCTCAGGAGTCATAGGACTTTCACCCTTAGGAGTTATCTTGCCAACTAAAATATCGCCTGGCACAACATCGGCTCCAATATAGACGATCCCTGCTTCATCCAAATTTCTTAGGGCTTCTTCCCCAACATTTGGAATGTCTCTTGTGATCTCCTCAGGTCCAAGCTTTGTATCTCGTGCCGCTACCTCAAATTCCTCAATATGTATTGAAGTAAAGACATCGTCTCTAGCAATTCGTTCTGAAATTAAAATGGAATCTTCATAATTATAACCATTCCAAGGCATGAATGCCACTAAAACGTTCTTTCCTAAAGCCAACTCACCTAGATCTGTTGAGGGACCATCTGCAATTACTTCACCTTTTAAAACCAAATCCCCGACCTTGACTAATGGTCGCTGATTTATACATGTATTTTGATTAGACCTTTGGAACTTCCGAAGCCCATAGATGTCGACCCCTGAGTCACCCAACTCAAGACTATCTGTAACCCTTACAACTATTCGTGTGGCGTCAACTTGATCTATTACCCCTCCTCTTGAAGCCTGAATAGACGCCCCAGAGTCGGTAGCAACTATCGATTCCATTCCGGTTCCAACAAAAGGAGCATCGGCTTGCAATAAGGGAACTGCCTGACGTTGCATGTTCGACCCCATCAAAGCTCTATTCGCGTCATCATTCTCGAGAAACGGAATCAGAGACGCTGCAATAGAGACTAATTGTTTTGGAGAAACGTCTATCAAATCAACGTTGTCTCTCGACTGGAGCATGTACTCTCCGGCTTGACGGGTTGAAACTAATTCGTTCTTAAAACCGCCTTCCTCATCTATGGCGGCATTAGCTTGAGCAACGGTAAATCGCATCTCTTCTGTCGCAGACAAATATTCAACTTGATCCGTTACTTTTCCTTCAATAACTTTTCTATAAGGGGTTTCAATTAAACCATATTTGTTGATCCTAGCAAATGTGGCCAAGGAGTTTATTAAACCAATATTTGGCCCTTCCGGAGTCTCAATCGGACACATCCTCCCGTAGTGAGTGGGGTGAACATCCCTAACCTCAAATCCCGCTCTTTCTCTTGTAAGACCACCTGGTCCCAAAGCCGATAATCTTCTCTTGTGGGTTACTTCCGAGAGAGGGTTCGTTTGATCCATGAATTGAGATAATTGAGAAGATCCAAAGAATTCTCTAACTGCCGCCGCCGCTGGTTTAGCATTGATTAAATCCTGCGGCATCACATTATCAATCTCAACACTTGACATGCGCTCCCTGATAGCTCGCTCCATTCGCAACAAACCAACGCGATATTGATTTTCCATTAGCTCACCGACGGATCTAACCCTCCGGTTACCTAAATGGTCAATATCATCTATTTCTCCCTTTCCGTCACGTAAATCGACCAAGGCCTTAATACATGCAATTATGTCCGTTTTACGCAAAACACGAACTGAGTCTTCCGCATCTAATTCCAATCGAATATTCATTTTAACTCGACCTACGGCACTTAGATCATATCGTTCGCTATCAAAGAAGATGCTATCAAAAAGAGCCGATGCCGCTTCAACGGTCGGAGGCTCCCCTGGTCGCATGACACGGTATATATCCATTAGAGCTCTATCTCGCCCAAAATTCTTATCGGCAAATACCGTATTTCTTATATATGGGCCGACGTTGATATGATCTATATCGAGAACTGGTATTTCCTTTAAGCCATTATCAAGAAGAACCTTCAGGCTTCCTCCTGAAACCTCATTGTTCTTATCCAATTCCCAAGTAAGTTCGTCGCCTGCTTCGACCCAAATTTCTCCAGTTTCCTCATTAATGATATCTTTAGCAACGAATCGTCCGATTATACTTTCAAACGAAGTTAATATTTCAGTTACTTTGCTCTCATCAATAAAAGTCTTTACCGCTCTTGGTGTTATCTTTTTTCCACCTTCAGCTATTACTTTCCCAGTTTTAGCATCTATCAAATCGACCTCAGGCTTTGTGCCCCGTAATCTTTCTGGAAAGAACTTTGTAGACCATCCCGTCTTAACCCGCTTGAATGCAATAGTATCGTAATAAGCATCCATTATTGCTTCCTGATCAAGCCCAAGAGCAAACAGCAATGTTGAAACAGGTAGTTTTCTCCGTCTATCTATGCGAGCGTAAACTAAATCTTTCGCATCAAATTCAAAATCTAACCAACTTCCTCTGTACGGAATTATTCTACACGTAAAAAGGAATTTTCCAGATGAGTGAGTTTTTCCTCTATCGTGATCATAAAACACACCTGGAGACCTATGCATCTGAGAAACGATTACTCTCTCTGTTCCATTAACTACAAATGTTCCATTAGGTGTCATTAAAGGCATATCACCCATAAAAACATCTTGTTCTTTAATTCCCTTAACAGAACGCGCACCGGTATCCTCATCGACATCAAATACTATTAATCTTAAAGTAACCTTTAACGGCCCAGAGTATGTCATACCGCGTTGCTGACACTCTTCAACATCGTACTTTGGTTTCTCTAACTCATACTTTACAAACTCTAAAACAGCAGTTTCATTGAAATCGTTTATCGGAAAAACTGATTGAAAAACACCTTTGATGCCTTCTCCATCTGTCGGCTTTAATTCACTCCCCGACTTTAAAAATAAATCGTATGAAGATTTCTGAACTTGAATTAAATTTGGCATCTCCAATACTTCATCAATCTTACCAAAGTATTTTCTTATTCTTTTTTTGCCAATAAATGTTTGTGCCATATCTCTAATAGCCTTTCAATTCGGTTAAGAATGGCGCTTTGGGAAAAGCACCAATCCAATTGAATAAAAATAGTCAACCCAATACTCGCGCACCTTCCCAACGGCACGCTCCCGAGTCTAAACTGCTCCTAAGAAAAAACTCTCTTGTTCTTTCTAAGATTCAGGCTTTTGAGCCCAACTATGCGTTGGGCCCAATTAACTTGTTGTACGGGCAAAAAATATCTTAACTTTACTTAAGTGCCACTTCGGCGCCGGCAGCTTCTAGTTTAGCTTTTACTTCTTCAGCTTCAGTTTTGCTAACGCCTTCTTTTACGGCCTTACCGCCAGCATCCACTAAATCCTTAGCTTCTTTAAGTCCAAGACCTGTAATAGTTCTTACTTCTTTAATTACGTTTATTTTTTGTCCACCGGCTGCAACCAGAATTACATCAAATTCCGTTTGCTCTTCTGTCGCTGCTGCATCACTTCCTCCAGCAGGAGCAGCCATCATAACACCTCCGCCTGCTGCAGGCTCTATCCCATAGTCGTCCTTGAGAATAGTTTTAAGTTCTTGAGCTTGAAGGAGTGTTAATCCCACAATCTCTTCAGCAAGTTTCTTTAGATCGGCCATTATACTGTTTCCATTCTTTAATTTGTGTTCCAACGTGCAACTAATTACATCACTATTAATGTCTTAATTTGAGTTACGCAGCTTCAGCGCGCTCCTCAATGGTGCTTAATATGCTTGCAATACCAGAAGCAGGCCCACCAATCGCACCGGCTATGTTTGATGCAGGAGCAACTAGACAGCCAACAATCGAAGCAATAAGCTCCTCACGTGACGGCATAGATGCCAATGCCTTAACACCGGCTACATCTAACAAATTCTCTCCCATAGCACCGCCAAGAATAGATATCTTACTATTTGTCTTGGCATACTTCTCTATCACCTTAGCCGCAGCTATAGGATCCTCAGAATAAGTGAGAACAGTCATACCCGAAAGAAAATTTGCTATGCTTGCGCAAGGCTTTCCTTCAAGAGCAATTTTGGCGAGCTTATTTTTGGCAACGCGAACAAATCCACCCGCATCACTCATTTGAGCGCGCAGATCTTGCATTTCAGCAACCGTAAGACCTTGATAGTGACTGACCACCACAACGCCAGAGCTTTCAAAGATTTGGCCGAGTTCTTCAACCACTTTTTCTTTTTGTGCTCTATCCACAGTTCTTCTCCAAATTTAGAGGCCAAGGCCTCCGGCTCAGTTATGCTGGTTTCCCAGCGTTTAAGGTCCATTTCAGGGTCCTAACCAAGATCACTCGAGTAAATCCTCGAGATTTTCAGTTCGGTTCCCATCTCAGAAAGGATTTATTAAACCTAAGTTTAACCCTCCGTCTCGGACAGAACGAAGAATACCTCTTCGTTATTCATACCTAATATTGCGGTATAAATTCTTTATTTAGTGCCTATCGCACTTTCAGTTGCAATCGTAACCCCTGGTCCCATGGTCGAACTAAGAGCAATTTTTTTCATATAACCACCCTTGGATCCCGATGGTCTAGCACTAAGAACAGCTCCGATAAATGCACGGAGGTTTTCCACAAGAGCTTTTTCTTCAAAAGATGCCTTCCCAATTCCAGCATGGACAACGCCAGCTTTCTCAGCTCTGAACTGAACCTCCCCACCTTTAGCCGCCATAATAGCTTGGGTAACATCCATAGTAACTGTTCCAACTTTGGGGTTGGGCATCAGGTTTCTAGGCCCCAATACTTTTCCCAATCGTCCAACAATTGGCATCATATCAGGGGTCGCTATACATCGATCAAAATCAACTTTTCCACCCTGAACGATTTGCATTAAATCTTCTGCGCCGACAATGTCAGCCCCAGCAGCTCTAGCCTCATCTGCTTTTTCATCCCTGGCAAAAACAGCTACCCTTAAAGTTTTCCCTGTTCCGTTAGGTAAGCTCACTACCCCGCGAACCATCTGATCCGCATGCCTAGGGTCGACTCCCAAGTTAAGAGCCACCTCAACAGTTTCATCAAACTTGGCAGTCGCATTCGCTTTAACCAAGGCTACCGCTTCTTCTATTGTTAGATCTCTTTTCCCTTCAAGCGACTTTTTAGCAGACATTGTTCTCTTTCCAACTTTTGCCATTTTACTTTACCTCGATACCCATTGAACGGGCAGAGCCCAATATTATTTGAACGGCGCCATCTAAATCATTCGCGCTTAAATCTTTCATTTTAATTTCAGCAATCTCACGAATTTGAGCAGCCGTAACGTGCCCAACAACTTCTCTCGAAGGTGTTTTAGCACCTGACTTCAATTTAGCTGCTTTCTTTAACAAAAACGATGCCGGAGGAGTTTTAATTTCCATAGAAAAAGACTTGTCCTGATAGTACGTAATTATTGTAGGGCAAGGAGCGCCATCTTCTAAATCCTGAGTTTTAGCATTAAAGCCCTTACAAAACTCCATGATATTTATTCCCCGCTGTCCTAGCGCAGGCCCTACGGGGGGTGATGGATTAGCCTTTCCTGCAGGTATCTGCAGCTTTAGGGTTCCAACTATCTTTTTCGCCATTCTTGTCTCCTAAATCAACTCACCATACTTCGCGAAATATGGTTTTAGGTTGCGTGGTCCGGGTCAACGAGCGCGCTCGTATTACCTCCCACAAATAATGCATACTACGACTGTATCGTAACCTGCGTAAATTCTAACTCTACTGGTGTCGACCGTCCAAAAATAGACACAGTAACTTTTAATCTTTGATGCTCGTCATCAACTTCTTCAACCAGCCCAGAGAAGCCCTCAAAAGGACCATCAGTTACACTAACTTTTTCGCCTATATCAAACACAATAGTAGATCTCGGAGATTCAGCACCCTCCTCAACCCTATTTAATATAACATTCACTTCAGCATCCCGCATTGGCATAGGCTTGCCCTGAGGGCCTAGAAATCCAGTAACACGATTAATTGAATTTATTAGGTGGTATCCTCGGTCTGACATCTCCATCTTAACCAACACATACCCAGGCATGAAACGACGCTCAGCAGTAACTTTTTTATTTCGCCTTACTTCAATAACTTCTTCAGTCGGCACAAGCACCTCTTCAATTTCGCCTTGCAACCCCTTTTCTTCCGCTGACTGTCGAATTTGTTCAGCGATCCGCTTCTCAAAATTCGAAAGAACGCTGACGGAATACCAACGTTTTGCCATACTAAATCGTCCTCTACCAATCCGATCTTAAAACCGGAGAACTTATAAAAAACGAAACATATAGTCTCGTTAACAAACAAAGAAGGCGCTCATCCCGAATCGATACGCGCTTATGCCAAATATTGGCTCTCTTTAAGCGCCGATGGCTTTAACTTCAAGCACATAAAACAGAACAGCCATTTAGAACTAAAACAAACCCAAAACAGAACTCAAACCGGTTCTAATACCAAGATCCACCAAAGAAAAGAAAATAGCGGTTATAGACGCAAGTATAAAAACCATTATTGTAGTAAGAACAACTTCACGTCTGCTCGGCCAAACAATTTTCTCAACTTCACCTCTAACCTGCTGAACGAACCGTATAGGATTAGCCATATTTAACACCTTTAATATTTATTCAATCAAAATTGATTAAACAGAGATTCAAAACCGTAAACCTCAAACGCATTCAAATTTCTGGCAGGGGCTGAGAGACTCGAACTCACGACCCTCGGTTTTGGAGACCGATGCTCTACCAACTGAGCTAAGCCCCTGCTATTAAAGACCTTGATTAAGCAAGCTACACAAAGTTTGCAAGAACCACTTTGGACTTTCTTGATAATAAAAAAGCGGCACTATAGATGAAGTGCGCCTTAGACCCTTAATTATTAGTTTTATTCGATGATGCTTGAAACGACACCAGCGCCTACTGTTCTTCCACCTTCTCGGATAGCAAATCGCAAGCCAGTTTCCATTGCAATTG
>Ga0114996_10008032_pt1 | contig 11818 bp, 11 predicted proteins | sample ArcticOcean_MG_C_4_FD_87039 | JGI IMG/M metagenome (GOLD analysis project Ga0114996, IMG submission 87039) | Marine microbial communities from western Arctic Ocean - ArcticOcean_MG_CB4_134 | ecosystem: Environmental > Aquatic > Marine > Oceanic | place: Arctic Ocean: Canada Basin | collected... | reverse complement strand
TGCTTCTTCACCATCTAAGGTCATGTAATTGATCTCCTGTTCTTGTTAGGAAAGTACTTAGGCCAAGCTAAGAGCAGTCTTCCTGCATCTCTTTCATTTATTTTAAGGAGTAATATTTAGCGGGGTTATTCTTGCGTAAAGAATCCCAGTACATAAAAGGTCTGTGATCAAACATAATTGTATCCTGTTAATTTGAGTTCATATGGGAGAACCAAAAATACAGGGGATGAAAATAGCCTATGAGTAATGCTAAAAACAAAGTAGCTGTAAGAGTTTTGGTAAAAAAGGAATAAAGTCTAAATTAAGAAGACTTTAATACTGTAAATTATACCAGATCTGAGTCAGGGATGCAAGCTAAATGTTCATTAAATTAAAATAAATTTGCTACACATAATCTACCAATTTGCTACACATACTTAAAATTGTGTAATATTTATTTAGTGTAACATGTTGTATTTATTATATTTAATACCATATAAAAAAGTAAGACGATGCCTACCTTGGGTACCAGACATGCAATGTTAGGTAGTAGTGCTCTATGTTTGTTGATCTTCTTTAATTTAATGTTTTTGCATCTATATTACATTCTTGTGCTATTTTTTCAATTTCTTCCCATGTTTTTAAGGGAAGCCGGATCGGCTCATTGAAATTCTTTTTAAACTGATCCCGCTCTCGTTCTCCTGGGATTTCTACTTTTTCAAATCCTTTTACTGGGGGGCATTCCCGTAGTTCAGTGAGTATTTCTTCAGCAGTTTTTTGCATCGCGGATTTTTCTCGGTATAAACCGCAATCTAGTGTTATAATTAACCAATTACACTCCGTAGTTACTGGACCTAACATCGCCTCAGCAATCATTTCAGCGGTTACAGCCATGGCGTAACCTTTTGCACCCCCCGCAGTAAGCATAGCCCCTCCGTCAAAATAGTCTTGGGGATTACGAGTTGGGTTCCCGGCCTTATCGATAAGAACATTTTCAGGAAGCTCTGCACCTGCTAATTTCGCCCCGTATATCCAGCCTGCAGCTACAGCTGATGTTGCAAAATCCATTACCACAGGGCCCCGATCTCCTCCTGGTACCCCGATACTATAAGGGTTCGTAGACATTAGAGCTTTAGAACCTCCGAAGGGAGCAACTAAGCGCCAGTCCTTTCGACCTCCACCGCCTATTATAATCATCAGTACATCCTCTTGGGCGGCCTTTTCAGTGAAGGCTCCAAGCCGTCCAGTATGCCCAACATTTTTTACAGCGACAGCATTAATGCCAGATTTCTTACAATGTTCCGTTGCATATTCAGCGGCCATGCGCATAGCGGGTATGCCGATACCATCATGCCCATCAATTATACAAGCTCCTCTCTTGTTAAAGATTAGTTCTGGAGTGGAATGGGGTTTTAGATAGCCAGTATTATAGTAATTGTTATATTGTATAATTCTCCAAGATCCATGGGATTCAACACCTGACCAATCTGAGTGAATTAAGTGCTCTGAAACTTCTGTGCTAACTTCGTTTGAGCAACCTTTTGACATAAGAATTTCTCTAATCACAAAATCTAATTTTTTAACAGAAATATCGATTCGAATTAGTTCAGGATTATATTTGGTGGTTTTGTTCAAAAGCTGTTCCTTAAGGTGATTTAATGTCCAGATTTATTTAAATATTTAGTTGTTGAAAATAACAATGGATTTTTAAAAGCAGTATAACTTTTTCTAAATTTATTTAATCCTCTGCTCCTAATTGTTACAGAGTAAGTAATTGAAATATGATTGAAATTCATTTTCTCAGTAGGAAAAAATAATCATAATTTGTATTGAAAGAAGTATTTTAGGGACTTAGGTGTTGTTACTATATTTTTTTAAATCTCTTTCTGAAAATTAATAACTTAATAGCTTAATTACTAATAGCTTAATAATTGGATAACAGATGGAATTTTTTGATGAAATCATTATAAAAGCTAGTCGGAAAGCGGTTTATGCTGCACTTAATGACCCTGAGGTGCTACGTCAGTGTATTCCCGGTTGCGACGAATTGTTTCAATATTCACCAACAAATTTAGAAGCTAAAGTGGTTTTAAAAATTGGGCCTGTTAAGGCGCGATTCGCGGGAGTAGTTACTCTGAATACAGATCAAGCTCCGGATTCCTTTACTTTGACAGGAGAGGGAAAAGGTGGAGCGGCAGGCTTTGCTCGTGGTAGCGCTGATGTACTCTTAAAAGAAGTTGGAGAAGTGACCATACTTTCCTATAGTGCTAAAGTTCAAGTTGGAGGAAAAATCGCGCAGGTAGGTAGCCGTTTAATTTCTGGTACAGCAAAAAAACTATCAGCAAGTTTTTTTGCTAATTTTGCAGATGTTGTTGTAAAGGATTAATAGGTTTTCTTTGTAAGTACCTAATTATTCTTTGACGGTTTGTTAATTGAGTATTTGTCTTAAGTTTCAGTCTATTTACGACAATATTTTGTCTCGATTATATTAGAAAATATTTCGTAATCTTTGTTTGAAAACGTAGTTAGAGAAAGAGGATTTGAAATGAACACAAAAATTAATACTGCTTCAGATTCTGTTAGATTTAGATCCATATTAGTTGCAAATTTGTTACTTGCCCTGGCAATGCTTTTATGGTCATCAGGCTTTCCCGCTGTAGAGGTATTGCTTGAGGTTTGGGATCCACTAACGTTAAATTCTACTAAGCATTTTATTACCCTAATTTTACTTGTTTCTGTATGGATTGTATTAGATGGGTTTCGGTCATTCTTGGACACGCCTTGGCTGAAAGGCATTACGATAGGCGGTATTGGGTTTGGTTTAGGCACTTACTTAATACTGAAAGCTCAGGAATTGAGTGATCCAGTAATCGTCTCAATTATTGTGGTTTCGACACCAGCGATTGCTACAGGACTTGAGGTTTTATTAGATAAAAGGCGCCTTAAGAAAGTTTTCGTCTCTGGGATAATATTGGCAATTGTAGGGGGGTAATCGCAGTTTGGGGTGATTCCCGGGTAGAAACCGTTGGGGTAGGAGCTTTGGTTGCTTTGGTTTCTTGCATATCCTTTGCCTGGGGTTCTAGAGCAGCGGTTAAAATGCTTCCTGATTTAACGTTAATTGGTCAGACAGGTATTACGGCGATTGGGGCCTTTTGTTTTAGCATGCTTATATCAACCTTTGGATATTTTTTGGGTCACCAAAAGATACCAACATCAATAGATATTATAGAAACTTTACCAGAACTTTTGATTTACTCCATACTTGCATTTGCAATATCGCAACTTCTATGGATAGGAGGTGTTAGAAAAGTGGGAATAGCGGTGGCATCCATTCATTTTAATTCTGTTCCTTTTTATGTAATGTTTTTTCTTGTTTTGCTTGGTGGAAGCTGGAGTTGGGTTAGTGTAATTGGTACAGCTTTTGTCGTGACAGGGGTATTGCTGGCCAACCGGAAGACATAGAAAGGTATTTAGGTTATTATGAAGTTGATTCGTATAAATTCAATTAAATATTAATGAATGATTTAAGTGATATTTTGTGCGCCCATCGTGGGGCTAGTGGGAACTTTCCTGAGAACACGAGGTTAGCCTTTGAAAAAGCAAAGGAAGCCGGAGTTAAGTGGATTGAAACAGATTTAAACATGTTAGCGGATGGCGTGTTTATTATTTTCCATGATGATCGATTAGGAAGAACTACGACTGGTTTCGACTTAATATCAAATCTAGTTTTTGATGAGGTTCGGGATTTAGATGTTGGTTCTTGGAAAGGAGAAGAGTTTAAAGGAGAAAAAATTCTAACTTTTACGGAAATATTAAATTGGCAAGAAAAAAACTGTATGAATATTAACTATGAGATAAAATGTGATTTATCTGATCAGCATCTCGTTGCAGTTAATTTATTTAAAATTCTAGGTAAGAAAAAAACTAATGATATAATTATTTCAAGTTTTTCAATAGATATGATCCTTGAATGCAGGAAATATTTACCGGATCTTTCTTATGCTCTGGTCGTAGAGAAACTACCACGTAATTGGAGGAAAATTGCTGTTGAGCTATCTTTAAATGCGTTTCATTTGGATTCAACTTATTTAAGCCGTAGGCAAGTTAAAGCTTTGAAATCCGAAAACCTCTCTGTTAGAGTTTATACGGTGAATGATCAAAAAATTTTCAACCAGATCTGTCGGTGGGGCGTCGATATGATAATGTCAGATTATCCAGAGCATTTTATTTAGTCTTAGGATATTCAACATAGATAGTTATAGTGCTATTAGGTGGGTTTAAGTTTCCCACTTTTCAGTTAATCTAATTTTTTTTATGAGTAGTTATGCTTTTTAAACCTGAAGAACATCGGATGGTCTCGTCCAAAAGTTTTAGTGAGTACAGAGTTGGAGATTCATATAAAGCTCCCTCTAGAACAATCACAGAGGGGATTTTTGCTGCTTTTCAGGCTGCTAGTGGTGATAATGCCCCGTTACATTATGATTTGGAGTTTTGTAAATCTATTGGTCATGACGCTCTTTATTCGCATGGATTTATGACTTTGATTCAATCGGTCATAGGCGCCACCCCTCTTGCCCACGAGCTAGGTGATGACTTGATAGGGTTTATTGAGCAATCAAGTAAGTTTCTAAAGCCGGTATATAAGGGTGATACTCTTTACACTGAATTTACAATCTCAGAGTTGTTACCCTCAGATACCACGGGAGTAATGTGTCTTTTAGTTTTTATATATAATCATAAGTCAGAGATGGTTCTTAGTGGAACACAAAAATATCTAATAAAACTATAACTTACAATTATTTAGCAGTTTTACTTTCGGTAACTTTTTTTCTAGCACGCCTCCAGAGGTCCCATTCTTCTGGGGTGTCTAAATCGGAAAGGGCATGAGAGTTTGGTAATTTCACTAATAAAGTGTCTTTTGCTTTGCCTCTCAATATTTCCTTTGCCCCACTATCACCGCGTAGTTCTCTAAGCAGTTGAAAAAGTTCTTTTTTAAAGACTACAGGGTGTCCCGGTTTTCCACTTGAGGATGTACCTCTAATAATTAAATTGGGTTTTGATGAGGCAACCTTCAGAACTTTAGTTAAATCCTGTGATGTAAGTTCTGGGAGATCTGCTAATAGTAACATTACCTGATTTTCATTTGAGGCTGATATGCCGACGCTGATCGAGTGCGATAGGCCTAGTTTCGAGCCCTTATTCTCTAAAATCGTTATCGATAAGTCGGATATTTGCTCCCTTCGGCCAGGAGAGTTAGGGGGAATAACTACAATTACCTCAGATTTTGCGGCTTGTAAGCAAGTTAACACCCGGTCACGAATTAAAGAAATCCCGTTGATATCTTCTAAAAGTTTATCTCTGCCCAACATCCGAGAGGATGCGCCGCCAGCAAGAAGAATTATTGAAATATTTTTAGTCACGATATAACATTTTTTTTAATCTTGTATTAGCTGATTCAATTTCTAACGTTACGGTATATAGATCAATTAACAAGAGCCTTTATGAAATGAAAACATGACATAGATCTTAACTGATTTAAGTCTGAGGTGACAGTGATTTAAAATTCACACAGAATAAAAATTTTTATATTTAGAGGATAAATAATCCCAACAACTAAAACTATTTATACCTTAGCTTTACATCGCAGAATTTAGGTTTTGATCTACCATTTCTAAAAACCCTTCTGTGGACAACCATTTTTGCTCTGGGCCTATTAATAGTGCTAGGTCTTTTGTCATATGGCCAGACTCTACTGTATTAATTGTTACTTTTTCTAACACATTAGAAAATTCTAAAAGCCGACTATTATCATCAAGCTTTGCGCGATGTTTCAAACCACCTGTCCATGCAAATATTGAAGCTATCGAATTAGTTGATGTTTCTTCACCTTTTTGGTGTTGTCTATAATGCCTTGTTACAGTTCCGTGTGCGGCTTCTGCCTCCACAGTTTTTCCGTCGGGGGTCATTAATTGTGAGGTCATCAGACCAAGTGAACCGTATCCTTGCGCAACCGTATCAGACTGCACATCGCCGTCATAGTTTTTACACGCCCAGACAAAACCGCCGGACCATTTCATAGCGGCTGCAACCATGTCATCAATTAATCGGTGCTCATAAGTAATACCAGCAGCTCTAAACTTCTCTGTAAATTCTTCATCAAAAACTTTTTTAAACAAATCTTTGAAGCGACCATCATAAACTTTTAAGATAGTATTCTTGGTTGAAAGGTACACTGGCCAGCCTCGCATCAAACCATAGTTCATTGAAGCTCTTGCAAAGTCTATTATGGATTCGTCCAAATTATACATGCCAAGAGCAATTCCGGCTGATGGTGATTTAAAAACTTCCTTTTCTATTGTCTTCCCATCTATACCAACAAACTTCATAGTTAAAACGCCTGGACCAGGCATTAAAAAGTCAGTAGCACGATATTGATCGCCAAAAGCATGACGCCCAATAACTATCGGTTTTGTCCAGCCAGGAACTAACTTTGGTACATTCGAACAAATGATTGGTTCCCTAAAAACTACACCGCCTAAAATATTTCGTATGGTGCCATTAGGGCTCCGCCACATTTCCTTAAGATTAAATTCTTCAACTCTAGCTTCATCAGGGGTTATAGTTGCGCATTTGATCCCAACCCCTATTCTTTTGATTTCGTTTGCAGCATCAATTGTGATCTGATCATTGGTTTCATCGCGAGTTTCCATACCCAAGTCATAATAACGCAGGTCGATATCAAGGTAGGGTAATATAAGTTTCTTTTTTATAAAGTCCCAAATAATCCTGGTCATCTCGTCACCGTCTAATTCCACGATTGGGTTCTCTACCTTTATTTTTGTCACATTAATCCCCAACTATTTTTTTACATATTGACTGCGATGTAACTTAAGTTTTCAAAATGTAAAAGAGCTTTAGTCTTAGCTATACAGATTTGCCGCAGTATATTTCGAATCTACGATTTTAAAAATCACTGTCTTCTTAAGTTAGTTTTTCGATAAGAGCGTCAACTGCGCAGACTCTATTCTCATAAACGAAGAGAGGATTAATCTCGAGGCTATTCAATAGAGAGTCGTTTCTTTCAAAAAGTTTGATAATTTTCATTATTTGGAGAGATAAATTATCTATAGAAACTTTTTTACCCCCTCTAAAACCTTTTAATATTGGCCATAATTTAAGTTTTTTTATGGCGTTGGTGATTTCTTGTTTGTTTGTTGGTAGGAGCAATAAAACGTTATCATTGAGTAACTCTGTATGTATGCCGCCGCTTCCTATTAAAATTGAAATCCCAAATTGTTCGTCTCTTGTGATGCCGATTATTAGTTCCGCAATCGGTTTTTCTGACATTTCTTCTACCAAAAAGGTATCCGTCGCCAGTTCTTTGTTTCCCTGTGTTATAAAATCAAGCATCTTTTTTGTTTTAACTTCGAGTTCAAATTGAGAGGTTATATCTAGCACAACTGCACCGTGTTCAGTTTTATGGGCCAATTTATCACTTATCATTTTTAATGCCACTGGAAATTTAATATTCACTTGTGAATTTAAGATATCATTACTTTTGACAAGGATTCCCTTTGGCACACTGATACCAGCAGTTTTAAGAATGAATTTACTTTGCGCCTCATCAAGCATTTTTAAAGGTCTCAACGGATAGCCTTTATGCAGCGCTCTAGGTGGATTACGGTTTAATAAATTTCTTTTATGCCTACAACTTGTAGCTGCTTTTATTGCTTTTAAGGTTTCTCTAATCCCTTGCATTGGCGATGTTTTGTTTTCAATAAAGAGCCTTTGAATGTCTTTTCCCATATTTTCGGGATAAGTCGAGAAGACTGCGGCTGGAATATTTAATGTTTGCGAGGCTTTAATAAAGGCTTTGGCGTCATTGAGGTAGTAGGCTTCGGATTCATCAAGGCCAAGTGCTGGGTAATCTTGCAAAAGTATTGCTGTAGCTGCATTAGAAGCTTTTATAGCTTCATAAAAAACTGGATAGGTTTTTTGGGCACTCCCCCAAATTGGTGTAGTATAGTCTAGAGGATTTGAGACAGTAGCTATACTTGGGAGCAGCTTTTTGAGTTTTCCTTTAGAAAGAGGTCTAAAGGATGGAAAGTTAAGTCCAATTTTTTCTGAGTAGTCCGCAATCATGGTAGCCCCACCACCGGAACAGGTGAATGCCACTACACTATCGTTTTTTGGCAGGCCAGAGATACAAAGAAACTTTAGAGTTTCTAGAAATTGAACCGGGTCGGATACACGGATCACGCCAGTTCTAGAAAACAATGCGTCGTAAAGCTTATCATCTCCAGATAGAGATCCAGTATGAGTTACAGTAAGTGACTGACCAATCTTTGATGAGCCCGTTTTGAAGGCTACAATGGGCGTATTTCTTTCTATAGCCATTAGTGCCACCTCTTGAAATTTTGCGATATCTTTTATGCCTTCAATGTGAAGGCCTATTGCTTTGACCCTAGGATCATCAACTAGAAAGTCGATAATTTCTTCCGTGTTTAAAGACGCTTGGTTTCCCACCGAGATCATGTGTGTAAGTGGAATGGATCTTTGAGTCATAGTTATATCTGAGGATAGCATACCACTTTGAGTTATTATTGCGGCACCAAACCCTGGGCAATATCCACCATGGGCAAAAGGCCAAAGAGCTACATTATCGAGGTAATTTATAAAGCCATAACAATTGGGCCCAATTAAGGCCAAGTCTCCTGTTAATAAATTCAGTTGGTTTTCCAGAGCCTTACCTTCGTCTCCTGTTTCTCCAAAACCGGCAGAGTAACATACAGCGCCGCCAGCGCCGCAATCTGAAAGCATTTTTACGACGGTTGTAACAGATCTTGATGGAACCGCTATGAAACTTGCATCGGGTGGTTCGGGTAGATCATTTACTGATTTATAGCATTTAAAACCGAGTATCTCTTTTCTATTGGGGTTTACTGGACATATAGCTCCAGTGAAACCCCTCCTTTTAGCTTCTTTTATAGCAACTTCCACGTCGTTGCCTCCAAAGAATGCAATACTCTTGGGCGACATTAACCGTTCAAAATTTTGTCTCTTTACTGGAGTCATGCGCCTAAAGGTCTTAGGAGCGAACGGGTTATAATATGTCGTTGGATTTCAGAAGTTCCATCCCAAATTCTTTCAAGTCGCGAATCTCGCCATAATCTTTCGATGGGCAATTCCTCCATTAAACCCATACCCCCAAAAATCTGTACAGTGTCATCGGCTGTTTTATTTAACATTTCAGAGCAATAGACTTTTACCATTGCCGCATCCGCGTTAGTCATTTTTCCTTCAGTCGCCATTTCTACGGCATCTTTAACTAACAAATCACCGGTTTTTAAACCTATGGCCATATCTGCCAAGCGAAAACCTGTCGCCTGAAAAGTACCAATGGGCTTTCCAAATTGCTTTCTAGTCGCGGCCCAATCTGTGGCTAACTTAAAAATTCGTTCTGCTTTTCCACAACAAGTTGCCCCAACCCATATTCTTCCCATACTTAGCCATTTGTTCGAAAGCTCCAAGCCCAAGCCTTCTTCTCCTAGAACGTGTTGTGCACTTAACCTAACGTCTCTAAAACTAAGTTGAAAATTTTTGTAACCTCGGTAACTGATACACTTAGTTCCTTCTTTAATCTCGAAACCGTTTATTCCTACGTCAACCAGAAATGCGGTTATTTTTTTCCGGGAACCAGCATTGGTTTTCTCTATGCCTGTTACTGCAAAAACTATAGCAAAATCAGGAAGTCGAGGGCCCGAAATAAAATGTTTTGAACCATTTAATATCCAATCAGTTCCATCTTTTCTTGCGTTTGACTTCATGCTCATTATGTCTGAGCCGGCATCGGGTTCAGTGAGTGCGAACAATTCACGTTTTTGGCCTTTAACACATGGAGTTAGATATTTCTCGATTTGCTCTCCTTCACACGCAAGTAAGATCTCTGTTGGGCGCCCTATCCACGAATGGAGGGCATGAGAGGTTTTACCATATTCTCGCTCCAACAGTGCCATGGCATGGTAGTCGAGACCCCCTCCACCGACCTTTTCAGGAAGATTCGAGGCATATAACCCTGCTTCTATTGATCTCTTTTCAATTTGGCTCCCAAGTTCTTCTGGGACGAACCCCAACTTGTCCACTTCTGCCTCATGGGGATAAATTTCGGTTTCCATGAAGCTTCGAACAGTATTTACTAAAAGAGTATTTTCGTGGTCTGAGGAAGTAGACAAATTATTTTCTCCTGTGTTCTCTATAAGGTTGTTCGATATTTTTAGTTTTCCAGGAGAGGTTTCATTTTATTTAAACCCAATTTTTCTCTCGTTTGACTTGGAGTTAAAACGCGCCCCCCCATTAAATTAATAAGGTTTCTTGCTTTTTCTACAAGTTGGGCATTTGTTGCTAAAACGCCCTTCTCTAGAAATAGATTGTCTTCTAGGCCAACACGGACGTTCCCCCCTAAAGTAACTGCTGCGGCTGCCATTGGAATTTGCATGCGTGATATCCCGAAGCCAGCCCATATAGCTCCTGAGGGCAGATGGTCTTTCATAGACTTCATTGTGTCGGCACTTTGATCGGCTCCCCAGGGAATCCCTAAACATATTTGAAACATAGCAGGAGCGTCTATTAAGCCTTCATTTATCATTTGATTTGCAAACCTGATATGGCCGAGTTCGAAGACCTCAAGCTCCGGCTTTACGCCCCATTCTTGAGTTAACTTTGCCATTTTGCGGAGTATAGGGGGGGTGGCAATATATATGTTGTTATCATTCCCAAAGTTTAATGTGCCGCAATCTAGGGTGCAAATTTCTGGTCGGCACTCTTTTATATGACTTAATCTCTCGTCTGGACCAATCATGTCTGTACCTACTCCAGGCATTGACCAATCTGAGGGGTTTGGGATCCAATCGCCTCCCATACCAGCAGTCAGATTAATAACTACGTCTGTTTCACTGGCCCTTATTTTGTCAACTACTTGGCGAAATAAGTTAGGATCTCTTGAGCCTTTTCCAGTTTCAGGGTCTCTTACGTGTATATGGACAATAGAAGCGCCAGCTTCGGCCGCCTTTATTGCTGAATCTGCAATTTCTGATGGTGTTACAGGTACATGATGGCTCCGTCCTGTAGTATCTCCTGCACCAGTGACTGCACAGGTTACGATGACATCAAAATTCATAATTTAAACTCCTATTTACTTTGTTTAATTGCGTTTAAAACTGCGACTATCGACTTATCTCGCTGTAAAGCCATTTCTTTAAAATCTTGACCTGAGGCTATCTCGGTGCACCCGTTAACCATCCTGTCTCTTAATTCCTTAGTCAATTCAGGCGCTTTTAATCTTGTCCAGGGTAATTTTAGTGCAGGACCGAATTGGTCTAGGTTTGTAGCCATTCCACCTTCACCACACGCGACATGGAATGCCATACATTGACCTTGAACCGCCATTCTTGCTGCCGGACCATTTATTAAAGCATTATCTATGTCTGCAGGGGTTGCCTCTCCGTTGGCAACCATGTGAAGAGCTTCTCGCCATAAGGCCTCCTGTAGCCGAGTTGCTACAAAGCCAGGTATTTCCTTTTTCATAACCAGCGGTGATTTCCCTGAAGCCGCATAAAAGCTCTCTGCCCACGCAACAGTTTTTGGGTTGGTTTTTTTACCCCCCACAATTTCTACCAACGGAAGCAAATATGGAGGGTTAAATGGATGGCCAATTACGGTTCGTCCTGGCGTAGAACATTTTTCTTGAATGTTAGTCATCATTAACCCTGAGGTTGAGGATGCTATAACTACATTTTGAGGTACTATAGTTCCTAATGTTTGATATAATGTTTGCTTAATA
>Ga0114996_10008030_pt1 | contig 11819 bp, 7 predicted proteins | sample ArcticOcean_MG_C_4_FD_87039 | JGI IMG/M metagenome (GOLD analysis project Ga0114996, IMG submission 87039) | Marine microbial communities from western Arctic Ocean - ArcticOcean_MG_CB4_134 | ecosystem: Environmental > Aquatic > Marine > Oceanic | place: Arctic Ocean: Canada Basin | collected... | reverse complement strand
CTTAACCTTAACAACCCAAGCAGCCCCTTCTCCCCCGCTCCCCCTGCGCAAGCAAGGAGCGGGGGAAAGGGGGGGAACCGATTTCCCGCCGTCAAAGCCGAATACTTCAACACGCCGTTACGCTTCGGGCTAGGATTGCGCGTGGCAAGCTTGCAGCCGAAACGACCCTATCGCTTGAGCGTCGTGATCCACAGCAACGGTGTGCCCGCTTCGTCGACGCGGAGTTCGTATTTCAGCTTCGCTTGGCCCAGGGCACGGGAAAGAATCTTGCCGTAATAGGTTCGCCCTTTGCCCAAGGTCGCCTTGGACGCCTTGAAGTCGACCCGATGCAACACCATCGAGTTCTGATCCTGGATGTATTTCACTTTCAGTTTCGAGGTCAGCGCGTCGAGTAGCTCGGGCAGCGGCACGTCTTCGATTTCGTAACTGAGAAACTCGTACAGCGCCGGCACCAATACTCGGGCCTTTTGTTCTGGCGACCAACCAACCGGCCAGGGCTGCACTTTGGGGTCCGCCGGAAAGACGCGGTACAGACTCTTACGGCCACTGCGAATCGGACGCAACGAGAGCCCGGCCGGCCTGAGAATGATTGCCATCGCCGTGCCGCTGCTGAGCCCTTGTAACTCTTCGATGACAATCTGTTTCGATCCGAGCGCCTGTCGGGCCGCCGCGTCGACCGACATCTTGTAAGTCAGTGAGCGGCTGATTCGGTTGAGCACGCCGGTGGCCGACTGACCTTTGGTCGAAAAGTCAACCGCTCGCGAAAGGTCCGCTCGCACCTGTTCGTACTGCGTCGGTGTCATGCCAAACGCGGTGCGCGGCACAGTGACTGCTTCCTTGCCGCCTTCGCCGATCTGGTCCAGCCAGCGGCCGAGCTTCGCCGAGTCAGTCACCTTGAACTTGCCGCCCGGCACACGCAGGACGCCGCCGCTGCTGAGCAGACCGGTGATCTTGTAGGCCGGTCTCGCCGCGGTGCCGATGTTCTTGACGTCGAGCTTGACGGTCTTCGCGCTAGAGATCCGCACGTTGGCGACGTCCAGTTTGGCCAGCATCTCGATCCAGCGACGATATAGCGTAGGCGAAACCCGACCTTCGGCAATCAGCTCGAACTGTACCGGCGGACGTTCGGCGTGGGCGGGCGAATGAATCCCGCCGACGAGCACGATACCGGCTAGTGTGAGTAGTTTTCGACGTGTCATATCAAGATTCCAGAATGTCCAGCGAACCACGATCGGTCCGTTGTCGTAATTATAGCACTTTGCCGGCGGTGGAGGCGGGCAACTCTCTTGCCTCGTGACTGGGGACGTGAGAAGATTTGTTGGGGCGGCTGGTCTCTTATGATCAACGAGGTTGACTCATGTTGAATTTGACCAAAATCGCTACGGTGTTGCTGGTGGCTCTTGGACTCTTTGGTGCCTCGCCCGTGAATGCGGCGGAAGACAAGGCCAAGAAGCCCGCCAAGCCGGCAGTCAAGAAGCAGACCCGTATCACGATCTCGAAAGAAACGACCCGGATCACCGAGCCGCTTCGCCCGGACGGTTATGTCGATTACGTGGCGGCGTTGAACGCCCACGCCAGTCGTGGTGTGACACCGGCCAGCAATGCGGCAGTGCCTTTGGTGCGGGTGTTGCGTCTCGAGGATGTGCCGGACGCTTGGCGGACCAAGGCGATACGGATGCTGGGGGTCAAGCCATCGGACAAGAAGGTTGAAACATTTGTTGATTTGGAAAAATTCGCTCAGCCTGCTGAAAAATCCGCTTCGCCGGACGTCGACTATCACGAGATTCGTGAGCAAGCGATGAGTCGGCCCTGGCGAAAGAAGGATCACCCAGTCATCGCCGCATGGCTGGAAAAAAATGCCCCGATCTTGGACGTGTTCACCGAGGCCGTTAAGCGACCGAGATACTACTTCCCTTTGATCGGCGGCGAAGAGAACTCGCCCGTGACTGCCCTGTTGCTGCCGTCTCTCATGGAGAGTCGCGCCGCGGCACGGGCGCTGTCCGCCAGGGCGATGCTCCACGCCGGTCGAGGGCAATGGGATAAGGCACGGCAAGATCTGCTCACGTGCCATCGACTTGCCCGGCATGTGGCTCGGGGTCCTACGTTGGTTGAAGGACTGGTGGGAATCGCGATCGATCGAGTCGCGCTCGATACCGCGGCAAACATCGCACGGCACGGAAAACTAACCGCCGCCGAGGCGAAGGCTTTTCAAGCTCAGATTTCCAAATTGCCGCGCTTGGTCGATGTGGTTGCCAAGATTGATCTCTGCGAACGCTACACGTATCTCGACAGCGTGGCCCGTATCTCCCGAGACGGCATCAAGGGGCTAAGGGAGTTGATGACCCAGGAGGTTAAGAAGGAAGACGAGTCGCTGCCGAGTATCGTACTCAAGCTGGCGACCACCGTGGTAATCGACTGGAATGTCGTTTGTCGAATGGGCAATTCGGCCTACGACCGCACGGTTAAAGCTGCGCGACTATCCGATGCGACTGAGCGACGAAAGGCGTTGGATAATGTCGTCGAAGAGCACAAAGCGCTTGCCCGTCGAGTGAAGGATCCCAAAGCACTGGCCAAAGCGTTTCTTCTCAGCAAGTCGCCGAGGCGATTGGTTTCTGAACAGGTCGGTGGAATTCTCACCATTCTATTCCTGCCAGCGGTGTCGACGGTTGTCGAAGCCGAGCACAAGGCGGTGGCCCGCGGGCGAATGACGGTCACCACGTTCGCGCTAGTGGCGTATCGAGCAGAGCATGGAGCCTATCCGCGGGAACTCGCTGCGCTCAAGGGAAAGTACCTCGCCAAGATCCCAGATGATCCATTTGCCAATGCGCCGATCCGTTACCGCCGAGAGGGCAAAGGCTTTATCCTTTACAGCGTCGGTCGCAATGGTCGTGACGACAAAGGCCAGACCCGCGACGAGAGTGATGGCGACGGCGGCGGTAAGAAGGATGATCTGCCGACCAAGATGACTCGCTGAGCGAACGGCAAGTCAGGGACCGCAGGTTGCTACACTGCCTGCTGAGCCTCTGTCATTCGACCCAGATACCGACAACCGGCTGCGTACATCACGCGGCCGTCATGGACGATTGGCGTCGTGTGGACGATTTCGGCGGACAGAAACATCTGGTTTGGTGCGATGCCCAGTGCGACGATGACCTGATTGTAGGCCGGTTTCATAGCGGCCAGATAGGAGAACCCGCCGACCGAAATGTCGCGACATTTTACCTCGCGGAATTCTTCCTCTGGCGGCACACCATTGCCAGAAAACGGCGCAATGCACTGCTTATAGGGATATGCCATGCGACTGCGTTGGCGGCGACCGAGCTCGTGCTCATCGTACTGTTGACCCAAAACGCCCGATGGTGGCTTATCGCTGACGAATTCACTGAGATCCAGGCCTTCGATTTCCAACTGATCGACCTGCTCGACCAGGTCGTCCAAGGACTTCTGCGTTAACCGTGTTTCCTCGCGTGCTAAGGCGAGTCGTTCGTCTGTTTCCCGGTGTTCGGTTACGTCGATCCCGGTGGCGATGATCGCTTCGATTTCGTCGCTGGCGTTGCGCCGAGCCGAAAAAGTCCACGCCACACGGCCCCGATCGCCATGTTTTGTAAGCACGTAGGTTTCTAACTCGATCGACGTTCGGTCGCGTCGCAACTGGCTGAAGACGCTGCGCACCGGGGTCACATCTTCGGGCACCAGGAACGCGCTCCAGATGTAGCGATCACACAAATCGCCGGACGCGAATCCGATCGTCTCCTGAGATTTTCGGTTCAGGTCCGTGATCCGTCCTTCCGCGTCGAGCACGACGACCAGACCATCGATCGTGGAAAGCACCGCATCGGTGAACTGCTGCTTTTCCTGAAGGGCGGCTTCGGCCTCCTCTTGGGCCATGCTGGTCGTGAGCAGATGCGCGATCGTCTCGACGAACATCACATCGTCTTCGGAGAATTCTCGTGGCGCGGTGGCACACACGGCCAATGCCCCGTACCGTCGATTTTTGACCACCATAGGACAAGCAATCGCGCTGCGCACACCTTCGCCCAGCAACAGGTCGTCGGTGAGTCGGGACTCGGTCTCGAGATCGCTGATCACGACTGGCTCGCCCACACTGATCGCCCAGCCACAGAGCGACGCTTCGGGCGCGGCGTCCAGCGATCGCGCGATCGGTGACCAACTCGTGCCGCTGGTCTTAGTGCGGTGATAGCTGGTATCGAGTTGCCCAATAGTACTCGAAGGTCTGGCCGTCACATAAATAGGCAATTGCATCGTCTCAGCGAGCATTTTGGCTGCGTCGCGCAGCAATTGCGACAGATCGGGTGGTGCCAGCGACTGGCGGCCGATGTCAAGCACGACTTGCTGGCGGCGGCGATCATCGATCGAAGCGTCAGGCACAATTGCCGCTGTCGAGGTGGGGGATTGGTCACTCATGGGATGCGTCGAGTCCCTCGTGAGGTTCGGCCTCGGCGAGCGAGACGGTTTGGTCTGTCACAATGAGGTTTGGCGGTTCGACCGGTGCCGGTTGTCCGCCTTCGTGGAGATAGGTCCGATTGTGGCCATAGCGTTCGGCTTCGCTGAGGGTTGCTTCGACCCGTTCCAACAGCATCTTGTCCGTATCGTCCGCGAGCGCCTCGACGACAGCACAACTTGCGGTGACTCGCAGCTTGTCTTCGCCGCTTTGCCATTGGGTATGTTCGATCTCTTGGCGAATCTGTTCGACCGATGTGGTCACATCGGCAGACGCCCTATCGGGGAACATGATGACGTAGCTCGTTTCGCTCGGACGAACGCATCCAAGGCCGACGTGTCGGGACACGAGGTCGCCGATCGCTTGCATCATGAGATTGGTGGCCTCGCCGAACTCGGCGGCCACTTGCTCGAAATGGTCGATCTCGATTTTGGCCAATAACATCTGTCGCGAGCGATCAGGATTCTCTTGCGACCACTCGGACAGCGCTTGCTCGATGTCTGACTCACCGTCTGGCGATTCGTCTGTGCTGTCCTTGGGCGGCGCGGCGGACTCTTCGATCACGGTGGCCAGTTGCTGTTCGGCTTGACCACACTTTTGCGAGGTTTCGTTGGAACTCTCGACCAGCGTGACAGTCTCGTTGCGCAACTGTTGATAGGTCTGTTCTGGGTCGCTATTGAGGTCGAGCGCGTCGACGCGGCTGTTCGTGGCTTCGATCTGTTCCGATTGTTCGTCGAGTGTCTGATGCACCGACGCGACGACTTCCGTCAAGCTGGGATCGCTGACGTCGAGTTGTTCGACCCGATCGCCCTGCTTATCGAGATAGTCAGAGTTGACCTGTTTCAAGTCGCTTGCGCACTGCTCAAGATTTTCGGCCGAGGCTGCGTCGCCGCATTGTTGTATCCGGTCGTCCAATTCGGACAACTGGTCGCGATAGTGGACCAACTCGGCCTTGAACTCACTGATCGCGAGCCCGACCGCATTCTGTTCCTCGATTGGGATCGGGGCGGACGAGTGGGGAGGCTCAGGCTGGGCAGCGGGCTTCGTCGGCTGTTCGGGTGACAATTCTTTGGGTGGCAGTTCTGCAGCCGGAACTTCTGGCGTCGGAGCTTCGACAGACGCTGGGGTATCGGCAGTCGCTGTCGGCTCTGGTGTGATCTCTTGGGTACTCGGCGGGAGCGAGACGACCGCTCTTTCTCGTGATCTTGGCGGACCGTAGCCGAACACCACGGCCACCCCATACCCGAGGCCGAGATTTAGCGAAACCACAAGAAAAATATAGAGCCACACCACGAGATCTCACCCGGTGCTGTCGTGCTGACACTGGACGCAGGAAATCCAGGAAACAGAGACACAACCCCTGCACCGAAATTGTAGGTCACGTCAAAGAGAAACTGACCAGAGAATGTCCATAACGACCGGATCAGGTGTGCCGATCATAGCGGTGATAACGGACGCGATACGCCGATCCGTGGAGCAGGATGAAATTCTTCCTCACGATTGTCCTAAGGGACGTCCGGCGTGCGCCACTGTGGATTCCACGAACTGGCGCGAGATGCGACCGGTACGGCGAGCGACGTCTGATGCCGTTCGGTTTGGGCACGGTGTTCGGTTGCTAACTGGCCGAGAAACTTGGCCGAGGGACTTTCCAGCACGATCACCTCACTGGGGCGATCTGATTGGCCTGCGTTTCGCACGACGCAGACGACTTCGACTGCATCGCGTTTCGTGGCAGCCGCGGTCACTTTCGGACGCGGAGCGCTGCGCGTCGCTTCCGACCAACGCCTCATTGGTTTTTCGGGTGTGGCCGTCGTAGCAGCGATCGCAGTAGCTGGTGTCGCCGCGACATCGCGAAGTCCAGCTTGACGGAGTATCTCGTAAATGGTCGAAAGTGCCGCATAGGCGCCTGCCTTGTCGGTCGGGTCGGCAAAGTTACAGACGCCAATCAATCGGCCATCGGAGGTGAACAGTCCGCCGCCGCTACGTCCTTGGACTGGTTCGCCAGAAACCTTGACGTTCGGGGGACCGACGAAACTGTTCTTTGCCAGGACCCGCCCGGCCTGTACGGTCGGACGTGCGCCGTGATCGCAACCGATGCTCATCACGTTGGCGCCGCGACGGACATCAAACTCGGCCACGGCCAATCGGGCCGCTGTGACCGGTCGTCGGCTGCGAAAGCTGACCAATCCCACATCACGACGATCGTCGTAGCGAATCAGTTGGCCCTCGTAGCGGACCGGACCGTCGCCCTCGAACACTTCGACCGTGATGCGGCACTTGCCGGCTGACTCGCGAAACAGGTGCCCACAGGTCAGCACCAAGGCGGCCCCGTCTCGGGCGTCAATGATCGTGCCGCTGCCATACGAATAGCTGTTGCCTTCGTCGATCTTCAGACGAACGCTGGCTCGCAACAGGCGCTCGCTTTGGGCACTCGGCGCCGGAGCGGCGTTGAAGCTAGGAGCAGCCGTAGCGGTATTGTTGAAACTGGGCGCGGGAGCAGCATTAAAACGTGGCGGAGCCGAGTTGTAGGAGGCGGGCTGTGCCTTCGCGGCCGGTCGCGGCGAAGTTTTGCGTCGCCCAGCGAGCAGGCGTTTGCGAGCCGGCCGGTCAGGTGACTGGCCTCGGTGCTCGACGATGTTCTCACCCGGCGGACGGACTTGGGCCTTGGCGAGCATCTGGCGAAGCCGGCCATAGCTGGTCGCACCAACAACGCGGTCGACGACCTGGCCGTTGCGTAACATGATGAAGCAGGGAATGCCGCTGACGCCATATCGTTGGGCGGCCGCGCGATTTTGGTCGATGTCGATCTTGCGGACCGGAAAGCCTTCGTGAGCGAGCTGGTCGACCACCGGGCTCATCTGTCGGCAGGGGCCGCACCATGTGGCGCCAAAATCGATGAGTACCGTTTCTCCGGCGCCAGCGCCAGACACAGCCGTGACGGCGGCGATTATCGCAGCAGAGACCATAACTTCCCTCCATGGAATGTGGTCGCGTAGCAAGCTTCCATGCCTGCTGGAAAAATTGTTCTTCTCGCCGCGGCAAATCACTATCGCGAATCGTCGCTCGATGCAACAAGTACCAACGTCCTGTGGCACTTTCTACAAATCACTCGTGCGTGCTATCGCTGCGCGCGTCGTGATGTAAGTCGCATCACCGTGGCGGCTTAGGCCGTTGCACCTCGCCAAAGTCCATGGCCTTGCAACAGCCGGCCGGTGTTAGTGCAGCTTCTGTGCCATAAGATTTGCTAGCGTGTCCGAAGACTGTTGGCTCCGAGCCCCCAACTGCCGATTCTCCTGACGAACCAACTGCCCGCAAGCTGCGGCGATGTCCCCGCCGAGCGAGTTGCGCGTGGTAACCGTCAGGCCATGCGACTTGAGAGATGCCGAAAACTCTTTGATTCGAGGCGATTCGGTGGCGATCAGGTCCGGGGCATCATCGATCGGATTGTAGGGGATCAAATTCAGGTGAACGTCGAGCCCCCGTACGAACTCGACCAACAATCCGAGATCGTCGTTCGTATCGGTCAATTCGCCAAGCATCAGATATTCGATCATCACCGGGCGGCCTTGCAGGTCGTTCATCGTTCGTATCGCGTCGCGCAGTTTGTGGAGCGGATACTTTTCAGCCAGCGGAATGATCTTCCGGCGGATCTCTTGGCGGCAACTGTGCAGGCTCAGGGCGAAATTCACCTGCGGAAACTGCCTGGCGGCGCGGATCATTGCCTCGGGGATACCAACGGTCGAGACCAACGTGCGACCGGGCGAATGGTTCAGCCATCGCGGATCGTGAAGCATGTCGAGTGCACCGTAAACCGCAGTCTCGTTGTGTAGCGGCTCGCCCATTCCCATCAGTACGACGTTTCGCAAGCGTCGATGTTCCTCTCGGATCAGACGCCCGCCCTGCACAACTTGATCAAGGATCTCCGCGACCGACAGGTTCCGTGCGATTCCCATCTTGCCGGTGGCACAGAACGAACAGTTTGCCGCGCAGCCGACCTGACTCGAGATGCAGAGCGACGTGCGGCCGGTGATGAATCGCAATACGACCGATTCGATCAAGTGCCCTGAAGCAGTGCGAAAGATCAACTTCGTCGCACCGTCCTGTTGCGAATCTCGGCGATGTTCGAGCGTGAGCGCGTGAAACTGAAACTCGTCGGCGAACTCCGCTCGGACCCCCTCGGGCAGTTCCGCCAGCACCTCTTCGACTTCGGCAAACCGCTTATAGAGCGCGTTGCGAAACCGTCGGGCCTGCTGGGCGTCAACCCGGCGGGAGCGAAAAAACCCTTCAAGAGCGGCGATGTCATAGACGCTGGACATAACCAATAGTGTATCGCACTCACGCACGCGGCCAAACGGTGCCTGTTGTTGCGGGCATCAACCAATCGGGGTACGATAACGCCAACGCCCCAGGAGCCCTCCGTTATGCGTAACGCCGTTTTGTTGTCGGGTTGTGTCCTTTCGCTGGCCATTGTGCTTTGGGCCTCCGCGGACGAAAAAAAACCAAATCGCGAGACGTCGGCGAAAGCTGAAAGCTTGCAACGCGACCGCTCGCCGGTCGATCTGGTGTTAGGGCCGGATGAATCGTGGCTGATCACCGCCAATCAAACGGCCGATAGCGTGTCGCTGCTGCGGACCGCTGACGGCAAGGTGCTCAGCGAGATCACGGTGGGACGTCGCCCGACCGATATCGCATTGTCCTCCGACGGACGCACGGTGCTGGTCACCTGCAGTTTCGGTAGCGAGGTCGCGGTGGTGACTGTGGCCGACGGAGTGCTGAAGAAGGTCGCTTCGATTCCGGTCGGGTTTGAACCCTACGGTGTGGCGATTTCGCCGGGCGGCAAGACCGCCTATGTCTCGATGCACATGGCCGGGCAGATCGCCGTGATCAATCTGGCCAACCGCGAAGTGACCTCACGGATCGATGTCGGTCGTTGGCCTCGCTACATGACACTCTCGCCCGACGGCAAGCGACTGGCCATCGGGCTCAACGGCGAGCGAAGCGTGGCGGTGGTCGACACGGTTGCCGGCAAGCTCGCATTCAAGCTGCCCATGCGGGGCCTGAACATCAATCACCTCTGCACATCGCGAGACGGAAAACATTTTTATTTCCCCTGGATGATGTACGGCGGCAATCCGCCCAACTCGGGCAGTATTCGTCGCGGCTGGGTGCTCGGCAATCGGACCAGCCGGGTCAGCTTCACCGATTCCAAAGACAAGGCCGGTATCTCGCTCGATCCGCGTGGCCGCGCGATGGGTGATCCGCACGGGATCGACATCTCGCCCGACGCACAGACGCTGGTCGTTTCTTGTGCCGGATCTCAGGAACTGGCGTTGTTTCGGCTTCCCGAGTTACCGCTAATCGGCATCGGCGGTAGCGAACTGATGGACAGGGCGCTCTCACGCAGCAGCACGCTCTTTCGCCGAATGCCGCTCGGCGGACGACCGATGGGACTTAAGATCAGCATGGACAGTAAGACCGCCTACGTGGCCAACTATCTGCTCAATGCGGTGCAGGTTGTTGATCTGCACGAGCGCAAGATCACTCGGACGATCGATTTGGGTGGTCCGCCGCAACGATCACTGGCCCGTCGGGGCGAAGCGATTTTCTTTGACGCAACTCGCAGCCTCGAAAACTGGTATAGCTGTCATTCGTGTCACTTTGAAGGCGGTTCTAATGCCGAAACGATGGACACGCTTAACGACGGCACGTCGTTTTCGTACAAGACGGTTCCACTGCTCTACAACGTCACTCGGACTGGTCCTTGGACCTGGCACGGCTGGCAGAAGGATTTCACCGCGGCGATGCACAAGTCGGTCACCTCGACCCTCGCCGGGAGCAAACCGACAGACGACGACGTGCAAGCGTTGACTGCGTACTTTAGCTCGATCGAGACACCACCGAACCCTTACCTCGGCGGCGATTCTCCGATCTCGTCGGCAGCCAAACGTGGCAAGGTGGTATTTCATGGCAAAGTGGCCGGGTGCACCGACTGCCATAGTGGTCCCAACCTGACCGATGGCGAAATTCACGACGTCGGCACGGGGCACAAGAAAGACAGGTATAAGGGATTTAACACTCCGTCGCTGCACAACGTCTATCGCCGAGTTGAATATCTGCACGATGGTCGCGCCGATACGCTCGAAGAGCTCCTCACGGGGCCGCACAGCCCGGCCAAAGTGACTGACGAGGGGAAACTTAGCGACAAGCAGCGTGCGGACCTGATCGAGTATCTGAAGACGCTCTAGTGCGACGGCGCGGTGTTGAGGCAACGGCGCCGTCTTCAATGCCTAGGGTCGAATGACGAATGTCTAAGTCTTAGCGAGCGGCTAACACGGAAGTCCAGAGTTGCGTCTTCACCAAGTTGTACGGCCAGAAAACCGTCGCGATGGTGCATGGTTTCGTCATTTACTTAGTCATTCGCCATTACTCATTCGTCATTCGGCCGTTGCAATCTCACTGGGTGCCAGACTCCAGTTTGGGTACAAGAAAAATGGGATAGGTCGCCTATGCGTCGATCAAGTGCCGATGCGAGCCCAGAAAACATGCTGGCGGTCGCCGCGGGTGCGGGCGTCTTCGAGCATCGTACGAAGGTCGGGCGAAGGCGCAGCGATCCGCACCCCGTTGACCTTGATCGTGATTCGTTTATCGAAATCGATCAACTCGGGAGTGAGCCAGATGACCGCTTTCTTGGCAGGAGTTCTTACGGTAATCCGATCCTTTGCGATGCCGATTTTTCCGGTGGTCTTTGGTGCGGCGCGAAGCCCGACCGGTATTCCAGCGAGTTCAACCCAATAGAAATAGTTATCCCAGACGCGGCGGCTGACGCAGGAAAACTCCTTAGGGAAAAAGTTGCGTTTCTTGCGCCCCATCCAGTCGAAAATATTCTGCACATCGTCATAAAAATGTTCATGGCCGCGGCCAACGTATTCGACCACCGTTGCATCCATACCGAGTCGCAAATAACGGTTCAGCTCGCGAGAGTTCTTCTGCATCTTTAACCCGTCAAGCTCGCCTGCCACAAAATACAACGGCACCGTTCGGGCGTTCTCCCAGTAATGTGCGTTCATCCCCTTGCTCTTGGCGACGATCGGAATCACCCCAGCCCAGAGGTCCGGATGCGAGAGCCCAATATCCCACGCCGCGTCACCACCCATCGAATGGCCGGAGAGGAACACCCGATTCGTATTGATCGAAAACCTCCGACTCGCATGGCGAAGACTCTTTAGCACCGTCGCATGTTCGCGGGCTGATCCGGTATAGGCCGTTTGTCCGACGTCTGCCCAGGCGGGTGCAATCACGATGTAACCACGTCGCGTTGCTTGGCCAAGCCGTCGGCCGTTTTTGGCCAAGGGGCCGG
>Ga0114996_10008029_pt1 | contig 11822 bp, 6 predicted proteins | sample ArcticOcean_MG_C_4_FD_87039 | JGI IMG/M metagenome (GOLD analysis project Ga0114996, IMG submission 87039) | Marine microbial communities from western Arctic Ocean - ArcticOcean_MG_CB4_134 | ecosystem: Environmental > Aquatic > Marine > Oceanic | place: Arctic Ocean: Canada Basin | collected... | reverse complement strand
CGCTCAGTTCGCCTCCGAGAATGCGGCGATGGGGGTGCTCGATACCTTCATGGACGCGTTCAACCGGCGAGACGACGCGGCGATGTGCGGGACTTTCCAGTACCCGCACGTGAGGTTCGCGGCCGGCGCGGTTCGCACCTACGATACTCACGAAGATTGTGTCGATCAGTTCGATTTCGCGCGCTTCGCCGAGCGCTTCGGGTGGGACCACAGCGGGTGGGACACCCGGACCGTGATCCAGGCCGACGCGAACAAGGTGCACGTGGCGGTGATCTTCAGCCGCTATGACGCGGACGACGCACTGATCGCGCGGTTCGACTCGCTCTACATCGTCACACGCGTCGACGGTCTGTGGGGGATCAGGTCGCGGTCGAGCTTCGCCCCGTGACGCGCTCTGCCGATGCCGCACTGGTATCGCGGGGCGAAGCGATCTAAACTCCTCACCCTTCGGTCCATTCACATGGTCCGCGTGAGCCCTTGCGGCTTCGCGACGGGTCGAGGCACGGTCTGGGCAACCGGCGCCTGACAACGAAGACCGAGATGTCTGTCCGCGCCTGACACTGCACGATGAGCATATCTGTCGAGACGCGGCAGGCCGAGCCGACCACTACGGACGAGCGACAGCGGGTGGATCTCGCGCTGTTGCGGGAACTCTTCGACCGCGAGCCCCTGGCGCTGGTCGGCGGCTCGCTCGCGGCGCTCGCAGTCGTCCTCGTCCTCTGGGACTCGGTGTCGCAGGCGCGCCTGATCATCTGGTCGGCCTGTGTGTTGGTCACGGGCCTGGTCCGCTATGTCCAGCTCCGTCGTTATCGTCGTACGACGGTGACGTCCGACACGGCGCCGCGCTGGCGTAGGGCGTTCGTGGCGCTGACGGCGCTCGTCGGTGTCCACTGGGGGGCGGTCGGGCTACTCCTCTTTCCGGTCGGCTCGCCCGAGCAACAACACTTCGTCGTGCTCGTGGTGGGGCTGCTCGTCGCCTCGTCGGTGGTCGCGCTCTCGCTGGAGATGCGCGCGTTCCTGGCGTTCGCGCTTCCGGCCACGATCCCCCTGCTCTTCCGGTTCGTGACGGGGGACGGCCTCGACCTTGCGACCGCTGTCGTCTGGTCGCTCCTGGTCGTGCTGGCGGTGTTGGCCGCGGCGCGAGCCAACAAGACGACCCGGTCGTCCATCAGGCTCGGTCTGCAGCGCGAGTCCCTCGCTTCGTATCTCCAGGTTGAGAACGAACGGGTGGACGAGCTGAATCGCCGGCTCACGGCCGAAGTTGCCGAGCGCCGCTCGATCGAGGCCGAGTTGCGGGCGCATCGGGAGCGGCTCGAGGGGCTGGTCAAGACCACGACCAATGACCTGACGGCGACCAACGGCGCGCTCGGGGAAGCGGCGGTCGGGCGCAAGCAGGCCGTGAAGCGACAGCTGACCGCCGAGTCGAACTACCGCGTCCTGGTGGAGCAGTCGCTCGAGGGGGTGTGTGTCATCCGGAACGGCAAGTTCGTGTATGTGAACCCGGGGATGACGGAGATCTGCGGCTTCAGTCGCGACGAACTGCTGGCCCTGCCGTCGGTCTACGAGCACGTGATCGAAGACGACCGAGAGATGGTCGCCGCCTGGGTCCGTGAGGCGCTCGGCAGTCCGGGCCAGCGGATGTCCGCCGCGATGCGCGTACGCCGACGGGACGGCGCCGTCCACGACCTCGAAGTGCGCGGGAGCCGGATAGAGTACGAAGGTGAAGCGGCGCTGCTTGCGAGCCTTCGCGATGTTACCCAGCGAAAGCGGCTCCAGCAACGGGCGCTCGAGATCCAGACACTCGAGAGCGCCGGCCGTCTTGCCGGCGGGGTTGCCCACAACTTCAACAACGCGCTGACCGCGATCTACGGCCGCTGCAGGCAGCTTCTCAAGCAGATGGGCGAAGAGGATCCGCGCCGCGCCGCGGTCGAGGCGATCTTCTCGGTGGCGGAGCGGTCCGCGAAGATGACCCGGCAGCTGCTGGCCTTCGGCCGGCGCCAGGAGCTGACACCGGAGCTGTTCGACCCGAGTCTGGCCGTGCGGCGTGTTGATCAGGTGGCCAGGTCCTTGATCGGCGAGCACATCCGGATGGAGCTCCGGATCGACCGCGAGGTGGGCATGGTGTGGGGCGACCCGGGCCAGATCGAACAGGCGATCATGAACCTGGTGCTCAATGCCCGCGACGCCCTGATCGCACAGGGGACCCTGATCGTCGATGTCACCAACGTCGAGCTGGACCACGAGTTCTCGTTGAGATATCCGCGCCTCACGCCCGGACCGTACGTGCGGATCACCGTGTCTGATTCCGGGATCGGCATGAACGCCGAGACGCGGAGTCGTGTCTTCGAGCCGTTCTTCACCACCAAGGAGCCCGAGCGTGGCTCCGGGCTCGGGCTTGCGACGACGCACGGGGTGGTGACACAGAGCGGTGGTGACATCTCGGTGCAGAGCGAGCCGGATCGCGGTTCGACCTTCACCGTCTACTTGCCACGGGTGAACGGGGTTTCGGCGGCAACGGGGCAGGAAGAACGAGACAAGACCGCCCGCGCGCGTGGGGGCGCCGAGACGATCCTCTGCGTGGAAGACGAGTCGGACGTCCGTGACGTTGTGTGCGAGATCCTGCGGGATTTCGGCTACGACGTCATCGAGGCGGCCGATGGACCTTCCGCGGTCTGTGCGGCGGAAGCGCACACGGGCCGGATCCACCTGCTGCTGACCGACGTCGTGATGCCGGGGATGAGTGGGTACAGCGTGGCGGCGAGTCTGGTGCGGGCACGCCACGATCTGCGGGTGCTCTACATGACCGGCTATTCCGGCACGCCTGCGGAACGTCCGGCTTCCACTCCGGACGCACCGATGTTGCAGAAGCCGTTCGAGCCGAATCAGCTGGCCGAGCTGGTCCGGGACATCCTCGACTCGGTGGTTCACACCAATCACGGCGCACCGCTGGCTCCGAGCACCTCCGCCGACGGATCCAGTTGATCCCAGAGCACGCCGCCGAAGCGGATGAGGAGCCCGATGATGCACACCAGCGGCATGATGGCCAGGACCCCAAGCACGGGTAGCTCCCAACCGACGAGCGGGATCTCCGCCATCTGGATCTGAACGAACAGCGAGCCACCGACCAGTACGGCGCCCGGCAGGAGCCCGACCGCCATCGCCGCGGCCAGCCCCAGACCGGTCAGTAACCCCTGGCCAATGTGCGCTGCCGACCCGGTGCGGCGCAGTCCAAGCTGGATCCAGCTCGGCCAGAGCAGCGCCAGCAGATTCTGGAGTGTGGCCGACAGCGTGGCGATGGCCGCGACCAGCGGTAACAGGGTGGCCAGACCGAGCAACAGGAGTGCGACATACGGCACCCCGAGCGTCGTCGCGAGCTCCGGCCGGACCAGTACGGAGCCGGTGGCGGTCGGTCTGCCTGCCGCGACACCGGCGATCAGAAGGGCCCCGCCCGCGGCGCCGGCATACAACGTGGCGATGCACGCCGGTGGGCACACCTCGGCGGCGAAGAGCCGCCACCCGGCGATCGGCCAGGTGCGGATCACCTCGATCCTGAGTAGATCAGTCCTCAGGTCGTTGCGCCATTGGTGACCGGCCATGAGGGGGGTCATCGCTAGACCGACGCCGCCCCCGATCATCATGATCCCGATCAGCCAGTCGGGGAGCCCGGTGACCGAGACCACCGTGGCCGCGAGGCCGATCGCGGCGGCGCCGGCGACGACAGTCAGACGTAGACTGGTCCGATGCGCCCGCATCAGGTTTTTCCAGACGATGGCCATTTCGGTGGGCCCGGTTGGCCGCAGTCGAAACGGAGCGGAGAGGCGTCGCGACTGTTTCATCGCGCGGAAGCGAGCCCCGGCGTCGCCACTAGCCGTCTGCCGACGCGAGCGCGCGAGCGAGGCCTCTTCAAACTGCGTCTGGGACCGGACCACCCACTCGTGGTGAAGCCCGAGGAGCAGCACCGGCCAGACCAGGGTGATGAGACGGGTCGCCAGGGTCGCGGACGGTTCGAGACCGGCGAAGAACGGCCCGATGATCCAGCGGGCCGGAGCCAGTAACAGGGCCAGCGTCGGCGCTTGCTCGCGCAGACCGTCCGGTGCCAGGACGGCGCGCAGGTGTGCGGCCACATCGCCGTCAAGCGGCTGCAGGGCTGCGGCAACCGATGCGATGCCTGGCGCCGACATCGCCCAGAGTAGCCCGACGGCAGCCAGCATGACGGCTCTCCGACGCCACGCGCTCGACGTCGGCAGTTCCCGCAGACGGGCTACCCACAGACCCCGGCCTCGGGCGTGCAGGTTCCACAGCGTCAGGAACAGCCACATCGACAGGAAGCGCCAGGCCACCGACGCCGGTGCGCCACCGACGGAAAGAAACGAGACCATCAGGCAGCCGAAGAGGATGCCCGGCTGACTGCGGAGCAGGGCGTACTGGATGATGTGTCGCCGCCGGATCGGCGCCGGCATCAGGACATGCAGCTCGGTCTCGGTCAGTGCGATGGTCGCCTGACCAAAGGGCCAGATCCACCAGAGCGACACGCCCACCAGGAGTAACAACGCCGCGCCGGTCTCCATGGCCGGAAGCCACGTGATGATCTCCCCGAGCCGCGCGTCGGCCGGGTTGCGCCGGGCTACGCCGAGTATCGGCCGAAGCGCGAACAGGCTCATCCAGACGACACCGGCCAGCGTGCCGACGAAGTACTTCGGGCGCCGCATCAGCCTGAGCCAGCCGAGGATGCGGCCGCGTAGCGACCGCCAGATGAGGTGCAGCAGGGTGCTCACGGCGTGTCGTCCGCGCCGGTGGCCTTCAGAAAGAGGGTCTCCAGGTCCGCGTCGGCCTCGACGTCTGGAATCTGCCGCCTGATCTCCTCCAGCGTGCCCTCCAGCACTCGCCGCCCACTGCTGAAGATGAGGACCCTGTCGCAGACCTCCTCGACCAGTTGCAGCATGTGGGAGGACACGATGACCGACGCGCCCGCATCGGCGGTCTCCCGGACGGTGCGCTTCATGCGGCGCATCGCCGCCGGGTCGAGACCGGTGAGCGGTTCGTCCAGCACCAGCGCTTCCGGCCGGTGGAGGAGCGCGCAGGCCACCACCAGCTTCTGCTTCATCCCGCGCGAGAGCTCGCTCGGAAACGCCAGCCGCTGGTCGCGCAGCCCGGCCTCGACAAGGATGGCCTCTGCCCGCGTCGGTCCGTCGGCCACGCCGTAGAGCCTGGAGAAGAGAGTGAGGTGGTCCAGCGTGGTCAGATGGTCGAACAAATGCGGTTCGTCCGGGACGAACGCGAGTCGCTGTCTCGCCTCGAGCGGGTGGTCGCGCAGATCGAACCCGGCGATCAGGACACGGCCGGATGTCGGTGGAATAATGCCGGCGAGACAGCGAAGGGTGGTCGTCTTACCTGCGCCGTTTGGGCCCACCAGACCGAGGATCTCGCCCGGTGCGACCCGAAGGGAAAGCCCGTCAACGGCGCGGACCCCGTCGTAGGTCTTCACCAGGTCCCTGATCTCAATCATCGACGAGCGTGTCCCTCGGTAACGGTGGGGCGTGTGCCCCGCCTGGGAATTATGTGACGAATCGCTGTTTCAGGGGACTAGCAGCCCGTGGTGAGAGTCCCGCGTCGCACCGAGAGCGTGTCGAATGCAGCGGCGACACTCACCACGGGCTGCTAGACGCTGCTGCCCGCAGCGATCTTGTGATGAGACAAGGCTGTCAGCCGAGGAGGATCGATAGCGATGGGGCTACCCGTCGACGCCTCAGAGACTTCCGGCGCCGATCTAGACCGAACGTGGGTCGGTGCGAGTGCTGGGGAAAGACCGCACCGACCCTCGTCGATGGTCAGCAGCAAGAACCAGGCCGACTCCGCCCCACTCACCTGACGTCGATCGACGCCAGCTATGGACCGGCGTTTGCAAGCTATCTATTACACAAGTAGTTATAAGTATCCTTCGGATCAGAACGGCCGTTCGCCCGGGCTGGTCTCGAGACCCCGATCGACCGTCGGTTGGCCGACACATGGCTGTCGATTGGCCGACGGTCAGGCCAACCGGGTGACCCTCCTGAGACGATCCTGGCGCCCATTTCCAGCACCAGGTTCTCTCGACGTCTTTGTGTCCGGACGGACACAAACTTTTGCCTATTCATGTGTCCACCAGGACACATGCTAGCGTCATCCACGGCATCTTACGTTGCCGTATCCACCGTTTTTACAACGGTTTGGAGTCGTCATGGCCCGTCCGATCGGTCTGGTGTGTAACTTGCGTTGACAGTATGGCAGAGGGAAAGGAGGCTCACATGCGCATACAAGTCCTACCGCTTCTGGCTGCCGCGCTGGTGCTGGTCGGTACCACCGCCTGCGCCACCAAGGGCTACGTAACCACGAAGGTTGAGGAACGCACGCGGACCGTCGAGCGTCGGGTGAATGAGGTCGAGCGGTCACTGGAGGACACGACGGTCGGCACGGGGCGTAACGCGGCCCGGATTGCCGAAGTCGATCACACGGCCACCGCCGCACTCGAGACGGCGGACACAGCGGTCGGCGCGTCAGCGCGTGCTCAGTCGACCGCGAACGACGCTGAGGGCGGAGTCAGAGACCTCGCGACCGCGGGGCGGCGTCTGCTGTTCGAGGTCATCCTCACCGAGGACCACGGTCAGTTCGGGTTCGCCGACGCCTCCCTCCCGAGCGCCACCTCTACCAAGCTCGATGAGTTCGTGACCCGGGTCGGTGCGTTGGCCGCTGGGGTCCATGTGGAGATCGAGGGACACACGGACGCCACAGGGCCCGCCGATTACAACACGCGGCTGGCGCTACGACGCGCCGAGGCCGTCAGGCGCTATCTGCATGAACGTCACGGTCTGCCGCTGCACAAGATCAACCTGATCAGCTACGGCGAAGAGAAACCGGCTGCTCCCAACGACACGATCGAAGGGCGAGCCACGAACAGGCGGGTGGTCGTCCGTGTGCTGGGATAAACGGGCCCCATTCGCCTCCGGGCGCGTCGGCATCCTGTCGCCGGCGCGCCCGGCTCCTCCAGCCCTCCGCGCTATCATGGGCCAAGCCGGTCGTCGTGAACCTCCGTATCGCGCGTGCCGTGGGGTGTTCACCACCGGCCGACGGGCTCGCCGTGTCGGGCCGCAGGAACCGGATGCCGCGATCGATTGCCCTGCGTGTGGTGTGTCTCGTCTGCCTTTGCGCGACGACTTGGGCCTGCGCCGCGCGAACCCCGTCACCCCCGCCGTCAACGGATCCCCCGATGCCGGCCGTCGCGGCCGAGTCGCCCCGCGTCGCGCCGGTCACCGTGGCAGACACGCCACGCGCGACGGAGAGACCCAGGGTGGCGGACTGCGAGCTGCTCCCGGGTGCGGGCCCGCCGATCCGGAGGGTCGCCTTGACCGAGACGGTCGATGCGGCGCACGCGCCACGACCGACGAACGACAGTGAGCGCCTGCTGTTCAGACAGCTGTACGACACGCTGGTGCGGGTTGACTGTGCCGGCATCGTCAGACCAGGGCTGGCGGCCAGCTGGCGTCTCGACCCGACCGGGCGCACGTGGGTCGTCACGCTGGACGAGCGGGCGCGCTTCTCGAGCGGCGACGTGGTGACGGCCACCGACGTCGTGTCGAGCTGGAGCGTTCCCGGAGGCGGCGGGCGTCTTCATCCCGAGGTGCGACAGATCGTCGAGTCCGCCGTGCCGGTCAACCGGCAGGTCATCGGCATCACGCTCCGCACGAGCGGGTCCGAGTCGCCCCGGGCGCTGGCCGACGCCAGGCTGGCCATCGCGACCAGTGGGCCGGGCCCGTGGCCGCTCGGCACGACCGCGCTCCGCGTGCTCGACCGTCGCCGGGCAGAGGCCGCCGGTGTTGTCACGATCGCGCTCGGCCTGGTCGGTGTCGCCGATGACACGGTCGGAGGCAGCGAGTCCGTCGTCCGCTTTCTGGTGACGCCCGGGGCGGACTCGCGGGATCGCTTGGATGAGGATGACGCCGACCAGCAGATCGATCTGCTCGTCTCCAGCGACCCGGCCGTCCTCGCCTATGCCGACGCCCAACCCACCTTCATCTCGGTGCCCCTTCCGTGGCGACGCACCCACGTGCTGCTGTCCCTGGCGCGTGCGAGCCCGAACCGGGGCGCGCCGCCCACGCTCTCTCTGGAGAGCCGTCAAGCGCTGGCGGACGATGCGGTCCGCCAGGAGTCGCGCGGCGCCGAGGGGCCATTCTGGTGGGAGTCACTCGGCGGCTGTGGCCCCGTCGTCGCGACCAGACGCCGACAGGCGGCCTCGCCCTCACGCAGGCCGTCCGGCCGGCGGATCGTGTTCCGCGCGTCCGACCCGGTGAGCCGTGATCTGGTTGGGCGGCTCGTCGGCTTGACCGCGTTCGACGACCCACACGCGACAGCCCTGCTGGAGACGCTGTTTCCGGCAGGCGCCGACGGACTGCGGGGCGCCGGTCTGGATGACGCGGCGTTCGACCGAGCGCTGGGCGCCGGTGGCGACCGGGCCTATGTCGTCCGACTGGCGCGACAGGGGCTGGACCCCTGTGCACAGCTTCGGGCGTTCGTCGGCCGCGCGGCCTGGGTCGGCTCCGGCGCGGCGGTGCGCGCCGTGACCGTCCCGCTGGTGGATACCAGAGCGCGAGCGGTCGTCCGGCGGGGGCGAATCGGGCTGACGGTCGACCATGACGGCATGGTGGTGCTGGCCGGAGCCAGAGGCGCGCGGCCGTGAGCTTCCGCACCCGGTTGTGGCTCGCGGTTGCCGCGGTGGCGCTCGTGTCTCTTGCGGTGCTGGCGGTCGGGCTGCGCCGAGAGCTCTCGATCAGGTTGTCGGCCGACTATGCGCGTCGTGTCGAGGCGACGGTCCTTGCGATCGAGGACGACCTGCGCGTGCAGGGGGACGCGGTGACCGAACGGCTGATCGCTCTTGGCGGCGCCCTCCAGGCAGACAACCGTTTTCGTCTGGCTGCCGTTGCAGGGGCCGAGTCAGAGCGGCCGTATCTGCTCGACTATGCCGGCACCATGATCGGTCTGTCGGGGCTTTCGGTACTGCAGATCCAGGACGAGGCCGGCCGGATCGTCAGCTCGGGCCATTTCCGCAACGAGCACGGCCGACCAGCGCCGGCTCTGGTCGACCGGCTGATGGCTGACCCTGACGCCGTGGTGTTTGTGCTTGCGCGCACGGCAGACCGTCGCTTCCTCGCACTCACGCGGGGCGTGGCGGTTCGGTTTGGTGGGCGGCGCTTCACCCTCGTCGGCGGGATGACGCTCGACGAACGCTTCTTTGGCCGACTGGCCCGCGATCGGGAGGTCGGGGTGTCGCTCCTGTATCAAGGGCTCGAGACCGTGTCAGAGCCGGACCCGCCGGCGCCCTCGTCCGCGGTCGCGGGGCAAGACGGTGGCGATGGCGCCGGACCGGACGGTCCTGACGACCCTGCCGACCCGGTCGTCGGTCGGCTCGTGGTGCCGGTGATCGGGGCAGATGGGGAGGTGCCGCTGGTGGCGGAGGCCGAGGTGCTGGTGACGCTCAGCGGGAGCGCGCTCCAGGCGCTCCTCGGGCGGGTCGATTCCTGGTTTGTTGGCACCGCCGTGGCAACGGCGGTGGCCGCCTTGCTGATGGCGGCGTGGCTGTCGTCCCGTATCAGCCGGCCGCTCGCCGAGCTGGCCGACATGACGGCCGTCCTGGACCTCGACCGGTTGGACATCGAGTTCGAGCCACGGGGCGGAGACGAGGTCAGCACCCTGTCCGGCGTGCTGGGGGATCTGACCGCGCGACTCCGGTCCAGCGCCCGACGGCTTCGAGAAGCGGAGCACCGCGCGGTGGTCGGACAGATGGCGCGCCAGGTGACCCACGACATCAAGAACGGGCTCATTCCGCTCAGAAACGTGTTCCGACACCTGTCCCAGGTCGAGGCCGGCGATCCGGCGGCGCTGGCAACCGTGTTCGGTGAGCGGCGCGGTACCATCGACGCGAGCATCGACTACCTCGAAACCCTTGCGACGAACTACGGGAGGCTGTCGCCGCCGCCCGACCTGCGCCTGTGTGATCTGAACGCGGTCGTCGAGGAGGTCAAGCGGCTGTCAGGTGACGAAGACGTCCGGCTGCTGGCGCGGCTGGCCGACGACCTGCCACGGATCTTGGCCGACCCGGTGGCCCTGCGCCGTATTCTAGAGAATCTGGTGGGTAATGCGGTGGACAGTCTCGCGGACGGGCGCGGCACTGTCACGGTCACGACGGAGCGGCTCGACGGCCCGGAGGAGCGCGCGGTGAAGCTGACGGTGGCGGACACCGGGTGCGGGATGAGCGAAGCGGAGACCCAGAACATCTTCACCGATTTCTATAGCACCAAGACCGGGGGGACCGGTCTCGGTTTGTCGATCGTCCGGCGCCTCGTGCTCGACCTGCAGGGTACGGTGCGCGTGGCGAGCCAGCCGGGCGTGGGGACCGAGGTCACGGTGCAGATGCCGGCGGGGTCGTCGGGGCGGGCGCCGACAGGAGTGCGGGCAAGGGAGCGGCTATGAGTCGGGTGCTGGTGGTGGACGACGTGCCGGCGATGGCCGAGCAATATGCGTATGACCTGAAGCGTGTCGGGGGATACGAGACCTCCGTCGCCGCCGGTGGCGCCGACGCGCTCGAGGTACTGAGTCGTGAACCGGTGGACTGCGTGGTGCTCGACCTCGAGATGCCCGACACCGATGGGTTCGAGGTCCTGCGGGTGCTCAAGCAGCGGGGCATCGAGACACCGGTCATCGTCTACACCGGTACCGGTACCTACGACCGCTGCGTCCAGGCGCTGCGGCTGGGTGCGCACGGGTTCATCGACAAGACCGAGCGCGTCGAGCGCGTCGTACAGGAGATCGAACACGCGCTCTCTCGCCGACAGATGCTGACCGAGCTCAAGACGCTCCGCGGCCGTCTCGGGTCGGAGACTCCGCTCATCGGTGACAGCGTGCCGATGCAGACCCTGCGAGCGGCGATCGAGCGGTTGGCGCCGATTCGCAGCACGGTGCTCATCCTCGGTGAGAGCGGGTCGGGGAAGGAACTGGTCGCCCGCGAGTTGCACCGGCTCGGCACCGGTGCGAAACAGCCGCTCGTGGCCGTCAATAGCGCCGCCCTGCCCGAGCAGCTGGTCGAGAGCGAGCTCTTCGGTCACGAGCGGGGCGCCTTCACCGGTGCCGACCGGTTGCGCAAGGGTGCGTTCGAAAGCGCGGGCGGAGGCACACTCTTTCTCGACGAGGTGGGTGAGCTGCCACTGCCCGTGCAAGCGAAGTTACTGCGGGTTCTGGAGGACCGGACCTTGACCCGGTTAGGTGGCGACCGAACGATCCAGATCCGAGCCCGGGTCGTGACGGCGACCAACCGCGACCTCGAGCAGGAGGTGGAGGCCGGACGGTTTCGGCAGGATCTCTATTTCCGCTTGAACGTGCACATCATCCGTTTGCCGCCGCTCCGCGAGCGGTTGACGGACCTGCCGGGCCTCGTCGGGCATCTGCTGGCGGATATCGCGGCCCGGTTCGGTGTGCGCCCGAAAACGGCGCCCCCAGCCGTGGTTGCCCAGCTACAAGCGTACGACTGGTCGAAGAACAACGTCCGTGAGCTTCGCAACTGTCTCGAGCGGATGATGATCGCGTCGGATGACCCCGTGCTCGACGTGGCAGACGTGCCGGCGGAAATGAGAGGGCAGAGCAGCCGTGCAGGTCTCACTGCCGAGTCGAAGCGCGAAGAGTCGACTCTGAGGGAGCTTCGAGCGCGGGCCGAGCGCCAGATTGTCGTCGACGCCCTGGGCGCCAACGACTGGCACATCTCGCAGACCGCCAGGCAGCTCGGCCTGGCCGATCACTCG
>Ga0114996_10008027_pt1 | contig 11822 bp, 8 predicted proteins | sample ArcticOcean_MG_C_4_FD_87039 | JGI IMG/M metagenome (GOLD analysis project Ga0114996, IMG submission 87039) | Marine microbial communities from western Arctic Ocean - ArcticOcean_MG_CB4_134 | ecosystem: Environmental > Aquatic > Marine > Oceanic | place: Arctic Ocean: Canada Basin | collected... | reverse complement strand
ATGTCCTAGCGATGGATGAGGAGTTGGCCCAAAAGGCGTTGGGTGCTGGGCGATGGCAATCGTACTTCTTGGCGGGAGGGATTGCACTGATGTTGTGTACCATTGTGTTGATGATTTGGACGGGCGGCAGCGAGAAAAAATCGGTCACGCCGGAGGACTCCGTCGATAAAAACGCTCCCCTTTCCAGGGATGTCCCCAAGGCCTCCACGGGGGCGAAAACAACATCCGTCCCGCTCGAGGCCGCCTCGGAGAAGACGGCTGCCGAGACGGTTGTGGCCGAGACGGTTGCCACCGAGAAGATTGCCACCGAGACGGTTGCCACCGAGACGGTTGCCGCCGAGACGGTTGCCGCCGAGAAGGTTGCCGCCGAGAAGGTTTCCGCCGAGAAGGTTTCCGCTGAGAAGGTTTCCGCCGAGAAGGCCGCCGCGACGGAAACCGTGGTTTCTCCTCCGAAGAAGACATCGAAGCCAAAGCGTGCTAGCACCAAGGTGAAGAAGAAAACGCCGGTTCGGGCGAAGAAGAAGCGTCCTTCGAAGGCAAAACGGAAAAAGAAGCGACCCAGGAAGAAAGTGATTATCGACATTTTCTAATGCGAATTGTCCTTGCCATGTTGTCCTTCCTATTGCTCGCTTTGCCGGCGTATTCGCAACAACAACGGGATCCCGAAAAGGCGATGAAATTGGTAGACGCGGCCAAGCGGGCAAAAGCGCTTGGGAACTACCGACGCTCCATCGAAAAACTCCGTGAGGCCTACAAGTTTCTGCCAAACCCTAAGATTCTTGTGAACATTGCGCGCCGTTACATCGATCTAAACGAACCGAAGGATGCGCTGAAAGAGTTGCGGGCAATCAAGACGGGAAATCGGCAGATCAAGAAACTGATAGCCGGTGAGATCAAGAAGATTGAAGAGCTTGTATCGAAACCACTCTTAGTGACGTTTGATACGGATCCGCCTGGTGCTTTGGTTACTTTCGATACTGGTGATGCCTTGACGACACCAGGACGACGCAACCTGCAACGTGGACAATACAAAGTCACGGTCTTTTTGGACGGGTACGAAACGGGGCGGGGTGTTGTGTTTGTGAAAGGAATTCGCCCCGTCAATCGTTCGTGGAAACTCAAATCGTTTCATGGGCATCTGCGCATTGCCGTGGGAGGCTTACCGGCGGGTGCGGAAGCTACCGTCTTGTTGGATGACAAGCCGATCGAGATGGGAATTCGCCATAAAGTCAAGCGAGGGAAGCACTGGGTGAAGTGTTCCCTCGGGGGCGAGCATGAGAATCAACTCATGGTGGACGTTGGCGCCGGTGGTGATTTGGATGTTCGATGTATGTTGACGGGCATCAAGGTGAAAAAAGCGCCCTGGAAAATCATCGCCGCGTGGACATCGATTGGGGTCGGTGCTGCGGTCGTCGCGACCGGCGTCGCTCTTTTTGTATCTCATTCCATGGACGTGGATCAGTATCAGCCCCCACAGTACAGCATCGAGAGTGATACCAAGCAATTGGGCGGTGGTGTGTCTCTTGGAGTGGGTGCCGGTCTGATTGGACTCGGAACCTACTGGCTAATCGCGGAATGAGTCAAGACTCGGAAACCCAAGACTTACTCGACACGGTCGCACACGCACGACATTCAGGCGATGAACGAATGTTGGCCGTTGCATTAATGCGTTTGGCCGAACAAACGCCCTTATTCATGGTGTACAGTTCGGATGTGGACAGTTGGCTCACGGAGGCCACAGATCTCTCTCATCGGGTTGTCCTTCCCTCAGATTATGAGGTGCGACAGTTGGTGCGGCGAGGAGACTGGTTCCTGAGCAATGGCATGGCATGGGAAGCGCACAATGTTGCTGCCGAAGCAGGCCAAGAGCTGTCCCAACCCGATGAATCGACCGCATTGGCTGATCGATGTTCGATGGTGCAAGCCAGGGCATTGGTACGCCTTGGAAAGCAAGACCTCGCCGTCACACTATTCGACGCACTGGTGGCGCGTGAGGTGTCGGATGGTCAGGAAGATCCAATCGTCGCCGGCTTGGCATTTATTGCGGCCGGCGAGGCCCATTTGTTCGAGGGCCGGTATGATCTCGCATCTCGTCCCCTGGAAGCCGCCATGGAGTTCCTACCGGCGACGCCGGCAGCGGATCGACTTCGTTACGATGCGTTGGTGGGTCTGGGGATGCTCGCGCATCGTTCGTCGGACTTTAATCTCGCGGTCAAACGCTATGAAGAAGCCAGTTCATTGGCTCAGAAGCATCAATCCAATCCAGAACGGATCGAGGCTCTACTGCTCTTGGCTTCGCTCGTACGAGGTCAAGGAGACCGAGAGACTGCGCAGGCCTACATCGAGCAGGTAGAGGGGTTGTCTAAGCTGTCCGAAACTTCGACCGTTGCTCGGACATTTCCCACCGAACGTGTGCGAAACTTGGTGGGATTCACCTCATTGGACGATCTGGTTCGTCGAGCACGAGCCCTGGCGCGCGATTGCGGCAGCCAGGGGGATTTGATGGGGTATGTGCAACTGACCGCCCTCGTGGCTACGGTCTTGGATCTCGATGGCAAATCGGGCGAAGCCTGTGCACTCCTACAAACCGTGTGGGAAGTACTGGAAGCCGACGGGTACAACGAAGTAGGAGCTCTCCTCCGAAGCCATCGTAAAGGCTACGAGACGTAGAACCTTCACCAAACATCAGCCATTGCAAAGGCGGTTACTGGGTGTAGATCGTAGTGTCTCCGCCCAGCCATACGCTGCTCGCGGACGTCCCATAGACCACGTTATGGTCCTTCGCTGGAAATGTCTGTTCTTGATACCACGTGCCGTTGTTGTAGCGGTAAACGTATCCATTGCCAGCCGCGGCATACACTGGGCTGAGCCCGTCCATCCACACGCTACTCAAGGTGGATCCTTTGCCCAGTCCACCGGTGAGATCCTCTCCCACCGACAGGTCACTCCATGAGCCGTTGTAGTGGTGGACGGCACCGTTCACGCCCACCGCCCAAATGTCGTTGGCGCTGGTACCGTGGATAGCGGTCAGGGCGCTGGCCGATACGGTCGTACTGTGCCATTCGCTGCCGTCAAAATGCTTCGCGTTGCCGCTGCTGCCATCGACAACATAGAAGTTAGACGTTGCGGTGCCCCAGCCCGCTGAGCCCGCGCCGCCGGCCGTGTCCTGCCAAGTTGTGCCATTCCAGAACCATGTGTTGTCACTGCGGACGACATAGAGAACCGCAAATTCTTCTCCGTCTTCATTGGTCTTTGCCAGACCCCAGATGTCTGCATTGGTAGCGGAGCCGGGAGGAGCTGTTCCATCGACCCACGCGCTGCCATCCCAGGTTTTGAATAGGCCGTCTCCAACGGCGAAGATCAGCGTGCCGGAGTTGTTGCCCCACATGGCTTGGAAATCGTTGGACCCCGAACCGTCGGCGCAAGTGCCACCGTCAATGTTGACCTCCAACCACTCCATGCCGTTGTAGCGGATGGCGAGGCAGTCATTTCCGACGCCCCAGAAGTTTTCTTGGCTGCCGTCCATTCCCCAAAATGCGGTCACGGCTCGGTCAATGGAAGGGAATATCCATTTGGTGTTGGCGTCACGGTACGCATACTTGCCTTCATGGGTGACAATCCATGTACCGTCGGACGGCGCGGCACCACCGGATACACCTCGGATGCTACTGCTCCCCAGGTTATTCTCCACTTTGGTTGACTTGATCCATCCGTCTGCGCTCCCGTCGGATGTGTAGGCCCTACCCCCATCACCCACTGCGAACACCGTTGTCGTCAGGGCGATTTGGTCTTGCTCACCCCAGATGCCATTAAAGTTCACGCCGGAGTCGCCGTAGCCCTCCGATGCCCACACACCGTTCTTATAGCGTAGGATCAGCCCATTCGTGACGCCCCACAGGGTGGAGTCACTGACCCCCCAGAGACCGACTACGTTGGTGTCGGCACCACTTGCCTGTGTGATCCAATTCTCCGTATCGTAATGGACCATTGTGCCGTTTTCTCCACCGATCCATACCTTAGTCCCGTTGTTGGGAGCCCATACTGAGTGGAGATCTGTGGTCGCCCATGAGGCTTCGTCATCCCACACTTCAGTCGTCCACGGGCCGCCGCTACCAGTGAGCAGCATTCCATCATCTCCGACCACAAACATGTCCAGTTGATCGCCAACCAAGCGACCATAAATATCGTTCAGATTGGAGAAGATCTCCGTGATCTCGGTGGTCCATTTGTTGGCTTCGTAGCGAAGAATCTTTCCATTTTCACCCACGGCGTAGAGCACCACTCCAGTGGCCGAGTCGTATCCCCAGATGGCATGGAGATCTTTGGTGGTGAAAGACGCCATATGCGTCCATTCCAGACCGTTGAAATGCACGATCTGACCCTGGTCACCCACCGCATACAATTGACCTCCGACGGTGATCATGTCGTTCATTCCCGAGAGAGGCAGCGGAGTGATCCGTTTCCATGTTACGCAGCTACCTCCCATGCACTTTCCTTCCCCACAGACGTTGTCGAGTGTGCCTGTGACGCCGCACGAGTCTTGCTTGTACACATTATCGCCTACGCACACCAAACTGTAATCGGCCACGCAGGTACACAGTCCTTGCGCACACTTAAAGTCTCCCGGACAACCGGAGAAACTTTTTACCCAGCATCCTTCGGAGTCTTTAACACACGTGTAGGTCTGTTCACCGTCGTCTGAGCAGCCCGCCTCATCTTCCGCGCAAACGAAGGGGCACCCGCCCTTATCAGTCAAGACTTGCACCTTGGTTTCGAGCTCTTTGACTTTGTCCGATAAGGTCGTCAGATCGGTGGCGTCGATTTTGGTCAGAAAGTCCGATGCGGCGATTCCGCCCAGTTTTGCGGCGTCTTCGGCGAATGCGGCTGTGGACGCCGTTCCTGCACGTAGGGCGTAGGGGACACTGACCAACTGCATCCGTGGTTCTAACTCGGGTCCATCGGCGACCGACAATCCCACATACTTGACGCTACCGTCGAGTTCCAGCACCGGAAATGGATTGTTTCCGGCACCCAGCAGCACAAAGAAGCTTCCGTTGTCCACTTCGACGCTGGAGAATGTGTCACTCCACAAGTCGGAACCTCCCACGGAGGCGTTGTAGAGTCGGAAGGTCATCTTGATCCCGCCCGGAGCAGACACTTCGACGTCGTCCAGATTGGTCAAAACGCCTTGGAAACCGATCATTTCTGGGACGTCGGCGAGGGCCATGCTCGGCAGGGCGACGCCAAGAACAACCAGGACGAGGAATCGTGTTCGGCCCAATCGCATCATTCTGTCTCTCCTAAGCTTTGGAGTCCAAAGGCGCGGACTCGATAGAGGTCATTTTCGGCTGTTCCGATGATTTGTGGGTAGCCAATGGTGGCGCGGAACTGGTGTGTGCTCGGATCCCCCGTCGGTGCGCTGGGGGAGATAAACCAACTGCGCAGTTGGAAATGGGAACAGTCCGGCAATTCAAAGTTTGGGGCACCACTGCACTGGCCACTTTGGCACTGGTCATTGATCGTACACTCGTCCCCATCATCACACACCGTGCCCGTGGAGATGGCGAGGTTCTGGCACTCTGCCACCCCATCCACGTTTTGACAGACAGACAGTTGGCATGGGTTGAGATCGTCTTGTGAACACTTCACCGAGGCGTTTGTATCAACTACACAATAATTGTTCGCGCACACATAGGACCCGTCGCAGGGGTTGGTGGGCGTCGGACAAGGAGTGTTGAGATCGCAGGGACACACCGGATCCCCGGTGCAAGTGCCCAACTGGCAGGCGTCTAAGTCCGTGCAATCGTCATTGTCGTCACAAGCTCCCGCCGCACCTTCAGCAATGCAGTCTCCCGTGGCAGTATCACAATAGTCATCGGTGCAGACGTTGTCGTCTGCGCAATCCTTTGGTGAGCCGGCCTTGCAGACTCCGTCCAGACAGGAATCGTTGGTCGTACATGGAGCGCCGTCCGAGCAGGCAGCGGTGTTGTCCGCTTCGTAGGTACATCCAGTCGTGGGGTCACAACTATCCGTGGTGCAAGGGTTGCTGTCGTCGCAATCGATCTCTTGACCCAGGCAAGCGCCTTGAAGGCATGCAGTGTTCTTGTTGCATTCGTTGCCGTCGTCACAGGCTTGTCCATCCGCCTGGGTTTGAATTTCACAGAGGCCGTCGACACAGAGGAAAGCTTTGCAGAGACCGGCGTCCCCCAACGCATTCAAACAGTCGCTTTCTTCGACACAGGTGGTTGTTTGAACGGCCGGTGTGCACGTGGGCTCATCGTCGTCACCCACATGGCATGGGTCCTCTTCGGCGCATACGATCTTTTGTTCAAAGCCGATTGCCGTACAGTGAACCAGGTCGTTTCCGTCGCATTTTTTGGTATTGGGCTCGCAAGAGCCCGTAGGATAATTTTCCTCGATGGTCGTGCAACCCACCAAGGCGCTCAGAAGGAGCGCAAACACCGAAACACTACAGAGACCCCAATATGTCCATTCACTTTTTTGCATCGGACGGTACGGTACCATGTGGTCGGTGTAGGCTTCAAGTTGAGGGGCAATCAGAGTCTGTGAAGGGATGGCTTTCCCCGAAAGCGCGGTTGTACTACCATAATGCCTCGAATTGTCGCCCGGAGGGAGCGGTTATGATGAATTGGTTTTGCCGTGGGATTGTGATCGGTTGTGTGTCGTTGTTGGTGTTGACTGGGTGTCGGAGCGAAGGCTTGACCAACAAGTTGAACGCTTCGGAGCAAGCCCGACAAACCGAGGGAGAGAAAAATGTTCGTACGGTCCGTGACCTGTACGTGAAAGCCATCACAAGCGGTCTGCCGGCGCAGGGGGCCAACCCAGCGTCTCCCAAAGATGATTCACCCATGTTGGTGTGGCGACAGTCCGTTGGTAAGGCGTCATTTAAATTGTCAGAGGACAGCCAAGCTGGCTCTTTGAGCGCTGTCGCAGCGGCTCAATTCGAGACTTTCAAGGACACGCCCAGCAAGGGGTACTTGGAGGACGGCATGGTGCTGATGAAGGCGTTGCAAGACTACTGGCTGGGTCGCGAGCTCGTCGGGCTTCCGGAAAAGAAGGAATGGGAAGAGGGATACGTCAAGTGGAAGAAAACAGCCCCTCAAAAGGGAGCGAAAGAGAGAGTGCCCCTTAAGGAGCATGAGAAACTTCTGAAGCGATACATCAAGCAGGATAGTAGCCCGTGGAAGATGGTCGCCGAGTTTGAATTGCTCTTGCCCTACGTGATGCAGTCCTATCGGTACGAACACGCGGCAGGGCGTCGACCCGCCACGACGTTCACGCCCTATTGGGTCGTCATGTTCGAAATGCCGCTCAAGATTTTCCGGACCCCGGAAGGTCATCGTATGAAGGAGACGTATCAGGACTATCGTGACCGGGTTTGTGAAGGCTTCGGTAAGGCCTGTGATGTACCCTACGAATACCGAGACCGAGTGGTTCGCGGGGTGTATGTCGAACGTGTACTGGCAAGAATCGATGCCTTTCGAAAGGCCTATCCCGACAGTGGTCTCAGCAAGAACTTGGATCTGATGTCGGTCGACTTAGCCGTTCATAGGAAGAAGTGTGAAGTACCTGAAGAGTACCCGGTATTGGCCGGAACCATCGCCATGCTGCCCACATCTCGAAACTACACCACCTTGGTGGTGGGCGATAAAGGCGTGGTTCTGGTGACCGACGATCCAGCCGACCCGCGTGCCCGAAAGACGACCCAACTCCTTCCCGCACGTGAGGACTGGGACCTAGACGATGAAGAGAACGAAACCCTTCGAAAAGGCTTTGTTAATGCAGTCGCTGCGTTGCGCGATGCGGGCGTGTCTGCGGCGTCTACCGATCGACTTCATGTGTTTGCAGACATGGAAGTTCCGGTTGGACTCATCGCCGGCTTGTTGCCCGCGTTGGACGAGGCGGGCGTGCGCGATCTGCATTTTGTGGGTCGCCGACGCCACGACGGGAGTAAGCGATTACGTGCCAACCGGGTGACGCTTGTGGACAAAGAGAGCCGCACACCCATTGAGGCGAACGTCACCTTGAAGTGCATCCCTCTGGGTGGTGTGGGCGATTCGGTGCCCCCGGTGGATTGGCTCAAAGGAGTCGTGACTATTTCGCGTGGGAAGATCACTGCGACAACAACAGGTGGGGGTTCTAAGACGGTCTCGCTCAAGGGAGATCAAGCCGAGCTGTCCAAGTTGGGTGCCTGGTTGTTGGCCCTCAAGGAGCCGGTCTTGTTGGCCCTCCGAGAGAGCACCACGCAAAGTGATCTGCATAAAGTGCTCAATGGGCTGGCCTGGGAGTGTCCGGATGGGGATTGCACCAAGGCGCGGTCCATTGACAACATTCTTGTGGGCATTTGTTTATAAGGTAGGGGGGCGATTGGAAGGATATGAGTGAACAGGACGCCATACGGCTGACCACGCTGGCAAAAACCGCCGGGTGAGCAGCCAAGCTCTCGCCGGGGGACCTGGCGATAGTACTGGACAAGCTGCCGACACATACAGATCCCAACGTGCTTGTGGGGTTTGAGACGTCGGACGACGGTGCCGTGTATCGTGTGAACGATGACGTCGCTATCGTGCAATCGTTGGATGTGTTGACGCCTGTTGTGGACGATCCGACGGACTTTGGCCGGATCGCGGCCGCCAACAGCGTCAGCGATTTGTATGCCATGGGGGCCCAGCCGCGTTTCGCCCTTAGCTTTGCGGGGTTTCCAAAAGACATACTTCCACTCACCGTACTGGAGTCTATCTTTGCCGGTGGGGCCGCGGTGGCCCGAGAGGCCGGCATGGCCGTCATTGGTGGCCACACCATCGACGATCCCGAGCCGAAGTACGGACTCGCTGTAACCGGTTTTGTCCATCCAGATGAGATCGTGACCAATCGTGCGGGTTCGCCGGGGGATGTGTTGGTGCTGACCAAACCCATTGGCAGCGGCGTCGTGACCACGGCCAACAAACGAGACCTTGCCACAGCGGCCGAGTTGGCGGAGATCGTGTCGATCATGGCCACCTTGAATGCGGGTGCTGCCCGAGCCATGGCCGCGGTTGGCGTGTGCTGTGCGACCGATGTCACCGGATTTGGGTTGTTGGGGCACTTGCACGAGCTGGCCGCCGGCTCGGGTGTGCAGGCCAATCTCATGTATTCCGCGGTTCCCATCCTCGCATCGGCACGTCGATTGGCCGCCGATGGGATCTTTCCCGGCGGCACCCGTCGAAACTTGGCGTACGTAGACGAGCATGTGGAATGGAGCGCGGATGTTGATGACGAAGCGCAACTCTTGCTGGCCGACGCCCAGACATCGGGTGGATTGCTCATGGCGGTGGACCCAACCCGATTGGACGACTTACTCGGCCACTTGATCTCCGAAGGTACGCCTTGTGCTTCCGTGGTCGGATCCTTATGTGAAGGACCTGCGGGCACCATCGTCGTGAATGAGTGACTATTCATTCGGTTGACTTGGGACTGGTTGGTGTGCAAAGTATTCAACCGGCTGGTCGTGTTGACTCGGCCTTTCGAAATAGATTCTTGAGGAGAAGTTGATGAAGTCGCTCACTCGCTTTGCTTTGGTAGTTTGTGGAACGATGACACTGGTGCTCGCTGGATGTGGCGGTGATTCCGGTGCGGGCAGTACTACGGATACGGGTCAGCCGGAACCGGATAACGGCCAACCTGACTCGGTTACAACGGATACGCCCCCCACCCCCGACACCCCGCCGCCCGTCGATACGGATACGGGTTGCAAATCCGATGAGGAGTGTGCAGCTGTGGTGGATTTGTCGGCTTGTCAAAGCGCAGTATGCAACGACGACGGCACCTGTAGCACAGCGCCCATAGGTGAAGGGACGGCCTGTGATGACTCGAATGTATGCACCGAAAACGATGCATGTTCGGTAGACGGTTCGTGTGCAGGGACGGTGATCGACGGTTGCGAAAAAGGATGCGACTGGCTCATTGATCCGATCTCCTTTGATACCGAGTCCTCGGCCGAAGAGTGTGCCGCGAAAGTGAATTTGACCGGAGCATCCATCACCGATGGCAAACTCTCGGTAGGACTTATGGACTTCAACTTTAGCTTCCCTTTGGGTGACCTGTCTTTGGATCTGGTCATCTCGCAAGGTCGGTTCATGGGCGATGTTGCCGGTGCCTTCGACCTGAGTGATGCCCGTCTCTGTGGTGCTATCGACAAAGAGGTGCTGACCCAGGCGCTGAACAAAGCGTGTGAGGTACCCACCGAAGGCACCGAGCAACTATGTGGTCTCAAAGGCATCGTCTTGTCGCTTCTGACCTGTGATCCTTGCACCATTGTGTTGGGTATGGACGGTGTGGAAGCCAAGAGCATGACCTTGGACACTGTGGATCCGGCGGAATTTCCTGGATGTCAGCCTCCCACAACGTTGGCCAGCGCAGGAAGTCACGTCACGAGCATGTGGTTGCCGCTGGAGGCGAGTGGTTACGACTGTGATTCCAACAACGACGGCAGCATTGATGCCACCGACGGTGACCTGAACGGCCTGATCAAGATGGCGGGTAGCTTGGCAGCAGATTTTGACATCAACGCCACGTTGGCGCAGAACATTGCCGAAGGCGACTTGATCTTCTTGCCGGCCCTTTCAGACTACACCGGCGGAAACGCCGAGGATTTGGAATTGCAGTTCTACATTGGCTCGATGCCTCAACCGGGATTCCCGGATGAGTGCAACGACGTGCCGTAGAACCACCGAAAACAGAACGTGAAAGCCCGGGTGCTGATAGGCATCCGGGCTTTTTTTTATGGGGCGGGCGGCGAGTTGGGAATCGGCTCTTTTCTTGGGCGGGCACATTTACCGGCCCCGTTGAGGCGACACGAGGCCCATACGCACCATCCGCGGACATGGGGGTTGGGATCTTGTTCACACGCGGCGAGTGTGTCTCGGCCCCGGTCTTCTCGGTGCCGGCCCAGCGCGCGCGCTGCGTTCCAGCGGACACCCGGTTCAGGGTCCTGGAGAAGACCAATGACACGGTCCATGGCTGTGCTCTTGCCGCTTTCAGCCAATCTCCAGGCTGCTTCGGCGCGAGGCTTCCAGTGACAGCCCTGTACCTGAGTGGCGGCAATGTGGGCTGTATGCAGTTCCGGACCTTCCATCCAGGCGATGGCCTTGGCCGCACGACACCGTAAATCCACTGTTTCGTGCGTTAAGAGTTCCTGTAGCTGGGCTACCTCCCGATCACGCACCAATGTGCCCACAATACTCGCGTTTTCCTCTTGATGAGACCGGCAGGCGGACAGGAACACAGCAACCTGTAGAGATATCAGAAGCCAGTGTGTCACAGGACGAATCATGGGGGCAGTGTAGCGTGGAACCGGGGGAGCTTCCTAACGGACGCAAAAAAAAGCCTGGGCTGTGTCTCCACAGCCCAGGCAATAACACACCAACGAACGTTCTAGTTCCTTCGTCGCTGGGGGCGTGACGTACGCCGCGAAGGGCGGTCGGAAGAAGGAGTCACCCGACGAGACGAACGTTTTACCGTCGGCTTACGGGGTGTCGCCGGTTTGACCCGCCGTTTGGGCGTGTTGGGCACAATCCGCCGGTTGGGTTGCGCGGGCGACGCACGTCGCACGGGCTTGTTGGTCCGTCTTGGCTTGTTGGGCACAATCCGCCGGTTGGGTTGCGCGGGCGGCGTACGTCGCACGGGCTTGTTGGGCACAATCCGCCGGTTGGGTTGCGCGGGTGGCGTACGTCGCACGGGCTTGTTGGGCACAATCCGCCGGTTGGGTTGCGCGGGCGGCGTACGTCGCACGGGCTTGTTGGGCACAATCCGCCGGTTGAGTT
>Ga0114996_10008026_pt1 | contig 11822 bp, 13 predicted proteins | sample ArcticOcean_MG_C_4_FD_87039 | JGI IMG/M metagenome (GOLD analysis project Ga0114996, IMG submission 87039) | Marine microbial communities from western Arctic Ocean - ArcticOcean_MG_CB4_134 | ecosystem: Environmental > Aquatic > Marine > Oceanic | place: Arctic Ocean: Canada Basin | collected... | reverse complement strand
TCGAGATCGACACTGGACGGCGCCCGGGTTGTTGGGTCGATCGCAGGTGGGATGATTTTCGAGGTGCTGGGTTTAGATTGGGCTTACATTTCAATCACGGTGCTTTACTTACTAGCAACGATTGCGGCGTTGAAGGTTAATTCGAGAATCGTGACCGCAAGGGTCAATACGACCAGCATTCGCTCGGGCTTGAGCGAGGGGTTGCGGTACGTAAGGTGAAACGAGCTTTTGCCGGGTTTAATTTTCTTCTCGTTTCTGATCGAGTTTTCGGTGTTTCCGCTCGTAAACGGCCTGATGACTGTAATCGGAGACGAGCTATATGGGCTTGGCGGAACAGGAATAGGGCTCCTTGCAACGGCCGCATCGGCAGGTGCGCTTGCGTTGGGGACGAAGCAAAATATCGTAAACCCGGGTCGATCAATGGTTGTCGGTTCGGTTGTGTGGCACGGGTTGATGCTTGCCCTGGCTATGACACTTCCGTTGTAGCTGTTCACAGTGGTTCTCGTGCTGTGGGGATTTTCCGGAGGAGTCACTTTCGTCGCCATAATCGTTGGGCTATTGAGGGAATCTCCATCTGAAACCCGCGGGCGAGTAATGGGGATTCGATCGCTTAGCATTTACGGATTGCCAGTCGGACTGTTGCTCGGTGGCTGGATCGCCGAAGAGGTTGGGTCGTCGACGATGATTGGTGTGCTCGGAGGGCTGGGCTTGATCGCTACGCTTGGCGCTGCCGTTAAGTGGCCTGCTTTGTTGCGGCGATCGTCAACTTCGCTAACTACGGACGATATTCACTCTTGAATCTTCCTGATTTCAGTTCACACGCCCCTAAAGCCGTGGCTTTGGATCTCGACGAAACCACGTTGAATTCGAGTGCTCGATTGGCGAATCGGACTCGGTTGGTGCTTCATGGGGTTCATGAAATCGGATTGCCGTTGATCATCGCGACATCACGCCCCGAGCGAGTGCTGCCGACCCTGATAGGCGACGACATTCTGGAGATAACTTCACTGGTTCAGATGAACAGGACTATCGCGACCGGGCGGGCGGGATTGACGGGTTCACTCAAGCACACGCTCGACCCGACCGATGCCTTGCGTTGCTGGGAGATGACCCACGAACTGGCTCCGCTGGCAAGGATGACCCTCGAGATCGATGGGACTCGGTTCGCAGTCAATCACTCAGATGACATAAATGAACTATGGGCGTTCAACAGGGCTACGCCCACCATGGTTGTGTCGTTCGAAGAGGCGATGAAACTGGGACCCGCGAAAATATCGGTGAATGGCCTGAATCAGAACTTGGAATCACTTGCGAGATCGCTGGACGATCAACTCTCGGGCAACACTGTCGTTTTTCGAGCCGCCAGCGCCGCGTTTTTAAACGTTGTGCCGATAAGTGCAAGCAAGTCGGGGGCTACCGCCGATCTGCTCACCGGCGCGGGCATTTCGCTGGACGATGTATTGTCGTTTGGTGACGATTACGTGGATATCGACCTGATCAGGAACTGCGATTGGTCGGTGGCGGTCGAAAATACGATTCCGGAGATCAAAGCTCTGGCCAAATACAGGACTGCTTCGAACGACGATCACGGTGTCGCAATGGTTCTTGAAGACCTGGTAACGGCTCTTAAGTAGATGAAATTTCGTCCAAAAGCGGCCGGTGTTCTGGCCGACTCCCAGTTTCGCGCACTGATCATCAGCCAGGCTGCGTTCGACCTGGGCATTTTAAGCGCGGCAGCTCCAATTCGTGGGTTGTGTTCGAACTTACCCAGTCGCAGTTGTGGGTCGGGTTGGTTGCGGGTGTTCGAGCGATACCTATCCTGTTTTTTGCGCTGGCCGGCGGGGTGATATCGGATCGCCTGGGACGGCGGAATTTGATGATGGTCGCCGGAACACTGATCGCTATATCGTCGGCCATTACATCGATTCTTATTTCTTATGATCTGCTTGTGGCGTGGCACATGCTGGCAGTTTCAGTGCTTGGCGGAATTGGAGCCGCACTCTACGGACCTGCGTTTTACGCCTTGATCGCCGATATCGTTCGATCGGACCGGCTAGTTAATGCGAACGGAATACTTTCAGTGGCGCAGACAACCGGCGAGATGTTCGGACCGGTGATCGTCGGTTTTGTCATTGCAGCTTCTGGTGCCCAAACCGTCTTCTGGCTGGTGGTCGGTGTAAACGCTATTGGGCTGATGCTTCTGTTTCGTGTGCGGGAGCCTGAGCGTCATGAATTGGATGCGTCTGGTAAGAAACCGTCTTTCGCAAGCCAATTTATTGAAGGGTTGCGATACGCCCGCGACACTCCGCCGTTGTTATGGCTAACGCTGTTCGTAATTGCGCAAAACCTTTTTGGTGTGGCGATCTTTGCCCTGATGCCTGTTTATCCACAGGACGTGCTTGAGATTGGCCCGACGGGTTTGGGGTTGATGGGTGGCGTGTTCGGTGCGGGGACGTTGATCGGCGCGGTGTACGTGTCGATATGGGGCATTCACCGTCGACATGCGTACGTGATGGTGATCATGGGTGTTCTCTGGGACGTGGGGATGGTCGTATTTGGCTTCTCGAGGTCGGTGCCGCTCAGTCTTGGAGCGCTGTTCGTGATGGGGCTGATTTCGATGCCGTGGGTCACGGCAGTACTCACGATGTTCCAGCAGGCGGCGACTGACAGGATGCGGGGTCGGGTGATGAGCCTTTATGTGATCGCGATTGGCATGTTCCCGCTTGGCTGGCTTTCTGGTGGTGCGGTCGCTGAGTGGCTCGGCAATGAGGAGGCGCTTGTTATCAGCGCGCTGCTTGGGTCGCCGGTGGCAGCTCTGGCGTTGGTATTTTCGAAGGAGCTGAGGCGGGCGTGATGTGTTGGGGGTGTGATTTTCAGTCAGAGTTGCTGGCGGAGGTGTCTTTCTCCCTCAACCTAGCGTTTTTCTACTGGCTCCCCAGGGAGAAGGGATTGGGGGGTAGGAGTATGGGTGCTGCTTAGAAGGTCTTTCTCTAGATATCGAAGCCTTCGAAGAGGTCGTGTTCGAGTATGCCGGCTTCGCTTTCCGTGATTGGTGGGTCGATTCTGATGAAGTAGTCGGTGCTCATGAATCTCGCAGCCAGTTCCGGCGTGGGCATACGGTCGAACGGTGAGTACTGGGCCCGATGCTCTTTGACGGCTTTTTTTCTCGTGTCTACGTGCATGGAAACGTCGAGAGAGGCTGTCATGTCCTCGTCCGGAACACCCATCTGCTCTGGATCGAGCTTTGCGAAACTTGACAAGGGGTCACGTTCAGCCTCAGCAGTTAGCCACGCGGACATTGTCGAACGCGGGAATGCCTGGAAGTAGAATTTCGAGGCTTTCCATAGTACGAGGCTGGATCCTTTGTACGAGGGATCACCTGCCGCAAAGTACGCCAATCGCGTGGCTTCTGACGCATGCATGTGATCGGGATGACCATACCCGCCACCCTCGTCAAACGTAAATACAACGTGGGGTTTTAGCTCGCGAATGGTATCGACGATTTTGCGACGACTTCGTCCATAGGCACCTGTATGTAGACGTTGGGGTGGTCGTTCTCGGGGGTTCCCGCCATTCCGGAATCACGGTAGCCGTACAAAATGCTTTTCTGCACGCCCAACACTTTTCCTGCGTTGTAGTACTCCTGCTCTCGAACCGCCGAGAGCGTTTCGGGTGTGGCGTCTGCCCCGTCAGCGATTTCACCAACATCACCTTGTGTGGTGCAGGCGGTGAATACTGATGCGCCTTCGGATGCGTACTTGATCAGTGTTGACCCAGAGCCGAAAGTTTCGTCGTCGGGATGTGCGATTGAGCAGAGTAGTCGACGGCCTGAGTCGTTGCTGCCTGCCGCGTTTGTCGAACTTGAATTCACCAATGAATAATCCTCAGAATCGAATCAGCGGTTACACGTGCCTTCCTTCGAGAGCCTCAGGATGGCATTTTCTGCTGATATATCAACTGATCACCGTTCACCGTGGCGGAGTTGCGCTGTGGGGCTTACTATCGCCGAACAGTAAACATTAAAAAAATCGCTCCGCTTTTCGAAGCCTGGACGCCGATCTAAAAAACAAAGCTTGTATCTCCCATGAAAATTACCAAAGTTACTCCGCTGATGTTGGACCGTTACCTGCTTGTTCAGGTCGAAACCGATGCTGGTATTACCGGGCTTGGCGAATCGGGAGCCTGGGGATTCTTAGAGGCTTCTTACTCGGCAATCGAGAAGTTCGGGCGATATCTCGTTGGCGAGGATCCACTTCGAATCGAGCATCACTGGCAGTACATGTATCGTTTTTCTCACTTCAGGGGTGCGGCGATCATGGGTGCGCTGAGCGCGATCGACATTGCGCTGTGGGACATCATGGGCAAGCACTTCGACACGCCCGTTCACCAGCTGCTGGGCGGTAAGGTTCGCGATAAGGCTCGGGTTTACTACCACGTGTTCGGTGATACGACCGAGGTGCTGACGACGGGAATTGTCGATGCCAAGGAACAGGGCTTTACAGCTGTGGGTCACCTGACTCCGTTCCTAGATGAAGACCGAGACGTGCCATATTTCAAGACTCATGCCGACAAGATTGGCGATGCGATCGAGACTGTTCGTGGGTACCGGGACGCGGTCGGGACTAGCGTTGATCTGTGTATCGAGATTCACCGGCGCATGACGCCGACTGAGGCGGTGCAGTTGGGGCTTGGTATCGAGGAGTTCCACCCGTATTTCTTTGAGGATCCGGTGACACCCGACAACTTCGATGAGATGGCGTATGTCGCCGACAAGATCAACATTCCGATCGCAACGGGTGAGCGGTTCACGTCGATCTGGGAGTTCGAGATGGTGCTTTCACGCAACGCCGTGCAGTACATTCGGCCCGACGTATGTCTTGTGGGCGGTATCTCTGGAGCGCGCAAGATTGCGGCGCTTGCCGAGGCGCGCCACGTTGGAGTTGTTCCGCACAATCCGTTGTCTCCGGTTTCGACTGCTGCGTGTTTGCAGATCGCGGCGACCGCTCCGAACTTTGCGCTGCAGGAGTACCCGATCGGGGAGGATGAGTCGCCAAAGAGTGACATGGTGACCGGCATGGCGGTGCACGATGGCAATGGATACCTGACGATTTCGGATGCGCCGGGTATCGGGATGGAGCTGAAGCCGGGTGCTATTGAGAACTGCCCTGAGGTTCCGCGTGAAGTGGTGACGAGGTTGCACGCTGACGGTTCGGTTATCGATCAATAGGTGCCGACGGCACTTTTTCTGCTTGACGAATGCCGCATACCCTCGTCCCGACCAGCACGGAGGGATGCCGTTCAACACCGGTGTGAAGTGCGCTTTTTTGGAAGTCGGCTGATGGCGGCATATTTGGTGTCGGCTGAATCGGGAAGTTATCTCGATTTGGCTGTTGATCCTGAATCTAGTTCAGGATGACAGTATGGTGTGTATCTCGCCCTCTAAGTATCAAGAAGCTGAAAACAACAAAAACATGCCCATCCCAACCAGTAATCCCATCGTTATTGCTCCCAGTCCTACTCCGTTCAAGGCCGACGATTCTGTCGATCACGCCGCTATTGAGCGAAACGTTGAGAAGTGGCTGAAAACCCCGCTTTCGGGATTTGTTTTGAACTCGGAGAACGGTGAGGAGCAGTTTCTTTCGGAGACTGAGCGGCTGGATATCGTTCGCACGGTCAACGACGCTCGAAACGGCGAGAAGTTCATCGTTGGCGGGGTCGATAGTTCATCGGTTACCGACTCGATTCGAACTGCCGAAGCGCTGGTTGATGCCGGAGCCGAGATGATCCGAATCAGGATTCCTCGTCTTGCCTCTGATGTCAGCGCTTACTTTGAGCAGGTCGTTCCGCGAGTGCCAGCTCCGGTCGTGATCATTCACCAGATGGCGCCGGGCATGTTTGCTGGCGGTGGCGTACCTGTTGGGGCGCAGCCAGAGGTGATAGGTGATCTCATTGATCTCGACAACGTGTGGGGCTACATCGCCTCGGGTAACCTTCGGTTCGAGGCGCGGGTTCGTAATTTTGTAACTACCGACAAGCCGTTCTGGCTTGGCAACGGCATTATTCTGCTGGCGATGAGCGTCGTTGGTGCAAACGGGGCGTGCCTGATGTTCGGGAACGTTGCTCCTACCGAGTGCCACAAGATCATCTCGAGCGTAATGAACGGCGATTTGAAGACCGCCCAGGAAATACAGACCCGAATAATCGAGGCTGACCACCAGATTCTGGCTCGTGGGGCTGCCGGTATCAAGGCTGCACTCGACATTCTGGGGTACGACGGTGGGGCTCCCCGGCTGCCGAATTTGTCGGTCTCGGACGCTGATCGAGAAGTAATTCGGGCAGCCATGCAACAGGCACAGCTGGTTTAGTCGGCGGTAGCATGCGCCGGGTTTGAGTTTGTGGAGCACCCATATAAAGCGGTCGTTAACTTTTGCTCAACTATCTGAATGGAGTTATCAATGTCGGTTGCGTTTCCTTCGGCAGATGACACTACGGTTCAGTTCGGCATTTTTCGTACCGGATGGACGAGCGGTACTCCGTGAGGGATTCCCGGGCGAAACACTTCCAGGCGTGGACGCTTGAAGAATCTATCGAACGAATTTCCAAGACGGACGTCTATGTGCTGACGGGATTTTTCAATGTTCTGGAAGCTGAGGAACGTGATTATCACTCCCCACAGTAGCGGTGAGTCTCGACATTCTGAGGACCGGGTGCTCGATATTCTCGATGAGAATCTGAACCGACTCTGGAACGGCCAAACAAACCTAAAAATACCAGATCGGTGCCGATATGTCGCGTGCGACGTTTTCTGAGGTGCCATAGGCACGTTTTCTAAGAGGTCGGGAGGGGGGTTCTGATTCGTTGGGACGTTCTTTGGGTTGGTTTTTTAGGAGTTTTGGGCTTGGTGTTTTGTTGAGGCGGCGTTCCTCTTGTCATCTTGATACGACGCGCCTATTGTCATCACGAACTAATACGCCTATTGTCATCCTGAACTGAATTCAGGATGACCCAGAACTACAGCAACAGAAGACCGTTGAGTTGGCACAGGACAGCGAACAACATGATCTACATATCCGCAACCACAAGGACGTTTCTAGATGTTGATAATCGATGGCGACTACCCGATGGCGAATGCAATCGCCAGGAATCGCGACCTGACTCTCCCGATCGACAAGGTCAGAACGGCACAGGTATTTCCGGGTCATAACCCTGATATCGATGCGGTCGAGACGATGGCTTCGCTGCCCGAAATGCGTCGTGGCGGGGTTGCAGCCGCCCTGGTGAAAGTTGTTGTCGACCAGCACCGTGATGACGCGCCCATGCCGGGTGGGCCCCGTAGCGACGAGTTGTCATACGCCAAGGGTCAGGGCCAGATGGCTTACTACCGGATTCTTGAGACCAAGGGTGAAGCACGAATTCTGCGCACTTCATCCGATGTAAAAGAGCACATGGCGCAGTGGGAGAACGCTGACTCCTATGACGACCTGCCGGTTGGATTTTTTCTGGGAATGGAAGGGTCAGATCCTATCCTGTGGCCCAAGCAAGTCGGTGAGTGGTACGACGATGGGCTGAGAGTCATAAGCATCGGTCACTACGGACCTGCTCGATACGGCCATGGCACGGGAACGGGCATCGATGGTGGGTTGTTTGAGGATGGACCGGAACTGTTGCGCGAAATGGACGCTCTCGGCATGATTCTGGACGTGACGCACACGTCGGACGAGACGGTTCGGCAGGCACTAGATATTTTTAAGGGTCCGATACTCGCCAGTCACCAGAACTGTCGGGCGATTGTGCCGGGTGAGCGTCAGATGAGCGACGATCTGCTGAAGCGCTCGATCGAGCGCGGTGCGGTGATCGGTGCCTCGATGGACACATGGATGCTTACTCGAAATGTTGAGAAGGACTGGAGCGGCAGGCGGGGAGACAGGCGGGAGGATTTGTTCAAGCCAGAGGACGTTACGCTTGAAGATGTTGTCGATCACATCGAGTATGTGTGCGAGCTGGCAGGTGACACGCTGCACTCGTCGATCGGTGGAGATACCGATGGTCAGGGTGGCGCTATCGGTGCGCCTTACGATGTCGATACCGTCGCCGATTACCAGAAGATCGCAACGATCCTCGGTGAGCGTGGCTGGAAGATGAACGATATCGAGAACATCATGTGGCGCAACTGGCAACGATACTTCGAAGAGTTCCTACCCTAGGTCGCGTGCGACGTTTTCTTGAGGGCGCGGGGTGGTTGAGGTTGGGGGTAATGACGCAGTTGTGAGGCGGTTGCCGGTGTGTCGCGTCCCAACCCCAGATCCCTCGGCTACGCTGACTTCGCTCGGGACGCGTCAGCCCGCACGCCCTAACGCTTCGACTAGTTCTAACTTCCCCAATCAAACCACCAGCGACGTCAAGTAGAAAACGACGCCTCGCATCACCAGATTGACCAGCCTCCGTCTACGCGGATTTCCTGGCCTGTGATCCAGTTTCCGGCATCGGAGGCGAGGAGTGCTACGGTGCCCTTGAGATTCTCTGGTATGCCGGTGCGTTGGAACGCGTTCATCTGGCGGAAGTTTTCGATTTGTTCGGGATCTGTGGTGTCCTTCGGGATCTGACCCGGGCTGATGCAGTTCACCGTCACGCCATGTTCGCCGTACTCGGCCGCCATCGCCTTTGTAATCATCAGCACACCGCCCTTTGCCGCGACATAGGGGGCGCCTGACCTCGGATAGCCCGGCGTGTACGACCGAGGGTCCATCGCGAGAGTTGAACTGATCGAGCCAAGCGTGATGATCGAGCCGCGCTTCGCTTCTACCATCACCCTGCCAGCTGACTGGGCGGTGATGTATGTGCCGGTCATATTGACCTCGATCGTCTTCCTGAACTCATCGATATTGGCGTTTGGCGGGTGCTTCATATTAAACGACCCACCTGCGTTGCAGACAGCGATATCGAGTCGTCCGGTATCGTTCATCACACGATCGACCAGTGCATCGACTGACGCCTCGTCTGTTACATCGCACCCGGCTGCTGTGACGTCCATTCCACGTCCGCGTAGAGTTTCGGCGACCTCCTCGCAGAGTTCGGCCCTTCGTGATGCGATGTAGACCTTAGCGCCGAGATCACAGAGCGCCTCGGTTAAGGCTGTTCCAAGATGAGTGCCACCACCGGTGACGATCGCCGTGCGACCTGTGAGGTCGAATAGATCCTGGACAGTTCGGGTTGGGTTGGTCATTCTGGCATTCCGAAATTGTGGCATAGCTTGATCGTTCGCTCGGAGGGTTCGTACCAGCCCTGATCGGCGTACTGATCGGTATGTAGATAGCACTGGACACGGACTTCGTCCGAGCCTTCCGTGAACGTGAAAAGGCGACTCATAGGGATTGAGTTTTTCTCGCCGTGGTACCGGGTAATCGCCGAGATGTTGGCAAAGTTCGCGCCCCATTTCTGCTCGATATGCGAGCGGCCGCCGGTGGTGTCGTCCGGGTGCGTGTGGGTATGAGCGCCGAGCCAGAGGTCGATGGCGGGTTCGTTTTCGGCGAAGTAGTTCTCGAATCGTCCTGAGTCTTTTTGTCCGCCAACCCAGTAGATGAACGATGATCCAGGCGCTCCTCCGTCTGGCATTCGACCGTGATAGCCCTCGTCGCAACCTTCGTTGAGGCCCGATGCAACGGTGGTTTCCTTGATCATGTGGTGGGCAGCGGAAATGACGATCTTGTCTCTGTTTTCTTCGACTTTATTCGTCCACCACCCAAACGTTTCTTCTGAAATAGCACCGGCAGGATAGCCACCGAAATCGCCACGGCCTATCGGCGCGCCGCCATCGTTTCGGTCGGCGAGCATCAGGAAGACGATGTTGCCGGCCTCGAACGAGTAGTTCTCCCACGTGCCTGTAGTTGGATACGGTCGCTTCGAGTTGTCGACCTGCGAATATTCCGTGCTCTCACCGGTTGGGTCGATCCATTTCTGGAACCACCACTGTGTCGGTTCGTCGGCACCCGAGGCGTCGTGATTTCCGATGACATCGTAGAAGTGCTCACGGCCATGGTGCTTGGCAGTTGCGTACTGAGATACGACTAACTGGCCCTCTTCGTCGTCGGGCGGGAGTTGTGATCCAGAGAAGTCGCCGAGATTTACGGCGATGTCGAAGCCGCCCGATTGGCCGGGTCCGTTCGGCCACGCCTCGGCGTGCTGAATCGATTCTTCCAGCGAGCGTCGACCGTATTTAATCTCGGTTCCAACGTGCATATCTGAGAGCGCCCACAGACGAAGTGTTCGAGCCAATTCATGTTCCCTTTTCGGTTTATTGCCGTACAGCCCGTTGTGCAGGCCAGATCGACCCGCATCATAGCGGCAACAGTTTCCGGTGTTCCAGTTGAGGAGAGGAAATTTCTCGGATCGTAGAAGCTATTCCACCGGCAACATTCGCATCGATCCGGCGTATACTCCCGCCGCGAGAGCAAACTCAAATTACCGCCAACCCCCCTCCACTTCTAAAAGTGTTTTAGTAAATCGAGTACCTATGCCAGCGATTACCAGCGTTGAATTCAGGCAATTTTCGGCTAACCACCACAACGCCCAGCGAAACTGGTTGCTGGTGAAGATAAATACCGACGACCCAAAGATTTACGGCATTGGCGATGCTTCTCCGATGGAGGACGACGACCTCGTGATTGCAATGGTCGAAGCGATGGTCGAAAAGCATCTCGTGGACAAAGACCCGCTTGAATCAGAGGTCCACTGGACGAATCTGTACCAGGACTTTCAGGCCAGAGGCGGTCGAATTGCCTCGACTGCTATTTCAGGCATCGATATCGCATTGTGGGACCTGAAGGGCAAGATTCTCGGTCAACCGGTGTGGAAGCTTCTTGGTGGCGCACATCAGAAGAAAATTCGAGTGTACGCGAACGGCTGGTACTCGAACCCCGGAACTGCCGAGCAGAACGCCGAAGAGGCGAAGGCAGTGATGGACATGGGCTACACCGCCCTGAAATTCGACCCGTTCGGTCAGACGAATTTCTACAAGATTTCACTTGAGGAGTTGCAGAAGGCAGAAGACCGGGTGGCCGCGGTTCGAAAAGCTGTCGGTCCTAATATCGACATTTTGGTCGAGGCTCACGCCAAGTTCGATGTGATGAACGCCATACAGATCGGCAAGCGGCTGGAGCAGTACCGCCCGCTGTTCTATGAAGAACCGGTTTCGCAGGAGCGTGTTTCGGAGTTGCTGGAAGTTCGAAACAAGGTCAATATTCCGATCGCTACTGGTGAGCGGCTCTACACAAAGTTCCCGTTTGCTGAGATTGTCGACCGCCATGCAGCGGACGTTCTTCAGCCTGATATTGCCAATGCGGGTGGGATTACCGAGCTGAAGAAGATTGCGATTATCGCTGAGGCGAAGCACATTACGATGGCTCCCCATAACGTCTGTTCGCCGGTGGGCGCGACGGCCGAGTTGCATTTAGACGCTTCGATAATCAACTTCGAGATACAGGAGTACCACGCCGAGTTCTATACGGAACACTACTTCACTGTTCTCGATGGATTTGTTCGTCAGGAGGACGGCTATGTGGAGATTTCCGATGCGCCGGGCCTTGGGCTTGAGCTGAATGAGGCGGAAATAGCCGCGCACCCGCCGCTGGCAAAGACGACATCCGCAGGCGGTACTGTAAGAGGTATTTAGTGCTGGAGGGCATGTTTTACATATGGCTACTTACTACGACGAAATAACACCTGAGCAGGGCGAGCTATTACGCCAGTCGCCTTTGTTTTTCGTGGCAAGCACTGCGAGTGATAATTCAGCGGGTCCAAATGGCGAAGGATCAGTAAACGTCTCG
>Ga0114996_10008025_pt1 | contig 11823 bp, 11 predicted proteins | sample ArcticOcean_MG_C_4_FD_87039 | JGI IMG/M metagenome (GOLD analysis project Ga0114996, IMG submission 87039) | Marine microbial communities from western Arctic Ocean - ArcticOcean_MG_CB4_134 | ecosystem: Environmental > Aquatic > Marine > Oceanic | place: Arctic Ocean: Canada Basin | collected... | reverse complement strand
TGTCAGTTATTCGATTTTAAATATTTATGTTTGCTTGGTTGAATGCATTGTGTAAATTTAAGTTTGAAGTTTATAGCCTTAATGGAAGAGTATCATCTCCGGTGAGATGCCCGGTCTTCAAAACTGGTGGGGGAATGCGAAAGCCGTCCTTTGGGTTCGACTCCTAACTCTTCCGCCAATTTTTTTACTATATAACTGGAACTTTGAAATTTGTTATGACCACTGAATCAGCTAAACTGAAAACTATATTAATTCCATCTATTGATCGGGCTCTTCGATCAAGGAGAATTTCAGAAATTTCAAAAGTTTATGGTCGATCGATTGTTACCGACATTTTACGCGAAATTATGGAAGGATTGCGCACACAGATTTTATTAGGAGAGCCTATTGTTAGAAATATAACGCTTGATGCAATTACTTTGGAACTATCAACTCGCCTTCAAACTGTATTTTCTTTAGGCCCTAAGCCAGTTCTTAATCTGACAGGAACAGTCCTTCACACCAGCTTAGGCCGCGCTTCGCTCCCTTCAGAGGCTATCGATGCTATGATTAGCGTAGCAAATGGAGCTTCTAATCTTGAGTATACTCTTGCGACCGGCAAGCGTGGACACCGTGATGATCATTTAGTCGATCTAATCTGCCGGTTGACAGGGGCAGAAGCGGCTTGCGCTGTCAATAATAATGCGGCGGCTGTGATGCTGGTCTTGAACACGTTTGCTTGTAATAAGGAAGTCCTGATTTCACGGGGGGAACTTGTAGAGATTGGAGGGTCTTTCCGGATGCCTGACATTATGTCAGTGGCGGGGACTTTACTTCGTGAAGTTGGGACTACCAATCGGACTCATTTACAAGATTTTGAAAATGCGTTTAATGAAAATACAGCTTTAGTCATGAAAGTTCATACAAGTAATTATCAAGTAAATGGATTTACCAAAAGTGTTTCAGAAAAAATGCTTACCAAGTTTGCTGATAGTTTTGGCCTACCAATAGTCGTTGATTTGGGCAGTGGTGCTTTAAGTGATTTGTCAATACATCACTTACCTAAAGAACCGACTGTTAGAGAGATACTCCAGAGTGGAGTTGGTATTGTCACCTTTAGTGGAGATAAATTGCTTGGAGGCCCACAAGCTGGTTTTATCGTAGGGCGTAAAGATTTAATAGCTAAAATTAATGTAAATCCAATGAAACGGGCAATGCGTCTTGATAAAATCAGAATTGCTGGATTACGAGCAGTTCTCCAACTTTATCTCAATCCAGAAAAATTGAAAGTTCGTTTGCCAACTCTACGAATGTTAATGCGACCGCATAAAGAGATTGCTCGAATGGTGAAAGAAATACAAAAAGAGATGACAGATGCACTTGTTGGGATAGCATCTGTAAAGATCCTTAACTGCCATAGTCAAATTGGTAGTGGAGCATTGCCAGTAGATCTTCTTCCTAGCGCAGGATTTTCTCTGACTCCTGAAAATAAAAGAGGGATACGAAAAGATTTAAAATCTAGAGCATTAATCGATCTTGCAGCTAGTTTTCGAAGCCTGCCTACCCCTATAATTGGTAAGCTTAGTAATGGTGCGTTGATACTTGATCTTCGTTGTCTAGAGAATCCTAGCAGTTTGACTAGTCAATTGCCTGAGTTGCGCCACAGATTATTGAATGAGACATGATTATAGCAACAGCGGGTCATGTAGATCATGGTAAAACATTATTAGTTAAAGTGTTGACTGGAACAGATACTGATCGCTTAGCCGAGGAAAAGAGGCGTGGCCTGAGTATTGATCTTGGGTTTGCCTATTGGTTATCACCGAACGGAAGTATTTTTGGCTTTGTTGATGTCCCTGGTCATGAGCGGTTTATTGGGAATATGTTGGCGGGTATGACTGGGATCGATGCTGCTCTTCTGGTAGTGGCGGCTGACGATGGTTTGATGCCACAAACTTATCAACATTTAACGATTCTAGACTTGATTGGGATTAATTCTGGGCTGGTTGTCGTAACAAAAGCCGACTTGGTAGATTGTGAGCGCTTACAGTTTGTAGGAGGTATGATAAAGGATTGTTTATTAGGAACTTCTTTAGAGAGATCCCCGATTATTTCAGTGTCCTCGGTGACTGGTGATGGATTTGAAGAGCTTAGGTCAGCTCTAGTCGCTCTTAAGCCAATGCCAAAGTTAGAAGCAAGTGAGAATAATTTTCGCATGGCAATTGATCGTGCATTTCAGATTCATGGTTCAGGGTTAATTGTTACAGGGACAATTACATCTGGAAAAGTAAAAGCTGGTGATCAACTGAAACTATCTCCAAATGGGCAACGGGTCAGAGTAAGAACTGTACACATCGATAATACTTTTGCTGAGCAGGGAGTTTCAGGCCAACGGGTTGGTCTGAATATTACAGGCCAAGGGCCCAAATTTTCAGAGGCAGGGCGCGGACAGTGGTTAGTTTCAAAGGAAATATACTCTTCAACTAGTTGTCTCGATGTCGAAGTCAGGTTAATTAAGTCTGAATTAGGAATCTTAACTGGATTGACTAAAGTTCATGTGCATATTGGAACAACTCAAGTAATGTCCCGAATGAGACTCATGGATAGTGAGATGCTCGAGCCAGATTCCTATAGTTACGCACAAATAACTTTATCTAAGCCAATTAGTGCTGTCTTTGGAGATCGTTTTATTCTTCGTGATGTTGGAGCAAAACGAATTATTGGTGGTGGTCGCATTATCGATCCTTTGGCCAGTCGTCGAGGCCGAAATAAAGCCAGTCGGGTAAAACGGTTAAAAGTTCTGAATTCTTCTAAAATTATAAAAGTATTAAAGGGGTTGTTTGATATATCTCCAGGCGGTGTTGATCTGAAGGCTTTTATGGTTGCACGTAATATTTCAAAGGAAATCTTGGAACAAAAATTATCTGGAATTTCTATTCATCGAGTTAAGATCAAAGGAAGTGAAAAAGCATTTTCAAAGTTCCATTGGAAGGAGCTTGCAGCAAACGTTATAGAGATTCTAAAACAATCATCTAGAGTTAATTTGATAGAGCCAGGTCTTAATATTAAGGGGTTACGACACCGCATCGGGAAAAATTTGGTACCGGAAGCAATCTTAGCAATTATACAGGAGCTTTTGGCAGAACAGAGAGTGTCCTTTGATGGCCAGCAGGTTAGATTGCCCAACTTTCATCTTTCTCAATCAGTCCAAGATGCGGAGTTATCTGATTGTATTTTGCAAATTTTAGAGGAAAAACCATTAGCTCCACCGACAATAGGTTCATTGGCTATCGAGTTCACTACGGAGACAAAAATTTTAATACGGGTGCTTCGTCAACTGGAAGGGAAAGGTGTTATTATACACGTCTCCAAAAATCGTTATTTTTTGAAAAAGACGATTACTGAATTTGCCTCTGCTTTGATTTTGAATGGAATCGAGAGTGATGGTTCTATCCAATTAAATAAATTTCGCAATATAACTAACCTTAATCGTAACCAGGCTATAGAAGTATTAGAATACTTTGATGAAATTGGAATGACACAACGCACAAGTAACGTAAGAGTTTTTTTGAAATCGATTGAAGAGATGGTTTTCTGAGTGTTCTTGGTTGTAAATATTAAATTATTAACTGACAATGATGATTAGCGCAGATATTATTATCTGCAGTAAATCAATTAGGAGTTTATTGTGGCGCGTATTGAAAATCTTCCAGAACATGAACAGAGCTTGTTGCGTAACTTTGCAGTTCCCAAGTATGAAACACGACCTTGGGTTACTGGACCTACATTGAAAAATCGAAGAATTGCGATAGTTACAACGGCGGGTCTGCATACCCGCGATGATAATCCGTTTTCAATTGGAGCCTCTGATTATCGTATTATTCCCAGTGATGTGAAGACTGATGATCTTGTGATGAGCCATATTTCTGTTAACTTTGATCGCTCTGGTTATCAAGAAGATCTTAATACCATTTTCCCAATTGATCGCATGCGTGAATTGGCTGATGAGGGGAGGGTTGAATCATTAGCTACCCATCATTACTCCTTCATGGGAGCTACAAATCCCCAGGACCTTGAGCCAAATGCACGACGCCTTGCTACCATTCTAAAAGCTGACTGTGTTGATAGTGTCCTGCTTACGGGCGTTTGACCTGCTTGTACCCGTGCCGTGTGCGCGATTGGTCATTTTTTAGAAGAAGAGGGGATAGCTACAGTTAGTATATCTTTAGTGCGTCCTCATGTTGAAGTTATGAAACCACCACGGTCATTGTGGGTCCCTTTTGAGCTAGGGCGCCCATTAGGTGTTCCATGTGACGCATCCTTTCAGCATGGTGTGTTAATGGCTGCTTTGGATTTACTAACTTCAGATGGAGGTCCTGTTTTACTTGTCGATTATCCAAAAGATGTTCCGGAGGTTAAAATTGATATGGATGGTTGGGTATGTCCAATACCTCTTGAGAGTCCGTCAACCATAATAGAGAATTTTGAAAGTTTCATAGTAGGTGAAATGGTAAGTTTACAACCTTGGTATGATTTAGCAAAAAAAACTCGTGGCCGAACAACTTTTGGTGTTTCTGGTGAGAATATAACTGAGTTAGGGCGTTTTGTTTCATCCTACTTAGGAGAGGAACCAAGACCAAGCTACAGGTCTGACTTGGCTGTGGGTGATGCAATGAAACTTGCTTGTGATGATATTAAGGCTTTTTATTTCGAGGTAGCTGCGGCTCAACCTGGTTCAAGATCGAGACTTATTCTTGAAAACTGGTTTTGGGGAGAGACGATTGCGGGCAAAATTTTACTTGATTTAAAGGTTGTTTGTTTAGATAGCGATGATCTTATTATGAAAGCTCTTGGAAACTTTACTCTTGTTCCACGTTCACAATTACATCGACTGCAATCTAAGTCTAACTAAGAAAAAGACATCATACTTAAGCTGTTTTGTTAATGGATCAAAGTGCAAAGAAATTTGAATCTGCTAGAAATTAAGCATCAAGTTTTTATCCAAAAAGTAGGTATATTGAAATTATTTTTGGTCTAGGGTTATTAGAGTAATTTCTGTCTTATATCTTCTCAGCAAAGTTTACCTATAGAACTCCAGTCACTTGAGTCTAACTGTCTAGGCTATCACATATTTATTTTGGTTAAGTAACATAGATAATTTCATTAGTTTTTCTTAGGTGGACGTTTATCGAAACTTGGTATCCCATCTGGGATATAGTGAAATGCTTGCTGATCGCAGGTAAATATTGCCACTTTAGGGTCAAAAATACTTGGATCATCCAAAGTCCCTACTTTAATAATCATTGAATTTGGGCGCGATGGGCTTATCGTTCCTATTGCAGTGCCACAATTTTTACAGAAATATCGGCGGACGGGAGTTTCCAAATCCGAGCGCGAAAACTCTGATACTTTCCCTTTGATATATCTGAAATCACTTTGTGCAAAGACTATGACAATATTTGGATTTCCACCAGTAATATACTGGCATTCGCGACAGTGACACTGAAATGCTGCCTCTAGGTCGCCATTCGCTTCATAGCGGATTTCACTACAGTAGCATCCACCAGTAATTTTCATAAAACATCTCCTTAAGTATTACCGTCGAATAGTGTGTAAGAGGTTTATTTGAAGGGAGTTTCTCAACTAAATTAACTAATATTCACCAAAAATTAGTCTAAGATAAGCAATACTATGCCTATTAGAGTTGATTTAGCAAGTAGTTGGGGCAAACGTCTTCAAGTTATTAAGGTCGCAGGTAAAATTGGAATTAAGGCTAAGGCCCTCCATAATGCATTGGGTTCCCAACCACCAGCTTTTTCAAAAGGCATCACGAATAATTGGCATTAGTGCTGAGGTATTAGAAAAAGTAATGAGACCGAGGCACAAATAGATTATTTGTTTTTGTTTTTAACATAAAAGTGATTAGAGAATAGTCTCTTGAATCCCGATTGAGGACTGTGCCTTAAGTCCATCCTGGAGGTTTGCCGATATTTCCAAAGTCATTTTCGAAGGCCGCACCGATTCTTAAAGTCATAATCTCTTGACCTCCCTCCCCAATGATGTGAAGCCCCCCTGGTAGTCCATTAGGAGTTAGTCCCATAGGCGTTGATAACGCGCAGAACCCTAGATGGTTAACCATTCGTGTGAACTGAGATGGGGCATTTGTCTGGTCGATCTCATCTAGTGTCGGTGCGGCGATTGGTAAGGTTGGTGTCAAAAGTGCTGCCATCCCATCCATGGCCGCATGAAAGTCGTTTCGGTCAGTTAAGCGCTGACGCAGAGCTCGTACATAGTTGTTCGAGGTTTCACTTTTACCTTGAATGATCCTAGTTTTAACATCTTCATCCATAGCATTTTGAGAATTCTCGTACATGGCACCATGATAATAATAGCCTTCGACGCCAATGATCGTGGCGACACCAAAACGCATTTCATCAAGGGTTTTGGGGAAGGTTAGAGGTTTAATAATAGCACCTAGTTTTAAAAGTCTTTCAATGGCACTATCATAAAGATCCAATATGGAAGTATCGACGATTTCTCTAATCTGGTCGGTAATCACACCTATAACTAGATCTTCTACACCACGTTTCATTTCCTGGAAAATACCCAAACCAGAATTTAAATTGACCTCAATTTCCTGGGGGTCTTGGCCATCCATAGTTTGGTACATAAGGGCGGCATCAATAGCACTTCGGCACATAGGCCCAGGTGTATCAAGAGTGTGAGAAAGTGGTTGGATGCCTTTTAATGGTAACTGACCCTCAGTCACTTTGAGGCCAACTAGGCCGCAAAATGCGGGGGGAATTCGGACTGAACCTCCAGTGTCGGTGCCAACCCCACAAACAGCTAGGCGCGCGGCAACAGAGGCTCCAGTGCCCGAAGATGAGCCTCCGGGGGCACGGTGATTTTTGGTATCCCAGGGATTCCATGGCGTTCCGCGCTGCGTGTTAGTTCCCCAAGGACCATAAGCTACTTCGACTGTCTTAGTCTTGCCTAAAAGCAATCCTCCGCTGGAGAGAAGTCGCTGTGCTATAGGGGCTGTTTCGGTGGACACTCTGTTTGCATATGGATTGGCTCCACCTGTTGTGATTGTCCCTTCAACGTGGATAAGGTCCTTAAGGACGAAAGGGATGCCATGGAAAGGTCCAATTTTGAGACCATTTCGTATCGAATGGGTAGCGGTCTCAGCCGCTTCAATCACTTGTTCAGCCATAACGAGCTCAAAACTACCGAGCCGAGGTTCTAGTTCCTTGATACGAGTAAGATAGTGGGTTATCACCTCGGTGGGGGTGGTCTCCCCGGCAATAAAGGCCTGATTTAATTCAGTGATCCCGAGGTTTTCTAAATCATCCATTCATATGTATCCTCTAAGACGAAACATCAAGAATATATTATACGATTCAGCGACTTTGTTTTCAAGCTCGTAAACTAGGTTTAGGTGAGGGATAATTTGAAGACATCTAAAATACTCTTTCTGCTTTAGTGGGCTTTTTTATATAGAGTAGTTTTGTTAGTTGTATTTTGATTCAAAGATTTTTTGTCAGAGTCGGAAAAGATTACCCTCAAGCTTATTGCTCTGTTTTTTTTGTGAAAAATATTGTATGTCCTCATTAAGTTTTATCTTAATGTCATTCCATTTTATTTTTGGGATATTCAAGAGTGATTATAAGTTCTCTATGCGGCTAAATATTGTTAGATTTGCGAATATGTTTTATACAACTTTTATGATTTAGTTCTAGTAAAAGCATTCAGTTGTCTAGGAACAAGGAAGAATAGATAATGCGTGTGATTTTTGTTTTGTATGACTCGTTAGTGCGTAACGCAATGGAATGCTATGGTGGGAAAGAAATCGAAACTCCCAACTTCCAACGTTTTGCTGAACGTTCAGTAACGTTTGATAAGCATTTTGTGGGGAGTTTACCTTGTATGCCAGCGCGGCGAGATATGCATACTGGTCGGCTTAACTTTTTGCATCGCAGCTGGGGGGCTCTTGAGCCATTTGATAATTCTTTTTCAGAACTCTTGCGTGCTAAGGGAGTATATACTCATTTGATCTCTGATCATTATCATTATTGGGAAGATGGGGGGTCGACCTATCATAACAGGTATTCATCATGGGAATTTATTCGAGGCCAGGAATGGGATAAGTGGAAAGCAATGGTAGAGCCGCCGATAGAGCGCTTTCGCCAAATGTATCACCCACTTCAGCAGCCATCTTCTGATAACGATGGCCGTCTTCAAACTATGATTAATCGAGAGTTTATGGTGAGGGAGGATCAGTATTGTTGTCCCCAAACTTTTGAAGCTGGCTTTCAGTTTCTTGATCAAAACCGCAATGCAGACAATTGGCTTTTGCATCTTGAATGTTTTGACCCACATGAACCGTTTTCTGCACCAGAACGTTTCAAAGACCGATACCCAACAGGATATACTGGGCCTATTCTCGATTGGCCTCGTTATAAAAGAAATGAAGAAGATAAATTATTGGTTGAAGAATTAAGGGCTAATTATGCAGCTCTTTTAAGTATGTGTGACGAATATTTTGGTAAATTAATGGCTTATATGGATGAGCACGCTATGTGGGATGACACGGCTGTAATTCTTACAACGGATCATGGTTTTCTTCTTTCTGAGCATGAGTGGTGGGGGAAAAATAGGATGCCGTTCTTTAACGAGCTTGCTCATATTCCTCTTGTTTTTTATCATCCAGACAATAAGGCACAGGCAGGTAGTCGTCGGCAATCTTTGACTCAAACAATTGATATAATGCCAACATTATTAGATTTATTTAAAGTAAATCTTCCAAGCTTTGTTGAAGGAAAATCGTTGCTTCCATTGATGGAAGAAGATCTAGGAATAAGGAAAGCTGGAATGTATGGTATGTTTGGTGCGGGGACCAATATTACAGATGGTCGATATACATACTTTCGTTACCCTGATGACATGGCAAAGCAAGACCTCTATGAGTATACTTTGATGCCGATGAGGCAAAAATCGCTATTCCCAAAAGAATCCCTTGCTAAGGCGGAGCTTGTTAGAGACTTCAAATTTACGGATGGGGTGCCTGTGCTCAAAGTGCCAGCTCAACGGAATTTAAAAGGGCAACCCGTAGGGCACAAAGGTCAGGGAGGGGGTTATGAGGATACATCGACCACTCTTTATGACTTGCAAAATGATCCCAACCAAATGAACCCTTTTCGAGACGAAGCTATCGAAGCAAGATTGCTGGAATTGCTTTATGGGCTAATGCTTGAGAATGAAGCACCTAAAGAAGCTTTTATCCGACTTGATATGCCGGTTCCATAAGAGTTGGTGATATAGACACAGTTCGCACCTCTTATTATTTTTGATTTCTCCTTTTATAGCTTTTTTTAAAGGATAAGTCTTTTCTTGAAACGTTATTATGATTAATAATAAGAATTAGGTTGATAATTTTTTTAAAATTTATTTCATGATGAGGGTTAAGTGTCTATCAATGAATGATAAACAAAAAAGACAAAACTATGAAGTAGTTATTAAATGGTCAGGTTGGGGGGCTTCAATTTGTTTGGGGCTGTTTTTTTTGAATATTATTGCAGGTAAAATAATGCATATCACTAAAGTTAGTGTTAATGCACCGATAAATGGTCCGATTGAGTTTCTATTGCTAGGATTAGTAATTGTACAATTTACCATTTGCGTATTAGTAAAAGAGTTAATTCAAACCTCCAATGTCAAATAAATTTTTGATAGTTAGGAGTGAGGTTGATTTAGGTGTTGTGAAGATACTCATCCTTCCTAATAAATAGGTATATTTGCGAGAGTTCTGATTAAATAATGTTATATTCAATACCTTTGTCTAATAAACTAAAAAATTGACTTTCTATTGATTTAAGCAATAGAGTTTCGAATGTTTTCTGAAATGATAATTAAAAACTTTAATGGGGGATGTCTAAATGATTACTAAACCTAAGTTAAATGATGATGAGAGGGAACTTGAGCTCAGAAAGAGGCGCAACTTCTTAATTGGTTCGGCAAGGTTTGGACTGACGACCGCTGTGGTGGCAGCTGGTGCTGGAACCCTCGTGTCTTCTGATGCTTTGGCAATCACAGCTAAGGAAGAAAAAGACAGAAAAAAGTCTGCTAAATTTGAGATGATAATTGGTACTCAGTCTACCTTAGGTGCAAGCCGCGGTATGGCAGCAATGCAATTAGACTTTAAAGAAAATATTCAAAATATGACGAATGGTGCGATCTATGTAGCCCTTGGTCACAGTCGGAAATTTGGTGTGGGTAAGGTTCTGGCTAATAAAGTACAAAAAGGAGTGATACAAGCGGGTCAGCATTCAATTTCAAATCTTGCTCCATTTTGTCCACCCGTGGATTTGATTAATATTCCTTACTGGAGTGCCAAAAATCAGAGGTATGTAAGTTTGGTTACTTCAAAGACTTGGAAGGAGGCTGTTGATCCAAAATTGGCAAAGGCTGGATTTAAGCTGTTGTGGTATCCCTCGAATGGTGCGCGCACATTTTCAGTACGTAGGGGTAATACGCCAATATTAAAAGCTGCGGATCTACAGGGTATAAAATTTCGTGTACCAGGCTCGCCAATGCTTCAACAGTTCGTTAGGCTGTTAGGGGCAAATCCAACGCCTGTTGCGTGGGGAGAAACTCCATCAGCCATGAAACAGGGGGTTGCAGACGCGTGCGATGTCACGCTAACCGCGCTCTGGAATTTTAAATTTCATGATATTCTTGGTCATATTACCTTCGCTAATAGCGTCCATGGAGGCCAAGTATACAGTTGCAATCTTGATTGGTATAATAATTTGCCAGGGAATGTTCGTGAGGGGCTTGACTACGCCTCGGAGGTTACGTCAAGACAAGCATACGCTAAGATGCCTGCAGCTGAGTCTTTTGCAAAAGCTGATATGATGAAAGCTGGTGTAAAATTTCATCATTTAAGTGATGATGCTATGGCGGAGATGGTAAGTCTTGGTGGTCATCAGCGATCTGAGTATGATAAATTTAAAATAAAATTTGCAGGTTCTTTAGCAGCATTTGATAAACTTAATGAAGCTGCGGGGCAAATAAATCCTAGATATATAATCGATTCCCTATAGTTTTTTTGATTATTATTGCGTGGCCAAAAGTATTGGCCACGCAATTTCTATATATATAAAATAGGATTGTGAATTTCTTTTGCTCAGATTAATACGAATTTTAGATGAAAATTTTGAACGATGGCTTATGTTTGGGTTTTATACTCACGTTGTAGCAATTGTGTTTATTGAAGTTCTGAGAAGGTTTGTGTTTGCGTATTCATCAATGTGGGGCGAGGAGACGGCGCGATACGCATTTATCTATTTGGTTTGGGTGGGTGCAGCAGCGGCTATCAAAGATCGGTCACATATTCGAATTGATATTATTTTTGATATCATCTCTGATAAATTTAAGCCTTATCTATATATTTTTGGGGAGTTAGCCGCACTTTTTTTTGCATCAATTGCTCTCTTTTACTCGGCAGAAGGTGTGTTGGCGACGATAAAGTATGAAACAGTGACAAGTGGGCTTCAAATAAGCCAGGCCTGGTTTACTTTTGCTATTCCATTTGGATTGACCCTTCTTATAATTCGGGTTTTGCAGCGAATATATTTGGACATTGCAGATATTAAGGCAAAGCGTCCGGTATTCACTGGCAGAAAAATGTTCAGCTAAGGTTTACTAGTTATGATGCACCAAACAATTGAGGCTTCTGTAGAGTGGACGTGGGAAATGACCCTTCCACTGGTGCTAATTGTCCTTTTCATGGGTCTTGGCATACCAATGTGGGTCTCCATGGGTATTGGTGTATCCCTGCTATTA
>Ga0114996_10008024_pt1 | contig 11824 bp, 6 predicted proteins | sample ArcticOcean_MG_C_4_FD_87039 | JGI IMG/M metagenome (GOLD analysis project Ga0114996, IMG submission 87039) | Marine microbial communities from western Arctic Ocean - ArcticOcean_MG_CB4_134 | ecosystem: Environmental > Aquatic > Marine > Oceanic | place: Arctic Ocean: Canada Basin | collected... | reverse complement strand
TTTACGCTGTTGGTAGTTTACGCTGTTGGTAGTTTACGCTGTTGGTAGTTTACGCTGTTGGTAGTTTACGCTGTTGGTAGTTTACGCTGTTGGTAGTTTACGCTGTTGGTAGTTTACGCTGTTACACCGTTAGGAAATTTAATTACTAGAAAAAATAGATATATTTTTATTAATATGTTTATTATAAGGCATTTCATGTCGCTGACACCATGTTATACATTTTTGTATATGTTTTTTATGTAAATTTTGTATTTTCTCTGCATTTTGTTCGTCAATAATACGAAGAGTATTTGATATACTTTCTAGTTGTCGCTGGCCATATATAGCATTTAGTTCTTCGATGTATGTAGAATATATTTTTTCAATCGGAATATTTAAAAATCTCATAATGTATTTTGTATTATCAAAATTATTAATAATTTCATAAAAAGTTTTGACTACTACTAAAGAATTTTCGAGGCGAAAATCTTTACAAACAACATATTTTTCAGAATTTGCACACCTGCTTGTGTTGGGTTTTATAAAGTAGACCTTTTCATAAAGCGTCGATAATATATATAATAAATCTAACGACGCTGGATTAAACGTATCAAAAAATTTCAATACAAATGACCCACCTTTTGATTGCATTGCCACTGCAAATGCAATTTGACAAAAAATCAAATATGTTGATGACGTCTCCTGTTTATTAAAATCAACAGAAAAATCAAAACCACCATCACCAGTAATTAAATGCATTGTTCCATGATAGTTATCCCAACAATATTTTAAATTTTTGGCATGCGTCAGATCTCCTGTACCATCAATGCCATTTACAATTTTGACGATTGGATTGTGTATCAAAAAATTATCGCTTTTTTTCCATCCAGGAACACTTGATTCCATGTCATTTTGTAGCGTCATGCCATAATAAACATCTTTTAAATTTTTACGCAATACACATATCGCTTCGATAAATCCACCTGGTCCTTCTGCCAAATGAAACGTTTTTATTTTGTCAGGCATATGTGCTATTAAAGATAATATTTTGTTTATTTCAATCATTTTAAAAAATGAACGCGACAATGGTTTAAGCGTACATATGGGGGACTGATTTTTTTTAACAGGAGTATGAATATACTCGTATGGATTAGTTATTTTCTTATATTTTTCCCATAATTTTGGACATGTATCTATGCCGCATTTAATTTTTTCAAGATAAATTAATAAGGTTTTATTAGTTTTTGGTGTCGGACATTCTTCGCTATAAGATATTTGTATACTATCAATAATTTCTTTATGATAATAAATTTTTTGCAGTAAAAAATAACTCATGTTATTTCTATTAGATTAGTATACTATGTAACTATAGGTTTATGTTATTTATTGTCACAATATCCTAACATGTGACCGTTGAATAATTTTTCCATTATTTTTTCTTTTTTAGAACGAGTTTGCGTTTTTTTCTTGTGGTTGCTTTCTTTGTTGCTTCGCTTACATTCGTTGCTTCGCTTACAGCTTCATCTACAGCTTCATCTACAGCTTCATCTACAGCTTCATCTACAGCTTCATCTACAGCTTCATCTACAGCTTCACCTACAGCTTCGCTTACAGCTTCACCTACAGCTTCGCTTACAGCGTCTTGTGCCTCTTGTGTCTCCGCATCTTGTACTTCGTGTTCTTCCTCCGTAATACCAAGTAAATCAAGTGATACTTTTTCCGCATCTACATCACGAATTTTCTTATATACAAAGTATCTGTTAAGAAAGGAAATTCTCTTTTCCCCCGATGTCATGTTGGGTGCTGCTCCATACTCATCGCGATTTCCATATCGCATTTTAGATTTATTTCTACGTGAAAGTTCATTTGTCATTAAACTAAATAATTCTCCAAACATTCCAGACCCCGACGGCAAGTTAAGTAGTCTAGCTTCTTTTTGAGAAATCAATGTAAACCCATAATTTTCTAAAAGACGACCAAGATATGTATAATTTACAAGATATTCCCGAAATACTTTATTAATCGATTCCTGGTACACATCAATTGCATATCCGACCGAACTATTTTCGTCATCAAACGTTTCATGGTCATATTGTTTTGTGACACTCCATAATTTATGTTCTTCATTCATTACACTAACGCTTTCCCCTTGTTTTTTCTTTGCCAACATATTAAATATAGCTCCTCCATCATAACTTGTTCCAATAAAATACCCACCAACCTTTGTTGTTTCACTAACATTGCGAAGAAATGCCTGCAATGTTCGCTGACCCTCGAACATATAGTGAATCGCAAATTGAATAGAGCATACATTGAATCCCTCTTCGCCATATCCAAATAATTTGAATACACCTTTGCCAAGTTCGGTGCTATCTTTTGCGCCTTGTCCAAACACAGCGCGAGTAATTTGCTTACCCTTATCACTGTATGTTGCATCACCATTACGAATATTTACAGAAGAATTACCATGCACAAAGAGTGCTTTAGGAACATCGCGAAATTTCTTTTTGTAGTTTAGATACCGTGCACAAGCACCATTCAATCTGTTTTGAATATTGTCGCGCGATATATCCAGTCCGAAAACAAATTTAAGTTTGGCAGAAATCCATTTTGAAAAGTCTCCTCCTTTTCCTACAGCCAAATCAATGAGAGTATCACCTGGACGAGAAACACCCTTGATAAGTGATTTTTTCACAAATAAATTATGAAAGTCGCGCAAAGCTCGAGTTTGAGTATCTTTTCCAACCGCATTATAATATATATCGTCGTTTGCCAGTTCGTCGGGAATATCTTTTCCGGATGTAATCATATCTACTGTGATTGGATTATGAATAGAATACCAATTACTATCTGCGACATGATAGGCATTTCCATAGTTTCTTTCGCCATTTCTGAATGCGGCGGTTTTATCATAACGCACGCGAAGAGGTATCCATCGCCATCGATTATCGTTGTCCAAATCATATTTAAACTCAATAATTGTGTTATCTTCAATAATCTCCCCTTCTTCCGTCATCATTATTTTTTCGCCGGAAGATGAATTTTGCAGCATAATATTTGTTAGTCCTGCATTGTCGTCGGTCGGATTGGACGGAAAGAATTGCACTGGACGATAATTATTAGTTCTATCTTTATCATTAAAGCTGGGAACGTCGTCATCAATAACATTTTGACACGGGTTGATATAACCATGTTTTTTCTCATCAAACCCTACACGGAGAACCAACGTTTTATATTGTGATAACTGTGTGGCTGCACTGGTATTTGTACCTCCTTGAAATATATTATGAATTTCTTCAGTGCCGTCGGTTGCTTTTTTTGTTGTGATAAGGAAATCAATGGTATTGAAGTCTGGCGGTTTCCATTTAAACGAGTGTTCCCAGGTAACCTTTATGGGTTCGGTTGTTTTACCTACAGAGTCGCTCCCTACACCCATCTGGGATGGTGTGAAAATCATGCCGTCTGTTTCATATTCGAAATGACCATCTTTTATTTTTTGCATAATAAACGCGCATCCTGTGAATATGGATTGGGTTTTTGTATCTTGATAAAATGTTTTTGTGACAAAGCGTACTGGTGATTTTTCCTTCCCAGATGTGACAGACTTTGCATTCATGCTATTTATAAATTGTGACAGCATAATAAGCCTGTACTCAATATTTTTGCTTTTTGTTTTGTCTGTACCTGGCGCCGCTGCACCTGGCGCCGCTGCACCTAGCGCTTCTGCGTAAGTCGCGTCTGTATCATCGCCAGGTTTGTCGTCAGTTGGTGCAAAAGCCAACGCACGCACATCAACACTATTAATATAATATACATCGAATGCTGCATATAAATTAATAAACTCACCTTTTTTATTGCGCTTAATATGTTCTCCGTCAATAATTGAATTATATAACAGTTTATTGTGAATTGCTGCACCCGTGAATTCCACGTTCATATTCGTGGTGATAAAATACATTTTTCCATTTTCGTCAATAAATAGTAGTTTTCTCTCTCCGTCTGCTTTTTCTGTAACAGTATAATGTTTTCTAACATTGGGTATACGTGAGTTATCGTTAATTGGAACAATATTATTAATTTGTAAAGTGTATTGCGAAGGTCCAACAAAATTCTTGGGGAAAATACGATTTCCCGGGTTGTATTTGTCTCCCCATAAAACCGTCATATATTTGTTGAGGATAGACTGCTGTTTATCGTATGGAATAGGATAATTTGTTCCCTGTAGTCCAGATAAAACAATCATAATAACTTTACGTAAGGCGCCGCCAAGCCTCTCTACAGTATTAAATCCTTCTTCGCTAAATATCTTGCTATAGTCTAACTCAATCTCAATTTCATACTGTTCGGGCGATTCTAAAACTCTGGAATCGACGAATTGATATTCGGGGACCAGATTCCGCCCTCTGCGTTTTGATGATTTCACAATGCTTATATCTACTTTCACAGGAAAATCGGGATTGCTGAATGTGTGTCGGCAAATATACCTGAAGGTTTTTTTAGTATTGCTCCATTTATCAATAATTGATTTTATAAGATTGGAATTTTCGGATAAAAGTTTTTCTTCATGTATCGAAACCCTAAAATTATACTCGTCTACATCAACCGGATATACAACATCTTGTCCATTTCTATAATATCCTTTTTGTTCAAAAGTAGCACGGGTCATTCCGTCGTCGTCTGCGATTTCATTCGTTTTGCAATACCGTGAAATATTTCCAATACCACCAAGTTCGGTTCTAATATGAGATAATTTTGTCACGCCAGTTTTTATATCTATAAATTCATTAAATATACGTAATTTAAATTGGTCTGGTGTTGTTGTAAATCCAGATGATAAAAGATACTGAACCACATTATCGTAATCTATTTTAGTTATTCTCTTAATATTTTTCGTACCAAACTTTACTTCGAGCTCAAGATTGCTGTCTCTTGTACCAGCAAGGATTTTCGCATTTTCTAAATATATGCCGATCATCTTATCCAGTTTAGTTTTGGTAGTCATGAGTATATATATATAAATAGCTGATAATATTTATATATCTTTGTCAATTTTGTATTATAAATTATATAATTTTTTCAGATATATCCTGATACAATATTTTTTTTACTTTTTTCTTTCCATTACTACCATAAATGGGAATAGATAATACATTGCACATATTCTGAAGTTTTTGCAATGTGTAAGAAGTCATTGCCAATATAGGTTTATTATAATTCTGAATATAAATGCGTGAAGCAATGCTATTGTGAACAAACATATCTGATGCGTTGAGTTTTAGTCCGATAATTTGATTAGAAATATTGTGATGATTTCCTGAATTAGAATCAATATTTGACAAACAAATAATAACGCAATTTTTATGAATAGAGTCGCTGTGACTATTACCCAGAATATAATATGTGTTACCAGTAATATACGTAATTTTAATATTATGAAGTATGCATAGTGCATGTAATCCCTTAATTGATATTTTTGGAGAATTAACAAGCTCGGCCTCAATATCAGTATATTTTAATTTTGAGACACGTAAGATTGCTTTCATATCCCGAAGTTTTGTAGTGGCATCGATTTTGAATTTTTTTTCTATATCAAAAAAATGCTGAATATAATCATATTCGTCTTTGCCAAATAATAAAATATAAAAACACCAAAAAAGCTTATCGCGTTGACGAGGAGTATACATATCGTTATGTTCATTGGTTTGATTTGTAGCACCCACGATGTTTGTAGCATCCACGATGTTTGTAGCACCCACGATGTTTGTAGCACCCACGATGTTTGTAGCACCCACGATCGACGTGTATTCATTTTTCATACATGAACTATTTTGGAAACGTGACATATTATTTGTTGAAAACATATATTCATTTAATGTATCGAATATATGTTCACTTCCTGTTTGCATAATTATGTTATGATATAATATTATCTTTAACTTCTGTAAAAAATGTCTTCTGAAGATGCTGTTTCTCTGCTTCTTGCTTATCCAAACTTTTTTGTTGTTCGTAAACATAAATCGAATATTTCGTTAATTTGTCTATAGTGTTCTGTTTTTGTTCAGATAAATTAATAAACGTCCCATTTTTATTTTCATTAATGCAAACATCAGGGTCTTCTGAAAGTATACGCAAAATTTCTTTTTGATGGTACGTTGACATATTTTCTATCGACTTTTTTAATGAGTGTAAAGTATGGTCCATTATAGTTAGTCATCCACTCTATTTAACTATTTTTTGGAAATAATAAGTTTGGGTTTTTTCTTTACCATAAATTTCGTATCGCGAGGTTCAATAAGTTCGGCTATAATAGATATATATTTATCATTTAGTTCAAAGCGCTGTCCAATAACACGCACAGTAATAGACATATCTTCCTTTATAGAAGAATAGTATCTCGACTTTGTATGATGGTCGCGCGCAACGAATACCATAATTGGTGATGGCTCATCATCTGACATTGCGCGAATACCTGCTTTTGTAATATTTTTGGCAATACATTGAATATGCATGCCTTCCACTGGAGAACAAGCAAGACATTCGAATACAACTTCAAACGAAATCATGTCACCAGATACAAGCCCACTCGAATATGTTAGTATCTTGATGGAGCCCGACTTAATAAGTCCCTCAACACTACACTGTCCTTCTACTTCATCTGCAAATTTTTTTTCCAAAGTGTGCATTAGATTACCTCCAATATATCGGATGTTTATATGTACAGTTTTTGTGGTTAGTATTTTGTTGTAAATACTACCACCAGAATATCTTCGCGTTCGGCCATGCGTTTCGCCAGATTGTGCATGGCGCGTTATATTCTGTTTGGCAATTTGGTTTTTGCGCGTAGAAGAAGCGAGGGACATGTATAGTATATTATATCCAGATAATTCTTTAATTTAAATCAATTTTATACATTATATTGCAATTAAAACTTCTATTGGAGATAAAAACCATCTTTTGCCCCCCTTTCGTTGAATATTAAATAATCGTAAATAGAATTCTTGCAATACACAAATCAGCGTTTGTGGAAATGCCGACATGTCAATATCGACACTTGCTGATACTAATATATTTTGCAAAAGGAGTGTCGCCTCTTTTTTTCCAGATTGGTCACATCGCGCACCCTTATGTCTTGGTTTTGATATATGTTTTACTTTAAAAATATAGTATTGATTTTTGACTATTGCCATATAACCAGCATATTCACCCATTTTCTCTTGTATTGGCAATATATTTTTGACAACCTTACCCAATACGGATTTTAGGTCTTCTTCATCTTCTTTTTCTGCTTGATGCCAATCGTTTATGGTCGAGGCGCTAGATGTTTTATTTTGCACAATCATTGTTGGTGTTTTTACTTTATTATTATATAGCATTATTCCATTGATTTTTTTTGCAGAAATCATGAGTTTATCATAATATTCTTTTGCCATTTTTTTTACATCTTTCAGTAATGGCGCATCATCTTTGTGACTTTGAAGATTATTTAATATAAGTAGTGTATCTTGGTATAATAAGCTCTCTAACATGTGTTCAATCACAAACATCTGTAGTGTTGCATCGCTTGTACCTTTTTCTCGCATTATTTTAATAGCTGCTGCGGAAAAAACATACCAATCCTTCTCTCCACGCAATATAGGTTGGTCAATAATACTTTTCTCGTAATCACGAGCAATACGATTCCATAATTTTTTCGCTTGCTTGGTAGGCGAAGCAACCGTTTTGGTAAGCCTAGCGACCGTTTTGGTAGGCGAAGCAACCGTTTTGGTAGGCGAAGCAACCGTTTTGGTAAGCCTAGCAACCGTTTTGGTAGGTGTATCAACCGTTTTGGTAAGCCTAGCAACCGTTTTGGTAGGTGTATCAACCGTTTTGGTAAGCCTAGCAACCGTTTTGGTAGGAGAGATGCTGCCTTCTATATCCATTCTGGGTTCACGAATAAGTTTTTTTGTTGCATCATCATCGGCAACCTTAATAGAAATATGTCGGGGTTTGTAGTCGATTGGTATAGAACGATGATAACTTGAAATGAGTTTGTTAGTAAGTTCTAATGGTTGAAATAAATATAAATCGCCAATATTTATTAGATTACCAATACGACCATATTTATCAACAATATACTCATAATGATCATTTATAAGTTGATTCAAAGCTGCGTTTATTTGAACAAGTGGATTATGATGTATTGCATTAATGTATTTCACAATATCTTTTTTTGAATAAAAATATTTATCTTTAAACAACATTCGTATGCGACGAATAATTTTTTCAGTGTTCATCATAATAACGTCTTCGCTGTACGTGTCTAAACGTACATCATCAGGTTGTATATTTTTATATGGTTTACATGTATATTGACAGGATTCCATATAGTCACAAATCGAAGTATATGGTTTATCACCAACCTGATAATCTATTATTTGGCCACTTGAAAGTTGTTGTTTTACATTTTGCTTAAGTATTTCAGGAGTGAATTCTACTTGCTTTGAATTTAATAAACAATCTGTTGCACTCTGTTTTAATACCCGACTTACTTCTCCCACGCGTATGGCTTTTTGTTCTGCTAAACGATATACATACAAATCAGCGGCTTCTTCATGTTCGTCTTCTAATATTGTGCCGTGTAAATATAATTCGACATTACGTTTAATAAAAGGGAGTGCTTTGTGACTGCATGTACGCACGGCTCTACCGATAATTTGTTCGATGCGGTTCATATTATACCAGGGGTCTAATATGTGGACCTGGCGAATGAACTTTAAATCAAGACCTTCCGAACCTGCCTGTGATATTAATACAACGCGGACATGTTCTCCGTTAATGTTATTGTCTGATGTGAGAAGCTTAATTTCGGATATATTATTTGGAGAGAGGGTTTTATCACCAGTAATCATAGCATATTTTGATGGATAAAACTTGTTACTGGTTAAGTCGGCTGCATCACCTTGTGCATGTCGAGGTTTACTAGATAGAGCATCTATTTCATCAGTTGGTGGAGTTTTAAAGAGAGAAGCGGTATTTCCTGCGCGACGAAATCCCATTTCTTCTAAAGAGAGAGCTATAGGAACCAGCCCCCCGTCAATATATTGCGAATACACAAGAACAATTCCAGATGAATGTATAATTCTGTTGCATATTTCGGCGATTTTTCCACTGTATTTTCCAATTTCCGATGGAGAGAAAATCCTGCCGTATGTATCTGTTCGATATTCCACATTTCTTCGCGTCGCAGGAGTTCCAGATACCGAATATTTAATCATTCTGTCTAAACCTATCTTGCCAACAATAGAGTGAATATCGATAGTTTTTGATTTGTCTTCAACATCGGAGGACTTGGTGTCGTCTTCAACATCTGAAGCGTCTCCACCATCTAAAGCCTTTACCGGATAAATAATATTTAATGCTTCAAGTGGCTTTTGTAATGCTGTATACCCCAAGCTATCTACATTTTCGACCGTTGGAATAGATTTTGTTTGTTTTCCACGAATTTCCTGCTGAATAATAAGATTATATCCTTTCTTTTGATACGTTCCGATTTTATTTAAATAAATAGCTATTCTCTCTATGTTTTGAATAATCGCTCGAGAATTAAGTTGCACATCGGGAAACGGCAGACTTTGGTAGGTATGTTCGGGTGCAAATTCGTTTGGCCATATACGATACGGAAATGTATATGGATTATCACCTCTCACGAATGAAACATACCCTGTAACCTTTCTCTCTAATAATTCCTTTCCAATTTCTTCGCCAGATTCGGAAATTCTGAATGACCCATCAGGATTGAAAACTTCTTTAAGAGCAATTGTACTTCGTCTGTCATTTTTATTCATAAGGTTAATCAACCAAATTATTTCTTTATAGCTATTGAACATTGGTGTTGCAGATAAGAACAATAACCGCATATAAGGGACAGCGTCAACAAGCTTCTGAAGAGCAGAAGCTACACGTTTGTTTGAAGATTTATTTTCATCGCTCACTCGAATATTGTGAATCTCATCTATAATAATTAAACGATTTGCAAAGTGCCGTTTTAGTTTAGCAATCATAATTTTTTGCCTTCTCCCATCAGCAACATCGCTTTCTACAGTAGATTTCTTAATAATATAATTGGCAAATTCAACATATCCAAAAAACACGTATGATGCATGTATAATGCTTCGTACACGTCGTATGACCTTTTCGCGAGGGAGCCCTTTCATGTTCATAGGATTTATTTCCTTCAAATATTTATTCCCAGTACAAGCGCGAATATTCCACAAGCCATCTATTCGTTTTAGTTTTCTATCATCAAAAAGTTGCAGTTTGAAATTATCCTGAACATTGGGTGAAGCGACAACAATAATTCGTTGATTAATATCCATTTGCTTTAAGTAATCACGCATATCTTCGCTAATACCAATAGCAGAACAAGTTTTTCCTGAACCAAGTCCGTGATATAATAAAAGGCTGTTATATGGGGTTTGAAAAGAGAGAAAGTTTCTAACAAACATTTGGTGCGGTGCTAATTCGAATTCAGCATTACATAATTTTTTAGCATGTTCCTCTATTGGGTATACCCCACCTTCATACTGTGTTTCGTTAAATTCCTTGCGCTCCGCAATTTTAATATTGAAATTAGGGTCATCAAGTGTCGGGTATAAGTATTCGAATGTGTTGTGCGCTGAAGCCACTGTTTTTTTTTGCGCTGAAGCCACTGTTTTTTTTTGCGCTGAAGCCACTGTTTTTTTTTGCCTCAATCGCATTTTCCCTTTTCTTTTGACAGCATGCATATAGTTATATATATAAATATATATTATTGTATAGTATTTTACATATGTAAAGTAAAATTATTGTATAGTATTTTACATATGTAAAGTAAAATTATATGTATTCTAAATTACCGTCCCCCAATTTATTTTCTGTAGTCCAATCACACCATGATAAGTCTATACCACATGCAAGAGAATTTTTATCCCCAGGTGCTTTCAGAAGACACATATCATCATTAGTTGGCTTATCTTTATTAAATCTATTACAATTTGGAATATTAGTACTAACATCACCAGTAATACAGCAAAAACTTGCATCTACATCTCCAAAAGAATTACCATTTGGACAGTGGTCATTATATTTACAGATCCCTTCAAAATTGTTACTACATGCTAATCTATGATAATTAATAGAGCAATCATGGCAAGGGGTACACGAACTTTGTCCTGTTTTATCATTATATTTTCCAGGGGAGCAAGGGGTACACGAACTTTGTCCTGTTTTATCATTATATTTTCCAGAAGGGCAAGGGGTACACGATGACTGGCCACTCTGGTCCTGGAACCAGCCGGCCTGGCAGGGTGTGCAAGAAGTCTCACCAGCGGAAGAGTAGCTACCTTCAGGACAAGGCGTCTGCACGCTGCTGCCATTGCACGTCGAGCCGGCCTGGCAGATGGAGCACGAGGTGTGAGTGGTCCGCGTGCCGCCCGCCGTGGTGTAGCCCACAGGGCACGTGCTGCAGTCGCTGGAATGGAGGCTACTGTATTTGTTGTCGGCACCGCACTCAAGGCATGACTTGCAGTAAATGAATGGGGTGCCGCAGCAGTCACCCGCGTAGGTCCCTGCGCTACAATCGACACACGAGCTACAAGTCCACACCCAATCCACACGAGCCCTGTTCACGCAGAGTTTCCCTTCACCGCAATTCACCGGTGTGGGTCCGCCTAGTGGCGGCGAAGGCACAATCATTTCCCCCTTCTCTTCCTTAACCTTCGGTTTTCCTAAAGTTCCGCAATTGCACGGCTTGCTTTTCACTATTTTTCCTACGCCTCCCGAACCTAAAGGATTTTTAGAGAGAAGGTTGTGCATTTTCATATATTTC
>Ga0114996_10008023_pt1 | contig 11825 bp, 7 predicted proteins | sample ArcticOcean_MG_C_4_FD_87039 | JGI IMG/M metagenome (GOLD analysis project Ga0114996, IMG submission 87039) | Marine microbial communities from western Arctic Ocean - ArcticOcean_MG_CB4_134 | ecosystem: Environmental > Aquatic > Marine > Oceanic | place: Arctic Ocean: Canada Basin | collected... | reverse complement strand
TTCACTTCCCAGGCCGTACACCATCCATGATCCAACGGTAGGATGTCCAATACGAGTTACCCCACTGTTCATCTGCATCAATGCCGGCCCGTGATTGTTAGACTCGACATAGCATCCTTTCAGGAAACCGATATCGTCAACACAGGTGGCGAGGTATGGGAAAACCTCAGATACCCACATCCCAGATTTTCCATGACGTTGGAAGTGGTAGGGGGACTTCATCAGTTGTCCGATTGACTTGGCGCCGAAGAACGGGTTGATCCCCGCGGGGGGAGATTGCCCATCCATACGGTCGAGAATAGGCTTAGGCTCAAATAGGTCGATCCCACTCGGCCCTCCATACATGAACAAGCTTATACAAGCCTTTGCCTTGGCGGGAAAGTGTCCAGACTTTGGCGCTAAAGGGTTTAGTGAGGCAGTATTCTTAGAAAACAGAGTTGTTGGTTGGTGGAGCCCCGCAAGTCCTAACATTCCGAACCCGGCTCCAGCTTTCTTGAGGAAGTCTCGCCGACTGTTCCAGTGTATTGTTTTCAAATCGTCTGACTCACAGCAGGGCATTACAGGTAAGTTCTTATTCTATATAGATAAACTCGTCTTGGGAAATCACCGCTTGGGCTAGATCTTGGATGGCATGTAAAACCGACAGAGATTTTTTCTCCCGCTCGAAATAAGAGGCTGTTTGCTCGACAAGGAATGCCAGTGCAGCTTTCTCTTCTTGGTACGTAGGAGGTTTCCCTAAAGCTGTTTTGAAGATAAAAGATACGATCTCGTCCAGATTCCCGCCTGTATTTTTGTAAGCCTTTTCGGCCAGGTAAAGGCTTTGTTCTCTGACAAATTCGCTATTGAGTAGATAAAGTGATTGGGTGGGGATGACCGTCGATTCTCGGTTGCCGATGCTGATGTGACCGTCCGGGCCATCAAAAATCTCCATAAATGGCATGATGAGGGCACGTCGTTGTCTGATATATATACTGCGGCGCCAGGTTTGTTCGTCATCTTTGATATTTGTTGGCCATTTAGCGAACCCAGGATTTGTAGCGTGAGCAAGTGCATCTGGATGAATCCTGGGCCGAATACTGGGTCCAAACATCTGGGTGTTCAGTTTTCCGCTGATGGACAAAATGGAATCCCTTAAGATTTCTGCTTCGATGCGTTTCGGTTGATGCCGCCAATACCACCGGTTTTCAGGATCAACGGAGGCTTGATCAGAATAGGTGATACTTGAGAGCTGATAAGTTTCACTTAGAAGTATCATTCTGTGGAGCCTATGCAGGTTCCAACCATTTTTAATAAAATCGTGCGCCAGCCAGTCCAAGAGGTCTGGGTGTGTAGGTGATGCTCCCGCCTGTCCGAAGTTGTCTACGGAGGCAACTAAAGGTGAACTCATATGATGTTTCCAGACCCGATTGACTAGGACTCTAGCAGCTAGGAGGCCTGCTCCGTCTTCGGCATCTGTTAGCCACCGAGACAACGCTCTTCGCCGATAACTGGTTCCGGCTTCGGGGGACGGCTTCAGCTCGAACCATTTCCGAGAAGAGATCCCTGGACGCACCAAAACGGATGGGAAAAGAGGATCAACTTCCTTTAGGCGCTGGCTTGGGCTTCCTCTTCCCAGCAGAAAGGTTTGCGGGGACTCAAACCCGACACTCTTGATGCCAAAAGCAAACTTCTGTTGTGATTCCAAAATACTCACAGCTGAATTGAGTGCTTGCCAGTGTTCCAATTCATTCTGGCTCAAGAAATCTTGCAGTTGTTCTTCCAGATGGAGAGGCCCTTCTAACTGGAGTGTTTCTGCGATTCGCAGGGCATCCCTATCACTGGATGAAAAACGGCCCACTGTCCATTCGTGTATGCCGGCTGAAAAACCTCTCTTAGTTTGCACCTGAATCCGAATGCGCCTGGTCTTTACTGGTTCGAAGTGGATCTCGTTGAACTGATCCTTGGTTGTCTTATAGTTTGATTTTAGAAGTTTAATTGGATTCCATTCTCCGTTTGCACTATAGATAAGAGAATATCCCTCAGGAGCCCTGATAATACCCGCATCAGGTTCGTCATCAAACCAATAGATACGAGAATAATTGATCTCTTTTGGCTCGGAAAAGTTGTACTGAACCCACTCCTTATCAGCCGAACTGGTGACCCACAGGAAGGATGGGTTATTGTTATCTTTGGAATCCTCAATGGGTTCTCTATCAAAAAGAGAATCGACATGGTCGACGAAGTGAGAAGTGCTGACAGTGGTTGGGGCTAATCGTATGCTGTTCCTTTTGCCCAGCGCCAAGAGAAGTGGGGTATGACTAGAAACTAAGACACCATTATCTGCTAGTCGTTGTCGTCTCCATTCCTCCGTTTTCAATTTCATCCATTGGTCTCTTTGGGATCGTGCCTTTGCTAGATTCACCCCAGCTGCTCTCTCTGTAGGCAGTCTGTGGTTGACTCGTTCGGTGCCCTTGAAGAAAGCTAGCATCTGGTAGTACTCTTTTTGAGAGATTGGATCATACTTGTGATCGTGACATCGAGCACATGACACCGTTAAGCCGAGCATGGCTTGAGTCGTAGCCCCTAGGATGTCATCTAATGCATCAAATCGCTCAACCTCTGTCGGCTCGTTAGCCTGAAAAGGGCCAACGGCTCCGAACCCTGTTGCAGCTAGAGCTGTTGGGTTGTTAGGAGCGTACTCATCCCCGGCGATCTGGAGTTGGAGAAAGGTATCGTAGGGCATATTACTGTTGAATGCTCGGATCACGAAGTCCCGATACTGAAACGCCCAAGGGTAGAAACGGTCATACTCAAAACCGATGCTCTCCGAATAGCGGGCCACATCTAGCCAGTGACGTGCCCAGCGTTCTCCGTATTGGGGAGACCGAAGAAGGCCATCTACTGTTTTCTCCCAATTATCCCGAGAGTATTGCTGAAAGGCATCAACCGCCTCCGCGGTAGGGGGTAGTCCAATCAGTCCGTAATGAAGGCGCCGGACGAGAGCTCGTGGAGTCGCTTTTTCTACTGGGTCCAGACCGACTGTTAGCTGCTGTTTGCGGATGAATCGATCGATTGGGTTTGTCGACCATCTTTTTTCAGGGATCTCGGGAATACCTGGTTGAAGGGTCCGCGTGAAAGCCCAGTGGGTTCCTACTCCTCCGTCTACGCTAACATTTTCAGGCCAGACCGCACCTTGATCAATCCAAGCCTTGATAAGCCCTATTTCTCGGCCAGTTAAATGTTCCCCTGTGGGAGGCATTTGTGGTCTCTGTGTCCCTGTGATTTTTTTAAAGAGAAGACTTTCTAAAGACTTGCCAGGGATAACCGCCGGACCTGAATGGCCACCCTGGAAAACTATTTTTCGGTTATCAAGACGTAAGCGTGCTTTCTGTTGATTGGGGCCGTGGCAGGAATGACAACGTTGCTCGAAAATTGGAGAAATATCTTTTTCGAAGTCAATAGCTCTTCCAGGATTAATAGGAAGGATATGGTCTCGAGATGGCGCACTGATACGGGCATGAATGGCATCAGCAGGCATTATGGGTATATTAGGATCTGGCCACAATGCCCCACGATCGATCCAGTGACGTAGGAGCTCTCTCTTAGCAGGCGGCAGCGGTTCTAGTAAGGGCATCGTACCCGATTTGACAAGGCTATAGATCAAACTAGACCGAGCGTCTCCAGGTACGAGGGCGGGCCCTGACTCCCCTCCCTTCAGGGCGGAATCTAGACTGGTGAGCTGCAAATCGGCACTCGCAACCTCTGAATTATGGCAGCTCTGGCAGTGTTCCTCTATCAGAGAGATTGCCTGGGCATCCAGTTCATGGGCACCTGGCATCTGGAGGAGAAGCGGTAGCTGGATAAGTAGCGCGAACGCTGCGTACATATATCACCAATCCCGCGGTGCCTGAGGGGAGCTCCGAGCCGAAGCTAATTGAGTCTGCAAAGAAGGGGCAGGCAATTTTTATTTCTCCATTACGAGAAGTGCTTACAAATCATCAGACTTTTTTAGCGACTAGATCTTGCCGTTTGAGATGAATCTTATCGTAGCTGTCTCCTGAGATGACATAGTACCAAGCCGCAAAACGTTCGTTAAGGGACTCAGTGATTCTCTCTCCATTTGCTATCTTAGCTTTCCAGGCCTCATAAGTTTCATGCAATTTTTTATTGCGCTTGTCCTCTTCAGTCAGGCCTTCAGTTTTGCCCTGAAACCCCATATTAGTAGGTCGCTTTTTGGGCTCAGGGAATCGATCTTGATTGAACCCAGCTGTGATAAACAGGTAACGGTTTTCTCCGGAGCTGCTCGCTGGACCCGTGTTATTTGAGCTGCTGACACTGATAGCAGTATCACTGCCGTAAAGGATCTCTCCAAAGCGCAGGACGTAAGTGACCCCTGTTGACGTTGCCAACTGCAGTTCGCCCTCGTTAGATAGGAGATTCCCTTCACGGGTTAAGTAATAGCCTTTGTTTTGCAACGATAGGAGTGCTTCCTGAGAAATCTTTATTCCGCCATCCTCCTGTTGGAGCGACTGTAGGAGCCCTGCGGGCTTCGGGCGCACTCCTACGATGGAGAGCTCGTCAAGGGAGCTCGTCAAGTCACCCATTTTTGTAGCATTGACCTCCTGATAGGAACGCATCTTATTAGCGTTCCATTCCGTGCCACTTTTTTTGAGAATGAGTTTGTCACGTTCTACGACCCGGCGAGTCCGTTCGTTGATCGAGTAATCAAGGATAGTTACAGTTTCAATAGCATCCTTTTCTATCTGCAGAAGATCTGTCTCGACCCAGTCAGCAAAATTGGTTGAGATGTCCAAGTCAAGGGAGCAGACATAGACTCGTTTCTGTCCTGGAACCCGGACGAAATTCATATTTTCTTCTTCACCGGTAGTCTTTCCGATTATCAGATCGGCTAAGATCTCTCCAGACGCACCCCTTATCGTTAAACGTTCACCCCGCCCAGACAAACTTGTGGAAGCCTCGTCCAAAGGGTCAACCACCCCAAAAGCTTCGTGGTCAGCGACGTTGCTGGATCGAAAGCCTTCCTTCTTCAATCCAATCAAGTGAGCTGCAGTTTGGGCCAGTCGGTCTTTACCATCCGCCGGGTAATTATGATGCGAGGGAATGGTCCAGATCCCCTTTTCAAAAGTAACTTTGAAGGGACGGGGCGCTCCGGTATCTTCCTCATATTCTACTACCTCCAGCGTAGTTGCACTGTTGGGATCCTTGAATTCAGGGAAGAACTCTTCCCCGAGATCCATGAACTCGTCAGGGGTTTGGGTGCCAGGCCCGGTTGCAAAAGCCAAGAAAAGAAGGGCAATTGCCACTCCCGCGAAAATCAGTGTCTTGCGAGTTTCATTCATTCATTCCACTCCTCAATCGCGCAGCATCCGTGTAACTGCCTCTCCTGCTTGTTCGCGTTTCCGTCTCCGAAGAAAAATCATGATCCCCATAATAAAAACAGGTATGGGTGGTAATAGGACAGCAAAGGTCTTGATGGTACTCTGAATCCGTCGAAGCTTCTCTTCCATATTTTCTTTACTGGTTGCCACTTTAGCTTCTTTATCACTCTCTATATTGGCTTTCAGAACCTCGAACTTACGAGATTCAACTTCCTGAATGTTACGTGCCATTATCTGTTTTGTTCTGTCGTCTAGATCGGAGCGAATTTGTACCTCATTAACACGTTCGTCGAGACGGCGCTGTGCGTCAGCTAGAGCGGCTTCTGCATCAGCTTCCGCCTGTTTTTCTTCCCGGATACGGTTAGTAACGAAAGTCTGGGTCTGGGCTTCAAAGCGTCTCAGGGTCCGATGTCTGACCCGCTTGTTACGAAGAGCGACGAAACTCTCATCTCCTACCAGAGTATCGATACTATTAAGGAAAAAAGTTACGTTATCGAAATTCAAGTTTTGCGGCCCCTGCTCGCGGATGCGGAAGAACTGTTCAGAAATGAAATCCAAATCGGCAATGATGATCACCTTGAGCTGCTGTCCTGCGGGAGTCTTTCCGTCAGAGATCTCCTCATCAGTCGAAGTGATTTCGGCCTCCTGATTGTTGGGTGCTAACCCTTTTATCAGTGCGGCAATTATGTAGTCACCTCCATCGGGTCGATGTGGGAGATTGCGGTTTAGGGACATGCCCAGAAAGTTCCTCTGCACTAATTGTTGGTAGAAGAACCGTCCGGAGAAGATGCTTGTCTTCACTAGTGGTTGGAAATCGAAGCCATCTCCGGTGGCCTTGGCCAGAGTCCCCGGATATAGCATGACCAATTCCTGAAGTGCTGAAGTGGCAGGTGTGTTTGGATTGAAAGCTTCCTCGTTCTCATTCCCTCGCCCAATGAATACAACTTCTGCTGGAAGGTGTTCTAAATCAGGATGCGGATTGTAAGCATCCCAAACCACCACAGATTTATCCCAACTTACCCCCATATCCTTAAGGAATTTTTGTATGTCCCCCTTCTGTTTAGGCGGAGGGCCTTGATTGCGCATGAACGGATTTTGGTTTGCCCCGGCTTGTTCAGAAGGAGAAAGCCCTAGATTGACAACTGGCATTGGATCAACCATCAGTAACGTTGGAATCCCCGCTAGAATGGGCTTCTGTATAGCATCTAATTCCTCTTGAGAAAGAGAGGAGGGGAGAGCTATTACTAGTCCATCCAGGTCGTTGGGGACGTCTCCTGCGGGATTCACCTGCACTACTTCGTATTGTTTCCGGAGTTCTTCTACGACTGGCCATGGAGGGGATGAGCGGAAGGTCTGGAAGTCGAACCCACCGAAAATTTTCACCTCGGTAGTGACTACCCCGATTTTTTTACGCACAGTATTCGCCACTACCCGCATACTTCGGGCAAGTTCATATTCGACAGACAGACCTCGATCTACAAATGGAAGTACTTCTTCTTCGGCTCCACAAGTGAAGGCAATACCGAGAAATACATCTGAAAAGCCGGCTCTTGCACTACTTAGATTAGGGATTTGACGAGAAGTGATTCCAAACTTTTCTCTAGCTTCTCTAGCAGTTGAGGTGTAGGGGGAGGCCCTTTCAATCCGGACCTGCACCTTGGATCCGCCTATTGAATCGAGTTGCGTGAGTGTGCTTAATAAATTAGCACGTGTCTGTACGTAAGGCTCGGGAACATCGGGGCTAATAAAGGCCTGAATGAAAACCGGCCTATCCTTGTCCAAGCTGGCAACCAAACTTAGTGTCTGATTCGAGAGGGAATGCAATCTTTCCGAAGTGGTATCGAGGCGAAAACCAAGCCTTTCAGTCAGAGTTGCGAGAGATCCAACCACAATAACCAGAGCTACAGCCCGCACCATGTGATGTAACCAAGTAGGGTGGCCATCCATCTTTCTAGGCCAATGCCGCTTTTCGATTAGGAGAACATTCAGGTAGATGCCAACGGCGGCCACAGATAAAAAATAGACTATGCCGGAGAGGCTAATCATTCCGGAAGCGAAATCTTGGAAATGAGGGACTATCCCCAGGGGCGAGACTACGTTGGCGAGGCCACTGCTGATCAGGCCGAAGAGTGATTTGATAAATACTAGAAGCCCGCACAACCCCGCACCCAATATAAACGCGATAGTCACGTTAGAGGTGAGCAGGGAGGCTATCATACCGACGGCGATGAGGGAGCCTCCAAGAAGCCAATAACCCACATAGTTGGCAAACATAATTCCTAGGTCAGGATTGCCCAACCAGGCCAAAACCAGAATGTGACTGGAGGATAGAACGAGAGAAGCCGTGTATACCCCTAGGACCGCCAGGTACTTACCTAAAACCACCTCCAGGCTTGTTGCTGGTAGAGTGAGAAGCAGTTCATCGGTGGCCTGCCGTCTTTCATCTGCCCAAACACCCATCGTCAAAGCGGGAACGAAAAAAAGCAATAAATATGGGATGAGGGCATTTAGCTGTTCTAGGTTGGCAAGATTATTGAGGAAAAATCTATCTTGCCAGAAGGCAGAAACTGCACTGAGGAAAATAAAGAGTGTGATGAAAACATATCCTGTAGGATTAGTGAAATATTTCCACAGATCTCTCCTGACCAGAGCTCTGATGAAATCGAGATTTACTCTATCGAGCATCACATTTCTCCCGGGGAATCGATCCCTTGCGTTGGGCTCGACTGATCTAGCTGCACGCTACTAGCGCGGCCATCGCCATGTCCCGTAAGCAGGTAGAATCTCTCCTCCATAGAATAATCCCCCTTGAGGTCGTCTGGTTTCCCGTCGAAAACAAGCTTGCCTTCATGGACAAGAAGTACTCTATCCGCTACAGCCTCGGCCTCCTGTAGGATATGAGTCGATATTAGGACGGTTCTAGTCTTGCCCAGCTCCTGCAAGTTGTCTCGAAAAGCTCGAATTTGATTGGGGTCTAGCCCGGCAGTGGGCTCATCCATGATTATAACCTCGGGATTATGGAGAAGAGCTTGGGCGAGTCCGACTCTTTGCCTATAACCCTTTGAGAGCTTCCCTATGGGTTTTTCCATGACCTCGCCCAGTTCGCAGAGGTGGTTTACATAATCGATTGAGGATCTCAATTGAGATTTCTCCATACCCCTCGCTTCACCAAAAAAAGCCAGAGATTCCGCAGGGGTCATATCGGTGTAAAGAGGCCCATTTTCTGGAAGGTAACCTAACTTGCGAGAGGCTGCAATCCGGTTGCTTTGGACATCGACTCCGCCGATTTTTGCCCTTCCCCTGGTCGGAGATATGTATCCGGTCAACAGTTTCATTGTTGTCGATTTTCCTGCACCATTTGGTCCGAGAAATGCAACGATCTGACCTTCCGGGATCGAAAAGGAGATGTTTTCGACCGCAACAAACGTGCCGTAGTACTTGCTGAGGCTCTCTGCCTCGATCATAATTCTGGGTTGACCAGCCATGGGAAAAGCACCTTTTAATTTGTGTAATCGAGCCTTGTCAACCAGGTTTTTGAGGCACGGACCATGCTGAAGAGGTTCAAAAGGTCCGAATTATCGCCTGTTGGCCAGTTTCTCCGGTTACAAATATATGGGTCCAGCCTCACAATACTAGGATCTGCAATGAAGGGTATACGCACCAGTAGCATAATATAAACGAATACAGGTAGATAGGGGGAACCCCCCAGCTAACTCTCGAGGGTCCTCAAGAGTGACTTTTGAGTGCGTGAACGTGTCATCTGGAGTGTCATGAACCTGACAGACTTTATTAATCCCGAAGGCGTTGTAACGCAATTTGAGATTCCTGGTCGATTGAGGAAAATCGAATCTGTGCATATGGGGCACATCCACGACTCTTTTATCAGTAGTTGGTTGGACGATACTGGGGAAAAGCGATACCTGCATCAACGAATGAACCACACTGTTTTCCCTGACCTGGACGGCCTGATGAATAACATTCTGTTAGTCACCGAACATCTGGCTGCCCATCCGATTGACGGAGAAGAGACTTTAAGGTTAGTAGCTTCTAGGGTTGGAGGTGTGATGGTTAGGGACAGCAACGATAATTTCTGGAGGACTTTTAAATACGTGGAAAATACCGAGGTCCTCAATCTTTGCCCCTCGCCAATTTACGCACATGAGGCCGGACGTATCTTTGGTAGCTTTATTCGGCGTTTGACTGATCTGGATCCAGCCAAATTGAATATTACAATTCCCAATTTTTTCCATCTGCCTGCTCGCGTGGAGGAATTGAAAATGGCTGCAGAAAAGGCCTCAATTGCCCGACGTTCTCGAGCTGAAACCGAGTTAGGATTCATTCTGGAAAGAGAAGAGTCCTATGCTGTTATTACACGCAGTTTGGATCAGGGGCGATTGCCGCACCGAGTAATCCATTATGACCCTAAAATCAACAATGTTCTGTTTGGTATTCACACTGGCAAGGCTATTTGCGTGGTCGATCTCGACACTTGTATGCCTGGGTCACTGCTCTACGATTTTGGGGATATGGTTCGCACATCCAGTGTGGAAGCTGCTGAAGACGAAGAGGATCTCTCTAAGATAGACATCAATTTGAAACTTTTCAAAAGCCTGCTTGAGGGTTATGTGGGTGCAGTTAGAGGGTTGCTCACTCAGTCCGAAATTGCGCTTATGCCTTTCGCGCCTGCGGCCGCGACTTTGACTATAGGAATGCGTTTCTTAAGCGACTATTTGTCTGGAGATGTTTATTTCAAGACAAACCATGTCGAACACAATCTTCAAAGGGCTCGAGCTCAATTGGCGCTGGTCCGAAGCATGGAAGAAAACAAGCGTGCGATTGAGAAGCTGGTTCTCAGTGTGGTGGGATAATGAGGTTTTACAGCTTAGGTGCCCATATCTAGAGAGTTCTCCTGACGTGAGCCACCGATGTGTATGGGGAATTTCCTTTTTTATGACTCGACGCAGGCACCGCTGATCAGTAGCATGAGTTGAAGTGCTTATGAAAATTTATCGAACATCTTGTGGTCTGATCGTGGAGAGTAGTGCTGGCTATAGTCGGCTAGAAATCTCCTGGGATTCTCTTTTCGAGGAAGAAAATCTCGCGGCAATGCTCCAAGAGGTCCTTATAACAGCTGACCCATTCGATTGGAACGATGATGTAGAAGTACTAGCCCCGGTTGATAGCCAAGAGGTCTGGGCGGCGGGTGTAACCTATTTTAAAAGTAGAGATGCTCGGATGGAAGAATCCAGTGCAACCGGGGGTGATAACTTTTATGATCGGGTTTATGAAGCTTCTCGGCCGGAGTTGTTTTTCAAAGCTGCCGGCTGGAGAGTGGTCGGGCCTGAAAAATCAGTTCGTATCCGCGAAGATTCCAAATGGAATGTTCCTGAACCTGAGTTGACCCTGGCTATTTCCAGAGATGGGGCCATTATTGGCTACACCATTGGTAATGACATGAGTTCACGCGATATTGAGGGTGAGAATCCTCTCTATTTGCCGCAGGCTAAAACCTACGACGGTAGTTGTGCGATAGGTCCTTGCATCCTCGTAAATTCAAGTCCTTTACCATCTGGATCGGTCATCGGGCTGGAAATCGAAAGGGCTGAATCCTTGGTGTTCGAAGGACAAACAACCCTTGCCCAGCTGAAACGCAGTCCTGAAGAGCTCGTCGAACATCTCTTTAGGGAGACAAGTTTTCCAGTTGGATGTCTACTAATGACGGGAACCGGTGTGGTACCTCCTTCTGATTTCACCTTGGAATTACAGGATAGAATGAGTATCACGATTGACGGCATAGGCACCCTGTCAAATACAGTGGCCGGATAGTATAAGTCATCTGGTGTTTTCTCTCGGTGTTATGCGACTGAAGATCTATGCGTTAGCTGCCATCAATACAGCGATATTTGTCTGCGCTGTCGGATGCCGCAACGTCGGCGAATCGACTCCCCTGACGACAGAGCTGAAAGCAGAGTATAGGAAGAAGATAGAGGAGATCAATTGCAAGACCGGAGCGAGGCAAATGGAGGTTTTGGACCTGATGGAGCGTTTGTATAGCGGTGATAGTCTCCTCATACTGGACGTTCGAACTCCCGAAGAGTTTCAGATAGGTTCTCTAGCGGGGGCGATCTCTCTTCCCCTGGAGAAAGTACCGGAATTTACCCCACGGTTTTACGATAATAAAACCATCGTGAGTTACTGCACAGTAGGGTATCGTTCTGGGCTGGCGGCTGTCGAACTGGAGGCTCTCCTAGGGCGTCCTGTTTACAATCTGGATGGCGGGATTATTGAGTGGTTCAATCAGGGAGGTGAGGTGGTGGATTTGGAAGGCTCTCCGAGTCTACGGATACACCCCTACAATTCCAACTGGAAACCATTTGTAATTGGTAGAGAGTAAGGGGTCTCGTGAAAATATGAAATTCGATTGGTAGCAGAGACAAATAGCGCTCA
>Ga0114996_10008022_pt1 | contig 11825 bp, 8 predicted proteins | sample ArcticOcean_MG_C_4_FD_87039 | JGI IMG/M metagenome (GOLD analysis project Ga0114996, IMG submission 87039) | Marine microbial communities from western Arctic Ocean - ArcticOcean_MG_CB4_134 | ecosystem: Environmental > Aquatic > Marine > Oceanic | place: Arctic Ocean: Canada Basin | collected... | reverse complement strand
CCCTCGCCTTCCCAGAGAGCGAGGCCCAGCTTGAACGCTGCGACGGGGTTCTGCTGCTCTGCGGCCATGCGCCACCACCTCACGGACGCCTCGAGATCCTTCTCGACCCCCTCCCCTCGGGAACACATGACCGCCATCTTGACCTGCGCATCGGTCTCCCCCTGCTCCGCGGCCATGCGAAACCACTTCGCCGCCTCCCGGAGGTTCTTCTTCACGAGCGTCCCCCCGTGATAGGTGCCTCCCAGATTGTATTGAGCCCGCATGTCTCCCTGCTCGGCTCCCTTGCGCCACCACTCGAGGGCTTCGGGGATGTCCTTCGCCACCCCCTCGCCCTCCCGCAGCATCCAGCCAAAGTTGAACTGCGCTCGGATATGGCCCTGCTTCGCCGCTCGGTGGTACCACATCGCTGCATGAGGCTTGGAGAGCATCACCCCTTCGCCCTGATCAAAACGAATGGCCAGATCGAACTGGGCCTCCACGTATCCTGATTTCGCTGCTTCCCGAACCCAGTCCGCGCCCTCGATCGAGTCGCGAGGCGCTCCCGGGGCGAGATTCAGCAAGCGACTGAGAAAGAGTTGAGCCACGGGGTTCCCCCCCTCTGCCGAGCGCAAAAACCACTTCACCGCTTCCGCGTCGTCCTCGGGCACACCCCGTCCCCAATAATGAAGATTCCCCAGCTCGAACTGAGCGTCGAGATGACCGCTCGTCGCCGCCTGAACAAAGAGCTCGGCAGCCATCCCTTCATCCATTTCGACGCCCTGACCTGCCAGGTGCATCTTCCCAAGAAGGAACTGGGCTCCTGCATGTCCTCGCGCCGACGCCTTCGTGAACCAGCGAACGGCGGTTTCGTATTCTTCCAGTCCAAACGCCTCCTCCCCCTGACTGAAGAGCCACCTCGGTGACTCCTGGAGCCCCGAGTGGGAATCCTGCCTCACAGAAGATCTCTCCACAGGTCGTTCGCCGGAGGACGCCGCGACGTCACGGATTCCCCGGGCCGGTCCCTCGGTCGCCTTGGCGACATGGGACCCGAAGATGAGGAGGAAGAAGAAGAGACACCCGAGACACCTCATCGCATTTCCGAGGATTTCGTCTGGCCGATGATTCGATGTTCCCCGTCCGCTTCCACGCATGCGCTCCTGGTTCCCGACCATCTCTCGCCTCCTTGCATTGCGGTCCCCTCGATGCAGGCATGCGAGGAGCGTCGTTTTCACTCGACAGAAGAAGGAGCAAGGGATGTGCCATGACATAAGCCATTGAAACCATTTGGTTCATGGCGTTTTTCAACACGGGAAGGCGTGTCAGACATGTGTCAGGGTGTGTCAGGGTGTGTCAGGGTGTGTCAGCCATCCGGGCGGAGACGCCGCGAAGCGCAGAACGTGCGCACCACTCGCAGAGCAGGTGCTGGGACTTCTCGCAACTCGCGCGTGAGTCGTCGGTTCCGCTGGTTTCTACCGGGACATTCTCGTGGGGAAAACATCGCCGAAGAGCGCATCGATGCGATGGTGACACCTGGGAGAAATTGGAGTGGGAAAAGGACACCCCGGACGTGCGAGGATCTTCCAGTTCAACCCAATGAACCAGAATCCCGCACGCGCCATGGATGCCTCCCGGAACCAGAGTCCAAGAGAAGGAGGATACAGCCCCTGACGTCCTCAAACATCAGGGGCTGCTTCAAACAGCTACTTCTTGACCAGCGGTCGTCCAAGCGAGTCGGTGTAATTTCCGGTGATGATCTTGAAGAAATCGACCAGAACCAGGATTCCGCACAACCCAGCCGTAAGCAGATACAACACGCCCATGCCCGTGTGTCCCGTGTAGAAGCGATGCACACCCAGGATACCGAGAAACCAGCACAACAAGAGCACCGTCAACCACTCATATCCTTCGGCCTGAACGGGGGCCGCTGCCTGCGACGCTGCAGGCGCCGATCCTCCGCCTCCCGCGAGGAGCTTGGCCTTCTGCTCCTGAAACTCCTCTTCTGTCAAAGCGCCGGCTTCCTTCAACTCTGACAATCCTTTCAACTCGTCTGCCATGCTCATGCTTACCCCATTGTTCAATCAGCCCCCTTCGCAATCGAGAGCCTTGGTTTGATTTCCCTTCCATCATCGACCGCTTCCCGCGCTCCCGGGAGGAGGCGGACCCACGCAACCCGTCCACATTTCTCCTCATCCCCATCCTGTCGTTACCAGCCCGAGTTGCTGTTGTCGAACTCGCGCTGCCACTCGCGCTGATGGCGCATCTGCTGCTGATGGAGACGCTCCATCATCTCTTCCGTCTCCTCCTGCGCCTTCTCCATGTTCCGATCCCACTCGCGCTCGAAGTCTTCCTCCACCTGCTGCGTCGCAACCCCCGCCATGAGGAACCAGAGGAGAGGAGCGCCGATGATCAAAGCGATCGCCCAGCCTGGGATTCCGCCGGACGCGATCGGTTGAACCGGTTGAGCCTGGGGAGGGAGCGCGCTCCCCGCGGAGGAGGCGGAGGACGACGTCGAGCGATTCAGGATCCGCGCCTTCTGTTCCTGGAACTCGCCCTCGGTCAAGGCTCCCAAGTCCTTCAACTCAGACAGCTTCTTCAATTCTTCAGCGATGCTCATCGAGTTCCCTCACATGCTCATCCGGTATCCATTCCCGTGGCTACCGTTGCCTCCTCACATGACAAGTCACCGCAGACACCAGCAGGCATCGAAACACGAGCCGCGTGAAGAGAATTCAATTTCATTCCTGAGACTCGACGATAGGAAAAAGACTGCTGTCTTGTCATCTCAAAATGAGCGGAGGATGGGAAATTCCCATCGGTTCTGGGAAAAAAGGACCTATCAAGAGCCGATTCATCGTTGGAAGAAGTTTGGATGGACTACGCCACGGGCGGAAAGTGTTTTCAGGGAACGGAGCAGACACCGACCCCATCCGGGCCAGATGATACGCAGACCCAAGCAGCCGCCTCCACGGAATTGGACTCCCGTTCCCCGCATGACGGGTTTTGCTCCAGGTGGGCACGAGCATCGCCCCCCACAATCTTCAGGGTGCTCCCGCACCCCCCTCCCAATTCCAGATCGGCCCCCCGGTTTTCAAATGATGGGTTGTCTCCCGGAAAGACGTGCTGGAAACTCGTCGATGAGCTCCGAAACAGAGTTCTGGGAACACCACAACGGAGTTTCGCGAGGAGTGGCATTGGAGACTGCAACAGAGCCAGCCCAGCGATGGACGCAAAAGAGCCTCCTCGCGCTGATCTTCACGAACGTGTTCACGCTGCGCTTCCTGACGGCGTGGATCCTCCTGACAGGGGTCGCCAGGATCTTCGACTTCACCATCTGGGCCTGTCCGGTGTACTCGACGCTGGAAGTGAAATGCCCGGGATGTGGGCTGACCCGCGCCGTAGAGGCCCTGTTATGGGGGAATTGGGCCGAGGCGATGGAGCTGCATCTGTTTGCGTTTCCCGCTCTCGTGGCCGCGATCGGGACGCTCATCGTGACCTTCGCCTCCCCATCTCTTCGAGACAGGCTACTCAACCCCATCCTGGCGATCGATCAAAGGCTGGCCCTTGGATGGGTCCTCCTCGCCTTGTTCTTCCTGCATTGGATGATGAACCTGTGCACGGCCTCTTGAGACAACGTCACCTTCGTCCCCCCGTGCGGGACTGAGCTCCGCCTCCTGCTGTCCATCGCTTCAGCCAGCGCGATCACGCCCCAGAAACCCCGCTTTGGAATAGAGGGTGATCGCGATAGGATTAAAATCCATCGACGAGGGAGACACGTACGTGAGGCCAGAGGATCGGGCGAACCGGGAGCGAGGCGTGTTGTGGCTGCTGGCATGGACCGGGTTCGTCGTGTCGTTCGTCGCGAGCGCATGTCAGGCGGCGCCGACGCCGGTCCCGGAGAAGAACCCGCCGCACGCGGAAGCACACGAGGAACCGGCGCCTCCCCAGCCTTTGGAGAATGACCGTGCAGAGGAACGAAAGCGCATGGTGGAGAAGCAGCTGATGCGCCGAGAGATCCAGAGCAGGAGCGTCCTCGACACCATGATGGCCGTGCCCCGCCACGCGTTCATTCCCGAGGAGAACCGAGAGCACGCGTACGAGGATCGCCCGGTGAGCATCGGGCATCGGCAGACCATCTCCCAGCCCTATATCGTCGCGTACATGACGGAGGCGCTCGCCCCCAAACCCGATCAACGCGTCCTGGAAATCGGCACCGGATCGGGTTACCAGGCGGCGGTACTGGCGGAGCTGGTGAAAGAGGTCTACACGATCGAGATCATCGCTCCGCTGGGAGAGCGGGCGCGGGAGGTCCTGGACGAGCTCGACTACAAGAACATCCACTTTCGGATCGGAGATGGGTACGCGGGCTGGGCCGAGGCCGCGCCCTTTGACGCGGTGATCCTCACAGCCGCGCCGCCGGAGATCCCCCAACCGCTGCTGGATCAGCTGAAGATCGGCGGCGTGCTTCTCGCGCCCGTCGGCCGCAACACCCAGGAGCTGGTGCGCATGACCCGCACCGCCGAAGGCTACCACCGGGAGCGTCTCCTCGGAGTGCGCTTCGTCCCCATGACAGGCCGCGCCCAGGAGCCCTGATTCCCGCCTTCATTTCCGGGCACTGGCGGGCACAAACAGCGACGGCCGGGGCGAGCCTGGCCCATCAATCATCTGAAGTGTGCTGCTCTTCTTCCTGGAACCTCTCGGTGAGAGCGGCATCCAGGGTTTCCCCGACGAGCCCATCGAGCAACGGAATCCAGGTCATCGTGAACTCCAAAAGCGTCCAATGTGCCGACGCCTCAGCGACGGCTTCTCTCGTCTTTTCGGCCGCGTCCTGTGCGCGTCCGTCGGCCTCGGCGATCGCTGCCTCGAGAAGCGTGCATGTGCATGCGAGATCCGGGCGCCGAGCGGCTGTGCAGCTCTCCTTCAGCTCGCGTAGCCAGTGGACATCTGGGGGCGTGCCCTTCCAGAGCTCTCGCCATCCCCGCGTCACTTCCGATTGAAACCCGATCGAAGACTGATACGAAAACTGCTCGGTATATCGCTGCCCAACCTCCCATAGCTGCTGGCCAAGCATCGTGTCACCACATCGATCCGCCACGAGAGCAAAGCCGTTGACGACATCAAATGGCAGCTGTCTGCTGCTCAAGCTGATCTCATGAGCCCAGGTGGCTTCTCGAAGCGCCGAGCCTGTATCTCCCGTTTGAAACGCCACCAACGAGCGATGGTATCGCGCCCAGCTCTCCATGCTCAGGTAGTCCGGATTCTCCCCAGCCCAATCCGCCAGCCTCGTGAACAGATCCCTGGCCTCCTCCCACTCCTGGATCATCATCGCCAGTTCAGCTGCCCGCATATCCATGGAGAGGCCCTCGGCGGCGGCGATCTCCTCATCTTCACCTATTATCTTTCCCACAAATTCAAGCAATTGGTACGCATGTTCCAGCTTGCCGCCCTGGAGATATCGCTCGGCCTGATTGAGGCGCTCTCCCGCCCACAAATCCGGACATTCATGCCTCTCCAGCAAACTCGCAGTGCGCTCGTTGAAGGAAAACACCGCCTCGAAATCATCCCGATGGGAAGCCATCGTCCCGAAATCGCGGAGCACACCAAGCGCCGTGGCGGCTTCCAGGGTATCTTCCGCAGCGCCAAACGCGCTCTCCAGCTCACGAATGCGCGCATCTTCGGGGTCTCTCCACATCAGCGCCATCGCATGGCGAAGATGCCAACGGGGGTCCGCATCGAGGAGATTCCATCGGCGATCCACGTCCGCTTCGAGCACCGTCCGCAGGATGTGGAGATCCTCCTCTCCGCTAACATCGGGGCTCTCCTCGAGGCGCTCCAATGCGCGATTCGCCACGTCGAAGAGCAATGACTGGTCCGCGCTTCGAAGCGCGGTCTGGAGGGAAGCTCTCCAATGCTCAAAGGCCGTCTTGGAGTCCCCGAGATACCAATGTCCATTCCCAACGCACGAGTGGGTGGTGGCACGCCAGTTGATATGCATTCCACGACTGTCGGTCAGCGCCTGTTCGTAATGTGGGAGCGCTTCGACATCCTGATTGGAAAAGGTCAGCAATCCGGCCAATGTCACGTGTTGAAGAGCCCGTCCAGGCGCTGTTGGCGCCGGATTATCCTCCAGATCCTTCCGCGCCATTTCCAAAGCCCTGTCGACTTCACCGACAAACCGAAGGTGAGTTGACCACTCTGCGACCACTTCACGCTTCAAATCAGAGTCTTCCGCTGCGAGGCCTGCCGCCCTCTCAAAATAGGGGCCCGCATCCGAATGGAATTCACGTCCATCGAGGACTTGTCCGACCACGAGCAGAATCCTCACGGCAGGCGCCACTTCACCAGCATCGAGCCAGATGCCGACATGGCGATCGCTCCATTCCAGATAGCCTTCCCAGTCTTCGCGGCTTGCGAGACCGTCGGCGACGTAACCATGGGCGATCGCCAGGTCCCGAGTCCGGTATTCGGGTCGTGCGTTCTCTTCCACGAGCCGGATCGCTGAATCAACGGCCTCCGGGGTTCCATGGACAGCCTCGAACTCAACAAGCTCGTGAGCGATCGCCACCAGTTTGTCCGGGAGCGTATCTACCGGGCAGAAAACGACGGCTTCCTGAAGCGCCTCGCGGGCTTCCTCAAACCGCTCGTAGATCTGGAGGAGACGAGCGGAAAGACAGAGCGCGTCACAGACTGCCGCTGGCTGGTTCAATCGCTTGATCCTCTCGAGGGCCTCCGCTTGAACCTCCATCATGTCCGCGAATCCAACCGAATCGGCAGAAGAATCAGCGATACCACTGACTTCCATGCATTGATTCGTCCAATATTGAAAGAGGCTCCCATCCTTTCGAAGCGCCGGACCATCCTTCAGCGAATGCAACAACGTGCGTGCATCCTCCCGCTCTCCTTGCCACCACAGCAGCTCGTAGCGAGCCATTGTCATCCAGGCGCTCACCACTTCGTCGATTCTTGAACCCTGTTCGACGTCTTCTTCCAACTCCTTGAGAAATCGTTCTGCCTCTCGGTCCTTTCCGAGACCACAAAACTTCATGATGAGGACGGGACACATCGCCGCCTGAAAGTCACGAAGGAGTCGTGATTCCCGAAGCATTTGGTGTTTTTCCAATTGAAATTTCAGGCTCCCCTCGTCAGCTCCCAGTGCTTCTCGAATGTTGCATCGGGCCAGGAGATTTCCTCTCCTCTCGAGCTCCCCAAGATGGGGCAACAGCTCCTGCCCTGCCTCATCCTCAAGCTCCGCATCCGCCACACGCCCAAGAGCGACCAGGATCTCGGCGAGCTCGTCATGGCGATATCTATCCCAATCCTCCGATTCTCGAGCGAGTTCATGGGAGAGCCGCATCTTCTCCAACGCCGATTCCAAATTGCCTTCGGCCATGAGCAGGTCAGCCTCGATCTTGAGCACATCGCTCTGAAGACCCCCGTTTCCGCCTTCAGCCGCGATCGTGCGAACGGTCTCGAACTCCCCCCATGCCTCAAGATACTGCTCAAGTGCGATCAGGGTCTCCACGATCTCAAGATGAGTCTTGACCCGCCCCGCCCGATCCCAATCCGGGACCGAGGCGAGGAGAGAACGGCGGGCAGCCAGAACCCCATTCAAGTTTCCGCGAAAGCTCTCAACCATCACGATCAGGTCCTGACTCGTCCTCTTGAGATCGGGAGTGCTGACGAGTTCTATCGAGCGGATCAACTGCTCTTTCGCCTCCGCAAAATGACCTTGAAAGAACAGCACCGTACCCCGCGTGAAAGCAAGCGCCCCAGACAGGTCAGCGCTCTCCACTTCTGCCGCGAGCGCATCCGCTTTTTCGAGAAGAAGATCCGACTCTTCTGCTTCTCCCCGGATTGCGAGATGAGCCACGACCGTGAGCAAACAGTTCAGCTTTCTCGCCGGTTTGAGATCGGGGCTCTCCAACAAATCGCGAAACTCCTGGAAGAGCTCGTCGGGGAACGACAGCGAAGAATTGAGTCGGGCCTCCATGGCCATGAGAAGAAGGTCCGGATCTTTGAGACCCCTGGCAATTTCGAGGGCCCGCTGAGCCAACGCGACCTCCTCATTTTCCTCGAGTGCTGCCTGCGCATCGACCAGCAGGAGTTGAGCGTTTCGCGCGGGTTCCTCAACCCCCTCCAGCATGCCGCGTGCACGTTCGAGATCCGCCAATCCCGCGTCCCTGTGCTCAAGCCCCAAATGACAACTCGCAGACATCAGCAGGAGATCGAAGCGACGAAGATCATCTTCCCCCGCCTCGACGTGCTCGAGAAGCCGAGCGCCCAGGCTGCACATCGCGAGGACATCTTCCACCAACGCGAGATCGCGAAGTCGCAAAATCTCCGGCCAGGCGTACTCCCAGGCCCGATCCGACTCCCCCGCCTGGCTCCAATGGTGAATGAGCTTGTGCGCCACGGCGTTGCGGTCCTCTTCGGAGGGATGAAGCTCTTCCAGCGTCTCTGCCACCGCCCGATGCAGCAACCGACGACGACTTCTCCGAAGCTGGGAATACAGACGCTGCTGAAACAACCCATGAGTGAAGCGATAGCGACACGTCTCGCGACGCCCCGGCAGCTGCTCCTCCCCCGTCTCGACGACCAGGCCGTGCATCTCCTCCAACACGGCCAGCCGCTCCTCGAGCTCAGGCTCGTTCTCCTCGAGAAGCCGAGCGAGAACGATGGAGAGGAACTCGTCTCCCTCGACGCTGGCGTAGCTCAGCGCACGCTGGAGCCCCTCCTCGAGGCGCTCGATGCGGCGCTCGAACACCGCCTCGACGGAAGACGGCAGCTCGGTCGCGTCCAGGACCTTGCCCATTCTGCCGAGCTCGAGCGCGAAGAGAGGGTTCCCTCCGCTGTGGCGGGTGAGACGCTCCACGGAGCGCTCGGAGTTCTCGATATCCGACGCGCTGGCGAGAAGCTCGCGCACCGCTTCCTCCTCCAGACCGCCGAGCTCCATGTCCTCGAGGAGCTTGTACCGGCGAAGCTCCCGCAAGAGGTTGATCAACGCGGGATTGGAGCGCTTGGCGTCGGCCGGACGGTACGTGCCGATGAAGAACACGGGAGCATCCGTGATCTTGCGGGCGAGGTAGCCGAGCGCGGTCACGGATGCCGCATCCGCCCAATGGAGATCGTCCAAAAAGATCAGACGCGGAGCATCCACAGCGAGGCGGCGAAGCACCTGCTCAAATCCCCGAATCACGTCCTGACGCGCGTCCGTCTCCCCTCCGCCGACCTGCGAGGTCATCTTGCTGTAGGCGCGGGCGCTCTTCGCGACCGCGCCGATCAGATTTCCCACCACCGGAACGACAGCGAGCCAATCCCCCGCGGTCTCCTTGAGAACCGCGACCGCGAGATCGTCGTTGACCAGCTCTCCCTGCTCCGTGAAAATCCCGCTGAAGAGATCATTGAAGACCAGATACGGATGCCCGAGATCATATTGCTCATGGCACCCGGCTCGATGGACGATCAGCTCAGGATGTTGCGCGGTGATCCGCTCGATGGCTTCCCGCACGAGCGCGCTCTTCCCGATCCCCGGCTCCCCCGAGATGAGAATGACCCCACCCACGCCGCTCTCTTTCATGGACGTGGTGCGCTCCATGATGCGACGGATCTCATCCGCCCTTCCGACGAAGGGGATCGACGACTTCTTCACATTCTGATTTTGCATGCTCCGACGCTACCAAGAATCGGCCCTTCCGTCGATGCGAGACCCCCCCGCATCCACCGTGAATGCTCGCCATTCAAGTGACGAGTGCGTCGGTCTTCCTCCCACGAACCCGAGGAACTCTGCTAGATTGAAACGCCCCATCGATGACACGCGAGGAAGTACGATGAAGACACCCATCCTGTTGCTGAGCCTCTCCTTGATGATGGCCCCGGCGGCAGCGTCCGCGTCCCCCTGGACCTCCGACATCAACTGCAGCGGAGAGACCAACGTCGTCGACGTGATGTTGGCCGTCACCCAGGCGCTGGGCTTCTCACTCAGCGAGAACCTGGACGCCGATGGCAACGGAGTCCCGGACGCCTGCGAGCCCTGCGCCAGCATCTCGCTGCCCCCGGATCCCTCGCTCTGGTACTACTTTGAGGCGAGCCCTGGCGACCTGAATTCCCTGAGCGACGACGCGGTGATCGCCGCGCTGGTCGCGGATCCCAACGACGCCCTGGCGGGGCGCATCGGACGCGTACGGACGCTGATCTGGGGGATGATCCTCGCGTATCGACTCAACTCGGAAGGCCATATCGACCCGAGCTCCGGCGGCACGTGGCTCCATGGAACCGTCACGGATCCCGGGTCAGGCCAGTCGCTCGACGTCATCCACTGGAAAGACATCGACGACTCGAGCTTCTCGTTCTATTTCATCGGGGATGAGATCTGCGAGTGGTACTACGAGAACTGAAGCGAAATCCCCTCCACAGTGAGATTTGAAGTTGCTCCGCTGAATCGATAGATTGACCTGGGCCTTCGAAAACCCTTCGCGGAAGAACAACACACACCATGCACATTCCCAGGCGGATTTCCGCCATCCTCACTCTCATCCTCTGCGGATGCGGAGCGCCCCAGCCCGCCCAGAACGGACAAATCGCCGGCGATCCGCCCGGGAGCGCCGCGGATGCCACGGACGCCCGAACGCCCGTCGCAAACGATGCCTCCTCCCCTGCCGACGTGGCCCCCGATGCTCCTCCAACCGAGTTCGATGTCCGCTCGAATGCCGACATCCCCGAGAATGCCGACATCCCTGAAGACAGTGGTGGCCCTCCCCCCTTCTCCTGCGATGCAGTCGAGGAGCACGAGGGCTGGGAACTCTGCGCGAGCGGACCGGACTTCTGCGAGGTGCTCTTCGAGGACTCTGCGGGGTGCGCTGCCGTATGCGACGCGCTGGGCCTCGTCTGTCATGCGGTCTGGGAGAACGTGAACAAGACCTGCGCCCCAGACACGTCCATTCCGCCGCTTGCCTGCGACCCCGGAAGCGGCCACCAGTCCGATTACTGCATCTGTCGGGCCCCGGACTCGACATGCACCCCGGACTGCACCACCAAGGACTGCGGAGAGGACGGATGCGGAGGATCCTGCGGAACCTGCGACGGAGGTTCTTCGTGCGTCGACAACCAGTGCGCATGTGTTGCAGCAACCTGTGAATCGAAGCTCTTCCACTGTGGCGGCAGCTACGACGACGGATGCGGCGGCTCCTTCTCCTGCACGGGGACATGTCCTCCCGGACTTCCCTGTGAACAAGGGTACTGCGGAGGACCCCCTGCGCCCTGCACGAGCGATGACTGCCCAGCATTCCCGGGAGCGGAAGGCGAAGGCATGCACTCCGCCGGAGGCCGCGGGGGAGATGTCTGTCATGTGACGAACCTCAAGGACTCCGGAAGCGGCTCGCTCCGCGCCTGCACCAGCGGCCAGTCCGGCCCCCGAACCGTTGTGTTCGACGTCGCAGGACGCATTCAGTTGAAGTCATCTCTGCAATTCACCCACAACAAGCTCACGGTCGCAGGGCAGACCGCTCCGGGGGATGGCATCGTCATCAGCGGGTACGGTGCCCTGTTCAGCGCCGACGACGTCATCGTCCAGCACCTCCGCTTCCGCACCGGAGACTCCAAGGCCCCCGACTGCCCCGGCGGCGGGAGCGGCTTCACGGAGGACTGCGTCACATTGAAGGGATCGCGCATCATCGTCGACCATGTCTCCGCCTCCTGGGGCATCGACGAGAACCTCTCCGGCGGCAACGCGTTCAAGGACATGACCATCCAGTACTGCATCATCGCGGAGGGGCTCTGGCAGACCGGACTGTGGCATGGGGAGTGCAACGATCTCTACGAACCCGGGGGAGACAAGGGGCACTCCATGGGGG
>Ga0114996_10008017_pt1 | contig 11827 bp, 11 predicted proteins | sample ArcticOcean_MG_C_4_FD_87039 | JGI IMG/M metagenome (GOLD analysis project Ga0114996, IMG submission 87039) | Marine microbial communities from western Arctic Ocean - ArcticOcean_MG_CB4_134 | ecosystem: Environmental > Aquatic > Marine > Oceanic | place: Arctic Ocean: Canada Basin | collected... | reverse complement strand
CCATAAAATAGTAACCTTTATAATATGAAAAGTAAGTTTTTACAAATCTTGCGTGGTCACCAACAACTGTACGCATTTGACCTGGCCAGCTGTCTTTTATGCATAGAACTCCCTCTACTGAACGACCGTGTAATTCCTTTCCGCTGCTTGGGTCTAAAATTACAGGAATTATTCCAAAAAATGGTTTGGTTGCTGATCCAGCCTTGGTTGGGATTGCCCCTGGGATAGGGGTGATTAGGTGGCCCCCAGTTTCTGTTTGCCACCACGTATCGACTATTGGACAAGTCCCCCCCCCCACGACTTCATTGTACCAATGCCAGGCTTCGGGGTTTATTGGTTCTCCAACAGTGCCTAATACTTTTAATGAACTAAGATCATGCGCCTTAACCCAATCATCCCCTTGTCCCATAAGAGCTCTGATTGCTGTTGGAGCAGTATAAAATTGATTTACTGAATGTTTCTCGCAAATCTCCCAAAATCGACTAGGGTTTGGAAAATTTGGGACGCCCTCAAACATAAGGGTCGTAGCTCCGTTGGCAAGGGGTCCGTATACTATATAGCTATGCCCGGTAACCCAACCGACATCTGCTGTACACCAGAAAACATCTTTGTCGTGATAGTCGAAGGTGTATTGATGGGTCATTGATGCGTAAACCAGATAACCTCCGCTGGAATGAACGACTCCTTTTGGTTGGCCAGTTGATCCAGAGGTGTAAAGAATGAAAAGTGGATCTTCAGCACGCATCTCTGTGGCTGGGCAATCTGCTTCTACGGTCTCTTCTAATTCGTGCAACCAGTAGTCTCTTTTAGAAACCATTGAGACTTCGCCACCAGTTCTCTTTACGACAAGCATTTTTGTTTTTGTATTTATAGCTTGTAGAGCCTTATCGGCATTGATCTTTAGGGCTGTATTTTTTCCTCCTCTAGGGGCTTCATCGGCTGTTATTAATATTGACGCGCTGCATCCTTTTATGCGCGAGGCTAAAGCATCCGGAGAAAATCCGGCAAATACTACCGAGTGTATTGCTCCAATTCGAGCGCAAGCCAGCATTGCATACGCGGCTTCTGGTATCATAGGCATGTAAATTACTATTCTGTCACCTTTTGTCGCGCCAAGTTTTTTCAAAACATTTGAGAATTTTCCAACATGTATGGCTAACTCTTCATATGAAATGTGTAGTGATTTCTCATTGGGGTCATCAGGTTCCCAGATTATAGCCGGTTGTGTTGCTCTTTTTTTTAAATGCCTATCAATGCAATTTGCTGCAACGTTTAGTGTGCCGTCCTCGTACCATTTTATACTTACGTCATCATGTGAGAAGCTAACATTTTTTACTTTTGTAAAAGGTTTAATCCATTCTAACTTTTGACCTTGTTCAGCCCAAAATTTTTCCGGATCACTAATCGATTTTTTATACATTTCCTCATACTCGGAGTGATTAATTAAAGCGCTTGATACAAAATCTGATGATGGCGGATAAATTGTTTGGGGCATTTTAATTTCCTAATTTAGTTTTAGTTATGTTTAACTGATTAATGTTTACAATAAAGCACAAAGCCTCGAAAGTGCATAAACTTGGGAGCCTTTACTCCAAAGCTTTCAAAAAGCCGCGTGTTTTAGCAAATAAAATTTAGAAAAATAGTCTTGCAACCATTGTCATAGTTGTGAAACTTTTTCCATTAAAAAGGGCGCCTAAAATTGGCGCCCTTTTTTTTAACACCTAAGTTTGTTAGCAGCTATAATACATTTTATATTCAATCGGATGGGGTGTATGTTCGTAGGCGTATACTTCCTCCCATCTCAAGTTTGAGTAGGATCGAATTTGATCTTTTGTGAAAACATCTCCAGAAAGCAGAAAATCATGATTGGCTTCCAGGCTTTCTAGCGCTTCCCTAAGCGAAGAACAGACAGTTGGAATTCCGGTTAATTCCTCTGGGGGCAATTCATATAAATCCTTATCTGATGACGGTCCCGGATCAATTTTATTTTTAATCCCATCCAATCCGGCCATTAATAGGGCTGCAAAACACAAGTAAGGATTTGCTGCGGCATCCGGGAACCTGGCTTCTACGCGTTTTGAGTTTGGACTTTCTGCCCAAGGAATACGCACACAGCCAGATCGGTTCCGTGCAGAATAAGCTCTCAAAACCGGCGCTTCAAAACCTGGAATGAGTCTCTTATAACTATTTGTAGTGGGGTTGGTAAATGCATTGAGAGCTCTAGCGTGCTTAAGAATTCCACCGATGAAGTATAAAGCTTCTTGAGAAAGGTCGGCATATTGATCTCCGGAAAACAGAGGTTTTCTATCTTTAAATATTGACATATTCACATGCATCCCAGTCCCGTTATCTCCAGATATTGGTTTAGGCATAAAAGTTGCTGATTTTCCATATGCCTGCGCGACATTATGAACTACGTATTTGTATTTTTGTAATTCATCAGCTTGATGAGTCAGTGATCCAAAAATCAACCCTAGCTCATGTTGGCAAGAACCTACTTCATGGTGATGTTTGTCTACCTTCATGCCCATTCGTTTCATCGTAGATAGCATTTCGCCTCTAATGTCGTGAGAGAAATCTGTGGGGTTCACCGGAAAATAGCCGCCTTTAATTCCAGGCCTATGCCCCATGTTACCAATTTCGTACTCTGTGTCAGAATTCCACGATGCATCATCCGCATCGACTTCGAAGGATACTTTGTTCATTTCAACAGAAAACCTGACGTCATCGAATAAGAAAAACTCTGCCTCTGGTCCGAAATAGGACACATCACCAATGCCCGTAGACTTAAGATAAGCTTCAGCCTTTTGGGCAGTTCCACGCGGGTCGCGATCATAAGGTTCATTCGTGTCAGGTTCTAAAATGCTACAGTGAATACATAAGGTTTTTTCCGCATAAAATGGATCGATATATGTGCATTCGAGATCCGGCATTAATTTCATGTCACTCTGGTCAATTGATTTCCATCCAGAAATCGAAGAACCGTCAAACATCAAACCATCATCCAAGAAAGATTCATCCACTTGATCGGACATCATAGTCACGTGCTGAAGTTTTCCCCGAGGGTCGGTAAATCTAAGGTCTACGTACTCGATTTCTTCGTTATGTATCGTTTGAAGTATCTCTGTCTTACTCATCTGATCCATCCTTTCTTTATTTAAAATTAGAGGGCGTCTTCGCCAGTCTCCCCGGTTCTAATTCTGATGGCTTGCTCCAAATTGTAAACAAATATTTTACCATCACCAATTTTATCAGTCTTAGCAGAATTGACGATTGCCTCAATTGCAGAATCAACCAAATTATCAGCTAACGCTATTTCTATCTTAACTTTGGGAAGGAAGTCGACAACGTATTCTGCTCCTCTATAAAGTTCCGTGTGGCCTTTCTGTCGTCCAAAACCCTTTACCTCAGTCACACTAAGTCCTTGTACCCCAATTTCCTGGAGAGCTTCTTTTACCTCGTCGAGTTTGAACGGTTTTATTATCGCTTCAATTTTTTTCATGCTAATCAACTCTCCTTTTGAACAAGTCACAGACAAATATTAAACAACATTTTTTTTATATTTCTTCAAATATCATAAGCCAATTTTAACTTAATATTAACAATAAAATCTCTTTTATGATTAAAAAGTAGCCGTTATGCTAATTACTAAGGCGATTATGAAGTTGTTTAATAGAATCGGGCTTGTTTTGGAGGAGAGTTTTGATGTGTCTGGGAGAATTTAATAACCAAGTTTAATATAAAATATTTTTTTTTCATATTTTATCATTTTAACCTCGCATCGCCTCACAAGCTTTGCTAAACGAGCGTGAATCAAGCTGCTACCAGTTCGTGGCTTTTAATATAATGCGGGTGTGGCGGAATTGGTAGACGCACCAGATTTAGGTTCTGGCGCCGTGAGGCGTGGGGGTTCGAGTCCCTTTACCCGCACCAATAAATACAAGGAAGTTTTGAATGCAAGTTACAGAAACCCTTAGTGAGGGATTGAAGCGCGGATATGATATAATTTTAACGGCAGTTGAATTGGATGAGAAAGTTGCCGAGAATTTAATCTCTGCTCAGCCAGATATAGAAATGAAGGGTTTTAGAAAAGGTAAAGTACCGTTATCTCTTATGAAGAAAAAATTTGGTGAAAAGGTTATGGGCGAAGTAATGCAAGAGAGCATTGATGAAGCCATGACTAAGCATTTTGATAGTTCGGGAGATCGACCTGCTCAACAGCCAAAAATAACCATGAAGAACGAAAGCTGGAAGTTTGGGGACGATGTAGAGATTGAAGTTACCTATGAAAAATTACCTGATATTATTGAATTGGATTTCAAAAAAATCAAACTTGAAAAACTAGTAGTCAAAACAGCTGAGGATGACATAGCTAATGCACTTGGGGAATTGGCTGAAAGCTCAACCGATTTTGAGGATAGAAAGGCTGGAACAAAGTCGAAATCTGGTGACCAAGTGGTAATCGATTTTTCTGGTAAAGTTGATGGAGAGCTCTTTGAAGGGGGTACAGCAGAAGATTACCCCTTGGTGCTTGGTTCAAACTCTTTTATCCCGGGTTTTGAGCCTCAGTTGATTGGTGTGAAGTCAGGAGGGAAAGTCGACGTTAAGGTCGACTTTCCAAAAGATTATCAAGCAGAGAACTTAAAGGGAAAAGCCGCTGTGTTTGAATGCACAATTAAGTCGGTCAAACAGCCAATTCCTGCTAAAATTAATGATGCGTTGGCTAAACGTTTCGGCGCTGAAGATCTTAAGGCTTTAAAAAATCAGATTTCTGAGCGTTTGGAACAGGAGTATGGGGGTGCAGCAAGGGCTGTTATGAAACGTAATTTGCTAGACCAATTGGCAAAAATGTTAAATTTCGAAATGCCTGTTAGCCTGCTTGATGCCGAAGCAAATCAAGTAGCACATCAACTTTGGCATGAGGAAAACCCGGATGTTCAGGGCCATGATCATCCAGAGATAGAAACTACAGATGAGCATAAGCAACTTGCTGAGAGACGAGTTAAGTTGGGGCTCTATATTTCAGAGATAGGAAGAAAAAATCAAATTGAGGTTTCTGACGCAGAAATAAGTCAGGCAATTTTGGCTCAAGCCCGAGAGCACCCTGGGCAGGAGAGTCAGTTTTTTGAGTTTGTAAAGAAAAATCCACAAATGCAAGAACAGATTAAAGGACCTATATTTGAAGATAAAGTTATAGATTTTATTATTGAGTTGGTTCAACCAAAAGAGAAAGCAGTTAAAAAGGCTGATTTGGAAAAAGCTGTTAAGGCTATGGATGACTAAAGTCTTCGATTGAAGAAAATCTACAAAAAAGCCGCGCTTAATATAGCGCGGCTTTTTTGTGAAACACTGCTTTTTTTACTCTTTGTCTTCGGATTCGACCGAGTTAGTAATAGGATCATTCTCGTCAAATGCTGCGGCCTCAATATTATCAAAAAGTTCTGAAATTTCAAATTCGGCTTCTACCTCTGCTTCTGCTGCTAGCTCTTGAACTGACCTACCTTTAGCTTGTAATTCAGCTTCTTCGCGGGAGCGTGCAACGTTCAAACTAAAAGTTGTTTCCACCTCAGGATGAAGCGAAATTTTAATTTCATGTATACCCAATTCCTTAATCGGTCGTTTCAATGAAATTTGCCCTCTATCCAAAGTAAATCCGGCCTCTGTCGCAATTTCTGCCGCATCTCGAGTGCTAACTGAACCATATAATGACCCCGCATCCGAAGCTTGCCTTATAATTATAAAAATCTTACCTTCCAATTTAACAGAAACAGCTTCCGCTTCCGATTTTGTCTCAAGGTTTCTTGTTTCTAGTTCAGACTTTTTACTTTTGAACGCTTCTAGATTTTGGATTGTAGCATTCATAGCCTTACCCTTAGCGAGTAAGAAATTCCTCGCATATCCTGGTTTCACGTCAACTACATCGCCCATTTGACCTAGCTTAGCTATGCGTTCGAGAAGAATGATTTGCATTAGACTACCTCTTACTTAACTGAATATGGCAGAAGGCTTAAAAAACGCGCTCGTTTAATAGCTTGGGCCAATCTACGTTGATTTTTTGCTCCCACTGACGTGATACGAGTCGGAACTATTTTGCCGCGCTCAGAAATATACCGTTGTAACATTCTGGTATCTTTGTAGTCGATTCCAGGAGCCTTATTTCCAGTGAAGGGGTCAGTCTTACGGCGTCGAAAAAATGGTTGGATTGACATGGATGTTTTTCCTTATAAAAATCAGACTCTTGGACGCCGCTCTTTGTCGTCGCGTTTTTGCATTTGTACCGATGGACCATCGTCGTGTTTGTCAACTTTTATAGTTAATACCCGAAGAATATCTTCATGTAGCCGCATTAAGCGTTCCATCTCCTGAACAGCTGCTGATGGGGCGTTTGTCCTAAAAAAAGAATAATGCCCTTTTCGGTTTTTATTGATTTTATAGGCCATTGTTTTAAGGCCCCAATATTCGCTTACTACCATTTGTCCACTGTTGGCGGTTGTAACTTCACCGAAGTGTTCAGCAAGGCTTTCTGCCTGTACACTTGATAGATCTTGACGCGAAATAAATACATGCTCATACAAAGGCATGGAATTTCCTCTTCACTTTACTTGCTTGCTTCGACGGAAGGGTCTCTAATTATCTCCGCGCCCTTCCAAGAGAGGCAAAACCAATAAATACATTAGCGAAGACTGGATTGGTATACCAGCTACTCATTATTATGCAAGCCATTATAGATTGATGGGTTCAACTTCTTGAAGACCTGTAACCGGTGGTTTAAAGACAAAAGAAAAGAAAAGAAAAGAGAATATTATGCAGGCGTTACTTTTTCCAGGCCAAGGATCCCAGTCTATTGGGATGGGTAAAGATTTATCAGTTAGTTATGATGCGGCGAAGAAGGTATTTGATGAGGTTGATGAATCTCTTGGTGAAAAACTGAGCGACTTAATCTGGAACGGTGATTTAGATGAATTGACGTTAACAAAAAATGCTCAGCCCGCCCTTATGGCGATGTCACTAGCTGTTCTTGCTTCTCTTAAGTCTGAAGGATTTTCATTAGATAACTCTAGTTATTTTGCCGGACATTCTTTAGGAGAATATTCGGCGTTGGCTGCTGCAGGATCTATCTCCATCTGGGATTCAGCACGTCTCTTACGTTTGAGAGGCTTGGCAATGCAGTCTGCTGTCCCTGTTGGGGTTGGAGCTATGGCGGCAATTTTGGGTTTAGAATATAATGATGTTGTGGGTATTTCCGTAGAAGCTCGAAAGAGCGATGTTTGTGAGGTTGCTAATGATAATGATCTTTCTCAGGTTGTTGTATCAGGCCATAAGGCCGCTGTTGAGCGAGCAATAGAAATAGCAAAGAAGAGGGGGGCTAAGAGAGCTGTGTTACTTCCAGTTAGTGCGCCTTTTCACTGTAAACTTATGGGGCCTGCTTCTGATACTATGGCCACGGCACTTTCTGAAATAAAAGTTTTAGCTCCAACTGTTCCAATAGTTGCTAATGTAACTGCCAATCCGACAATCGACCCTAACGAAATAAAGGATTTGTTAGTTAAACAGGTAACAGGGACAGTAAAATGGAGAGAGAGTATTTTCTTTATGGTTGCAAATGGAGTGACAAAAACTTTAGAAATTGGAGCTGGTAAAGCACTTTCTGGTATGGTTCGCCGGATAGAAAAATCAATCTCTACAAAATCTATAAGTGGAGCGGCTGATGTGGCTGGAGCAATAGCGGAGTGGAATGATTAAATGGAGTTGAAATGCGTGATTTAGAAGGAAAAAGAGTATTAATTACGGGAGCATCTGGTGGAATTGGCGGGGCAATAGCAAGTCAGTTTCATGGTGCTGGAGCTGTAGTAACTTTGTCAGGAACAAGACTGGAATCTTTAGATTCACTTAAGGCTAAATTAGGAGATAGAGCTTTTACTGTGAGGTGCAATTTAGAGAATAATTCAGAAATTAGCCAGTTGGTTAATCAAGCTACTGAATTAATGGGAGGTGTCGATATTTTAGTAAATAATGCTGGTTTAACCCGTGATAATTTATTTATGAGAATGTCTGACGAAGATTGGGACAGGGTTATTGCAGTAAACTTATCTGCAACATTTAAGCTTTGCCGAAGTGCTGTTAGGGGAATGATGAAGTCTAGGTGGGGCCGGATTATAAATATTTCTAGTGTGGTCGGAGTGATAGGTAATCCAGGGCAAGCCAACTATGTAGCGTCGAAGGCCGGCATTATAGGTATGTCTAAATCTTTGGCATATGAAGTCGCTAGTCGTGGTATAACTGTTAATTGTATTGCACCTGGTTTCATAAATACAAGAATGACCGAAAAACTTAGTGACCAGCAAAAAAATAGTATAATAGCGCAGATACCTATAGGAAGAATGGGTACGGTAGATGAAATAGCTTCAGGTGTTTTATATTTAGCTAGTCCTGGTGGTAGTTATTTAACTGGGACGGTTCTTCATATAAATGGTGGAATGGCTATGTTGTAATCTGGCTCAGCGGTATTTTATGATTACGGATTGCGTTATCTATATGATATGATATAGGCGTTTAATAATTAGTTGGTTGCTTCTTTTGAGGCTTAATAAAATAGATATATGGATAGTGGGCCTATAATAAAGGCAGACTGCCAAATAAAGTGAGGTAAATATTATGAGCGACATAGCCGATCGAGTAAAAAAAATTGTCGTGGAGCATTTAGGTGTTGATGAAGATAAGGTCGTGGAAAATGCCTCCTTTATTGACGATTTAGGAGCTGATAGCTTAGATACTGTTGAGCTAGTTATGGCTTTTGAAGAAGAATTTGGCATAGAGATCCCAGACGACGGGGCCGAGAATATTCAAACCTTTGGTGATGCTATAAAGTTTATATCAGAAACATTATAGGATAAGGTTGAAATGGAATAACTTAATTATTTTATTCCGATTAAAATTAAATTCTTTGCTTACTTAATGCCATTCACTTTAGGGCATGTTATTTAATACAATTTTATCAACTCTGTTGAAACTCTTAATTTATGGATTTTGACGTTTATTAATGTGGTTTTATTTTATTCTGTTAATAGTACTTTTACGTTTTGCTTTCCCAATGTATTATATAATTTAAGTTATTTTATTGGTTTTATAAAAAGGGTTACTTATGCGACGAGTTGTTGTTACCGGGCTTGGAATGGTTACACCTTTAGGTTGTGGGGTGGAAATTACCTGGAAGCTTCTACTTGACGGCCAATCCGGAGCTGGACCAATAACGCGATTTGATGCAAGTGGCTTAGCTACGACCTATGCGTGCGAAATTCCTAGAGACCCATTATTAGAAGGTTGTTTTAATCCTGATGATTGGATCGAGTCAAAAGATCAACGGAAAGTTGACGACTTTATTTTATATGGTATTGCAGCCGCCACTCAAGCGGTAACTGATTCTGGTTGGAAGCCTACAAATTCTTATCAAAGTGAGCGGACAGGAGTTATGATAGGGTCAGGTATTGGTGGCCTCGCCTCTATTGCTGAAACAGCTATTCTAATAAAGGAGCGGGGACCAAGGCGGGTTTCTCCATTTTTTATTCCTGGTGCCTTGATTAATTTAATTTCTGGACAGGTGTCGATTGGTTATGGCTTTAAGGGGCCTAATCACGCTGTGGTAACAGCATGCTCGACAGGAGCTCATGCTATTGGAGACGCTGCTCGATTAATAGCACTTGACGACGCTGATGTTATGGTAGCAGGAGGCTCTGAAAGTCCTATATGTGAAATCGGAATAGCAGGTTTTAATGCATGTAAAGCTCTCAGTACTTCTCGAGCAGATAACCCGAAAGCGGCTAGTCGTCCTTGGGACAAGGGTCGTGATGGTTTTGTTATGGGAGAGGGAGCTGGGGTTGTTGTTTTAGAGGAGTACGAACATGCTCTTTCACGGGGAGCAAAAATTTACGCTGAGGTTCTTGGCTACGGTCTTTCTGGAGATGCGCATCATATAACTGCTCCGTCATCGGATCATGAAGGTGCTGAAAGGGCCATGAGATCTGCAGTGAAGCGTGCCGAGATTGATATCTCTCGTATTGACTACATTAATGCGCATGGAACATCTACAATGGCTGATACCATAGAGTTGGGTGCGGTTGAACGCTTACTTAATGGTGTTGAGCGAGAGACTTTAATGTCATCCACAAAGTCTGCAACTGGGCACCTTTTAGGCGCTGCTGGTGCTATTGAGTTTATTTTTTCTCTTTTAGCTATTCGTGACCAGGTTGTGCCGCCGACGATTAATTTGGATGATATGGATGCAGATACCAGAATAAATTTATGTGCAAATACTAAAGTTGAAGCTGAAATAAACATAGTTCTTTCTAACTCTTTTGGATTTGGTGGAACTAACGCCTGCTTGATAATGGGCAAATTGTAATCCTGCATGTGGAATTCGTTAGCCTCTAATGCTCTTACTCTAATCATAGCCGCATTAGTGCTAATATCTGGGGTGATAGGCTGGGCCCAGCGAGAATATACTATTTCTGGTAGGTTTGAGAGGCCAGCCTGTATCCAAGTATCTTACGGAGAATCTGTTCAATCCGTTTCAAATAAGCTGCAAGATAGAGAGTTAATTAGTAATCCCTTGATATTTCGTTTGGGAACAAAATACACTGGAAAAAGCTCACAACTTAAAGCTGGAGCATTTCTTATTCCAGCGTTGTCATCAATGGAGTCAGTTGTTGATATAATAACCCGTGGAGGTAAAAACACCTGCGGAAAAGAGATTTTATTGCAAATAGGCATAAGTTCTCAAAAACTTATTCTTAGAGATCTGAACCCAGATTCTGGGAGATACTTCGAGATTTTAAGTTTTAACCCAAAGTTAGATTCGGATCCTTTAAGGTATATTTCGGCTCGGCTGGAGAGCGATGTTCGTTATAGGATTGTTGTTGCAGAGGGGGTTACCAGCTGGCATCTTATAAATTCTCTGAAGTCTATTAATTTTTTAATAAATGATATTAAGGATGTTCCTCCGGAAGGCTCATTACTTCCTACTAGCTACGAAGTTAACGAAGGGGGTAGCGCTTCAAAATTTCTGGAGCGTATGAAGACTGAACAAAGTAATGCCCTACAAGAAGCGTGGAAAACTCGTGCCGCCGGAACGCCTCTTAAGAATCCAGCACAGGCTTTGATTCTGGCTTCTATAATAGAAAAAGAGACCGGAGTTGAATCAGAACGCCGAAAAGTGTCGAGCGTCTTTATCAATAGATTAATTAAGGGATGGAAGTTGCAGACTGACCCATCTGTGATATATGGATTAACGAAGGGGAAGAGCGTTTTGGGGAGAGGGTTGCTTCAGTCTGAGTTAGATTTAGATACCCCCTATAACACATACCTTAATAACGGCTTACCTCCAACACCTATTGCTAACCCTGGCCTGGATTCGATAAAAGCGGCCTTAAATCCAGACAATACGAATTATTTGTTCTTTGTCGCGAATGGAAACGGTGGACATGCATTTTCAGAAAATTTGAGGGATCATAATAAAAATGTTTTGGATTGGCGCTCCAAGCAAGAAAATAAATAATGGCGGGATTGAATTCAGATTGCTGTGTGTTAACTTAAAGTCAGATTGTATTGAATTTCTTAAAATCTTGAAACAATTCGTCTGGAGGAATATATGGAAAATTTAGATCTTTGGGTTCAAGATATAGACCCAGTATGGAAGAAAGTTTCTTTTGAGGCTGAGGAGGCTTTAAAAAAAGAACCATTTCTTGGGGCGCTTATTCATGGTTCGATTCTCAATCACAACTGTTTAGATGATTGTCTATCATATAGGATTTCTCAAAAATTGGCATCTGGT
>Ga0114996_10008016_pt1 | contig 11827 bp, 7 predicted proteins | sample ArcticOcean_MG_C_4_FD_87039 | JGI IMG/M metagenome (GOLD analysis project Ga0114996, IMG submission 87039) | Marine microbial communities from western Arctic Ocean - ArcticOcean_MG_CB4_134 | ecosystem: Environmental > Aquatic > Marine > Oceanic | place: Arctic Ocean: Canada Basin | collected... | reverse complement strand
TATAGACGATCTCTCCGTTTTGTTCTGGCCGGAGCAAAAACGGCTAGTCGAAGAGAAGACCGATGAAATCGTCGCCCGGATCAGAGACTATGACCGACAACTCAAGGAATGACGTATAATTTCTCCATAATTCCACTCAAAGGAAGAGTCGTCTTGCCGCATTGTCGGGCACCGAGAATAGCCGTCACCGGGAACTGCTCTATGAGTTCCTGCAACGCCAGAGTATCTATATTTCTCTCTATTGAATCTGTCACAACTGCACCTCTGCGATGAGAAATCTCTATATAGAAGAAATCAAAATATCCTTGAAAAATCAAGTTATCATTATGATTTTTCAAGGATATTTCACTTCGCCCGAAAGAGCCCATTCCAACAAAAGCAGGTACTTAAACGCTTATCTCAACGAATCCAGGTCTTGCCTAGGGAGATGGCAAATATAGCCGCCACTCAGTTCACCACATTAATCGGCACCCCCTGCTGGAACGCCTTTACATTCTCCACCGTCATCGCCATCAGCCGCCGCCGCGCCTCCAACGTCGCCCAGGCCATATGCGGCGTAATCATCAAATTGGGCGCTTTGAGCAACGGGTTTCCTTCCTGAATCGGTTCGGTCGAAGCCACGTCCGTAGCCGCCGCCCCCGGCCGACCAGCGCGCAGGGCCTCGAGCAAGTCTGCCTCGTTGACCAGCGCACCGCGCGACGTATTGACCAGAAACGATCCCGGCTTCATACGCCCCAACAACTCGCGATTGACAAACCCCGCATTCTCAGGCGTCTGCGGACAGTGCAAACTCACCGCATCGGCCTCGGCAAACAACTCCTCCAACGACCGAAAAGCAAAGGGCTCATAACCCGGCGCCTGCCCCGGACGCGGCGTATAAGCAATGATCTCCATGCCAAACGCATGCCCCAACTCCGCCACCCGCCGCCCAATACGCCCAAAACCAACAATGCCCAACGTCTTGCCAGCCAACTCCACCAGCGTCCCCTGCCAAAACGAAAATTGCCCCGCCTGCTGCCACCCCCCCTGCCGCACCGCCAAGTCGTGCCGCCCAATATGATGACACAACTCCAACAACATAGCTATAGCATATTGCGCCACCGAGTCCGTCCCATAAACCGGAATATTAGAAACCGAAATATCCCGCTCCCGCGCCGCCTCCACATCAACCACATTATACCCCGTAGCCACAACCGAAATAAACCGCAACTGCGGCAATTGCCCCAACGTCTCCCGACTCAACGGCGTCTTATTAGTCAACACAACCTCAGCCCCCTGAGCCCGCTCAACAATCTTCTCCACCGGCGTAAAATCGTACACCTCCAACTCCCCCAACTCCCCAACAACATCCCAAGAATTATCCCCCCGCGGATTCATAGTATGCCCATCAAGCACAACAATCTTCATAATTACTCCTCCATGTATGTCTTCTCTTTACACTATCACTTCTACATAAAGAACTATCGCTAGCGAAGGTTGAGTAGGGGATGGTCCCAGAGCGGATTCATTACCCCCGAAGCCGCAGGAGCGGCGCAGGGGGTAATGCCTCGGAGCCGGGCAGGAGCCCGGCGAGCACCGAAGGTACGCCAACTCGAAGAGTTGAGCGCCATGAGCGTCGGGACCGTCCCCTACTCAACCGCCCCTACCGACGCAACTGCCCCACATCCCGCACCGCCCCCTGCGCCGCACTCGTCGTCAACGCCGCATAAGCCTGCAACGCCTGCGACACATAACGCTTGCGCTTAAGCGGCCGATACGCATCCGCCCCCAACTCTTCCATACGCCGCCGCCGCGCCCCCAACTCCTCTTCCGACACCAGCAAATCAATCGTGCGCTGAGAAATATCTAACCGAATAATATCCCCCTCTTCAACCAAAGCAATCGTCCCTCCCTCCGCCGCCTCCGGCGAAATATGACCGAGCGACAACCCACTAGTACCGCCACTAAAACGCCCGTCCGTCAACAACGCACACTCCTTGCCCAAATGTTTAGACTTGATATACGACGTAGGATAGAGCATCTCCTGCATGCCCGGCCCGCCCTTGGGCCCCTCGTAGCGAATCACCACCACATCGCCCGCTTGCACCCTATCCCCCAAAATGCCCTCGCACGCCGCCTCCTGCGATTCAAAAACTTTAGCCGGACCTTCAAAAACCCAGATCGACTCGTCCACCCCAGCCGTCTTGACGATGCAACCCTCCTCGGCCAGATTGCCGTAGAGCACAGCCAGCCCACCGTCCTGCGAATAGGCGTGCTCTACCGCGCGGATACAACCCTTCTCCGCATCGGTGTCTGCTTCCTTATAATATTTCTCCTGCGAAAACGCCTCCTTGGTGCGCACATTGCCCGGTGCCGCCAAAATGCGTTTCTCGGCAAACTCGTCCAACGTACCATCCCCCCTACCAGAGTTGCTGGCAATCATATCACCAATCGTCGCACCACTGACCGTGTGCGCCGCAACGTTAATCTTGCCGGCCCGCTGCAACTCGCCCAAAATGGCGGGAATGCCGCCGGCGCGCGCCACATCCTCCATGTGGAATTCGTCCGAAGCCGGGGCCAGCTTACAAATGCAGGGCACCTGGCGCGACAAACGATCGATATCGGCCATCGTAAAATCGACCTCGGCCTCGTGCGCCATGGCCAGCAGATGTAATACCGTATTGGTCGAACCGCCCATGGCAATGTCCAGCGTCATGGCGTTTTCAAAAGCTGCAAAAGTGGCGATGCTGCGCGGCAAGACCAACGAATTGCCCTCCAGATAATATTCCTTGGCCATCTCGACAATGCGCTTGGCCGCCATATCAAAAAGTTGGCGGCGCAGTGCATGTGTCGCCAAAATAGTCCCGTTGCCGGGCAGGGCCAGGCCAATGGCTTCGTTGAGACAGTTCATCGAATTGGCAGTGAACATGCCCGAGCACGAACCGCAGGTGGGGCAAGAAGCTTCCTCCATCTTCTCGACCTCCTCCTCGGAAACGGTATCGTCGCCGCCGGCGATCATGGCGTTGATCAGGTCTAGCTTGGCCGGACCGGTGGACAACTCCGTCTTGCCCGCTTCCATCGGCCCGCCCGAAACAAAGATGGTGGGAATGTTCAAACGCAGCGCTGCCAGCAGCATGCCCGGCGTAATCTTGTCGCAATTGGAAATGCAGATCAGCGCGTCGGCTTTATGCGCCTGTACCATGTACTCGACACTGTCGGCAATCAGCTCGCGACTGGGCAGCGAGTAGAGCATGCCGTCGTGACCCATGGCAATGCCATCGTCCACCGCGATAGTATTAAACTCGACACCGTAGCCGCCGTTGGCATCGATCACTTGCTTGACCATCTGACCGATGGGGTGCAGATGTACGTGCCCCGGTACGAACTGAGTAAAAGAATTGGCAATGGCAATAATGGGTTTCTTAAAATCTTCGCTCTTCATGCCGGTGGCGCGCCATAAGGCGCGAGCCCCGGCCATGCGGCGGCCCTGGGTAGTGGCACTGCTGCGAAAGTTCTTAGACATAATATCTCCTCAAAAAACGCTATTTCAAAACGCCTGACCGATAGAAAAATAAAACCACATCCGGCGCGATCGGTCAAATCCATCGTTGAAGGCAAAGTCAAAACGAAAGGGAATGCCCAGAGTATAGCGCACCCCCACGCCGTAGCCGTCGACCATCGCGCCCAGGTCTATATCGCGGCGCTGGCGCCACACCTGGGCCCGATCCCAGAAACCCACCAAACCCAAAACGTCCATCTGATAGCGCAGTTCGGTGCGAAAATTGAGGCCATTGCGGCCGCCGCCAGCAGCGGTAACGAGATTGCGTCTGACGCCGCGCAAACTGCCCTCGCCGCCAAACTGTTTCCAGTAAATCACCGGCAGGGCCCGGCCCTGGCGCAGCGACGCGGTCTGGGTGCCGCGAACGGCTACAGCTAATACCAGGTCGTCGGCAATCCATCCCAGAGGTTGGTAGCGCCGCGCCTCTATATCGCCGTCAATACAAAAGTCGAGCGCGAACCCAGTTTGACAGCGTAGAGACCGGTAAAGCGCAGCAGGGTGCCGCGCGTCGGCGCAATGCGATTGTCGCGCGAATCGCGCAGTACTTCCAACTCCCAATCGACCGAGCGCGAACGCTCCGTCAGAACTTCCTCCCAGACGTCGTCGACGGGAATCGCGCCTTCACTATAGTCGATGAATTGGGTGGCGTCCTCTCCCCCCTCGTCGAAAAAACCATCCTCACCGTCTTCAAAAAAATCATCCCCATCATCAAAAAAATCGTCACCACTGTCATCAAAAAAATCATCGTCATCACCAAAGGGATCTTCATCCTCAACCACCTCGGCCTCGTCGTCAAAGGGGCTGGGCGCGTAGCGGATGTTTTTCGTCGCGTCGGGGAAAGTGCGTGCCCAGGTCGCCGTAACGCTGAAAGTAGAGAAATAGAAATCGCGCCAACTGCGCGCTAGGGACGCTTCAACATCCCACAAACGATCGATAGATGTGTAGTCGTAGGACGCCGTATTGATATACGATCGGGCCACTGCTTCGCCGCCAAAAAGCAAGAGGCCCGACAACACCAGATCATTCTCGGTCAGCAAATCAAATTGCCTCGGGTCGTCGGGATTGGCAAATCTCAGCGTCGGACTCCACTCGTCGGTGAGCCCCGCAGACAAAGTCAGATCGGCGTCTGAGCGCAGCACATTGCGCTCGGTAATAAAAACGCGGGCGCCCTGGATGGGTTTGCCCCAGCTGGCGTTGAGACCAATGCGCGCGCCCCGCCCCAGCCAATTGTGGTGTTGGATGGTACCATTGACCCTGGGATCTATGGTGTTTTCAAAAAGCGCATTGCCGCCGACGCTAATGTATTTTCTTTCTTGCAGATGGATATACACCGTCTGCAAGCTGTCATAGAGACTGGTGTCCGGCGCCGCTAGGGTGACGGCGCGAAAGAGTCCAGTGCGCGCCAAAGCGCTGCGACTTTGCGCCATTTCCTCTGGATCGTAGAGATCACCCGGACGAAAAGTGAGATAGCGCTGCACCAAGGAAGTGCGCGTCAGCAGCTCTTCGTCGTCGGTAATGCGCACCGCGCCAAAGTACATCCTGCGGCCCGGATCGACATAATATATCACTGCAGTGCTGTGGCTGCCTTCGCGGTCGATAATTTCGTTGCGCACTTGGGCGTGAGCGAACCCCTCGCTGTTGAGGAAGGCCTGGATAGCGCTCTCCCCGGCGATGACTTCGGCATAGTTGAGGGCATCGCCAACCTGCAAACGGGTCTTATCGCGCAATAAGGCAGCGGCAAAGGGATCACCTCCTTCGATTTGCACTTGCTCTACCGTCCACAACGGACCACTGTCCAGGGTGATATAGATCTGCAGTTGATCCTTGCGGTCAACGACCAGCTTCTTGCTCTTTATATAGGCATCCCGATACCCCCTACCGCGGTAAATATTGACCAGTGCAACTAGATCGCTGGAGAAGAAACGACGCTTAAAAATTTTACCAGCCTGGGTGCGCATGGCGGCGCGCAATTCCCCGCTTTTGAGTAACTTGGTCTCGCTGTATTCGAAATTAATGCGCTGGACTTTCTTGTCTTCGGCTTGCCGCATAGAAATCGTGCCTTCGGTCTGAGCCGCAAGAGCAGACATGGATACAACCAGTAGCGCAACGCCAAGCAAGAAACGCATTAAAAATCCTTCTTTAGGCCGACGCCAATGCCATAGCGATCGTACTCGCTCTGCGCTATGCCAATAATAGTCAGATAGTGGGTTAAACGATGTTCGATGCGCAATTCGCCATAGGACAGCTCTTTGAGGGCGGCTTCATAACGCACCCACACGGGCAGGGGAAGGTCCTTGAGATGTTTGCCGATGCGCACCGCCGAATCGCCCGTAGTATTGAATACCGTTCCCGACGGCAAGACGGCAAACTCATCCAGACCCGCCTTTTCCACTTTCTTGCTGAGCAATTGCCCGGCGGCCAAACCCAGCACTTTCTGATAGTCTACATCGTTTGTCGAAGTGGCGCCTAACAATAAGAGCATGGCGATATCGCTGAATTCCAAAATCGGATCGGCAGTCAACTCCGGCGCCGCAGTCCTGGCCGGTCCTTGGACATTCATAGTTATGGTATACTCTTTTTCGTCTTTCGCGTCTACCGTCGTGTGCTCGGCGATGAGATCTACTTCGGGATCCAGCAAGAGCGGATCGTAAGCCAAGTCTACCAGAGATTGAGTCGGCACCAAACTGTTCAGCGCGATGCGGCCCTGCTGAATATCAAACGGGCGGCTGAAAATGATAATCTTGCCTTCGTCAATCTCCAGGTCCCCCTGGAAAGTGGGTTTGTAGAAGGTGCCATCGACATTAATATTGCCGGATATATAGCCCTGCGCTGCCTCGCTATCGATCTCCAACTTTTCGATAGAAGTGGAAACGTCCAGGGTCAGATTTTCCAGCATCTCGTCCTTTAGCGTCGGGGGACGCGGCGGCGGTGTAGGCGCATTTAAAGTTACCAGCGTCATTTCGGTCAGTGCCTGGCGCACGCCAATGCGGCCGCTGAGCCTAGAACTGGACTCCGATCCGGTCAGTGCTAAATCGACATTCAGGCCGGGCGCAATAAAGATATCCTCATAGCGATAGGGCAAATCCTCCACCTGCACCCGCACCTCAAAACCCAGATCTTCTACATTGGACAAGTCCAGCCGCCCGGCCAGTTCTACCTTGCCCTTTCCGCTTTCCGAAGTGCCTTTGAAATCCACCAACTGCGCCTGTCGGTCGGCAAATTCTACCTTGCCTTTGGTGAACCAATAACTTGGTTCGGTGTCGGGCAAAGTAAAGCTCAGCGTATCCAAAAGTGTCACTGCACCTTGTAGCTGCATATGTTCGTCGAAACCGCGCAAACCCACCGCAACGCCAAAGCGTCCCCCTATATCATCCAGATTGGGAAACTGCTCTAGAAAGGCGAATAAATCGATGCTCTCAGACGTCAGGTCTAGGTACCCCCGATCGAGATAGAAATCGCCCGCGTCCCAATCCCACGGCAGGCCGCCGCTGATCTGCAACTCGTCGGCTAACATCGAACTCCAGACCAGTTCCAACTCGGCGCCGTTGCCAGCACCGACGAACTGACCGCTCACTTCGCCCAAATCTTCAGTTTCTATTTCTATATCGAGGGTCAGTTGAGGATCTTTTGGCGTGCCGGCAAAACGCGCCTGCACATCCAGCTCACCTTCGGGACCGCCAAAGGTAAGCAGATCCAGATCGACGATATGCAGCGCGATATGCGCGGCGCTGTCGGCGCGCACCTCGCCGCTCAACTCCACACTGCCAGCGGCGACGTACCCTGCTGCGTCTTCATCGTAGCGCTGGGCCTCCAAGCGCAAGCGCCGCAATTCCGTATAGGTATCGCGCAACAAAACCTCGCCGCTCTCGGGCAATTCCAAACGCAAGGTGTCGGCTGTATAAGCCGTTTTTAATTGCAATTCGTTAAAACGCAGGTAACCAGCCAGGTCGTGCCACTGAGTGGGCGCCTGCACCAGCGTCAACGGCAGAGTCAAATCCGCTTCGACATCTATCAAACCACTGGTCGGTTTTTCTAAGAAATAGGTGAACAACGCCTCTAAATCGAGCTGCCGCACGCCCAATTGCAAACGAGCTACTGCGCTTGTCGAATCCATCGACCCCGACAAGAGCGGCGCCAGCGGCGCGCTTAGGACCAACTCAATCTCTGGACGCTGGAGGTCGGTCAGCGACAGCGCCGCAGCCAATACCAGGGTATCGGCCACCTGCAACTCCACCTGCAAATCACCCAGCAGCAGACTGTCGAGGAAAATGCGCCGCAGCTCGGCGCGGCTGTCAATGCGAGGACGTTCCAACGTACCGCCCAGAGCCAATTGCAATTCGCCAGCGGCGCGCACGCCCACAGCCAACTCTGTCAGGTCTAACGGCATTAGTGCTACCGCAATATCCACACTGTCCTGGCGCACGTCCCCGGCAATGGCGAGCGGACCGAGCGTAGTTTGCAAACGCACCGGCTCAATGCGCGTATGCCGCTCTCGATGCCATACGTGTAAGGAATCCTCCAGCTCTACAAACCAGGACGCCTGGCGCCACAGCAGGTGTTGCAATTGCAGCTCGGCGCGCTGCTCTCCCGGACGTTGCAAATTACTGCTCCACTCCAGCGCACCGACTAACTCTACCACATCTTCTGGCGCTACACGGCGCAGTACGGGACCATTAAATTGCGCTCTGACCTCTACATTCTTCTCCGCATCGAGCGCCACGTTGAGCGCCAAGGCGCGACCTTGCAAATTGCAACTGAGCCGCCCCTCCTGATAATCCAAATCCACATCGAGTGGGCCGCTGTGCCAGCCCTGGTAGGCCGCCTCTTGCAGCGTCCATGCGCTCGCAGCGCGCAGGTCGTCGAACTTGCCGTCAGCGCGCACCTGACCGCTCAATTGCCCCTCGATGCCGGGCAGCAAACGCTCCAGCGCCATCGACGAAAGCGCCGCCGCCACAGAATCCACTCTTCCCGTCTCCAGATCCATGGCCAGCTCGAGGCGCAATAAATCCTCCTCCACGCTCAGCGCCGCCCTCAGCAAACGCTGATCTGTCAGATCCACATCGAGCGCCACCGCACCAAAGTCGCCAAATTCCCGCGGCAAACGCGTGGCCTCTATATGCAGATGCAACGCGTCCGTTTGAGCGCGCCCGGTCAAATGCAGTGGCGCCGCATCATAGTCGACAAACTCAGCGGCGGCGGCCGTGCCTTGCAGCGCCAGATCATAAGTACCGTCCGGCTCCACCGTGCCCTGCGCCGACAACGCAAAAGCAGACGAGCGCACGTCCACATCCGTACGCCGATCTGGGCGGTGCGTAGCTTTAATGTCGACATCGATCGCTTTGCCCTCGATCAACTGCACTTGCCGCAGCGCTATTTCGAGGTTGGCGTCGTAGCGTTGGCGGCCCAGATCTGCTACAGCCGCCAACGTCCCATTGACTCTTCCTTCTACAGAAACGCCGGGCATCTGCGCCAGATCGAGGTCATCGAGCCACACCTGCGCCGCCAAGGTATCGCTGTGCAGATGGTACGTGCCCAAAAGGCGCAATTCTCCGTCCCAGAGCTGCGTAGTAGATGAAGTTAATTCCACTTTTTCAGGCGTGATTTTGCCCTTGGTCGAATGTTCTATATTGCCAATCTCTTGGTGGTGCCCAGCGCCATCGACATGAATCATTAGATCTAGCGGATCTAATAGACCTGCGGCGAATAAATTCACTGATCCACCCAAGGTCGACGATTCGGTAATCAGACGAACCAATATTTTTGTACTGAGGGGGGACGACAGACTCAGACTACCCCAAGCCGCAAAATCTACAGGCAATGTGTCGGCTACAGCGACCAGGTGCAAGGTATCCAGCTTGGCGCTGTGGGGTGTCAACTCTAATTGTAGTTGACCGCGCGTTTGGTCCGCAGCAAAGGCGGCGTGCTCTACCTTGCCACCGGCCACGGCAAGATACAATTCTCCAATCGTATCGGCCGTGGCCTTATAGGAAAGCTCTAGACCGTCCAGGTCAATCTTCAGCTGGGAAGACGGCAGGCTGAGCCCCAGGGCTCCTTGCCGCAAAGTGAGCGTGGGGAAATAATCTAACGGCAGGCTGATCTCTGTTAGCGCTTTCGGCGCGCTATCCTCTTCCTCAACCGTTGCCCCAACCCATGCTACAACCGGGCGCAAAATATCGACCTCGTAGCGCCACAGAGAAACCTCCAAACGCTCTGCTGCTATATCGAGGCCGCTACCCTCTGCCGCCACGCCCACTAAAGCAAAACGACCGAAGAGCGATCCCTCGTGTGCCGCGACGGAAAGCTGCCAGCCAGAAAACGCCGCACCAGCACAGAGCAGGCGGCTCAGCGCCCACGGCCCCGCAGCGGTGAACCCCAGCACTGCGACAACCAATAACACAGCTGAAATCACATAGCGCTGGCGTTTCATTTTTCCTTGACTTGGGTCAAAACTCCGGACACTTCAAAAGTGGCCTTGGCAAGGGCTTTGTGGGAATAGGATTTGATCATGCGGTCGAGCTTAAAGAGCCGCACCTTCTTCTTAGTGCTGGCATATTGCACCGTGATCTCCAGGGTCGATGCCATAATAAAACCGTCCAGCGCTTTAAGCTCCTTCTCCAAGGTCTCAAAGTCGTCCACCTGGCCGCGCAGTGTTTCTAGATCGCCGCCAATGAGGGAAGGATAAGCGGTTTGTGCCGCCTGCAATTTTTGAAAGGCGGCGATCTCCTTATAACCAGGAAAATCCTTGGCCACCCAGGCTGTATAAATGTAGCGATTTTCCTTCAGTGCTTTCTTGGTTTTGGGATCGCGGTACTGCGCCCGCATCTGCGCCACTACCTTCTTGCATAGGATGCCAGCAATCTTCTTGCTCTCCTTGGTCGACTTGACCTTGAATTTAATCTCGGGCGCCCCAGGTTTAGCCACTGCCTTCTTGGCCGCCTTCTTAGCGGCGGGCTGCAATTTGGCCTGGGTATACGTCTGGCGATCGATATCGATCTCGTAGACTTGCCTAGTGTCGAGTTGCACGATAGTACTGGATTTGAGCGCCTGCCCTTGCTTGCGCAACACACTAGCCGTCTGTTTATCGGTCTTGATCTCGCTTTCGATCTTCTGGCGCCTGTTCTTGAGGTAGATCTTCTGGGTGGTCTTGCGCGCACCGGCCTTCTTGGAACCAAAACCAGCGTTGACCACTTCTTCAACATAGTAGACATCCGCTGCAGCGCTACCAGCAACGGCGAGTAAAACATGAATAATACGCAGCATAAACATACCTTTCATTGTGTGCCAACCTATTCTGCCCACCACCTGGCCTGACAACCCGGCGGCGTATTGTATATTTACTATAGACCTGTCCGAATAGCAAGGTGACCCGCCCAAGAAGTTGACAAAGCTAGGCAGGTATTTATAATTAATTTTGAACCCAATAAACGCCCATTCAGGAGTTAGCCAAATGTTTTTCGATCCCCTGTATTTTATGATTGTCGGCCCCGTGCTCATCTTCTCCCTCTACGCCCAGTGGCGCGTCAAATCCAAATACAAGGAATTCTCCCAATACGCCCTAAGCTCCGGCCACACCGGCGCCGACATCGCCCGCCAGATCCTCCAAGCCAACAATATCGCCGACGTCTCTATCGAAGAGACCGGCGGCTGGCTCTCGGACCACTACTCACCCACCGAAAAAGTCCTGCGCCTATCATCCGATGTCTACAACGGCCGCTCCCTGGCCGCGGCCGGCATCGCCGCCCACGAAGTCGGCCACGCCATCCAACATTCCACCGGCTACGCCATCATGAACGCCTGGCAAGCCCTGGCCAAACCAGCAGCCGTCTCCAGCAATCTCTCCTTCTGGCTAATCATGATCGGTTATTTCATGCATTCCACCGGCATGGTCAACCTGGGCATCCTACTCTTCTCTCTCATCGTCCTCTTCCAAATCATCACCTTACCAGTAGAATTCGACGCCTCGCGCCGCGCCAAAACCCTACTCTACGAACACAACATCATCCGCGGCCAAGAATACCAAGGCGTCGCCACCGTCCTCAACGCCGCCGCCATGACCTACGTAGCCGCCGCCGCCGCCTCCATAGCCCAATTAGTCTACTTCCTCCTACGCGCTGGCCTCCCAGGCCGCCGCGACGACTAAATAAAGTACCTACCCCAACCTAGGCAATCCACGTCTGCGAAGGTCAGGTAGGGGACTGTCCCAGAGCGGATTCATTACCCCCGAAGCCGCAGGAGCGGCGCAGGGGGTAATGCCTCGGAGCCCGGCAGGAAGCCGGGCGAGCACCGAAG
>Ga0114996_10008006_pt1 | contig 11835 bp, 9 predicted proteins | sample ArcticOcean_MG_C_4_FD_87039 | JGI IMG/M metagenome (GOLD analysis project Ga0114996, IMG submission 87039) | Marine microbial communities from western Arctic Ocean - ArcticOcean_MG_CB4_134 | ecosystem: Environmental > Aquatic > Marine > Oceanic | place: Arctic Ocean: Canada Basin | collected... | reverse complement strand
ATCCGTATTATTAAATCTGGATTTCAACGTGTGAACCGAGACCCCGTTCACAGCAAAGGCATCTCTTTGAAAAATATATAAGGGCGTAATATCAATCTCACTATCTATATTGATTATATTTATCAAATCCTCTGTTAGTTTTATTCCCTCCTCTATCAGATCGGCAAATTCACTACTGTTCAGATCAGTCCCGCCTAATTGTTTCATCTTTACCATCATTTTATTCAATTCAAAGCTGCCCACTGAAGTTCCGTCAATGCCTTGCAAAAACTTATCGTATAGATCTTTAAAACTAATCATCAGCGACCTCCATTCTTTCTGGCTTACGTCAATTACCGCGTTCAAGATATGGTTAACATATTCACTTGAATCTTTAGGATCGAAGCGAAACCAGTAGGTCAACGAGCTGTCTGCAGAAAGGTATTCACCCACGGGAATGTCTCGCACGAGTTTCTGGGAAAAAAGTCTGCTCAGTGCTGTCTCGCTCTTCGCTTTAATATTGCTCTGTATGACGAGCGCGTCGGGCGTAATATTTATCCCCGTGAGCAAGCTTTCCAGGCTCATTAATTCTCCAATAATGATATCAATCACACCTTCTATCGTCGCCCTGTCCGCTTCATCTTTAATGCGCCCCTCTCTCTCTAATCTGTTGATAATATCGTATTTAATGGATTCAACGGGATACTGAATACGATTTAACCAGAATCCAATTTCGATGTCTGCCCCCCGCTCTTTTTGCGCCAATCTGATCAGTCCCTCTATATCCTCAATCTGATCGAGTAAAAATTGATCGCGTGAAATCAGTGACCAGCCCCCCCGATCTTCAACGATTACGCTTTGCAAAGACAAGGCATTGCGAATGGGGCTATCCTCGGTTAACTTTACCAGCGCAAGATAAGTAGCTTCCTCATTTGACGAGCTATTATATATAAAAACGGTAATATTTTCCGTCGCGGAAACACTGGCCAGAGTGGGATCCCCCAGCATCATACCCACCATGTAAGGCAGCGATTCTACTTGTGGCGATGGTTGAATTTTGCGCGCCACGGCAGTAATTTTCTCTATCGTCTCTTTGAGTGGCCCCGCTTTCGCATAGCCAATGGGTCTTGGTTCTGTTTCATTCGCCAAAGCTTGAGAATAGCTAAGACTGAATATTATCAGGGCTGTAGCGGCATTAAATATTAATGTACATCGATTCGAATAAATTTTAAATATATTTTGCCAATTCATAAGCTTAGAATAATTAACTAACGATTTTGTAAAAGAAAATAATAAAAAGTTTACTATAACTAACGGTAAAAGGGTTAGTAACAGTGGAAAAGCGTTTAATAGTAAAAGAGTGAAAGAGGAATAAACATCAATTAATACAATATAACACATTTATACATCCTCGCACATACGCATCCACACACACAGACGCGTTTCCTTTTGACCTTTTGACCTTTTGACCTTTTGACTAGTGCATAATGTCTACCGGATGCATAGAATACGATTTTAAAAAAATCGAAGCCCATTGGCAAAAATACTGGGAAAAAAATAAAACTTTTCGGGCGGAAGATTTTTTAGACAAACCGAAGTATTACATTCTCGATATGTTTCCCTACCCTTCGGGTGCGGGTTTACACGTTGGACATCCGCCGGGTTATATTGCCTCCGATATCATCGCCCGCTACAAAAAGTCGTTAGGATTTAATGTGCTCCATCCAATGGGCTGGGACGCGTTCGGTCTGCCCGCGGAACAATATGCGATTTCGACCGGAACTCATCCAAGAAAGAAGACCGAGGAAAACATTAATCGCTTTCGCAAACAATTCGACAGAATCGGCTTTGCCCTCGATTGGGACCGCGAGGTTAATACGACTGATCCTGATTATTATAAGTGGACGCAATGGATCATCCTTCAAATGTTTAAGCACGGGTTGCTCACTGTTGATGATCAACCTGTCTGGTGGTGCCCAGCCCTGGGTACCGTCCTCGCCAATGAAGAAGTGATAAAGGGACTATCGGAGCGCGGCTCCCATCCGGTCGAACGCCGTAAGTTGCGACAAATGGTGCTTCGAATCACTGCTTATGCAGAAAAACTGCTCGATGGATTAAAAGACCTCGATTGGCCTGATTCAACAAAGCGTCAGCAGATCGCCTGGATTGGCCGCTCGGAAGGTGCGGAAACTCTCTTTGATATCGATGGGTTTCCCGACGAAAAACTGAAAATTTTCACGACGCGTCCAGATACCTTATTCGGCGCCACTTACATGGTCTTGTCCCCGGAGCATCCCCTTGTAAATAAATTAACTCAGTCCGCGTATGAAAATGAAGTCCTGGCCTACATTAAAACCGCGGCGACAAAAAGCGACCTCGACCGCACCGATCTCGCCAAAGAAAAGACCGGTGTCTTCACAGGGTGTTATGCGATTAATCCGGTTAATAATGAAAAGCTGCCTATCTGGATTGCCGATTATGTATTGATGGGGTATGGAACTGGAGCAATAATGGCAGTTCCCGCTCATGATGGACGCGATTACGAATTTGCGCAACAATTCGAGTTACCCATTATTGAAGTCATTGGGCAAAAACTGAAGGAGGGAAGCGAAAGTGAGACTACGCTACCCTACAGCGGTGAAGGCGAGATGATCAATTCAGGTGATTATACCGGGTTGGAATCAACCCTCGGTAAAGAAAAAATTATCGACGATCTCGAGAAATCGGGTCGTGGTAAAGCCGCAGTAAATTATAAATTGCGCGACTGGATTTTCTCACGACAACGCTATTGGGGTGAACCCTTTCCAATCGTTTGGGTTGATGAGGACGACTATCTAAAAGTTTCAAAATTCAAAAAGGGTGAAGTATACAAATTATTGCCAGAAGTACCTGTTTGCTTCGAAGCTGACGGGGCTAAAAAATACGCTCTTCCCATTCCCGCTTCTCACTTACCGGTTATTTTACCAGAAATGGAATCATTCCAGCCCTCTGGAACGGGACAAGGCCCTTTAGCGAACCAGACGACTTGGTTAAATGTCTGGTTCAATCTCGAAACCGGTGACACACAACCTGTTTCTGATCTTACGCCCGGTGATGGCAATTGGGTGCCTGCAACGCGCGAAACCAATACCATGCCACAGTGGGCGGGATCTTGCTGGTATCATTTACGTTATTGCGATCCACAAAATGCGGATAATCTTATCGATCATAAGATTGATGCCTATTGGAAATCACCTGACTACTACATTGGGGGTGCCGAACATGCGGTACTGCATCTACTATACGCGCGTTTTTGGCATCAATTCTTACATGACATTAAGGTAGTCAGCGAACCAGAACCTTACCCACGCCTTTTTCATCAGGGAATAATTTTGGGTGAAGACGGGATTAAAATGAGCAAAAGTAGGGGTAATGTTATTAACCCTGATGATATTATAGATGAATTAGGTGCTGATTCTTTACGGCTATATGAAATGTTCCTGGGACCATTAGAATCAATGAAACCCTGGAGTACTCATGGAATCGATGGGGTCTATCGTTTTTTAAATCGTGTATGGCGAGAAATTATTGACCGCACGGGCAAGATGCAGGGCAAAATCCAGGAAAATGTAAGTGAATCGTCTGATACCGAGCGCCTCTTGCACGAGACGATTAAGAAAGTAACCCAGGATATAGAAACCTTACAGTTCAATACCGCCATCTCGCAAATGATGATCTTTTCAAACCACCTGCAAAAACTGGAGGCCATCAGTTTGACAACGGTAAAAACTTTTATTCAGCTTTTGGCACCTTTAGCCCCGCATATTGCGGAGGAGTTGTGGCAGCGTGTGGGTGAAGAGCCCTCGATTGTGAATGCTCCCTGGCCAAGGTATGACGAATCGAAATTTGAGAGAGACGAAGTTAAAATCATTTTTCAAGTTAATGGCAAAATGCGCGGAGAAGCTCTCGTTCCAGCAGATGCAGGAGAAAACGATGTGCTCATCATCGCCAGGGAACATCCACGCGTGGCGCCCCACCTGGAAGGAAAGAGCCTGAGAAAAGTAATTTTTGTCCCCGGTAAAATCCTTAATATTGTCGCTAATTAAATAACGATTATCCGTCGTGTTATCCAAGTTTTTGCCAGATGATTTCGACCCTTCCCGCGCTCTCGCCTTGATTGCCGGCAAGGACACATATCCTGAGCGCACAATCGCCTCGGCGCGAGAAAAGGGAATTCCCTTGCGCTTGATTGCCTTCGAGGGAGAAACAAAGCAAGAGGTCATTGATTCATTTTCTCCCGATGATTTGGCAATTTTCAAAGTAGGACAATTGGGGAAGATGTTAAAACAATTGGATAAATTTCAGGTGGGATACGCAATGATGATCGGACAGATCACACCACGACGTTTATTCCATGGCTTACATCCCGATGTTAAAGCCATCAAGTTACTTTCATCACTCAATGAACGTAACGCGGAGACTATTTACGGTGCAATCTGCGATGAGATAAGTGCTATCGGTGTGCAAATGTTGGATGCGCGCTCTTTTCTTGATCACGAACTGGCTCAACCTGGACTCATGACAGCCGCTAAGCTGAAAGCGAATATGGAGGACGTTGAACACGGCATTAAAATCGCGAAAGAAATCGCTCGACTAAACATCGGGCAAAGTGTCGTTGTGAGCAAAGGGACCGTGATTGCGGTGGAGGCTTACGAGGGGACAGACAATATGTTAAGGCGCGCAGGAAGTTTTCATACGCACCCCCTACTCTTTATCAAAACCGTAAAACCAAATCAGGACTTTCGCTTTGATGTTCCAGTTTTTGGCTTAAAGACACTGGGAGTTATGCGCGAAGCTAAAATCGATATTGCTGTCCTCGAATCAGAAGCGACAATCATCCTTGAAAAGGACCGTGTCCTAAACCAGGCAACGGATTGGAAGATCCAGTTATTCGGGTTTTGATAAAATTTATCAATTTTATCGTGTTAAGTATTAGGTTTTAAGTTTTAGGTAAGATATTGGTTCTTCAGCTAACGATACCTAAATAATTTCCCGGTTTATTGGTGATACTTAAAACCTAACACCTAAAACATAACACTGGAAATCTATCGATTTTCAAAATAACCCCGCTTGTGCCGAAGGGATTAAAAAACTCTATACCTGTTTATGTCCAGGGGGGTGCTCTTGAGACAGCTTTTGCCTTCCGGTTTACGGCTTGACAGCCGCCACCTCAGGTCGAGCTCCCATTAATGTAATTACTTTATAAGGATTAGAGCGTTTTTTTAATATTTCGTACACAGCAGGGTCACGATTAATAAATACCCATCCCCCATCATCGTCAACTTTCAATGCTGTTATTGATTAAAGCTTCCTCTGCCTCCCCGTCTACTTCGCATTCAGCTATATATAATGAAATTGGGTGGAACGCGGTGTCCCTACCGCGTTTGAATTTATCGTAATTTAAGAGGAGACGATGAGGCAGACGTGGACGATGACGAAGAAAAATTAAACAGCTCTTCGTCTTCCTCAACCTCCTCGTTTTCCTCTTCTTTTGCTTTTCTAGCCCTATCTATTAACGAATGGTTATGTGTAATAAATACTACTTCTTCATCCTTTCCTTAATATAAATCAGGGACGATGAGGCTGACGTGGACGATGACGAAGATAGATAATATACAAGCAGTGTTACAATTTATTGACCCCGGAGGGGCGACACAAGTATGGTTAAAAGACTAGTGGTGTCGCCCCGCTGGGGTGGATTTTATATTATCTCCTAACCCACAGCTTGCGCAGTGGGCTAAACAAGTATCGCCCCTCCAGGGCTTAAAGATAACTCCCCGGTAATAAAGCTGAAGGGTGCTAGAATAATTTATAATGACTCATCGTCATCGTCTGCCTCATCGTCATCTAACTATTTATTATAATATCAAGGTGGAACGTGCTGTCCCTAGCGCGTTAAATTAAGTCGTAATAGAAGAAGTGTGCTAGAGACAGCCCGCCCCACTGTTCACCGTTCACTTCTCCCCATCCCCAACTCTTCCAATCATCCATTTTTCCATTCTTCCTCCACTGCCCCCTGCCTTCAAAATTCCTCACAGGAGGGATCTAATTCTATAAGTATTAAGGACTGCAAACTGGCGAGAAACAAATAACAGGCATAACATTGCTGCATGTCTGTAGGAAGCGAAAGAATATCCACCTCCGCATTTTCCAGCTGGTCGTCGGTTAATTTCAGTAGCGCCGACTCTCTTAATTTTAATCGAATGGCAGAACAGGCCCGTACTACCGATTCCGCCACACCCTCTTCCATGATCAGCTCACCTTTGCCGAAATCGTGGTCGCGCAAAACCAGAAGAAGATAATCGATATCATAGTGAAGCGCTTCAATTAAGTCGGCCTGCCAGGCCATCTGTAGATCTTCGTCATCTTCTGGCATCTGCGGTTCGACCGCCAAATGACCATTCAAAGATTCGGTAGCGGCCTTTACCAGCTCAAGCATAGCGACGATGAGATGCGAATCGAGAAATAGACTTAAATTAACCATCCTGTTCCATAGTCGCCGTTAGCTGCCATTTCTGTAAAGTGTGAACATAGGCCTCCGCTTTTTCCCGCTGACCACTCCATAAAAGTGACCGCCCATTTTCGTGAACTTCGAGCATATGTTTTCGGGCTGTCTCATGATTATGACCAAACACTCTTTTAAATACCGTAACGACATAAGACATTAAATTTACCGGATCATTTAATACGATGACATGCCAAAGAATATCGAGGGCAATCTTCGTCTCAGAAGCTGTCACCGGAGTTGTCTTCTCCGCTTGTGCCGTTATTTTCATCTTATTATATTAAATCAATTTATCCGCTCTGTAAAGTGGGGATCAGTGATCATTGTTTCCTCTCTTCAAGAGAAAATCATGTAAATAGTCTGAACGAGAATATAAATAAGAATTGCGATCACCACCCATATCATGGGCAACGGTTTTTTCTCCGGTTTTTCTTCTTCAGGCATGGGGATGCTACGCAGTGTTAAGTGTTAGGTTTTAAGCTGAGAGCTTAAATTAAAAAGAAATATATTCGACTTATGACATTAGACTTTCAGCTCTTTCAACACACCTAAAACTTAAAACATAACACTTAACACTGAAAAAAATTCTTTTTTTCATCTCCGTGCTTCCTTTTTCAGGATATGTAAATTTGCCATTGAGATGCCACTTAGCATAGCGCCGATAATACCGAGGAAACCCTGGTCAGTACCACAGAGGTATAAGTTATCCAAATGCGTGAGACCATTTCTACTTTTATTGGGGGCGCCATAAACCGCACCCCCTAAGTGTCCGGTATATTTTTCAATCGTGCGAGGCGTAAACATGTCCACATAGACGGTTAAATCTTCCAGGGATTGGCCTTTCAGTGGGCTGAGAAAGCTCATTGCTTTATCGGCCAAAACATTGTGCCATAATTTCTTCTGCTCCTGGTACTCCTCCTCTGGCAGCGTTGTCCAACGTTTAAAATTAGCTAAGGAAGTGACACGTAATACACCTTCCTCGAGTTCTTTCTCATTGGCGTAAAGATAATTATTCGGCATGCAAATCACTCCACTACGTGGGTCGACTAGCGCATCGGGTTCGGAGTAATCAAAGCGATCCCAGTCATTGAAAAAGATAATCGTATCTTCCCACCCCAGTTCACGGGGTTGTTTATTCAGAATATTTATCGTTTCAACAAATGAAAGGCGACCGACATTGGTTTCCTCTGTGTCTTTTTCTTTGTCATCACATAAACGCAGCGTTTCAACAAGGCCGATCGATGATAACACATGATCGGCTGTTATATTAACCCCATTATCCAATATTAATTCTTTAACTCGGCTTTCGCGACAAATTATCTGCTTAACCCCACATTTCATCTTTCGCAGCCCGCCGAGCGTACGATATTTTTTTATTAACACCCGAATTATTTTACGCACCCCATCGTAGGGGCGGGCAAAGCCTTCGAAAAAAAGTGATTTGAACATGATAACGAACTGGCTGAAATCCATGTCGTTTTCCCGTGCACTTCCGTAATACATTACCGGGCAATAAATCATCTCTTCAAGAACAGGGTCGCTGATATATTGCGCGGTTATTTTTCTTGCCGATTGCGCGGGTTGATTGAGATCGAGCTCGTTATATTCTCTAATCATTTTGAGGAACGACTGAAAATTATCGATCTGTTGAGGAAACGCCCGCGCTACTTCGGATTCAAAAACCTCAAAATCATTGGTGAAACGTAGTTCCACACCGGGAAATGCCACCTTCGACCCCGCCTGCTCACTCAAGTCGAATTCATCGCGATCGATCCTTAATTGGCGAAATAATTTTCCTAATGGCGTCCCCTTGACCCCCGGACGCACATAATTAGTGACCGCGTGAAGTCCGACATCGAATTTCCGCCCGTCAAAACTATAAAAACTGTTTAGTCCGCCCGGGACATTGTGGCGTTCGAGAATAAGGACATTCCGGTTAAAATGGGCGAGCCGGATCCCGGCGGCCAGGCCCGACATGCCCGAACCGATAATTACGGTGTCAAAATGATCGTGGGGTGATACGTCCAAAAACTGATGCGCTAGAAGAAGAGCTCAGGCTTTTACGGAGTTAAATTTCGGCGTCAAATATTCTGCGCTGCTGTCCAATGATTCCAACTGGGGATAATCATCTTCTGGAACTTCAATTCCGTATTTCTTACGAATTTCCATCACAATATCGAGAAAATCCATTGAATCGAGCTCCAGTTGTTCACGCAGAGCTACATCCGATTTAACATCACTAATATCTTCATCCGGAGCAATATCCGCAATAATCTCTAAAACGAGCTGCTTGCACTCTTCTTTTGTCATATATGAATCAACTACTAGGTAATTTTAGTCTTCTGTAAATCTTTTAATGACGAGGGAGGAATTAATCCCCAGCATCCCAAACGAATTATTTAAGATCGTATTTACTTCAGGTAATTTTTTAGGTTCGTTAATAACCAGATTAGGTAATTGGCATTGTTCGTCAAGCTGGTCGATATTTATCGAGGGATGGACAATGCCATCTTCAAATGAGGGGATATTGCCCGCCAATTCCAATGCGCCGGCCGCGCCCATGGCATGTCCAATAAAAGATTTGGTATTATTAATGTAAGTGTCCGGGCAGTCTTTGAACACTTCACGCAACGCCTGGCATTCATGAATGTCACCTTGCGGCGTAGCCGTAGCATGCGTGCTCACGATATCGATATCTGAGGGACTGAGGCCCGCGCGTTCGATCGATGCCAGGATGCACTTACTCTGTTGGCCGGGATCGGGTAAAACCGCGTCTTTGGCATCTGAATTTAGCGCGTAGCCAACAATTTCTGCAATGATAGTAGCCCCACGTTTCTTGGCGTCATCCAGACGTTCCAGGGTATAAATACACCCCCCTTCACTGACGACAATTCCATTGCGCGCGACGTCAAAGGGTCGGCTTGCTTTGTTTGGATCCTCGTGGTGAGCGAGTGCGCCCTGACTTTTGAAGCCGGCAAAAATCCCGAAAGTATGGATACTTTCACTGACCCCACCCCCGAGGGCAAAGTCCACATCACCGAGACGCAACATCTGTAGCCCTTGAATCAACCCCGCGTTACCGGCAGCGCAGGCTGCACCAATCGTGTAGTGAGGACCCGTGATGTGCATATTCATTGATACCTCACCCGCAGGATTATTGGCCACTGTTCTTGGGTTGTGGTGGTGCGACCAGAATCGGGTATCATATTCGTACTGGGAGATATTGAATACCTCATTTTCCGTCTCAACATTCCCGTGTTCAGTAATGCCGAGGTATATACCGACTCTGGATTCATCTACTTTATCCCAATCTATGCCGCAGTTCGCCACCGCTTCACGCGCGCAATAAATCGCAATACTACCGGCACGGGTCCCTTTGCGTATTTCCTTGCGAGTCTGGTATTTTCGCGCGTCATAATCACAAACTCCCGCCGCGACCGGACCAATATAGCGCCTATCCAACATCTGGATCCGGGCAACTCCCTCGACCAGATTTTTGCGGAATTCAGCCAATGTGTTCCCATTAGGCGCCGTTAAGCCAATTCCCGTAATTACTATGCGATCGTCAAGCATTGGAATAGTCAAAAGGTGGAAAATCTAATGATTTTCAGTGTTAGGTGTTAAGTTTTAGGTGTTAGGGTAAAGAAAGAAATATCAGTTATTACTCTTAATTGTTAAGTTTTTTCTGTCGATCTATATATAATCACGTTCTCATGGTTTATAATCAGGCAATCAAGGTATTTAATTTTAATTAATGGCCTATCAATCATTTGAAAAACTGGATGTTTGGCAAAGGGCATGTACTTTAGTTGTAAATATATACAGCGAGTTGAAGGACTCTCATCATTACAGTTTTAGAGAACAAATTTCGCGAGCAGCTGTATCGATTCCTTCGAATATTGCAGAAGGCGCTGAGAGAAATTCTAATAAAGAATTTAAACTCTTTCTTGGTTATGCTAAAGGTTTTGCGGCAGAAGTTAGAACACAATTGTACCTCGCTAAAAAAATTGGTCTTATTTCAACTGTAGAAGCTGAAAAATTAATAACTGAAGCAAAACATATTTCCGGAAAGCTCCATGCTTTAATTCAATCCCTAACCTAACACATAACACCTAAAACTTAACACTGAAAATCGTCAGATTTTCAATCTCTTCCAAGCTATGGCTTCCTGGATATTTCTTCGATCTATTACACCGATAAGAATGTCACGATCCAGAACGGGAAATATGTTTTGCGGGACTTGGTAAATCAGGTCGGAATATTCTTCCAGGAACCACTCCGCCTGAAGTATTGTCGGGTTGGGTATGCAGTGATTGTATAAGGGCTCATTCGATCGCTTTTTTCGGGCCAGTTTTCTTATTACACCGGGCGTGATAATTCCGCGAACTCCCCTTTCATCGATCAGGAGTATATCTTGTGAGGGGGACTCACTCATGAGGGTGATCGCGTCTGCCATGCTGCATCTCACATCGAGGGAAAGAAAATGTCTGCTCACAACATCGCGGACTTTAAAACCAATCAATGATTCACGTAAACGCACCATTCGATATTCAATCTCTCCCCCAAGGAATATAAATGCAAAGACCCCGGCCATCATCCAGTTTTCTAAATAAAAGATCCCGATAAAAAAACCGACAATGGCTAACGGTTTCGCGACATAGACCGCCAATTTAGTCGCTTTGAGATAAGTAAATTTTATCGCCAGTAGAGCGCGCAGGACGCGACCGCCGTCCATGGGAAAAACAGGAAGCAGGTTAAAGCATCCCATAATTAAATTGAAAACAAGGAGGAGAGAGAGGAGGTCAGGTAAATTATAATAATTCTCATCATCCAGTAATCGCTCAGGAGAACCGGATAACAGGTAAAGTATTCCCACAATCATGAAATTAACTAAGGGTCCGGCGAGAGCGATGACCAACTCCCTTCGTGGCTGGCGCGGGATGCTTCCGAATTGAGCCATCCCCCCGATGGGAAGGAGAAGGATACGATGAATATGTACACCGTACTTTTGTGCCGCCAGGCAATGCCCCAATTCATGTAATACGACGCAGGCGAACACGAGGATGATGATCAGTGTATTCCAGATTCCGCCACTGATCCCGCCTTCAACTCCACCTTGATAGGCGACAAATAGAATGAGGAGAAAAAAGGTCAGATGCAGTTCAAGCTGAATTCCGAATAAGCGAAACAGCTTTATATTCCAGATACTCTTCACGCGTTGACCGCCCTGGACGATATAAATGGCAAGCCTCTTGCCATATCATTAAATTTTCTTTTGATCACTTTACACTTTATCTGATAATTTTACCTGT
>Ga0114996_10008001_pt1 | contig 11840 bp, 7 predicted proteins | sample ArcticOcean_MG_C_4_FD_87039 | JGI IMG/M metagenome (GOLD analysis project Ga0114996, IMG submission 87039) | Marine microbial communities from western Arctic Ocean - ArcticOcean_MG_CB4_134 | ecosystem: Environmental > Aquatic > Marine > Oceanic | place: Arctic Ocean: Canada Basin | collected... | reverse complement strand
ATGCGGCAGACTCTTGAGCCCGCCAACGGCGGCCTTTTCTTTTGCCGAGGCAGACTCTCCCAAGAGCGACGCCAGCGCCATCGCGCCGACGCCCGCGCCGGTGCGGCCGAGCATCTGGCGGCGGTTTTGCAGGAGTGCCGCTTCGGTGATCGGATCGCTCATGGTGGACCTAACTCTTGGTAATCGTTTCGTGCAGGTTGAGAATCAGTCGCCCAACGCTAGCCCAAGCGGCCTGTTGCGGCACGTCGAATGATGTGTCATAGGGCGACTCCCCCACCGACAACAGCTTCTTCGCCGCGGCCGGGTCTTTCTGGAACTTGGCCAGTTCACTTTGGTAGTAACGCACCAGAATCACCGTCTCTTCGGCGGTCGCCCGCTGGGCCGTCGCCAATTCCAGACCGTAACCGACGCGTTGCTCCGGCATCTTGCCGCCTTCGGTCATCATGCGGTGACCCAGATGTCGGGCCGCCTCGACGAACTGTGGTCCGTTAAGCATCAGCAGCGCCTGCAGCGGCGTGTTGGTCCGCGACCGGCGCAGCGTGCAGAACTCTCGCTCGGGTGCGTCAAACGTCTGCAACTGCGGCGAGGGGACGGTTCGTTTCCAAAACGTGTACATGCTGCGGCGATATAACTGGTCGCCCTTGCCGCGAGGATATTTCTTGGAATAGCCTGGCCGGTTGTTCAGTTCCATCCAGAGACCCTCCGGCTGATACGGATACACGCTTGGTCCACCGAGACGCTCTACCAACAGCCCGCTGATCGACAGCACGCTGTCGCGCAGTTCCTCGGCCTCGAGCCGGAGATTCGGCCCGCGCGATAGCAGCCGGTTCTCAGGGTCACGCTGATACAACTCGGCCGAGACCTTCGCTTGCTGCCGATACGCGGCCGATGTGAGAAGCAGCTTTTGCAGCGCCTTCACATCCCAGCCGGTGCGGACAAACTCGGTCGCCAGCCAGTCGAGCAATTCGGGATGCGAGGGCCATTGGGACTGATTGCCAAAATCCTCGGACGTCTTGACGATCCCCGTGCCAAAGATCCGCTGCCAGTGCCGATTGACCGCCACACGAGCGGTGAGCGGATGTTTCGGGTCAACCAGCCAGCGGGCCAGTCCCAGCCGATTCGCGGGCTCGCCCTTGGGTAGAGGCGGCAAGAACGCGGGGACGCCCGCAGTGACTACCTCGCCTTTCTTGTCGTACTCGCCACGCAAGAGCACGTTGGTAACGCGCCGCTTGGGCATGTCCTGCATCACCATGGTCGGCGGAAAACCACCAGCGAGACTTTTCTTCGCCGCCTGGAGCTGCGCAATACGATCTCGGGCGACTTGCTGGTCGGCCGGCGGGTGATGGGCGATGAAATACTCTCGCAGCGTCTTTTGCTGTTGCAGCGATCGTTTTGCTTTGGTGACTGCCAGCACCGCGCGAATGTTCGCCGGCAGACCGCCCGAACCGAGCACCGGCGTCGCGTCGGACGTGACCGCCAGCCGCACTCGACCGATGTTGTGCGATGAAACCCTTGACTCTTGACGCACATGAAACTTGAGTGTCGTTCCCCCGGCGAATCCGAATGGTTCCGTTGCAACGAACATCGCCGTGGCCGGCTTCTTGCGAGTTGGCCCGTCAATCGCCCAACCGCCGGCGTTTTTCGACGCTCCGTCGATCGCACTGGAGATTGGATAGCCTGACTGCTCGTAATCCGCCTTCGCCACACGGAATTTGATCTTCTTGGTCTGCTTGGGGTCCGCAATCGACGCGGCGGTCAGTTCGAATTCGCTCATCACGAAGTTGGCGTTGCTGAAGCGTCCCGGGCCGCCTCCGGGAAGCGATGCGTGAAGCAGTGCCTCCAAACGCACGGCGGTTAGCCCCATCTGATCGGTGCGGACCCTGATCTCATAGACGTCGGCCCCAGGATTCTTGCCGCCGGCCAAGACGGAATGGTCGTCGAGCAGCTTCAGCGTGCTGCCACCGATCGATCGATACGCGGTCGGGGCCAACACGCTCCACCCGGCCGGTTCGCCTCCGACATGCTGCTTTTCCCAGGCAACCATCGCCCGGTCGATCTCGGCGTTTGAGCGTTTCACGGCGAGTGTTTTTTGCAGCGCCGCGATTTGTTCGTCCAGCTGACGCGACTGGCTACTGGCCAGCGGCGAGGCGATCTTTGCGTTGGGCGTAAAGCCGCTGTTGCCACGTTCCGGCACTTGGTTAAAGAACGCAAAGAACTGATAAAACTCCTTATTGGTGATCGGATCGAACTTGTGATCGTGACAGCGGGCACACCCCATCGTGAGCCCTAACCAGACGGTGCTGGTGGTCACGATGCGATCGATCACGTACTCGGTGCGATACTCCTCGTCGATCACACCGCCTTCGATCGTGATGCCGTGGTTGCGGTTGAACCCGGTCGCCAGGCGCTGTTGGGGCGTCGCACTGGCCAAGAGATCGCCGGCTAACTGGTGGATCGTAAATTGATCGAACGGCATGTTGCGATTATACGCGTCGATCACCCAGTCGCGCCAAACCCACATGGTACGCTCGGTGTCGTACTGATAACCGTTCGTGTCGGCGTAGCGGGCCGCGTCCAACCAATATCGGGCCAGATGCTCACCATAACGCGGCGAGGCGAGATACCGGTCGATCATCTTCTCGTAGGCGTCGGGCGAACTGTCATCGACGAATGCCTTGATCTCCGCGAGCGTCGGCGGCATCCCGGTTACGTCCATCGCCACCCGCCGGATCAACGTGCGACGATCGGCCTCGGCGGTGGGCCCCAGTTTTTCCTGCTCCAACCGGCGAAGAATAAACCGATCGATCGCGTTGCGAGGCCAGGCGGTCTGTTTCACCGACGGCAGTTCCGGTCGCTTGGGGGTTTCAAACGCCCAGTGATTCGCGTAACGCCCGCCTTGGTCGATCCACTGCGTCAACAGCTTGATCTGCGCGGCGGTGAGTGTCTTGCCGCTTTTGGCCGGCGGCATCCGCTCGTCTTTGTCGGTCGACGTGATGCGCCGCACCAACATGCTCTGGGCACTCTTGCCGGGCACAATCGCGTGACCATCGCCCGAGTCCAGCGCGGCGGTCGCCCCCTCGGGCGTGTCGAGACGCAACTCGGCCTCACGTTTCTTGGCGTCGTACCCGTGACACGCAAAACAGTGGTCGGAGAGAATCGGGCGAATATCCCGCTGATAGTCAATTTCCGCGGCGCGGGCAAAATGACCAACCCCGAAACAAACAAACAAGCCCACAGTCAATCGCCCGATCACACTACTTTCCTCCCATGTGAACCCGCGTCAAGCGGTCGCGCCGCGAACTCGCCAACAACCCCTCAGTATAAGCCAGCCGCCAATGCGTGACAATTTGTGCTACGCCGCCGCCCAGGGAACTTCGATGAAAGCGGGTCGTTGTCCAGGGGGGAACGCCACTTCTGGTCGAGACGATGCGGCGTTGACGCTGCGCGGACATTGCATCGCGAACGGTCAAAAAAAGTACGCGACGCCCTAAACGCTAGTATAATAGTGTTTCCCGCGTCTCATCCTGCTAGATCTGGGCCTAGAGACGCAATTGTTTTTCACCCAGATCAGGCCTCGCCGATGAAAACGCCGGTCCTTCAGCCTTGGCGACTCATCGTCGCGATTTGAATCCGTGGGCTCGCGTAGCGTTCGGGGCGAGATCTCGGCGGTGATTTGATCTAAACTCTGTTGAGCAAAGGGATTTCTAGTCGGCTGAGTATTTTGACCTTTCGCCCTTAGACAACCCTGTATCGCACGCCCAGCCTATTTCATTTTGACTTGCTTGGCCATCTGAGCCGATATATAAATAACGCTCTATGTGATGCGTTCTTCCCGTTGGCTCTGAGGACGTGGACGAATGGCCCGTTCAGCCGCCCAACATCGCACTTGTGAGGAGTTTCGCCGTCAGGCGCCGCTCAGTCGGCGTGGCCTGCTGCGAGTCGGCATGCTCGGCGCTGGCGGCTTGACACTGCCGCAGGTGCTGGCGTCTCAGGCGTCCGCGGCCCGTTCGGGAGGTGAAGCGGCGAAAGACGCTTCGGTCATCATTCTCTGGATGCGCGGCGGGCCGAGTCAGCATGACCAGTGGGACCCCAAGCCCGAGCAACCGGTCGAAATTCGCGGCGAGTTTTCGCCGATCCAGACCAAAGTGACGGGCATCCAACTCTGCGAATTGCAGCCGATGTGCGCGGCGATGATGGACAAGTGGTCGATCATTCGCAGTCTGCATCACCGCAAAGAGGACGGCAACGTCGGCCATTCGAACGGCGATCAGATTTGCTTCACCGGTTATCCGGCCGGGCAAAACGCTGACCAAAACGTGATGCCGAGTTGCGGGTCATACGTTGCCCGCCAGCAACAGCATCTCCAACCCGCGCTGCCGGCCTATGTGATGATTCCGCGGATGGTTCCCGGCACGGATGCGGCCTGGTTGGGCAGCGCGTACAAGCCGTTTGAAACGATCGCTGATCCGGCTTCGGCCGGTCCGTTCAAGATGAACAATTTCTCGCTTGCCGCCGGGCTGACCGGGCCGCGCGTTGCCGAACGGCGCAGCCTCCTGCGACAACTCGATCGCAGTTTACGCACGCCGACCATGGAGTCGTTCGACCGATTTCAACAACAGGCGATCGACATCGTTACTGGCAGCGCCGCCCAGGCAGCTTTCGACCTGGAAAAAGAGTCTAAGAAAACCCGCGAGCGTTACGGGCTGATGCCAACATTTAATCCCGGTGACCCCCAACGATGCGGCTCGCCGAATTGGGCGCAACGGATGTTGCTGGCGCGCCGACTGGTCGAGGCGGGAGTTCGACTGGTGACGGTCGATCTGCGTTGGTGGGACTTTCACAAAGAGGGATTCGATTCGCAGCGACGCGGCTTTCTGCCGCGGTTCGATCGGGCCTATTCGGCGTTGATCGAAGACCTTGAGCAGCGCGGCCTACTCGACTCGACCATGGTCATCGCCTGGGGCGAGATCGGCCGGACGCCGCGCGTCAATAAGAACGCCGGCCGCGACCACTGGCCCCATGTCTTTTCCGCCGCAGTGGCGGGCGGCGGTATTCAAGGCGGACGAATCATCGGGTCGTCGGACCGTCAAGGCGCGGTGCCCAAAGACAATCCCAAACTGCCGCACGACGTGCTGGCAACGATCTACCGCCACCTGGGCGTCGACATGACCACCCACTACATCGACACCGCCGGACGGCCGAATCTTGTCCTGCCCGAGGGCAAGCCGATCGACGAACTGTTTTGACGATCTGTGATCTTTGTTCGGCCGATCTCTTTTCTCAAAGCCGAAGGGTCAAAAAATGTACGCGAGCCGGAAAGGCTATTATATTAGCGTTTCTCGCGTCTCGGCCTGCTGGATCTCGGCCTAGAGGCCGAAGGGGCAAAAAATGTACGCGAGGCGAAAACGCTAGTATAATAGCGTTTCCCGTGGCTCGGCCTGCTAGACCTCGGCCTAGAGACGCAATAGTTTTTTCCCAAACAGGTCAAATCTATGGCAAATCATGTCCTTCAGTCGTGGCACTTGCTGCTCACCATCCTGGCCGGCATCGTGAACCGAGAACAGCAGCAAGTCATTGACTATCTCCGTACTGAAAATCAAGTCCTTCGGGAGAAGATCGGCAAAAAGAGGATCATTCTCGACGATGACCAGCGCAAGCGACCGGCCGTTAAAGGGAAGATTCTTGGACGGAAGGCTTTGGAGAACATCGTTACGATCGTAACGCCGGACACCATCATGCGGTGGCATCGTATGTTGGTGGCTGCGAAATGGGACTATAAGCAATGAAGCTTTCCATCCCCTAGGATTTGCTACACCACGAAAGAAACGGCCTCCACACATGTCGCGTTAAGGAGGCAAAAATCCGCAAAAGGGACGGTGTTTTTCCTTGCTATGCCCGGCCGACTTATTATATTGAAGGGAAATCGAGGTGATCTCCAATTTCGACAAATGACTGGCAACGCCGTACCACGTCCCACGATGCCTAGATTCGCAACTCTGAAACTACCTAACTAGCGACAACGCCACCGACGACACGCGACAAAGAAACACAACTCACGAATCGCTCCGGGGAGTTCCCCAATGAACGAGCGGTTTGTGAGTTGTGTTTTTTTGTGAGCGTGTCAAGCGTCCGCATGTCTCACACGATCGTTGTTCACACAGTGAAGTAACCCAAGCCGACGCCCAGGAAATCTCCAACTTGCGCCAACGCTACTGACGACTCGAAACAGAAGAAACACCATTCACGAATCGCTGCGGGGAAGTCCCCCCGAAGAGCAAGCGGTTTGAGAATCGTGTTTCTTTTTTTGCGCGCGAAGTGGGGAATCATTGAGTGCGTCCCAGGTTTGACACGCCAAGAGGAGAAATCTCGTTATGACATTGGACATATTTTCAAATTTATTAGTGGGGAGATTGATGATGAAGAGAACCTACTTGACGACCGTCGCAGTCGTTTTTGGGTTGGCATCATCTGCCGGCGCGATCGATGTCCTAGTACCAAACGGCGACTTTGAGGTGCGCGGGACGTACGATCCGGTTGCCGACGGGGTAGACAAATACCCTCAATACAATCACGGCTTTGATGCTGACGGCAGCGGCACCGTTGAACAAGACGAGAAAGAGAGTTGGCGTAACTGGGATAAACGTCACAACGGTGGCGAAGGACGGATGTGGAACCCCGGCGCGGTCGGCGTGGCCAGCCAAGGCTTGGTCGACGTTGGGTTCGGAGGACTCGATGCAAGCGGCAACGCGGATGGTTACGTTGTCGTGCTACGGTCCCGCTACCTCCTTAAGTTTTTGGCCGACGGTGGAACCTATGGCAACTCCAGCACAGGCGCAAATTACAACACGTCCGTGACACGGTTGGACATTAATACGAACGTATCAACCCTCACGGTGAGCGATCCCGCCTTGCTTACGGGCGCCTATGATGGCGGCGCGTCATTTAGGCCTACCGAAGGCATGACGCAAATACTGCATGACAGCACGTTCGACTCGACGGCCAAATATACGTTGACTGCCGCGGTGGGAAGGATGCCAGACACGGTCGCTGAAGGCGGAAGTACGAATTACGGGTCTGATTCGACAAGTGCAGGTGATTACCCTGTATTTTGGGCTGGCTATCAAATATCGCTCGCTGCCGGCGGCTTGCAAGCGGATCACTCCCAGTACGGCGGCTATGTTCAAGACGGAAAGGTCATCGTTAGCGATGACACCCAGAACCCTGCCGTGAATACGTTTGCCACGGCAACCGCCGCGTACCTCCCCAATCCGGCGACCCAGGCGGCGATGGATGCCTTGGCAGGAGAAAAACTACAAGTTCGCTTGCATGTCAAGGCAGATCCAGCACGGCTTCGTGCAGGTTGGGCAGCCTTTGACAATGCCGCTCTTACCAAGATCGTCGCTGGCGACTCCGACGAGAACGACGCGGTCGACCTCAATGACGGCAGCACGCTTGTCGGCAACTTCGGCACCTCCACCGGTATGACCTGGGGCGATGGCGACTTCACCGGCGACGGCGGAGTGGACCTCAATGATGGTAGCCTGCTGGTTGGCAACTTCGGCGTCCCAGTGACGGACACGGACGGCGTGAACGGCGCTGCCGAGTGGACGTTCGACGCGGTGGTGGTCGGAGGCCTTTCGACGACCATCACCGTCGACGCGGTCTCGCAGGCCTTCCTCTCGACCGAGGCGCTCGACGGCGCGACATTGACGATGGGTGACGCTAACGTCGCCGTGCCGTTCTCGGCACATCAGAATGGTCCCGGCGTTCAGGTGGGCGAATTGCTCACCTCGAACTTCATCTCAGGACAAGAGCGGATCCTCATCGAAGCGCCGGCGCCGGGCGTGTACAACTTCGAGGCCCGCTGGAATGTGCTGGGCGGCCAAGAACAGTCGACCCAGTTCGCGATTGAATTTACCGCCATCCCCGAACCGAGCACGATGCTGCTACTTGCCCTGGGTTCGATCGGCCTCTTCGGTACGCGACGGTCAAAAAAAGTACGTGACATGAAAACGCTAGTATAATAGCGTTTCCCGCGTCTCGGCCGTCTAGATCTCGGCCGAGAGACGCAATTGTTTGGATCCCAAACAGGGCAAATCGGTGCCTTTAGCTTGGCGTCTCATCGTCGCAAATTGAATCGGTGGGTTCGCGTGTGGTTCTGGGCCGAGAGCACGCCAGTGATTTGGTCTCGCCTCAGTTAAGCGAAGGGACTTTCGATCGGCTGGGCTTTCGGCTAAGGGATGTACGCAACGTGCAAACACTATCATGACTTCATTTCAAACATCATATTTCACGGGCTCTAAGGAGTCGTCACCGACCGTTACTGCTAAGGACAATCTACGGTCGTTGATTCAGAAAGACAAAACTGCCAAGCTTCGAGGCAGTGAGGATATCGATCGCTCCATCGCCGTTGACGTCTTTGGCGGTGATTTGAACTCCAACGCCCGACTGGCTGTCGATGCGATGGGCCGTGTATTTCACCTTCCCGTCGGTTCGCGTGAGGCGGAACCAATAGAGAACCGGATCGGCGTTGGGTTCGACGTCGCCCTTGGGGCCATGCGCCCAGCGACGTTTTCCGACGACGATATCCTGTAGGCCATCGCCATCGAGATCGGCCAATGCCAGTGCGTGCGGCTGCGAGAAAGCGACGCCGTACTTAGCCTGTTCACTTCGATTGCCCATGATCGTGTGCTGAAGAAAGCGACGCTTGCCGTTCTCGGTGGTCTGCTCGAACCATGCCAGCCCCCAACCGTGGCCGTCGAGCGCGGTGATAATGTCCTGGTCTCCGTCGTGATCCACGTCATAGGCAAACATCTGCGCCCCACCCCGCCCCTGCGAAAACTTGTCCCGATGAAACGACCACGGTTGTTTGCCTTTGGCGGGCTGCTGATACCATCCATCGTTGATCAGCAGGTCGAGCCGGCCGTCGCCATCCACGTCGCCGACGCCTGTGCCGTGATAGAACTTGTTCCAACTTTCGTTGTTGCCGACGGCCTGAAAATTCCACGGCTTGGTTGGTTGCTTGTGCTGGGGCTCGACCCAACCCCAGCGTCCTTCCCAGTGACAAACAAGCTGCGGAGAGCCGTTGCCGTTTAGATCCACGAGCGTCGGGGACTCGCCACGAATTCGCTCGAAGGCGAAGTGTCGCTTCCAAAGACCGGCCTGACCATTTGGATTTTCGTACCACACCGCAGCATGTTTATGCACGCGACCCAGAACCAGAACGTCGGGTCGGCCATCACGGTTAAAGTCATGCACAAAGCTGAACATGCTGTTGCTGGGGCTTACTTCGGGGCGCAGCGGCACCGCGCGATAGATTTCTCGTGCCTTGCGAAACTCGGGCCCCTGATACCAAAACGGCCCAGCAACGACGTCCATTTTTCCATCGCCATCGATGTCCGCCGCATCGATCCCATCGCAGTAGTAACGATCGGTGAGCACAATCTTCTTAAACGTCAAGCCCGGCGGCACCGCCCATAGGGGAACGTTCAAGAACAACAGTCCAACGAGTAACCCAAGGGCCAGGTATCGCAGGAAATCGGAAAGCATCATCGAGGACTTCCATTGGGCGGGCAGAGATTGTCATCGCGCCGGGGGGGCACTTCGTCTCTCACGACGCAGATCCTCATGATACCAAAACGAAATCCCGCGGCGTCAAAAAATGTACGCGACATGCAAACACAAGTATAATAGAGTGTTCCGCGTGTCGGCCTGCTAGATCTCGGCCTAGAGACGCAATTGTTTTCTCCCAAACAGGGTCGAATCTATGGCGAATCAGGTCCTTCGACCTTAGAATCTCATCGTCGCGACATGAATCGGTAGGCTCGCGTAGCGTTCTGGGGCTGAGATCACGGCCACGATCTGATATAAACCTATATTGGCAAAGGTTTTCACTGTCGGCTGAGTTTTTTCACCTTTCGCGATGGGGAAAAATGAACTTCGCATGAGTCTGAGGCGACGAAGACAATAAAATAAGCCATCCCCTGTTGTTTTCGCGCCTGGTGGAGGATCCTATGTTTCGAGTTATTGCAGCGGCCACCTTAATGTTAGTCGGCTCGATTGATGCGATGGCGGCCGAGCGAACCATGGAGACGTGTCGGATTCGAGCCTGGATCGACCAGTTGGATGACGATCGCTTCGCCGTCCGTGAAATCGCCACAACGAACCTGGTTGCCGTCCAAGCAGCCGCGGGGCTCGAAGCGGTGGTTCATACGGCGGAATCGAATTGTCCCGAGGCGGGCTGGCGGGCGATCCACATACTCAGCACGTGGAATCGCTCGGGCGACGCCGCAACACAGAAGGCCGTCAAGGCGGTAATAGCGCGTTGGTCCGCTTCCAACGACCAACGGCTCATGCGGCTCGCTCGCTCGCTGACCGTTAGGCCGCAGCCAAGCGTTCAGATCGTGTGGGGTGTCGCCCCGGGTAGGATTCCCTTGTCGGTGATGTGAACACCCCTACGCATGGCGGACGGTCCGGCCGCCAAATAACGACTGCTTTTCGGGGCAACACGCCGCCGATCACCCTGTCTCCCCTTGGGGTAATAAATGTACGCGACATGCAAACACTAGTATAATAGAGTTTCCCGCGTCTCGGCCTGCTAGATCTCGGCCTAGAGACGCAATTGTTTGGGGCAAATCTATGGCAAGTCAGGTCCTTCGACCTTGGCATCTCATTGTCGCGAATTGAATTGGTGGGCTCGCGTGAAGTTCTGGGCCGATATCTCGCCGATGATTTGATCTAAGCTCAATTGAGCAAAGGGTTTTGGTGTCGGCTGAGTTTTTTACCATAGGGCATTTTCACGTTTCGCCGTGTAGAAGTTGCACTCGTCGAGTGGCTAGGAATTCCTGCGAGTTAGCGGTCGTGGCTCGAAAACCTACACGCCGCCGTCTCGAGACGATGCACCGACACCGCCGGAGAGCCTGTGAGAACTGGGCTCATGCATTTCGTAAGAGAAAAGACGCCGGGGAGCCGGCCTCCTTAGGACCGCGTTCATTGCCACGTCCCGGTGAATTCGGTGGAGGTGCTGTTTAAGGCGGTTCTTCCATGGCCAGGAATGCCAGCCATCGAGGCGCATTCCCGTGCCCATGACGTCGCCGGCTTGATAGCTTCCGGCAGAGCCATAACACACCGTTGCGTTGCCGTCCTGCGCGCTCAAACAGGCTTGACTATTAGCGCCGACATGGGACAAACCTAGTACGTGTCCAAATTCGTGGACGATGGGACGCTGCTGTTGACCGCCGACTTTGTTCTGAAGCGCCGTGTCCCTGTTGTCGAGCCAGAGAATCTTTGATCGGCGAAGCCAAAACGAAGTATGGGGGCCGTTGGGGGGAACCTTCACACAGCCAATCCTGATGTGAGGGCTGCCCGCTTCACGAACAACCAAACCGCAACGAAAGTTGGGGCGATACACGTTGCCCAAAGAGACCCGCCAATCCAGCCCGCAGAAGCCCTGCGGCACCAAGTAGAGTTTGTTGTTCCAGTACTCGTTGACAAACCGCAGCGCCTGCTGCTTCCAGCCGTTCCACTCAGCTCCCCACGGTACAATCGGCGGCAGGGGATTCGGACCTCGCGTCAGTCCTCGCAGGTTGTTTGCGTTATCGATCTTCACGAACTGCACGTTGATCTTCAACGCGAGATCCGCATTGAGACGGTTGCTGATGTTCCGGATCCAGAGAGTGGAATTGTATACCGGTCCGTTGACGTTCACGCGAATGTTCGGTTCGTGCACGAAGCTCATGGGCGAAGGGTCAATAAAAGTACGCGACGTGCAAACACTAGTATAATAGTGTTTCCCGCGTCTCGGCTTACTGAATCTCGGCCTAGAGACGCAATAGTTTTCT
>Ga0114996_10007997_pt1 | contig 11841 bp, 6 predicted proteins | sample ArcticOcean_MG_C_4_FD_87039 | JGI IMG/M metagenome (GOLD analysis project Ga0114996, IMG submission 87039) | Marine microbial communities from western Arctic Ocean - ArcticOcean_MG_CB4_134 | ecosystem: Environmental > Aquatic > Marine > Oceanic | place: Arctic Ocean: Canada Basin | collected... | reverse complement strand
TGGCCCTGGCGCTGCTCTTGTGCGCCGCGGCACCGGCGACAGAGGTCTACGTCATCGGCAACGAGCAACATCCGTGGCAGGATATAGGCACCCTGATCAGCATCGACCCGACCACGGATCCGGGGTGGATCCAGCCGCGGCGCACCGAGCCGACGGAAAACCTGAGCCTGGACGCGCTGCTGCGCAGCGGCGGCATGTCGACGCCCCAGCCTTCGGTGCGCCAGGCCGGCGACCTCAACACCATGATAGACGGCGATGCCAACACGGTCTTTGACGGCAGCAAGGCGCGCCAGGTGGGCGGCAATATGGACCTGGATCTAGGCGAGACCTTTGGCGGGGTGGAGCGCATCGTGTTCTATCCCAGCCCGACGTTTGACGACAAGTTTTTGCGCGGCTACGAGGTCTACATAAACGACGGCAGCGTCGAGAGCCGGGTTGGCGGCACCCTGCAGTGGCAGCTGGTGGAGAAGGTAGAGAAAAATGGCGACAGCACGGTGCGCGTGCGCATCTCATCGCAGTACGTGCGCCATATCCGGGTGGTCTTCACCACGCCCCTGCCCTGGGAAATCGCCGAGCTGGAAGTCTACAGCCGTGGTTTTGTGCCGCGGGCGACCTACACCTCGGAAATAATCGACCTGGGCGATCTGGCCAATTTCGGCCACCTGCGCTGGGCCGCCCAGGAGCAGGAGCAGGCCGAGGTGCGCATCTTCACCCGCAGCGGCGCCACCGAGGAACCCGACCTCTACTACCAGCTCGACAGAGGGTCACGCATCCCCGTATCGCAGAGTGATTACGAGCGCTTGGAAGACTCCGAGCGCGAAAAGGTATTGGACGCTGAAAATTGGAACGCCTGGTCATCGCAGTACACCGTGGCTTCTGGCGAGCCTATCGTCGCTGGCGAACCGCGGCGCTATTTCCAGTTTAAATGCGAATTTTTCAGCAACTTCTTCACCCAGGGCGCGCGGGTCGACTCATTGGCCTTCGAGTATTCCACCCCGCCGGTAGCGCGTTTCATCTTCGGCGAAATTTCACCCACCGAAGTTTTGCCGGGCCAGCGCACCACCTTCCGCTACGCGGTGCGGGCCCGGGTCGATGCGCAGGACACAGGTTTTGACGCGTTGGAAATTGCCACGCCTTCACGCGCCGAAGTTAGCCAGTTGAAGATTGGCGACACCGTGGTGGAAAACTTCACCCAGGAGGCGGAGGACAATCGCCTGATCGTCCGTTTTCCCGACCACCGCGTCGTCGATACTACGCCGGTGGAGCTGATGTTTGATACCGCCGTACTGGTGTTCGGCACCCGTTTTGAAGGCTGGGCCTTCGACACCCTGAGCGACGAATTGCCGCAGCCCGTTCTGGCGGGCAATGCTTCGCAGCTACTGGAAAGCGACGATCTTTCAGTGGCCGTAACGCTGGGAGACAAGGTCGTGCGGGGCGTGCAAGCTGCGCCCAATCCCTTTACCCCCAACGGCGACGGTATCAACGATCGGGCCCGCATCCAATACCAGATTCTCAAATTGACCAAGGGTGTGCCGGTTTCGGTGGCGATCTACGATCTGGCCGGCGGCCTGGTGCGCAATTTACATCAGGGCGTCGAGGAGAGCGGCATCTACGCGGTAGATTGGGACGGTCTGGACGCCGCCGGCCAGATGGTGGTGCCGGGACTCTACCTGGGCCGCGTCGAGATCAACGCCGATACCGGCGCGGGAGACCGCGTCGCGCTCATTGCGGTGGCCTATTGACCGCCCCGTCAGGAGAGGTATAAAAAAATGGCAAAAATGCGATGCTTTTGCGGCCTCGTCAGCGCTTTGCTACTGGCGAGCTCTCCCCTGCTCGGGCAGGGCACGGTGGAATTCGACAGCAAGAGGGATTGGGAAAAATGGACCTTCCCCGTCGGCACGGTGGAATTGACAGACGACGGTCTTGTTTTGCCCCAGTTAATTCGCAAGAACATCAACGCCAGCCTCGATGCCGGCAATTTTGTGGTCGAGCTCGAGGATAGCACGCCGGTGCGCTGGGGCGGCTTGGCGGGCGTTGGTTCCAACCCGGGTCCGGCGGCCAATGTCATCGACGGCGACCCCACCACGGGATGGGCCCCAAACCCGCAGGACGACATGGAGGATTGGTGGATTGAGATCGATCTGGGGCGCGTGGTCTCGGCCACCAAGATCGTGCTCAAATTCGCTCCCGACGCGGTACCGCTGGAAATGTTTAAAGTCTACGCCTCCAACGGCGAGGAGGCCCTGTACTCGGGCTCGGGGGTCAGGGACTACACCCTGGTCGGCCAGACGACGCGGGCCAATAGCGCCTACGAGGTGGAATATCCGCTGGGTTTGTTGCAGGCCAAATTGAGCACGGCAGAAGAGCCCAGGCAATTGGTTACCTTTGTTCTGGTTCAGGTCACCGCCCCCCCCGGCGACGCGCGCCTGGCCGAGGTCGAAGTGCATGCTCTGGGCGACAATGTGATATTGGGCACGGTGAAGCGCGGCGGCCAGGCCCAGCAATTCAGTCCCGGCGGCGATCGGCGCTCGCTGACCAATAACGAGATTCTCGACGGCAAATACGACACCTACTGGAATTCGAGCGCCGGTTTCCTCGACTGGACAGAAAAAGGCTGGGTCCACATCGATCTGGGCGCGCTGTTCTGGGTTGATACCATTCGCATTGTCTCGGCCAAGAGCCACCAGGGATCGCGGGTGGACCCGCTCTTCGGCTACAAACTCTTCGTCTCCGACGGTACCCTGGGACCGACGGTCCAGGGTGCCGAGAACATCATGGGCAGTTTTGTCTGGGAAGAGGTCGGCTCAGTAAACGATAATTCTGAGTCCTTCATCACCTTTGAGGACGTCTTTGCGGCGCAGCGGGTGCAGCGCATCTTCTTTTCCCACCGCAACAATGTGCGCGACACGGGCACCTATGGCCAGTTTAAGACCCTGGAAATCGAAGCCTATGGCCAGGGTTACATCCCCGGCGTGACCATGACCTCGGACCTGCAGGATCTGAGCCGTTCAAAAAATATAACCACCATCGAGTGGGAGGCGGACATCGCACCAGGCACCGCGCTGGCCATTAGCAGCCGGACCGGCGACCGCCTGACCGAGGAACTGCACTACTTCGACAAGAAGGGCAACGAACTCACTTTCGAGCGCTGGGAGGCGCTGCCTAACTTTCGCAAGGATACAGAACCCACGGTGGAACTAGTGCCCGATCCCCAGGACTTCAGCCCGTGGAGCCAGCCCTACGCCCAATCCGGCGCCCGCTTTGCCTCGCCCAATCCACGGCGCTACGTGCAAGTGCGGGCGACCCTGCTGAGCACGGCGCCCGAGCGCGCCCTGGCGCTCGCCAAGATCGTGCTCAATTTTGGCGATCCGCTGGCCCGCACCCTGCTCGCCGAAGTATGGCCCAACCAGGTGCTGGCGGCTGAGTCGCAGGAATTCTCCTACTACATCATGCCTTCCTTCAGCAGTGGCGACCGGGGTTTTGACCGCATCCTCATCAAGACGCCTTCAAGCGCCGAATTGCTGGGCGTGAAAGTCGATGACCAGCTGGTGGAAGCTTCTGCCGCAGCGGCGGCGGATTCCTTGCTGATCCAGCTCGACTCGCCTGTCACTACCTCCAGATTGGTAGAGGTGCAGTTCAAAACCAAGGTCTTTTTAAACGGTACGCTCTTCGAAGGCTCCGTGAGCAATTCCGCCAATCCCGATCAGTGGCAGCGCCTAGATCCCGGCGACGCCAGCGCTGTGGGCGACGCCGACCAGCTCACCGTATTTGTTCCGGTGGCGGACCGCCTGATCGACAAGGTGGACATTGCGCCCATTTTCACCCCCAATGGCGACGGCGTCAACGACGAATTAGCTATTGGTTTTTCCGTGCTTCAGGTGGACAAAGCCCAGCCCATAATAATAACAGTGCACGATCTGACGGGTAGGGCGGTGCGGCAATTGCGCGAATTGCCCGGGCTCGGCGGCGATTATCGAATTTTGTGGGACGGCACCGACGCGGTCGGCGACGTCGTACCCCCGGGCCTGTACATCTGCCGCATTGAGTTGGAGACCAGCCGCGACGAGCAAGTGGTCATGCGCACCATCGCGGTCGCCTTTTAAGTTGGGCACAGTCGAGTTGAGATGGACCGGCCCGCAAGGGGATTGCAACTCGAGTGAATTTATAGTTTAGAGTCGAAAGGGAGCGACATGGGGATGCGAAGCAGGTATATATTCGCTCTGGCACTTCTCCTGGGGTGTTGGCCGAATTTTGGCAGCGCCGCCCAGGAATTCCGTCCGAGCGGCGTGACAGAGGTGTTCGAGTCCTTCGATCCGACCATCATGAAGTGGTACCGGCCCCAGGACCTGTACAACCAGTACCGCTGGTCGTGGTGGCGCTACAGCAATTACGCCCGCGATACCTACCAGCGCTACGTCAATGTCGGCTTGGAAGGCACGCGCTGGTACGATCTCTACGGCAATTACCTCACCCGGGGTTGGAAGATCTACGAGTGGACCCAGGAGCAACCTACATCGTTTGGCAGCGATATCTTCAAGAGCAGTCGCTACCAGGCCTGGTTCAACGAGGTGGTAATTGGTCACACGTCCAAGGGCCAGTACAATCTGTCGGTCACCATCGGCGACGAGATCCGCACCACCCTGACGCCCATGACGTTCTCCAAGCCGGCCTTCAACGGGGTGCAGATCGATTTCCTCTCCGACAAATACGCTCTCACCCTGCTGAGTTCGCGCGTCAATTTTCCCACCCGCGGCCAGAGCGTCGACATTCCCGAATCGCGCATGACCGACTACAATAACCTCTTCGGTTTTAGAGGCACGGTGCAGGTGGGCGATTTTGTCAATGTCGGGGCGACCTATGTCAATTCCCACTTCAGCCGCACTTCCACGGATTTGCCGATCAGCGGCTTCCAGGAGGGCCAGCTGACCTCGGTGCAAAACCAGGATGTCATCCGCTGGGTTTCCATCCGCATCAGCGACGACTCGCCCGCGGACGGCGCGGCCGGCGGCGTGCTGTTCTCCGAGGAGATCTTCGTCAACCAGGGCAACGACATGGAGCCGCTGGTCATCGAGCCGTTGGTGGAGGGCGGCCTGCCGGTGCGCGGTGCCCTGGCGGCCAACGGCACCGAAACCATTACCCTGACCTACACCATTCCCGACCCCGAATTGCGCCGCAAAATATCCTTTGAGCTGGTGCTGGCCAACGACTACCGGGTGGAAGCCACTTCGAATCTGCAGAGCAACGCCATCGGCGAACCGGTCTTCCTGCCGGTCGCCAAAGCCGCCGGCAACGTTGACGACGGCTCCAACCAGAAGCTGGTTAGCTTCACCTACGGCCTGCCCACGGGCAACGAAATCATCGGCTTCACCGTGCAGGTGCAGGACCTCAAGGGCTTTACCGTCTGGGGCGAGCTCGACATCAACAATCAGTGGCGGCGCTTCCCCAACGTCAACTTTGAGCGCCACGCCCCCACCAACAACCGGGCCACGGCTTTTTTTCTTTCCGCCCGCAAAGCGACCTACCCCTGGTTCGGCTACGGCGAGTTGTTCAGCGTCGACGACGACTACAGCACGTCGATGTTCATCCTCGATCGCTCCGGAGATATCGACTATGAAAACGACAAGCTCAACCTCTACGAATTCGTCGACGACAACGACGACCAGGACCGTTGGCCCGACTGGCAGCGCGCCAACCAGCCGCTCGAAGGCGAGGGCCTAGCGCGCGGCGGCCCGCCGGCCGGCGGCGTTTTTCCCGGCCTGGACGAGAACAACGATTTTATCTCGGATCTCAACCAGAACAACAATCTGCGTCCCGACTTCGACGAGCCCTTCTGGCGCTACGACGTCGACCCGCCGGACTTTTTCTTTGGCATGGACATGGACCACAATAGCCTCATCGACCGCTTTGAGGACGACGACCGGCCCGACTACCCCTACCAGACCGACCACCGGGGCTACAATGTCTACGTCGGCCGGCGCTTGACGCCCGAGACCAAAGTGCTGCTCGGTCGTGCCCAGGAGTCGCTGTGGTCCGACGATAGAGAGAGCAAGGACAATTACGGCTTGCTGAGCTTCGACAAGGACTACGCCCGCCTGGGCCGCTTGCAGGTATTCAACTACCTGCGTTTTGTCGAGGACGACATCATCGACGACCAGCTGATATGGGAGCACCCCCCGGGCACCTTCGGTGGCATCCAGACCTTCCAGGACTTGCTGATCGCCCAGGACGCGATGATCAACACCGCCTACCTACGCTTTGACTACACCGCCATTACCGATCTCAATGTGACCAATAAGGTCAAGTACGAACTCCACAACCAGCGGGGCACCAATTTCGCCCGTTCCCTGCGGGCGGGCCGCGTCCCCGACGAATTGCAGGACGCCAGTTTTTTAGGCCTGATCAACAAGGGCGATTATTCCCTGTGGCTCGGCGATATCCAGGTGCACCCCAAGTTCAGGAGCATGTATCGCCGCCGCACGGCTTTTATCAAAGGCGAGCCGGATATAAACAACCTCACCGAGATGGGCGTTTTGACGCTCAAGACACAAGCCATGCCCAGGCTATGGCTGGAATTGGGCACGGAGCTGGCCAAATTTTTTGACTTCGAGGACGATTCGCAAGATTTCTTTGGCAGCGTAGTGGCCGGGCAGATGTCTATGAGCAACGATTATCAGGGATACGAGGTCATCATAAACCTCGGTTACCAGTGGGAGAGAAGGGCGTTTAAAAACAATGAGTCGGAGACGATGACGAGTGCTTTTATTTTAGTTCTGGCCGGAATGGGAACCGAGTAGTACTTCATATGTTCTTTGTGCAAGGAACAGTAGATGGTTAGGGGCGCAGTTAAATATTTCCTACCGCTGGTATGGGTAGCTACCTTAGTTTTTGGGTCTACGCGTAGCCAGGCTGTCGAGCAGTGGACGGTGGGAACGGCGCAGCGATCCTGGGAGGAAGTGGGAGGCACTTCTGTGGGTGTGGACGATACTACGGAGGTTGGCTGGATTCAGCCTGTTTTTATTGTATCGCAGAATTTGTCGCTGGATGCGCTGGACCGGGGTGGCTGGATTGTCGCCGATCTCTACCGCGGTACGAATTTGCTGTCCGGCATTATCAACGGCAACCACACTATCGCTTTTCCGGATCTGTCGGATCGGAATGTGGAGAACCGGGAAGGCAACCTCAACCGCGACGTCACCCTGGTCATCGACCTGGGCGCTACTTTTGGGGTGGACAGTCTGAGCATCTATCCGCGGCAGGAGGACGATCGTTTCATGAAGGGTTACCAGATCTGGGTCAACGACGGTTTCGATCTGGGCGATCTCGATCCTTTATTGCCCAACAACGCCGGCTTTTTCAGTTTTGTGAAAGACTGGACGCTGGTGGCTGAGGAGTTTCCGGCCAGCAATCCTTTTGTGCAGGCGAAAATCCCGCTGCAATTTGTGCGCTACATCGCCCTTTCCGATACCATCAGCCTGCCCGATCCGACGCTGTGGGAGATCGACGAATTTGAAGTTTGGGGCAATGGCTACGCCGCCACAGCCCAATTTGAGTCGCAAGTGATCGATTTGGAGGCAAAGGCCAATTTTGGCGATTTCATCTGGTCGGCCGCCAGCGATGCGGGCAGCGCTATGCAGATTCGCACGCGCACCGGACAGACACCGGACACCTTCATCTACCACCGCCTGACCGGCCTGGGATTGACGGGAGAGACGCAGGTGTCCAGGGCAGATTACGACAAGCTGCGCTCCACAGAAAGAGGTTCGGTCCAACCCGACACTGAGAAATGGGTGCCTTGGTCGGCCCCCTATCCGGCGACTGGCAGAGAACCGCTGATCAATGCGGGGCCGGCGCGCTACTTCCAGTTCAAGATCGATTTTTTGAGCAATTCGCCCATAGCCCGCACCCGGGTCGATTCGCTGGCGTTGCAGTTCTCCGCCCCCCTGTTCGGGCGCGAATTCCTGGCCGAGCTGACGCCACAAATTGTCGTGCCGGGAGAGCCTACCCAGTTCACCTACGCCGTGCGGGCGGTGCTGGACGACGGCGACGGGGGCATCGACGCGCTGGAAATTGCCACGCCGCTGCGCCCCGAAGTGAAGGATGTGCGCCTAAACGGCGCCTCCATTTCCTTTGACCCGGAAGTGCGGGACGACGGTTTCACCGTCCGTTTTGCCGACGACCGCATAAGCGCACACGGCACTTTGCTGGAGGTGACGTTTGAGGCGGCGGCGCTGGTCTATGGCACGCGTTTTGTGGGCCGGGTATTCGATACGCGCCGGGCGGACGATCTGCCCCAGTTGGTGCGGGCCGGCAATGCGACGCGCGCCATCGATACGGACGATTTGCTGGTGAAGTGGTCGCTGGACCGCTCGCTTTTGGCGGCGGTGGAACTTTCTCAAGCGCTGGTGACGCCCAATGGCGACGGGGTCAACGATGCCGTGCACATCTCCTACAGTCTGCTGCAGATTATAGATCCGATCGAGGTGTTGGTGGAGATTTACGATTTGTCGGGGCGGCGTGTGTGGCAGCGGGTCCAGACTCAGGTCAATGGACAATACGCCGTGTCTTGGGAGGGGGTGGATGAGGCGGGGGTGGTGGTGGCACCTGGGGTGTATATCTTTCGGGTGGTTGCCGAAGCGGCTACCGGAAGGCATGTGCGGATAGGCACGGTGGGGGTGGTTTATTGAAATGTAAGGCGGTTCTGGTGGGGACGGTCGGATAGGGGAAACCTCGGTTAGCATTCACATAATAAAATATGGCTCTATATGGATTCCGGGGAGATGCCTTGAACGGATAGGCCCCACCCCTTATTCTTGGTGTGATGCTTCCTTTCCTCTTCCCTGGCCATCTGGCTTCCACCATGTTCAATATCCAAAATCTCATCGATGATGCCAAGTGTTTTGAAACGGTCCGAGACCTGCGATGGGCCGATGGCATCTTGTGTCCACGCTGTGGTTCGGATCGGATTATCAAGCGGGGCTTTGATGACACCCAACCCCCTCGCCAACGCTACCGATGCCGAGGTTGTGATCGAGGCTTTGATGATTTAACCGGCACCGTGTTGGCCGGTCACCACCAGCCGTTACGGGCCTGGATTCTGTGTCTGTATTTCATGGACCTCAATCTTTCCAACCAGCAGATTGCCCAAGAGCTGGGTTTGAATAAAGACGATGTGCAGCAGATGACCACGCACCTGCGGCAAGGCCTCGTCGACCAGAAGGAACCGGTTTCTCTTCAAGGTGAAGTCGAGTGTGATGAAGTCTATATTGTAGCCGGTCATAAGGGCCACCCCGCCGCCGTGAACAAAAGGACGACCGGGTCGACGCAATCGACTCAAAGGCTGCCGGGGACGCGGCACCTTAGCCGGGGAAAAACCGCCGATTTTAGGCATGATCCAACGCGGGGGGGATGTATGGATTCAGATGCTGGAGAATGTCCAGCAAAAAACCATTGAACCGCTCATTAAAAAGGTCATTGTCCCGGACACGCTCATTTATACCGACGAATACAACATCTACGGACGGCTGGAAGCATGGGGCTATGCCCATGAAGTGGTTCACCATGGACGGGGTGAATTCGCACGGGATGACGACCAGGATGGCTTTTGTGAAGTGCATGTCAATACGATGGAAGGTTTCTGGTCCTTGTTACGTTCCTGGTTGAGACCTCATCGAGGGATCTCGCAGGAAAAACTCCCGCTGTATCTGGGCTTCTTTGAATTCGTTCACAACATGAGAAAAAGGGGCAAAGCGCTCCTGGAATTTCTCATTAAAGGCGTGCTTGGAACAGCTCCCTGGAATCCATAATGAGCCAAAATATTATGCCAAATATTAGATTGATAGTTTTGCTATGGGTGTGCTATAGCTGCACCATGGCGTTTGAGGTCCAAGCTGTGTCGAATGTTGATGTGGCGAGTGTGGATTCCATGTTTATTTCGGGCGAGGAGCTGCGGGAATTTATTGTTCAGATGCCTCAGGGCTTGCGTTCCCGCAAGGAGGGAGATGTGGCGCGGCGCGATTATTTGCGCAGTTTGCTGGCCAGGTATTTGATGGAATTGGAGGTGCGGGAGCGGGGCTTGGACACGCTGCAGACGGTGCGCGAGGCGGTTGTTCCAGGTTGGCATGAACGTTTGATCGAGGCGTACCGCCAGGAAAACCTGCGTGGACCGGTAGAGGTGTCTGAAGAGGAGATCGGCAGGTACTACGAGGAGAACCATCTCGGGCCGCGCCGCCAGCTGGCGGGAATTATATTGCCCGAGAAAGACCGGGCCGAGGAGGTGCTGGAGCGGCTGGTAGCTGGCGAGGCGTTTGAAGATCTGGCGCAGCAGTATTCGGTAGACAAAAATACGGCCTCACGCGGTGGGGTATGGGGGTTTATTTCGCTGCAGGAAGCCCGCAAGTTAAAGATTCCGGACGAGATTTTCCACACCTTGCCCACGGGTGCCATTTCCAATGTGCTACCTTTGGGCAAACGCTATCTGGTCATGCGTTTTCTCGCCGACAGCGTCTCGACGCTGGAAAACGAGCGCGCTCGTATATTGGATTTTTTGCGCCTGGAAAAGCGCGAGCAGTACGCGCACCAGCATATAGAGAATCTCGCCGCCACCCTGGAGTGGAAGCTGGAGGAAGAGGGGCTACGCCTGATTCTGCAGAAGACGCTGGGGCGTTCTGCTTTGCCGCTGCATTATTTGACGGTTACGGAGGCGGCGCAGACGCTCTTTTCCTACCAGGGCGGTGCGATCTCGGTGGAAGATTATCTGCAGACGCTGTGGCAAGATCCCAGCCGCGCCCGCTCCGGCTGGGGCGTGCGGGACAGCGCCGAGATTGCCTCCGTTGCCGCAGACTTAGTTATGAAACCCGCCCTGCTGGTGCAAGCCGCCCGGCGACAAGGCATCGACGCGCGGCCAGAGCAAGTAGCGTGGTTGGAAAAGGCGCGCTGGAGTTTTGCCCTGGAGCAATTGCGTCGGCAGGAGGTGCTCGACAAGGTCGTCGTCAGCGACGCAGAGGTGCTCCAGGTCTACGAGGAACACGGTGAGGCCTTCCGCCAATCGCAGGAATTCTATCTCATCGAAGTGCTAGTGGAGACGCGGGAGGAGGCCGACGCCCTGCGCGTTCGCCTCGAGGGCGGTGAGCATTTGCATACCCTGGCAATTGGACACTCCATTCGTCCCGGAGCAGCGGAAGATTCTGGCGTATTGCATTTACAAGGCCGGGATCGCTATGCGCGGCCGGACCTGTACAACGCGGCAAAAGAAGCAGAGTTGGAAGAGATCGTTGGACCGGTGCAGGGCAAAGAGGGTTACAGTCTCTTTAAAGTCTTCGCCCGCGAGGGGGGGGAAATCGCCCCCTTTGCCGAGGTCGAGAAAAAAGCGCGCAGCTTCGCGCATCTGGGCACGAAGCAGCGGCTCTTTGAAGAGTTTGTCGATGCCCTGCACGAGAAGTACCGAGATCGCATCACAGTGTATTCGGACAAACTAGAGCAGGCCCTGCCCGAGGCATTTTTAAAGCAGCACAAAGCGCTGGAGCCGGCGGGGGATAAATGAGCGACTAAGAGTCTCTACGGGAAAATCCCTGCCCGGCATCAGGTGGCTGCGATACAGCGTGGGCTGCGATTACTGGCGGGCGATTTCTTCCCCCTCCTCAATGAGCAATACTTCGTTCACCGGCACGTCCTCAAAGTGCTGCCGCAAGCCGCTGGGCCAGGTGATTTCCAGCCGCTCGATACGCCTGCTGGCACCCAGGCCAAAGTGGAGCCGCGGGTCGCTGGCCGAGAGGTAACTAGAGCCGCTGCGCACCTGGCGCACCTGGGTCCGGTTGCCGGACGTTAGACGTACCTCAGCACCTA
>Ga0114996_10007994_pt1 | contig 11843 bp, 13 predicted proteins | sample ArcticOcean_MG_C_4_FD_87039 | JGI IMG/M metagenome (GOLD analysis project Ga0114996, IMG submission 87039) | Marine microbial communities from western Arctic Ocean - ArcticOcean_MG_CB4_134 | ecosystem: Environmental > Aquatic > Marine > Oceanic | place: Arctic Ocean: Canada Basin | collected... | reverse complement strand
TCCCTGAGGTACATCCGAACTGGATCGTCAATCACATCGCCAGAATTCTCGATATCCGACTGTGGCAGATTCCTCTCCAGTTCCTCCGAATCATCTTCGTCTGCGTCCTCTACAGTGTTCGCAGAAAAGCTAGGTGAAACAGGTTTAGATTCATCCGCAAATGCGTCTCTGCTCGTATCGGCGATAGAATTCAGATATGAGTCACGGTCACGGTCAAAGCCTGAGAATGATTCATCGTCGTGTTGTGATTCTTCTTTTATGACCATCGATTACGACCTCCTATTTTTTTCGTTAAACAGTCTGCGTAATTTTTCGTTGGTGTTCAGCGCATTTTGATCGAATGAGTGAACAGATTCTTGGTCGGCGTGTATTTCCCCACTCGACATTTCAGACTCTAATCGCTTTATTTTTCGTAAATGGTTCTCGTGCAATGTCCTTAAGATTTGCGTTAAAGCCTGAGTCCGCTCTGTGGGCTCAAGGGGGGGGATCTTGATTGAGATAAGTTTTTCTAAGTGAGGTTGGAGCGGTGTGCCTTGAACCTCATACTGCAGTCTTTCAATTGTATCATTCTCCTGATAAACAGTAAACAGTGCTTGGTTTTCTGAAGACAATACATCGCTTAAATCATGCTGAAGCGTCAAATCCTTTAGTTCTGGGTATTTTAGAATTAGTCCTAAACAATAGTTCTCGGTGAAGTTCGAGTCTGAAGTTGTAAAGGCGTTAGGAGCTGTAACAAACCGCTTTTGATTTGTGTTGTCTCTTGGGGAACTTGTGCGGGCTTTGGGATGGCTAGTGCTTGCCTGTAACGTTGACCGGCTTACCCCAAGGACTTTGGCAAGAAGTTGGAAGTAACGATCTTGATCGATAAAATTGTCAACGCTACTGTAAATGAGAGGTAGCAGCTTTTCTGCAAGAGCTGCTTTGCCACTAGAAGATTGGGTTTCGGATTGTTTGGAAATTTCGTCAAAAAGGCGATCGAGTAAGGGTTGGGATTCTGCTAAAAGCTGCTCCCATTTTGCTGTATCGTCCCTAATTAAAGTATCTGGGTCAAAACCTTGGGGTAAAGAAATAACACGAAAAGCCATTTGCTTCTTTGGCGTAGAAAATATCGTACTACTTTTGGTCGACCGGACCATGGATTTTGTTTGAAGATTTTGGAATGAGGTGAGGGCATCTGACAATTTCTGCAACGTAGCATTTTGCCCTGCAGTATCGGCATCCAATGCAAAAATAACGGTCGAAGCGATGTTGATGAGCGAGTCAAGTTGAGGCTGAGTTATAGCCGTTCCCATTGAAGCGACAACGTTTGTAGATCCGAATTGATGTGCCGTTATTGCGTCCATATAGCCTTCAACAATGACGGCAGCGCCATCACTACGTATAGTTGAAGCAGCCTGCCCAAGTCCGAACAGAATGCTGCTTTTATCAAATACCTCAGTTCTAGGGGTGTTCATGTACTTCGGCCCATTATTGCTGAGTTGTCGGCCGCCGAATCCCACAACGCGCCCACGCACGTCCATGATGGGGAACATTAGCCTGTTCCTGAATACTTCCCTCATGTTATCCGTGGTACCGCTTATCAGTCCGGCAGCGGCCAAGATGTCATAGGAAAACCCGGAATCAATGAGATGAGTGACTAAAATCCTAGGTTCGCTGGGGCTATACCCCAGATGAAATTCTTCGATCGTTTGGTCAGATAAACCACGATCGTGTAGGTATGCCAAGGCGTTAAGCCCGAGTGGCTCTTGCAATGTCGCGCTGTAGAACCTCATGGATGCTTCGTTGATCGCATACAGCAACTCAGAATTCTTGGGCTGAGAAGAGGATTGAGTACTTGATAGCTCTATTCCTAACTGCTCTGCAACCAGTCTCAATGTTGCTCCGAAATCTAAACCTTCTGCTTTTTGTACGAAGCTCAAAACATCGCCTCCGGTAGCACATGCCCCAAAACAACGCCAACTTTGAGTTTCAGGGGAGACGATGAAAGACGGAGTTCTTTCTGAATGGAAAGGACAAGGAGATCGGAAGTTCTTTCCAGTTTGTCGTAGTTCAACATAGGTGCTAACTACGTCTACAATATCTAGTCGGTTTTTTATGTCGGCTATATCAGTCATTATTTATTCTGTGGGCATATGAGGTTTTGTGATTTCCGAACCGATGCCTGGGCTGAGTGTTTCGGCTGTGGCTAGGGCGTATTGATCGGTCATGCCAGATACGAAATCTTGAACTCGTTGTGCGGTATCTGATTGCATATACCTTTTTGATGGGGGCAATTCCTGAGTATTATTTGTGTAGTAATCATATAGCAATTGCATTATTTCTCTTGCCTGTTCTCCAGCAGCACTTTCGCTTACGGGTGAGTATACTTTTCGGAACAGGAATTCCCTTAGCTGTTCGATAGCAGATGCGACTGGATCTGTGGCAGAAATAGTCAAGGTTAGGTCATTGGGGTTTGAGCCATTCGAACCTGTAGCTTCCCAAGAAGATGAGATTACGCTGAGTATCATCGCTTGCATTCTTTCCGATGACGTGGTTCCAAGTATGTTGGTGATGGTTTGCGGTATTGCTTTGGGGGTGAGCATTCCGGAGCGAAAAGAGTCAAGTAAGTCATGATTTAGATATGCTAGCGCGTCCGATATCCTGACGATTTGTCCTTCGAGGGATAGTTCTTTCGAAATGTTAGGCTGAGTTAAAAAATGTCCACGGGGTTTAGAGTGGCTGACAATTCCTTGTCGTACCTCGGATGATAAATTCAGGCCCAAGCCTTCATTTTCCAGTGTGTCTAGGATTCGCAAACTCTGAACATTGTGGCTAAATCCAGTAGGCGACAGATTGTTTAACTCTTCCTCGCCAAGATGTCCAAACGGTGTATGGCCGAGATCGTGGCCGAGGGCGATAGCTTCGGTCAAGTCAGTGTTGAGGTTTAATCCTAAGGCTATCGTGCGTGCAGTCTGGCAGACTTCCAATGTGTGGGTCATTCGGGTTGTGAAATGATCGCCTTGAGGTGCTAAAAACACTTGTGTTTTGTGCTTCATACGCCGAAAGGCGTTGGTATAAAGGATCCTTTGGCGATCTACCTGATAAGGAGTCACAAAGTCTTGGGTAGCGGTCTCGTTTTGTTCTCTGCCTTTGCTGGACAAACTCGTGGCGGCGAAGGGAGACAATGTCCGCTCCATGGATTCGAAATTATGAAGGATTTGTGCTCTTGTAGGCAGGTCCATAGTTTGTGAATTCCTTTTGAGTTCTCTTTATTTCAAGGTGGTAATAGGGCGGGATTGGAGGATGTAAAGTGTATTCTCACATATTGCCCACTCGATGTCTTGAGGCATTCCATAGTAATTGTGAATGGATATTGCTGTTTGGGTAAGTTTGCTGATTTGAGTCCGGGTTAGTTTAGGCGTTTCCTGGGTGGAGGGGGAGATTGATATCTGGGTGTTGTTTGGTTGATCAGGCGTGTAGTTGATATCGTTGGCTTTGAGCATCCAAGTTTGTTCTGAGATAATTTGTTTATAGATTTGGCCGGACCCCTTTTCCACAATATATAGATCAGGGGTAATCTCACCAGAAACCAATGGTTCGCCTAGTCCGTAAATAGCTTCGATGGTCACCATTTCCCTATTCCCACTTATAGGGTCAAGGGTAAACATGACTCCAGAAACCTCAGAATTTATCATTGTTTGAATCACAACACCTGTCTCAACAGGGAGTGCCTCTAGCCCTTTTTCAAATCGATACTTGACCGTTCTTGGCTCATATAGTGAAGCCCAGCAGTGGATCACTGCATTGGCGCATTCTTCGCCCGTACGGATATTCAAATACGTATTCTGTTGCCCGGCGAAAGATGCAGCGATGGAGTCTTCCATTGTTGCAGAAGAGCGAACTGCTACAAGTGAGGAGTCTAATGAAGTGAAGGCATCAATCAGGTGCGACAGTAAGTCAGGGGAAATTCTTGCGTTAAGTATAAAGGTTTGTATTTCGTGTGCTTTGATTTCCAGCGTTGCTAAATCCGAGTAATCGATGCCTGCTTCAATGCTATGGATTGTATCTATAAGCCCGTTGGTCTCAATGGTTTGGTTGAATGCCGTAGTTGTTATTGCGAAGCCGTTGGGTACTGAAAACCCTGCGCGAATAAGTTCTCCAAGGTTGGCTCCTTTTCCACCAACCAAAGGCGTGAGGTCAGTTGTGGCTTGGTCTAACCATAATATGAGGGGAGACGTTAGCTGAGATGGCATCGTAACTCTTTGGGTTAAGGTGGATAGTTCATGTGAAAGCAAGTGCTGGTAACGGGATATTGCATGAGTGGCTGGAAATTGAGTGGCTGGAAATATAGTATGCACCCTAGTCAGAATGCGTGAATCTTATCACGTTTAAGATGCGAAAGCGTTGGCAAATTTAATAATAAAGATATACTGTAGATAGCGTAATGAGGTCGATCTCCAACTGCCTACTTGATCCATGTTTACGGATTGTAAAATTGTGATGTGTATTTGATTATTACTGAGGAGGTATAGTGATGGTTAGTGTCGGACAGGAAGCCCCTGATTTTAAGCTTCGTTCCAGTACTGGGGAATCAGTAACATTAAGCCAATTTCTCGGTGAAAAGAACGTTGTTATATCTTGGCATATTATGTCATTCACAGGTGGTTGAACCCATCAATGTTCCGATTTCAGATTGCAGAATAGGCAATTTGAGTCGATAGACACTCAGGTTCTGGGTGTGAGCGTTGATAGCGCAGCTGTTCAAAAGGCGTACTCAGCTTCCTTGGGGGGGTTGCCATATCCGGTACTTGCTGACTTTCACCCTAAAGGGGAGATGTCAGACTCCTTTGGGGTATATAACGAAGAACGCGGCGTAAGTAAAAGAGCCATAGTGATCATAGACAAGCAGGGGATTATCAGATTCCATAGGATATATGAGGGGGAGTTACCCGAGGCAAAGGATATTCTCCAGGAAGTGAAGACAATAATAGCGAGAGAATGAGTGGTAGCTATCCTATGATTTGTTGGGTTCAGGCATTTTGGGGGCGAGATACTTCGGGGATATGGTGGTTACCCCTTAAGGAGAATGTGATAGTGGGAATGGCTTGTTATGAGTGATTTGACTCTATTTTCCGAAGGGGATCTTGTACTGTTGGTAGATAGGAAAGACCGCAGATACGTGTTTACTTTAGTGGAGGATGGGGCCTTCCACTCCCATGGGGGTATTGTCTATCACGCATCTCTCATAGGTCAGGGAAAAGGGGTGCGGGTCAGAACTAACAAGGGGCAAGTGTATTATGCTACTGTACCTACACTTGCTGATTATGTTACCAATTTGCCACGCTCAAGTCAGGTTATATACCCAAAAGATATAGGAGCAATACTTATGGTTGGGGATATTTTCCCTGGAGCCAGAGTAGTTGAAGCTGGCATGGGTTCAGCTGCTCTTACCATTGCATTGTTGCGAGCAATCGGGCCAGATGGGCACTTGTCTAGTTATGAAATTCGTGATGAGGCAATGAGCCAAGGGCGCGAAAACGTAAGCGCTATGTTAGGATCCCCTGAGAATTTTTACATCAGAAATAACGATGTATATGAGGGGATTGTTGAAAACACAGTTGACCGAATCATTTTAGATTTGCCGGAACCTTGGAGGGTTATAGAAAATGCTGCACAGAAATTAGTGCCTGGCGGAATCATGGTATGTTTCTTGCCGACGATACTTCAGGTACATAATTTAGCCTTCACTTTGCAAACCCATGCATCGTTCGAAATGGTTGAAAGTATTGAAATACTACTGAGGCCTTGGCATATAGCTGCAAATAGTGCTCGGCCAATGCATCGAATGGTAGGGCATACAGGATTCTTGGTTTCTGCTAGAAGATGCGTAGGCACCATTGAGTGAACGCTTTGAGTATTCACAAAAAAAAGTTGCGTTAGAAGAATAGGTCTGTTAATATGCCCCCGTTGTCTACTTTGATTGAGGCAAACTAAAAGGTCGATACGTGTCAATTCGGCCGCGGGGATCACTAATGACCGCGACGGCAAGCAATAATAACCTAGAGGATAACCGCACGGCTTATCATGGTAAGCACGGCGGTTTTTTGTGTGAGGTGGTTATGAGTAAAACTATAACAGATGTTCCAGGTATCTCTGTCGGTCATTACACGGATAGTGAGGCGGGTACGGGGTGCACCGTTATTTTATGCGGGGACGGGGCAGTGGGAGGGGTTGACGTACGGGGTTCTGCGCCGGGGACTCGCGAAACTGATTTGCTCAAACCTGGGAACTTGGTGGAAGAAGTTCATGCAGTACTCCTAAGTGGAGGTAGTGCATTTGGGTTGGATGCAGCTGGTGGGGTGATGGCTTATCTTGAAGAAAAAGAAATAGGATTCCGAGCTGGAAAGAACATCGTTCCAATTGTGCCTGCTGCCATTCTTTTTGATCTAGGAGTAGCCACTTGTGGGATCCGGCCAGGCTATCATGAAGGATATCAGGCTTGTTCGAATGCTTCGAACACACAGCAAGCGCAAGGCAGCATTGGAGCTGGCACTGGTGCAACTGTTGGCAAAATGATGGGAATGGGATCGGCAGTTAAAGCTGGCATAGGGATGGCGAGTTTGGATTTGGGTAATGGGGTGATTATAGGCGCGATCGCAGCAGTAAACGCAGTTGGATCAATTCACGATCCAAGAAGTGGAAGAATCGTTGCAGGCCCGCGCACTGCAGATGGTGCTGTGTTCAGAGATAGTGTGGACATTGCGCTGTCTTTGACTAAAGATAGGAATGCGTCTGATGAGAAAGAATTCAACACTACCCTAGCAGTTGTCGCTACTAATGCAGCACTCTCCAAGGACCAAGCAAACAAGCTCGCGTCTATAGCTCATGATGGATTTGCTTTGGCTATACGTCCGACTCACACGATGGCCGATGGTGATGTGGTTTTTGCTGTGGGAACAGGGGTCAACTCTCCTCAATTTGAATTCCAGCAGTTGCTTACTGCATCTGTCCAAGTGACAGCAGATGCTATAGTAAACGCAGTCAAGTTTGCAACTGGGCTTAAGGGGATTCCTTCCATCACGGAGTTAGTCGAATGACTTTGTTGGATAGGCAATCAAAAATCGGATTCATCGGGGCAGGAAGAATTGCAGGACATTTGGCGGCTAGTTTTATCGAAAATGGTTATACCGTCGCTGCAATATCCAGCAAGAATGATGTCTCAGCTAAGGCACTTGCTCGAGAGTTGCCTAGTATAACTCCGCAGACTTCCAATCAAAATGTCGTGAATGAGTGTGATGTCATTTTTGTGACAGTACCTGATGATGCGATTGCGTCGACGGTAACAGCTCTATCTTGGTCTAAAGAGCATGGGGTTGTACATTGTTCCGGAGCACGCACCCTAGAGTGTCTCGAGGGTGCAGCTAGCCAAGGAGCGATGGTGGCAAGTTTTCATCCTTTGCAAACTTTCCCTAGTTCCATTGAACCTGTCATGAGGCTTGAAGGAGTTGGATTTGCTATGACGGGAGATCCGAGGTTAGTCAATTGGTTGCAAGGGATAGTCGCATCGGTTGGTGGCATTAAGTTATCTATAAGCGACGATGTTCGATCGTTGTATCACGCCTCGGCAGTGATGGTGTGTGGTTATATGATTACACTTCTTCAGCACTCCTTGAAGTTATGGGAGCAGTTAGGTGTTGCTACAGAGGATGCCCTGAGGGCTTTAATACCTCTCATGCGAACCACTATTGATAATGTAGAAAAACATGGAGTGCAGCGAGCGGTTACTGGTCCTATTGCCAGAGGGGACATTAGCACGGTCGAGGGGCATTTGGAAAGTTTGCAAGCGATTGACGGGGACTTATTGGAATTCTATGCGTTCCTTGGAAAGCATACAGTGCGTTGTAATGATATCGATGTTGAGGTCAGTGGCGAACTTAAGCAGCGGGTTGCTGATTTGTTGTGTGCGCACCTGAAGAGCACGGGGCAGTCGATTCAGGTATAACTGAAGTGAAATCTTGAATACATTCGGTGTAACATTAAGGACGAAAAATGAGAACATTCCTCAGCGGCAAAATACATCGGGCAACTGTGACGGGGGCAGATCTAGAATATGAAGGCAGCATCACATTGGATCTTGACCTGATGGAAGCGGCTGGGATGATGGTATATGAGAAGGTTCAGGTCTTGGACGTGACCAATGGAGCTAGATTAGAAACGTATGTTATCCCTGGGGGAAGAGGTAGTGGTGAAGTTTGTATCAATGGAGCTGCTGCTCATCTTGTGAATAAAGGGGATATTGTGATAATTCTGGCATATTTGACACTAACGCAAGAAGAGATTAATACGCATGCTCCTAGACTTGTTCAAGTCAACGCAGAAAACAAGATAGTCAATGTAAGTAGTCCTAGCCTGTTGATGGCTGCCGCTAGTAACTGAATACGAAGAAACGAGTTGATAGTTAAACTATGTATAGGAAGCATGATTTATCGGAGGAATGGTAATGCGAATTACTATACCGGAACTACAGAGAAAAGCCCGCTCTGGCGATAAAATAACTATGATAACGGCTTATGATTATGCCATGGCGCGTATTGCTGACAAATCCGGGGTTGAAGCTATTCTAGTTGGTGATAGCTTAGCTAACACCGTGTTGGGTTATGAATCAACAGTTCCAGTCACTATGGATGAAATGTTGCATCATACCCGACCAGTGGTTCGGGGCACGCAGAATGTCTTGGTGGTAGCCGATATGCCTTTCATGTCGTATCAGGTAAGCCCTGAAACTGCTCATCATAACGCTGGACGATTTCTTCAAGAAGGTGGAGCCCAAGCGGTAAAGCTTGAGGGAGGGGCGTTGTTAGCTAAGACTGTCTGGAAGATAGTTCAAAACGGTATCCCTGTAATGGGGCATATAGGACTGACTCCACAGTCGATCAATACGCTTGGAGGCTATCGTGTTCAAGGTAAGAGCCCTCAGAAAGCTGCAGAATTGTTGCAGGATGCGATAGAGCTTGAGAGGGCAGGCGCTTTCGCGATTGTACTAGAGTGTATTCCTGCTCCCCTCGCGAGGCTGATTACAGAAAAAGTGAATATCCCCACTATCGGGATTGGGGCTGGCCCGGATTGTGATGGGCAGGTGCAAGTTATCCATGACCTTTTGGGGTTTTTTGAAGGCTTTTCGCCTAAGCATGCAAAAAAATATGCAACAGTATCCGAAACAATACTTGCTGCGCTTAAGCAGTATGTAAGTGACGTCTCTGAGGGCCTTTTCCCGTCATCAGAAAACAGCTTCGATATGGATGAGGGATTGTTGGATGCTTTATATGGTGCTAGAGTTGAGAAGCCTTAGGTTGATGTGAGGGCTAGATTGTTAGTCGTTAAATCCATTGTTGAATTACACAAGGCGCGAGCTGTCCTAAAAGAACCCGTCGGACTGGTCCCTACCATGGGGTACTTGCATCAGGGACATCTTTCATTGGTCAAAAAGGCACTGCAGCAATGCAACTCAGTTGTGGTAACGATTTTTGTCAATCCTACTCAATTTGGGCCAGACGAGGACTTTGAGGAATACCCCAGGGATGAACAACGAGACTTGCAAATGCTGGAAGAGGCAAAGGTAGACATTGTCTTCATGCCTCTTCCAGATATCATGTATCCTGAAGGATTTGACAGCTGGGTAGAGGTGGGGCAACTCGCTGGGGTATTAGAAGGGCAACGAAGGCCAGGGCATTTTAGGGGTGTTGCCACGGTGGTCCTTAAATTGTTCAACCAAATCCTTCCAACTTATGCTTACTTCGGGGAGAAAGATGCCCAGCAAGTGAGGGTAATTAAGAAGCTAGTTAAAGATTTGGATGTTAATGTTAGTGTGATTAGCGTTCCGACAGTACGGGAAAAGGATGGACTAGCTATTAGTAGCCGCAATGTTTACTTGAGTGTAGGACAGCGTGAGGCAGCATCATGTATCTATAAGGGGCTCTTGGATGTGCAAACACAGTTTCAATCTGGTGTTAGGGATGTTGCTACTCTCAAACAGATATTCCGAACCCATGTTGATCGTGAGCCGTTAGCTACACTTGAATATATTAGTTTTGCGGATGATAGTACGTTATTAGAACTTGTTGAGGTAGATCGCCTGATAGTAGTTTCTGCCGCAGTGAAATTTGGGGCTATCAGCTTGATCGACAATGTTGTTTTGCTCACTTAGCACTGGCTTTATGCAACGCCAAGATTTCGGATTCCCTTGCTGAGTATTTGTACTACAATGGCAAATAGCATCACTGCTATTCCTCCAGCGATGAACTGCTGTTGAGGCCCCCCATTGTTCTGCAATGAACCCTGCCTGTGCTCCTATAGGGATGAGGTTGAAAGTCATCCCATCCCTACCACGCAATTCGTTAGGTACCATTATTTGAAGCGTTGACATGATAGTGATCATATAGAGAGAGCTAGATATACCGGCGAGAAAAATGAAAAGAGCGGACAACGGGATGCTGTTCAGAGTTGCGCTGGATACAGCGAAAAGGGAAAGGCAAAAGCCGAAAGAAATTGCCCCTGCGCTAAGAATTTTCCCTCGTCCTATAGATTTGCTTAGCCTAGCCGTCAGCAGTGTTCCTACTATTCCTCCGATACCGGAAATTGCATGCAAGTAACCTAAACCGCTTGATCCGATTTCGAGAATATCCTTGGCGAAAACAGGTAGGAGAGTTATATATGACATGCCGAAAATGCTATTAAAGAAGGTTAGTCCTATAAGGGCCAAAAATACCGGTTGATGGCGTATGAATTGAATACCTTCCATCATATCTTGGAATATGCTTTTTCCCGTTGAAGGTTTCTTGGAATCAGTGTCCTTGATAGTTGCCATAGCTGCAGACATAGTAACGAAGCCTAGTGCTCCAACAAAAAACCTGGGGAAGTTCCATATTTGGTAGCTATTATGATGCCGCCTATCGCTGGTCCAACGATACGTGTGCCTTGCCATACCATTGAATTCAAAGCGACTGCTTTCATCATGTCAGTCATGTCTATAAGCTGTGGAAAAATCGCTTGCCGGCTGGGATTGTCAAAGGCCTGTACTGACCCAATACAAAAAGCGATCACCAAAACGTGCCAAGGGACTATTATTTCTAGGAGTACAAGTGAGCCAAGGATAAGCAGCATTAGAGCACTGATGGTTTGAGTCGAGATGATTAGTTTTCTTTGGTTGACTTTGTCAGCCACTACACCACCCAAAAGATTCAAGGCTATTGCCGGGATCCCTGCTGCCAGCCCTGCATACCCTAGCCACATCTTCGAATTGGTCAGGTCGTAGATTAGCCAGCTTTGGGCGATCATCATTATTTGGAAGCCGAACACCGTAGCGAGGAGTCCGAGCCAGTATCTTCTGTATCGGTTGTGTTTAAGCACGCTGAAGACATCAATAAAAGCACCTTTGTTACCCTGTGCTGAAGTTCCCATCTTTTGCCTTTCTCAAGAGGTAATCCAAAAAGCAATACCAGCTAATTGGCTGCAGCGGGGGGGCTATGGAAATATTGATTTTCCACCTCTAAAAACTAATGATGGGGTCCTATGCTTTCCCCCAAAACACCAGGGTTGTTTCATTAATCAAATTCTTATCCAGTATCATCCTGAATACAGTGCTCTTGCATCGTTCTGCTTGGTCGTCGGACACTAGGAGTCGCAGCGATTCTATCATGCGGGTAACACGCAATTGATTATGATTGTGCCTATTCTGCCACTGATGGTTTCTATCTAGAAACGATAGAAACCAATGTGAAGATTTGACTAGGTTGTCCTTTGCAATCTGGCTACCTCTTATTCGTGTTGTTGCGGAATCGTTATCCAAATACGGTCCATTGAAGTTA